>ENA-OQJX01000065-OQJX01000065.1-human-gut-metagenome-genome-assembly--contig:-NODE-65-length-69163-cov-2.517556_pt1 | contig 69163 bp, 64 predicted proteins | sample MGYA00242615_ERZ504782 | MGnify/ENA primary metagenome ERZ504782 (study PRJEB26092, sample SAMD00036354) | human gut metagenome | host: Homo sapiens | study: EMG produced TPA metagenomics assembly of... | reverse complement strand
GTCAAATGACATATTTCTGTCATACTCCTTATCTGGAATATGAAATAATAATAATTCACACAAAGTTATTATATTTCAAGCCAAAAAACTTTAAATAATAATTAAAACACCACTTTGTAGTTCATTCTTTCAGAGTCTATGTGGAATAGTACTTTACTATACAAAGACACTACCATTCAGAATGCGTAAATGTAAGATGAATCAATATGCAGAAAGAAAATGATACTTTATTGGTAGCCAAGTTGAGAGAAGGCAATAAATTTGCCTTTGAAGCATTGTACGAAAAATACAGTGCCAGGCTGTACAACACCATCGTCCTTCTCGTATATGACAAATCATTAGCCAAAGACATCACCCAAAGCAGCTTCATGACGATATGGGAAAAACGCAGTAATCTGGATACCGAGAAAAGTTTTCCGGCATATCTATGCACCATCGCACGCAACATGGTATACAAAGAAACCGAACGAAGATTATTACACAACAAATTTGTAGAAAACAAGCTGAAAAACAGAAGCAGAGGCTATCGAGGAAGATACGATGGATATGGACGTCTCCATCATTGAAAAACAGATAGAGCAACTTCTGCAAAGCCTGCCAGAAGTTTCACGGGAAGTCTTTCAGCTGAAAAGAGCAGGAAAACTGTCCAACAAGGAAATCGCCTCACAGCTAGATTTGACGGAACGTGCCGTAGAGGCTCATTTCTACCGTACTATGAAACTACTGAAAGAAGAATTACGCAAATTCATCATGCTTTTCCTCTCCTTCTACTTTCTAAATAATTGTTAAAGCACGAAAATCCGTGAGTGTTTTGGCAGGCATACAGATATATACTACAGAACATGGATAAAAAAGACAGTCATATTGAACTTTTGGATCGTTTCTTTCGAGGACTGACCAGCCCTGAAGAAGATGTACAGTTGAAATCATGGATTAAGCGACCGGATTTTCAACAGAAATTTTCCGCATACTATCAGCAATGCTGGGCACTGGCTCCGGACACGATGGACAAAGCCGTACAAAATGAAATGTTCACCGAACTTTTAAGCCAGATAGACGCAAGTTCCACCACGGAAACGAAGGTCTGAAAACAAGGAACCGTTTCCTGCGTCAGATTGGGCGCTATGCTGCAGTTGCCTGCATCATATTGGCAGTGGGAAGCGGAGCCTATTATGCAGGAGTCAAACGACCGGCCGATGACGCCAATACAGAAGTCACCATGTCCGTATCCAACGGGCAGAAGGCCGACATCATTTTGGCTGACGGCACAAAGGTCTACATCAATTCTGATTCAAGAATTGTATATGACAACACTTACAACAAGAAAACACGTATGGTCTCCCTGGAAGGAGAGGCCTATTTTGAAGTTGCAAAGGACAAGGAAAAGCCTTTCATCGTGAAAGCAAATGGCATCAATGTACAAGCGTTAGGTACAAGCTTCAATATACGTGCACATAAAGACGATAAATCAGTAGCTGTAATCCTGATAAGTGGAAAGGTTAAAGTAGACGACGGCAGACACGAGGCATATATGAAGCCAAACGAAAGGCTCGTTTGCAACCTGACCAATGGACAGTTCGAAAAAAGCGAGCTTCATCCTAATGCAAGCAACTTACTGTGGAGAAGCAACGAACTAGCACTCTATGGTGAATCCTTTGAAGAAATTTGTACCATGCTTACTCGAATGTATAATTGCAAATTTATATTCAAAAACGAGAAAGCCAAACAATATACTTATCATGGCATCATTAAAAACGGCAGTTTAAACAATGTATTGGAATACATCAGCCAAGCTGGCGGCATTAATTACAAGATAGAATCTGACAATACGATTATAATATATTAGTAGTGTAAAATAGCCCTTTATATTAACTAAAACAAAAAGTATATGGAATAGATTTTATAGGATTTTTACCTCAGACACAATGACCTACTTCTGGCAGCGACAATAAAATTTAAACATTCGAGAAATATAGTTTTAATATACTCTAATAGCTTAATTAGGGTTAGTCTTTGTCGTACCTTCCTTAAAGTAAAAAAGTAATTAACCTGATATGATAAGACATGAGACAAAATAAAATAATTACGCGATTTTCAATAATTACTGGGAGTGCTGTTCTTCTGGGGAAATAGCTTTGCCCAAATCAGTTTATCTATAAACCAGCAGACTATCAAGCAGATTATACCTCAAATTGAAAAGACTAGCGGCTACAATGTATTCTATACCGACAAACTGCCCAATCTTGATACCCGAAAAGATTTGCTGGTATCCAATGCCCCACTTGAAGCCACCCTAAAGGAATTGTTCAAAGGGACCAAAATTACTTTCGAAATAAAACCCAACAAGCAGGTTCTACTATTTCAACAAGCCAACAAGCCCTCAGGCAATAGGAAACAAGTACCCAGCAAGTTATTGGTGGAAGCAGAAAGCTTTGACAGAAAGGGGGGATGGGTAGTAGACCAGCAATTCATGGACCTCATGGGTTCACCTTATCTGATGGCTCATGGAATGGGAGTCCCGGTTGAGGATGCCTCCACTACCATTTCTTTTCCTGAAGACGGTACATATTATGTATTTGTACGCACCTACAACTGGACTTCTCCCTGGTATGATGGTAAAGGACCGGGAAAATTCACTTTAGCCGTCGACAATAAAAAGTTGCCAGTGGTTTTAGGGGACGAGGGCAAACAATGGATGTGGCAACCTGCCGGAACAGTCTCTGTAAAAGCAGGAAGCTCTAGTCTGACATTAAAAGATTTGACCGGTTTTAATGGCCGTTGCGATGCCATTTATTTTACTACGGAAAAAGGGCAGCTCCCTCCCGCTCAGGCCACACAACTGACAGATTTCCGTAAAAAGATGCTGGATATTCCAGCCGAACCGGAGCAATACTCCTATGATGTGATTGTAACTGGTGGCGGTATAGCCGGTATGTGTGCAGCCGCAACCGCTTCCAGATTGGGATGCAAAGTGGCATTAATCAACGACCGCCCAGTACTTGGCGGCAATAATAGCTCTGAAGTCAGGGTTCACTTAGGGGGCAATATCGGAGTAGGCCCCAATTCCGGACTGGGACGTATGATAAGAGAATTCGGACATTCTAAAGAAGGAAATGCCAAACCTGCCGCAAACTATGAAGATGAAAAGAAGGAGCTTTTTATCGCCAATGAAAAGAATATCACCCTTTATGCCAACTACCGCGCCATATCTGTAAAGACCGATGGCAACAGAATAGAATCTGTCATCATCAAGCATATAGAGAATGGAAAAGAAGTGGAACTGAAAGCACCATTGTTCTCCGACTGTACCGGAGACGGCACCATCGGGTATCTGGCCGGTGCAGACTACAACATGGGACGCGAATCCCGTACCGAATACGGAGAAGAGCTGGCACCGATTCAACCGGACAAAATGACAATGGGTTCATCCGTACAATGGTACTCTGCAGACAAAGGTAAACCTACCCGTTTCCCTATTTTCTCGTACGGCCTGCAATTCAATGAAAAGAATTGCGAAAAAGTGACGATGGGTGAATGGAAATGGGAAACCGGCATGAACTTCAATCAAATCGACGACTTCGAACGTATACGTGATTATGGCTTAATGGTCATCTATTCTAACTGGAGTTTTCTGAAAAATGAATTAAAGGACAACAAGAAATATAAGAACCGCGCATTGGACTGGGTAGCCTATATTGCCGGGAAACGCGAATCACGCCGATTGTTGGGCGATTATATTCTAAAGCAAGATGATATAGACAAAAATGTCTATCACGAAGATGCCTCCTTCGTCACAACCTGGAGCATCGACCTGCATTTCCCGGATTCACTCAATGCGTCACACTTTCCTGATGCGCCCTTCAAAGCAGCAACCAAACACATCCATATATATCCTTACGCAGTGCCCTACCGCTGCCTATATTCTAGAAATATCGAGAATCTTTTTATGGCCGGCCGCAATATCAGTGTTACCCATGTGGCACTGGGCACTGTCCGCGTAATGCGTACCACCGGAATGATGGGCGAAGTTGTCGGGATGGCAGCTTCCTTATGTAAAAAGTACAACACCACTCCGAGAGGAGTATATCAGAAACACCTACCGGAATTGAAAGCACTGATGAAAGAGGGAGTAGGAAAAAAAGAAGGGATTCCCGATAATCAGAAGTTCAATGAACAAAAATTATTAAAAGAAGCCTCGTAATATTTATCATTGAAAAAAACAAGAAGTAAGAAACACGTTGATACTACAATTTAAGTATTAATAAAACACGCATATCATGAAAAATATTCTAACATTATTATTTGTCCTTTTCGGAGGATATTCGTTACACGCACAAGATACTTGTTACGGCCGTCTGAAAAATGACACTTTAACCATCGGAAACAGCTTGGTCGAACGTACCTTTTTGTGGAACGGGGGAAATATCATAACTTACCGCCTGACCGACAAGAGTAATGGAAAATCATGGAAGAACCACAGCCTTACTCCAGATTTCAGAGTAACGAAAAATTTGCCGCAACCATCAAACGGTTCACTCAAAGTAGTTCCCGTAAAAGAGACTAAAATATTTCCCGCTTATCTGAAAGTAGAAGTTTCTTTCAGCCTGGAGAAGCTAGATATAAAACGGGTATATCGTATTTATGATGATTGTCCAGCCATAGCCTGCGACACCTATTTAAGAGGAACAGTAAACAGTATTTTCGGAGGCAGAGAAGTTAGTGCAGCCGACCGGAAGAATATTGAATTCGCCGAAGACATGAAATCTAAAGAAGTAACCGCTGTACTAGACCAGTTCCATTTCCAAGGACAACATTGGCACGCTCGCAGCGTGGAATTTTCCGATGTGACCGACTGGCACAACAACCTGGTTTTCGAGAAAGAGATTATTTCCTATCGCAAACTGGGATATCGCGGCAATCTGCTGTTTGCCTTTAATGGCGAGGACAACTGTGGCATCTTCTTTTTAAAAGAGGCTCCCTGCTCTTCGGTACAATTAGCCTATCAAGGAAAGGATTTTCTGACTGATTTCGGGAAGTTTACAGTAACCGGCCTGGGCATTACCGAGAAAGACGTGACTCCCGACCGTTGGACCAAACATACGGATGCGTATTGGGAATATACGGAGAAGGTGAACTGAGCCGACTACAAGCGCTTCGTTCATATCAGAAGAATATACGTACTTACCGGGCCGACCGCGACGAGATGATTATGATGAACACCTGGGGAGACCGTAGCCAGGACTCAAAAGTAAACGAATCCTTCTGTTTGAAAGAACTGGAACGCGCCGCCCGTCTGGGAATCACCCATTTCCAGATTGATGATGGCTGGCAAATAGGTAAAAGCCTAATTCAGCTGTAGCCCGCGTTCATTCAAGAACATTTGGGACAATAAAGACTACTGGAAACCCGACCCGCAAAAGTATCCACGTGGTTTGCATCCCATCGTAAAACGTGGCAAGGAATTAGGTATTGAAATCGGTCTTTGGTTCAATCCCAGCATACAAAATGATTTTGCCGATTGGCAGAAAGATGCGCAAGCACTCATCAGCCTTTATCGCGAATACGGCATCAAAGTATTCAAGATAGACGGACTCACCATTCCCAGTAAAGAAGCCGAAACAAACCTGCACCGCTTATTCAACAAAGTGCTGGAAGAGACGGACGAGGAAGTGATTTTCAACCTTGATGCGACAGCCAGCCGCCGCGGAGGCTACCACATGTTCAATGAATATGGAAATATCTTTCTGGAAAACCGTTATACCGACTGGCAGAACTACTATCCTTACTGGACTTTGCGTAACCTCTGGATGCTTTCCAAATATGTTCCGGCAGAAAAGCTGCAAATAGAGTTCCTGAACAAATGGAGAAATACGGATAAATATAAAGGAGAAGTCTTCGCTCCGGAAAACTATTCATTTGAATATCTGTTTGCTACGACTTTAGCAGGACAGCCGCTTGCCTGGATGGAAGGTACCAATCTACCCGAGGAAGCATTTACATTACGAGAACATACAGAAGCCTACAAGAAATTTCAGCATGACATGCATTCCGGCACTATCCTACCCATAGGAGATGAACCGTCGGGACGCTCTTGGACCGGCTTCCAGTCTCTAAAGAAAGATAGAGGATACTTGATTGTGTACCGTGAAAATCATCCAGAAGGGACTACAGAAGTCGAAACCTGGCTGCCAGAAGGTGTCACAGTAAGATGTATCCCACTGATGGGACACGGCAAAGCTATGACAGCAGTAACCGGAACGAAAGGAAGGCTGGAAATCTCTCTGCCATCAATCAATGACTATGTTGTCTACAAGTATGAAATTAAAAACAAACGCTAAAATAAAGACTGACATGAAAATCACAAGGAGTATACTCTTAATCGCCTTCTTGATGCTGTTTTACCGAGCCTTCGGACAACCTGCCGAACGGCTGATTCGGATACAGATCACTCCCAATCATACAGACTGGCTATATAAGCCAGGCGAAAAAATAAAATTCAGCATTACGGTACTGAAAAACAACGTACCAATTCCTGACACAGAAATTCGGTACCAGATTTCAGAAGATATGATGAAGCCTCACAAAGAAGGCATATTGCAAGCTGAAAAAGGGACAGCCACGGTGGAAGCCAAAACAATGGAAAAACCTGGCTTTCTCCGTTGCCAAGCCTTTGTTAAATATGGAGGACGTGAATACCAAGGGATAGTAACCGTTGGAATCAATCCAGAAAAATTAAAACCTATCACATCATTGCCCGAAGACTTTCTAAATTTCTGGGAAACAGCAAAACTCCAGGCTCAAAAGACACCAATGGATGTACAAATGACCCTTGTACCCGAACGTTGTACAGAGAAAGTGAATGTATTCCATGTGAATATACAGAATTATGAATCCCATACACGCTTATACGGCATGCTGCTATGCCTAAAGCAAAAGGTCGATATCCCGCAGTTTTAAAGCTACCAGGTGCAGGAATACGTTCTTATGCCGGAGATGTGGAACATGCTGCCAATGGCTGGATTGTTTTCGAAATAGGAATACACGGTATTCCGGTCAACATGTCAGGACCGGTATATACCAATCTCTATATGGGAGCATTAAAAGGGTACCACACGTTCAATCTGGATAATCGGGATAAATACTATTATAAACGTGTATATCTAGCTGTGTACGTGCCATTGACTTTATTTATTCCCTACCACAATTCGATGGGAGCAATTTGATAACATTCGGCAGTAGCAAGGAGGAGGATTGTCCATCGTGACAGCTGGACTTGATTCACGTGTCAAAGGACTGGTAGCCTTTTACCCTGCTCTTTGTGACATGGTCGGCTATATACATAACCGTGCCGGAGGATGGCCACACATGTTTAACAAGCAAGAAAATCAGACTGCAGAAAAGGCAAATACAGCACGTTATTATGACGCAGTTAATTTTGCACGCCAAATAAAAGTTCCCGGATTCTACTCATTCGGATATAATGATATGTCTGTCCACCCACTACTACCTATTCTGCCTACAATGTAATTCAAGCACCCAAACAAATATTAGTATCCGAAGAAACGGCTCATTATGCCTACCCAGAACAATGGGCAGCCGCATGGAAATGGGTCGCTGATTTCTTTCAACAAAACAAATAAAAACTATAAGAATCATGAGAATACTTTTTTTTATTACAACACTGCTTTTCATCATCCCGAACATGTTCGGACAAAAGGAATATCGTCTGAACTCACCGGACGGCAAGTTGGAGGTTACCTTATATATAGGTGACCGGATCACTTACGAGCTGACGGAAGAAGGGCATACATTGGTAGCCCCCTCTCCCTTATCAGTACATCTGGATAATGGGACAGTCTGGGGCAACGGCTCCCATCTTAAGAGAGTCAGCCATCGCCAGGCAAATGAGGTGATTCCCTCTCCTTTCTACAAACGCAGTGAAGTAAAGGATGTCTATAATGAAATGACGTTAAGTTTCCGGGAACATTTCAACCTCATTTTCAGAATGTACAATGAAGGAATGGCATACCGGTTCGCAGCGACCGGAAACAGACCGTTCAAAGTTACAAACGAAGAAGCCGCCTTCAACTTCAACAAGGACTACAAATCGATTGTTCCTTATGTAAAAGATGGCGATAAACAACCGATAGAAGCCCAGTTCTCCAACTCTTTTGAAAACACCTATACACATATAGAGCTATCCGGACTGAACCCCCAAAGACTGATGTTTACCCCCGTAGTAATAGAGCAGGAAAACGGCCGTAAACTTTGTATTGCCGAATCCGACGTGGAGAGCTATCCGGGCATGTTCCTCATCAACAGGAACGGGGGAACAGCACTCACTTCCGCTTTTGCCGCCGTCCCCAAAACAAAAAACAAGGCGGGCATAACCAACTGCAAATATTAGTCACAGAGCGTGAAAACTACATTGCTTCCTGCCAGCCAAAAGCCAAACTGCCCTGGCGCATCATTGTTGTGGCAAGAAATGACAAGGAGCTGGCAGATAACGATATGGTTTATAAGCTGGCTGCTCCATCACGCATGAAAGACATCTCATGGATACGTCCGGGCAAAGTGGCCTGGGAATGGTGGAACCATTGGGGAATCAAAGGCGTGGATTTCGAAGCTGGAATAAACAATGAAACATACATGCACTATATCGACTTCGCCTCCCGGCATGGCATCGAGTATGTGATTCTGGATGAAGGCTGGGCTGTCAACCTCAAGGCTGACCTTTTCCAAATTGTACCGGAAATTGATTTAAAAAAGCTCACGTCCTATGCCAGGCAAAAGAATGTAGGACTCATCCTTTGGGCAGGTTACCATGCCTTTGCCCGCGACATGGAACATGTATGCAAGCACTATTCCGAAATGGGCATCAAAGGATTCAAGATTGACTTTATGGATAGGGATGACCAGGAAATGGTAGACTTCCACTACCGGGCTGCCGAAATTGCCGCTAAATATAAGTTGATGGTAGACTTTCACGGCACGTACAAACCTACCGGGCTGAACCGCACTTATCCCAATGTCATCAACTATGAAGCCGTTCACGGGCTGGAACAGATGAAGTGGAGTGACATCCATACCGACCAGGTAACCTACGATGTCACCATGCCATTCATCCGTATGCTGGCCGGACCGGTGGACTATACACAAGGCGCCATGCACAATGCCAACAAACGGTGTTACCACTCCTCAATGGATACCCCAATGAGCCAGGGAACCCGTTGCCGCCAATTAGCTGAATATGTAGTATTTGAATCACCATTGAACATGTTGTGCGACAGTCCCACCAATTACGACCGTGAAGAAGAATGCACGGAATTCATCGCTGCCATCCCTACCGTCTGGGAACAAACAATAGCCATGAACGGAGAAATTGGAAAATACATCACAATGGCGCGCAGGAAAGGAGATGTCTGGTATGTCGGCTCCCTGACCAATTGGGATGCACGTACTCTGACACTGGACCTTTCTTTCCTCGGTGCAGGCAGATGGAAAGCGGAAATGTTTCATGACGGAGTGAATGCCAACCGCCTGGCTTCCGACTACCAAAAGACCGTCACAGACATTCCTGCATCCCGTAAACTGACCGTCAAAATGGCACAAGGAGGCGGATGCGCATTGAAAATATACAAAGAATAATCCATAGGCTTTTTAAACGTTAACTGATACATACGATTTATGAGAATTAAAAGATTAATGATTACTTGTTTGCTCACAGTGTCTGTACTGGGAGGCAAGTCACAAGCACAAGACTTATTGTCCAATGTTTACGGACGCGACTACCGGCTACTGAATGGGAAGTGGGGAGCCATTGTAGACCTTTATGACCAAGGGGAAAGGATGCAGGTGTACAAAAACAGAAAACCTCAGGACAACAAGCAATTTTACGAATACTCTTTCGACGGAGGTTTGGTCCTGAATGTACCTGCCGATTTCAATTCACAAATGCCCGAATTGAAATTTTATGAAGGGACTGTATGGTACGGACGCTCTTTCGATACCCCAAAGACTGACGGCAAACGTTTGTTTCTCTATTTCGGTGCGGTAAGTTACCGTAGCAAAATATATCTGAACGGGGAGAAAATAGCCAGTCATGAAGGCGGATTCACTCCCTTCCAGGTGGAAATCACAGATAAGGTAAAGCAAAAGGACAACTTCCTGGTGGTGAAAGTCAACAATACCCGCACCACGGATGCTATCCCTGCCATGTCCTTTGACTGGTGGAATTACGGCGGCATCACACGCGATGTAATGTTGGTAAGCGTTCCACAAAGTTACATCAAAGACCATTTCATCCAGTTGGACAAGGTACAATCCAACCTGATTCGTGCCAAAGTAACCTTATCCGAAGCAAAGCCTGGCATCAACGTGCAAGTCGCCATCCCCGAATTGGGCATCAGACAGAACATGACTACCGATGCCAACGGAATTGCCCGGGCCACTATCAAAACCAAAAAACTGCAACGTTGGTCACCGGATGCTCCAAAGCTGTATGATGTGACCATCACTTCGGAAAGTGACCGGCTCAACGAGCAAATTGGTTTCCGTAACCTTTATGTAAAAGGCGAAGATATCTATCTGAACGACCGGCCCATCTTCCTGCGCAGTGTCAGCTTCCACGAGGAAATTCCGCAACGCCGCGGGCGTGCCTTCTCAGAAGCGGACGCAACAATGCTGTTGTCCGAAGCCAAAGAGCTGGGTGCAACATGATTCGTCTGGCACATTATCCACAAAATGAATATACTGTCCGCCTGGCAGAAAGAATGGGATTCCTTTTATGGGAAGAGATACCTATCTGGCAAGGGATTGACTTCAAGAATACCGCTACCCGTGAGAAAGCAGGCAGAATGATTAAAGAGATGGTGATGCGCGACAAAAACCGTTGTTCCGTTGCCTTTTGGGGGATTGCCAATGAAACAGCCACTTCCACCCCGCGCAATGAATTTCTGAAACACATGAAACAATGTTGCCTGGACATCGACTCAACCCGTCTGATTACGGCCGCCTTCGATTTGGTACGCTTCAACCGCGAAAGCCGGAACTTTGAGATGAATGACTCCATTATCAACATCCTGGACATGGTAGCCATCAACAAATATATGGGATGGTATCATGACTGGCCACTGGCTCCGGACCAGGCTGTCTGGAATGTAGCTCCCGGCAAACCTCTTTTCATTTCCGAGTTCGGAGGCGAAGCGCTCTATGGCAAACATGGCGACGCGGAAGTCAAGAGTTCTTGGAGTGAGGATTATCAGGCACAACTCTACAAGGACAATCTGGAAATGTTCAAGCATATCCCCAACCTGCGCGGAACATCGCCGTGGATTCTTTTTGATTTCCGTTCTCCCTTCCGTTTCCATCCACACCAGGGAGGGGAATGGAACCGTAAAGGACTGGTTTCCGACCAGGGACAACGCAAAAAAGCATGGTACATCATGCGTGATTACTATAACCAAAAGAAAACAGAACAATGAAGCACAAAATAAAACACTACATGGCTGCCCTCCTCCTGACCTCTATGGTCTGGAGCGGGCATGCCCAAGAAAAGAATGAAATGGACTTGTCCGGTGAATGGGCATTCCAGACAGATGTCATGGACTTCCGGAGAGGTTCACTGGACGTACGTTACTGCCATCGCCTGCAGGAAAGCATCGTTCTGCCGGGAATTACAGATGACTATAAAATAGGCTACAAATCTCCTTACCGCCACCTGGATAGGCTGACCCGTGTCTACGAATATATGGGCCCCGCATGGTACCAGCGAGAAATAGAAATTCCTGCGGCATGGAAAGGCAAACGCATTTTCCTCTATTTTGAACGTACACACTGGCTCAGTTCGGTATATGTAGGCAAAGAAGAAGTGAGTAAAATAGACTACATCAGTATTCCCCACAACCACGAACTGACCCAATGGCTACATCCAGGCAAAAAAGAACTGATAACTTTCTGTATAGACAACCGCTACCAGTACGATACCATAAATGGGACCATGCCCACTCCGAATTTACCCAAATAAACTGGAACGGAGTATTGGGCGAAATTAAGCTGGTAGCTGTAGACCCGGTCTATGTAGATGACATGCAGGTCTATCCGGACATCAAGAACAAAAGCATCAAAGTCAAAATGACTGTCCGCAACTGTACAGAACATACCGCCAGCGGCAAAATATCCTTCCACGTGACAGGAAAGGACTATAGACTACAAAAGGAAGTACCGGTAACAGTGACCGATTCCATTACTTATATCGAGGAAGAAATGTTTTTGGGTAAGGATATCCATTTGTGGAATGAGTTCCATCCCAATCTTTATACGTTGGACTGTAAGTTGACTTCCAGTGTAGAGGGCCAATCCTATGCGCATGAGAAAAGCACAACTTTCGGTATGCGCGAAGTAGAGGCCGGTGAGGACCATATCATCCTTAATGGCGAACCCATACACCTGCGCGGTACCGTTGAAAATGCAGTGTTCCCCAAGACCGGCTATGCTCCCGTGGACGATGCCTCTTGGGAACGTGTACTCCGTATCCTGAAAGAATATGGCATGAACCATATGCGCTTCCACTCCTGGTGTCCTCCTGCCGCTGCGTTCCGTATGGCAGATAAGCTGGGTGTCTATCTGGAGGTGGAAATGCCGATGTGGGGTAAAGATGCCCAACCCGATGAGAAGCGCTGGAATTTCTTCCGTCGCGAGCTGCGGGGTATCTTGAAAGAATATGGGAATCACCCTTCCTTCATTCTCTACTGTAACGGAAACGAAATTACCGGCGATTTCAGTTTCATAGAAGAGCTTACCGCCACGGCCCGCCAGTTGGATAACCGCCGTCTATACAGCGGTTCCACAGCCCGCACACGTGTCAAATCAGACCAGTTCTACATTACCCATCAGACTACCAAAGGACACATGGCCATCTACGAAGGACGCCCTTATACAAACTGGGACAAAAACAAGGAACTGGGAGTAGGCCTGCCCATCATCTCGCATGAATCCGGACAGCGGTGCATCTATCCCAATTTCGAGGAAATAAAGAACTTCACCGGCCCCGTACAAGCGCGTAATTTCGAGATATTCCGTGAACTGCTGGACAAGAACCACATGCTCGACCAGGCACATGACTTCTTCCGTGCTTCTGGAGCCTTGACCGCCATAGAGTACAAGGATGTCATAGAAGCCCAGTTGCGCACTTATCTGAAAGGCGGTTTCCAATTACTGTCTCTGAATGATTTTACCGGACAAGGATATGCACCGGTAGGCATTCTCGATCCTTTCTGGAATACCAAAGGCTCATCACACCGGAAAAGTGGCGCGAGTTCTGTGCACCGACTGTTGCGTTGCTCCGTTTCGACAAACGCGCACTTTACAATGATGAAGTATTTGAAGGAAAAGCGGAAATATACAATTATGGACCTACCCTATTGAAAAACGCAAAAATCAATTGGAGTATCACCGACAGCAACGGTAAAACCCTTAAGAGCGGAAAACTGAAAACACAAACTGTCGGAAAGAACGGGGTATTTCCACTTGGCAGTTTCAGTTATGCATTGGACAATATCACTGAACCACAGAAGCTGACGGTCCATCTTTCTGTTGCACACGTAAAAAACAGCTGGGATATCTGGGTATATCCCCGTCATAGCAACTTAATGCAGTCCACTAGTGAAGTGCTCTACACCACAGTATTCGATGAAAAAGCAAAACAACACCTTGCCGATGGCAAGAAAGTGGTACTCTGCCCCAAACCTTCCAAAGTAAAAGGTCGTAAATCCGTGTTCCACAATCACTTTTGGAATCCGATAATGTTCAAATGGCCTCCTATGACCATTGGCTGTCTGATTCATGACGACCAGCCTATATTCGAGCATTTCATAACTTCCTACCATACTGACTGGCAGTGGTGGGACATTCTGGAAAATGCCAAGGTTATTGAGATGAAGGATGCTCCGGCAGCACTGCGGCCTTTCATACAAGTAATAGACCATTACGACAATAATGAAAAGCTCGGTATTGGTTTCGAAGCAAAAGTGAAGAAAGGCAGTCTACTGGTACTGGCCGTAGATACCCAGAAAAACATCAACGAACGTCCTGCCACCCAGCAATTGCTGGAAAGCATTGACCGCTACGTAAAGAGTGACAAATTCGCTCCACAAATTACCGTTGACGAGTCCTACATTGAATCATTCTTAAAGAAATAAATAAAGGAAATATGATGAAATTATTCTTGCTTTGGGCTCTTTTGTTGCTGCCGGTCGGACCGGCAGCAGCACAAGAGATAAAAATGTCACAAACAGCTCCATTGGAACAAGTTTATGGAGAAACTGTAGAAGATGATGCCTTACTGCCCATGAATGAACTGGATATGGATTTTGGCTATGCCTCTATGAGACAACCGTTGATGTGGAAGAGGAGAATCCCACACTAACTATTGAAAACGTACGGGATTATGCTGTGGTCTATGCAGACGGCAAACTGCAAGGATATTTAAAAGATAGCAGTAAAAGTCTGAAAACCAATCTACCGATAGGTATACACAAACTTAGTATCTATACTGAAAATATCGGACGTATTACCTATGGCCCTGAAATTCTGGACAATTCAAAAGGTATCTACGGCAGCATAATATTGGGAAAGACAGATTTAGAAGGCTGGAAGATGACCCCATTGGAAATTAAGGAATGCGATGTGGCCGGAATAACTTTCAAAGAAGGTACCTCCTCCATCCCTTGCTTCCGTAAAGGTTGTGTCACAGTAAGCAATCCGGCACAAGAGACCTTTCTTGACGTGTCTGGCTGGGGAATGGGAGAAGTCTGGATAAACGGGCAATACTTGGTGCTACTGGGAAGAATATGCAGAAAAGACCCTGGAGATACCTGCCGGTGCTCTGATAGCAGGTAATAATGAAATAGTGGTATTTGAACTAAAAAATAACGAACAAGCTTCCATGACACTAACCGATAAGCCTATTTTCAAATAAGCCCTTGCATGTACTTGTTTATATTCCTTAAAAAAACGACCTTTGTGTAGGAGCAGATTCCGAAAAACGTGTCTTATTTAATGAGAATAGCATAATTATATATATCATGAAGAAACTAACATTTATCAGTTGCCTCCTTTTAAGTGGTTGCCTGGCCGGAGCAATGGCTGCAGACAAAAAGCAACCCATCTACAAAGATGCCAAAGCTCCCATTGAGGAGCGTGTAAATGACCTGGTCAGCAGAATGACACTGGAAGAAAAGGTACAACAACTCAACCAGTACACTTTGGGGCGGAATAACAACGAGAACAATCGTGGTGAGGAAGTAAAAAAAATTCCTGCCACATTAGGCTCCCTCATTTATTTTGATGAAGATGCCAATCTGCGTAACGAGGCTCAGAGAAAAGCAATGGAAGAATCACTCTGGGTATCCCCATCCTTTTCGGATACGACGTCATCCACGGGTTCCGTACCATTTATCCCATCTCTTTGGGACAAGCATGTTCTTGGAATCCCCAATTGGTAGAACAGGCATGTGCCGTTGCCGCCCAGGAAGCACGCATGTCCGGGGTAGACTGGACTTTTTCCCCTATGATTGACGTGGCAAGAGACGGACGCTGGGGACGCGTTGCAGAGGGCTATGGCGAAGACCTTATACCAATGCTGTATTCGGTGTCGCATCTATCAAAGGATACCAAGGTGAAGACATGTCCGACAGCAAGCGAGTAGCCGCCTGCCTTAAACATTATATCGGATACGGCGCTTCTGAAGCAGGACGTGACTATGTTTATACGGAAATCTCCAATCAGACTCTGTGGGACACCTATATTCCTCCCTATGAAGCTGGCGTAAAAGCCGGTGCCGCTACTTTAATGAGTTCATTCAATGACATCAGCGGCACTCCCGGAAGCGCCAACCATTACACGATGACAGAAATTCTGAAGAACCGTTGGAAACACGACGGCTTTGTTGTTTCAGACTGGTCTGCAGTACCGCAACTTATTGACCAGGGCCATGCTGCCGACCGCAAAGAAGCTGCCCGTCTGGCTTTCAACGCCGGCCTGGAAATGGACATGATGGGGCATTGCTATGACAAGCATATGGCAAAGCTGGTGGAAGAAGGTAAAATAAGCATGCAACTGGTGGACGATGCAGTGAAACGCGTGCTCCGTATCAAATTCCGCCTTGGACTTTTTGACAATCCCTACACCCCGACATCTACAGAAAAAGAGCGCTTCCTCCTTCCACAAAGCCTGGCTATTGCAGAGAAACTGGCAGAGGAGACCATTGTTCTACTGAAGAATGAAAACAAGGTACTCCCTCTGGCAAACGGGAACAAGCCAACTATCGCCGTCATGGGGCCTCTGGTAGAAAACTGTGCCGAGCTCCTGGGGTCATGGTATGGACATGGACATGCAGAAGATGTCCTCCCCATCAAAAAGGCGCTGGATGCAGAATTTGCAGGCAAGGCTGAACTGATTTATACCGAGGGTTGTGGTTTCGACGGTAACGACACTTCCAAATTCAGTGAGGCACTGGCTGTAGCCCGGAAAGCAGATGTCATTCTACTCTGCATGGGTGAAAAGAAAAAGTGGAGTGGCGAAAACGCATCGCGTTCCATCATAGAACTGCCTGCCATTCAAGAGGAATTCATTGCTGAAATGAAGAAAGCAGGCAAACCGATTGTTCTGGTACTGGCTAACGGACGTCCTTTGGGACTCTCTAAAGTGGAACCTCTCTGTGACGCCATCGTTGAAATGTGGCAACCGGGAGTACCTGGCGGTAAACCATTGGCAGGTGTCTTGTCCGGCCGGGTAAATCCTTCGGGCAAGCTTTCCATTACTTTTCCACGTTCCACCGGACAGATTCCAATCTATTACAATCAGCGCAAAACAGCCCGTCCACAAAGTGGCAAATATCAAGACATCTCCTCTTCCCCACTGTATGAATTCGGATACGGCTTGAGTTATACCACCTTTAATTATGGTAATATCAACTTGCCCAAAGAAACCATCAGACGCGGTGAAAAGTTGGTAATGGAAATCCCAGTCACCAATGTAGGCAAACGTGACGGTGCAGAAGTGGTGCATTGGTTTATCTCAGACCCATTTAGCACGATTACCCGTCCATGCAAAGAATTGAAGCACTTCGAAAAGCAACTAATTAAAGCAGGTGAAACACATATATTCCGCTTTGAAATAGACCCGATGCGTGATCTTGCTTTTGTAAATGCCAATGGTGAACATTTCCTTGAAAATGGAGAATATTATGTAATAGTGAAAGACCAGAAAGTAAAATTCACGGTTATAGATTAATCTTCTTTTATATTGCAGGCCATCCTCCTTTCATCATTCTAAAAGACAGATGGCCTGCAATTTCTATTTTAGAACAAATAAGTATACTGTTCTCCTAAAAATTTCTTGATATGCTTCAAGGCTTTGGTTATTTGGGCCTCCACCGTCTTGACAGAAATCCCCATTTCCCCGGCAATTTCTTGATTAGTCTTCCCTTCCTCCCTACTTTTGCGATAAACCTGCCCACATTTGTCCGGAAGGGAACAAACAGCTTCTTCAATCAATCGGTTCAGTTCTTCCATCTCCACCGAAGTATCAGCCGCAAGAGCATATCCATATTCTTCTCCTCCCTCGATGGGAACCGTATCCTTTTCATCGCGTAAAGCATTCAGGCAACGATTGCGTGCAGACTGGAAAAGATAAGCCTTGAATGAGATTTTAAGAGTCAAGTCGGCCCTACCCTCCCACAAATTCATAAAGATGGAAAGGGCCAGTTCTTCTATCTCCTGCTTGTCTCTCAGATAAAGGGACATGAAGCGGCAGAGTGAAACAAAATAAGTATCGAAAAGGTGCTTGAAAGCCTTCTCGTCATCTTGTTTGATTAACTGTAACAATAGGATATCATCTTCTGCAGGCATATCGAAGTTATATTAGATAAGGGCTTCTTGAGCGGCAAAGATACTAATATTATTTGTTCCTCGAAATTTATTAAAAAAATAATTGGAATTGGAATAAGGGTTAAACCCAAGTGATGTGTCATATAAGTGAAGGCCTATAAAACATCATGATCATGAAAAAAAGTGTTCCTTGGAATTTAATCATTCCTAAGTTGAAACAGGAAATTTCCGCAGACGAAGAGCGGCAATTGGAGACTTGGTTACGCAGCAGTAACAACGAAGCGTTATTCAAGGAATTGCAACTGTTATGGGAAAAAATTCAGGCAAATGTAGAAAACTACACGCCAATACCGAATATTATTGGAATGAACTTGTCAACCGTATGCACGCCAGCGAGCCTAAGCAGACTGAAAAACCTGCAAAGAAACGCTTCGAACTGAAACAGATATACCGCTACGCAGTAGCTGCATGTATAGCTGTTGCCATCGGTTGCTCATTCTACATAGGATTCCTTAACGGACAGCCTGAAGCCATGCCGCAGTTATACTCTAATTTGTCGGGTAAGTCTAAGGTTCTCCTTCCTGACGGAAGCGAAGTATGGATGCATACAGAGACCTCTTTGCAATACGGATCACAAATGAATAAGGATGAGCGTATCGTAAATGTAACTGGTGAAGCTTACTTCGATGTAGCACACGATGCTGACAAACCTTTTATTGTGCAGACAGAAGGTATGCGTATCGTAGTTCACGGAACCAAATTCAATGTCGATGCATTCCCCGGTTCGGAAAATACATTGGTGAGTTTGGTAGAAGGGTCCGTCTCTTTGGAAACCGAGACAGAGAACCGTTTCCTCAAACCGGGCGAAACAGCTACTTTTAATCGGAAAACCCTTACACTTAAGGTAGAAAAAGATGATGTACATTTTGCCTCTTCGTGGGCAAATACACAACTCGTATTCAGAAACCGTTCATTGGGAGACATTTGCAAACTGCTTTCTAAATGGTATCGGGTAAAGATAGACGTGGATCCTACATTATCCAATAAATATTTCTATACGTTTACGTTGCGTAGCGAACCGCTGGACGAAATACTCCGCATCATGGCACGCATCCAACCTATGAAATATACCTTTAACGAAGAGAATGAGTTGACAATTTCGTTTGCAGACACAAAACAAAAAGTAAAATGAAACAGTAACAAAATTAAAAACTTATGCCAAACAAACAAATGAGAAATGCACATTATTTAATAATTAACGAAAAGTAAACACCTACATTAATCTTTAAATTTAAGACAATTATGGATATAAGAAAACAACTCATCATTCTTATACTGGTACTTCTATGTGCCCCGGTTTCTGCACAAAAGAAAGAGAAACTGATCACACTGAAGTTCACAAATATCCCATTATCAGAGGCTATGCCAAAAGTGGAAAAGCAAAGCGGATACACTTTCTTCTATGAATCGCAGCAAATAGACATCAAACAGAAAGTCAGCCTGAATGTTAAGAATGAAACTATTAATAAGACAATAGCAGCCTTATTGAAAGGGACCAATGTTAAATTTGAAATCGACGCAACACACATTATTTTATATACCGGAAAGAATAACAAGGCAATATCCGGACAACCACAGAACATCTCTGGTACAGTAATTGACGAAAGTGGTGAACCGATTATCGGAGCAAATGTCATGGTGGAAGGAACCAGTACTGGTGTCATTACAGATCTTGACGGAAAATACACAATCAACGCACCGGCAGGGAGTAATCTCAAAATCTCCTATATCGGTTATGTGACACAGACTGTAAAAGCTGGTAGAAACAGTACCGTAAAGTTAGTGGAAGACAGTAAAACACTGGCAGAAGTCGTGGTAATCGGCTATGGTACACAGCGTAAGTCCGACCTGACTGGAGGTCTGGTATCAGTAGACCAGAAGAAACTGAACATGATAAATAGCAGTAACTTGATGGACCGTCTCGCAGGACAAATTCCGGGCTTAAGCGTAACTACTGGTGATGCGAAACCGGGGGCAGACCAAACCCTCCGTGTACGTGGTGAAAACTCATTAAGTGCTGACAATGCACCGCTTATTGTATTGGACGGTATTCCTTACAATGGTTCTTTGAGTGATATTGACCCAAACATCATCGAAAGCCTTAGTGTCTTGAAAGATGCTTCCGCAGCAGCTATCTACGGCTCACGCGGTTCCAATGGTGTTATCTTGATTCAATCAAAGAAAGGCAAGAAAGGTGCACCCCAAGTTACATACAAAGGGCAGTTCAGAATGTCGCAACCCCAACAGACTATTGATGTGATGACTCCAGACGAATACATCACATTTAAACAAGACATTGCACGCCTGAAAGATGGATGGAGCGGAGACCAATTGGCTCCTGAGAATATTCTGAGTGCCAGCGAACTTATAAATTACAAGAAAGGCGTTACAAACGACTGGCAGGACTATATTTTCCGCAATGCATTTACCATGGAACATCAAGTAGGCATTTCCGGAGGTACTGAAAGCACCACTTATATGGGGGCAGTTTCCTATCTGGATCAAGAAGGTGTAGTCTACAATTCTGCTATGAAACGTTACAATATCAATTTGAATGTCACACAAGTATTAAACAAATGGCTGACTATTGGTATACAGACCCAATTTATTCAAAGAGATGGCGGTGGTATAACCCCGAATATTGAACATACTGTAAAGCAAAGTCCTTATGGTATCTACAAAGATGAAAACGGCAAGTATTATGAAGAACCTATGGACCAATCCCTGATTATTAACCCGATGGCCAATGTCAATGCGACCAAGATCAAACAAGACGTAACTTCTTCATCAACACCTATGCTGACATTCTGTTGCCGGTAAAAGGTCTTTCAGCCCGTACAACCTTTGGTTACAACTATCGTAGCGACTTTACCGGCACATACTATGGCCGTGACACCAAAGACGGTAGAACAGCCAGCGGAAAAGCCAGCATCAACAATGAACACTACTGGGATTACACTTGGGAAAATCTGCTCAAATATAATCGTGAATTTGGCAAGCACCGTTTCGACGCTACAGGTTTGTTCAGTGTACAACAAACTCAGAAAAAGACTTCCAAGTCAAGTGCCGAAAGTTTTGTAAACGATGATTCCAGTTATCATAACATCAATGCAGGTGAAAAGAATAAAACCGTAAGTTCTGGTTTATCAGAAACCTCGATGCTGTCTTATATGCTTCGCTTGAATTATTCATATGCAGGAAAATATATGTTGACCCTGACCGGACGTTCCGACGGTTATTCTGCCTTCGGTGCAAACAACAAGTATGCATTCTTCCCGTCAGTGGCTGCTGCATGGAACATTGCTTCCGAAAGTTTTATGGAAAATGCACAAAACTGGCTGGACCAATTGAAGCTCCGCGTATCTTATGGTTCTAACGGTAACCAAGCCATCAACCCTATCAGACATTGGACCGTCTGCACCTCACAAACTATATCTGGGGTGACGGTGGAGCAGGTGTCAACGGTGCTTATCTGGCCAACGACGGTGTCGGAAATCCGAATCTAAAGTGGGAAACAACCCAAACATTCAACGTCGGTATCGACTATTCATTCTTCAACGGCCGTATCAACGGTAACATTGAAATGTATGTCGCCAACACAAAAGACTTGCTGATGAAACGTACTGTTCCTATCATGAACGGCTATAAAACCATTTGGGATAATGTGGGTAAAACACGCAATAAAGGTGTTGAATTTACCTTGAACACCGTCAACATACGTAATAAGGACTTCGAATGGAGCACCGGAATCATCTTTTCACTGAACCGTGACAAGATTGTAGACCTACGTGGTGACAAAAAAGATGATATCACCAATAAATGGTTCATCGGCAAACCCTTGCGAGTTTACTACGACTATGACGTCGACGGCATCTGGCAGGAAGGTGACAAATTCACCTATACCGCAGCAGACGGTACAGAAAAAGAGATCCAAAAAGGTGCCAAACCAGGTTCTGCCAAAGTGAAAGATGCAGACGGAAACGGTTATATTGACTCCAATGACAAAGTTATCATCGGTTCAAAGAATCCAAGCTTCCTCATGTCTATGAGCAATACATTGACTTACAAGAACTTTTACTTGTCATTCCTACTGAATGGAACCTTCAAAGTTACACGTGAGTTGAACGAAGCCAATATCGGAAGTTGGAGTTACAACTTATACAACTATCTGCATAATGCCGATTACTGGACACCGGAACACACCAATTCCAAATATGCTTCTCCAGCATATAACAACTTCGACGGACACAGCTATTACAAAGACTTTACATACATCCAAATAAAGAATATCACTTTAGGATACAATTTTGAAAAGAATTTTGTAAAGAAATTGGGACTGAGCGGTTTGGGAGTCAATATCAGTGTGGAGAATCCTTATACATTCTGTGACATACGCAGCGTATTGAACTATGACAACAGTTGGTTTGCCTCTTACCCGACTGCACGTTCCTACGTACTTGGACTGAACTTATCATTCTAAACTTACTTAAATATATATACAATGAAAAATTATATATCAAAAGCAACTCTAGCTCTGTTAGTAGCTCTGTCTGCTACCGGTTGCTCTGACTTTCTGGATGAGAAACTGAAAAGTGAACTAGCTCCGGACAACACATATACAAGTTCCTATGGTTTCGAAGTAGGTTCTACCGGACTTTATGCCGAAGCACGCTCTGAATACAACACTTGGGGTGAAAACGGTGCCTTCATGCACAATGCCGCTTGCCCTTACGAAGCATTGCAGATTGCCACTGACCTTGCTACCATGGGTACCAAAGACGGTTCTATCCAACCGTTCGGTTTCTTGACATTAACTCCAAATACCGGTATTGTAGCTCCTACTGGAACTGGGCTTATAGTCTGATTGCAGGAGCCAATGAGATGTTGAAATACTCGGAAATAAACACGAACTGGGATAATAGCACAGACAAGGCGCTCTATCAGGCAGAATCACGTTTTTTCCGCGCCTATGCATACCGTACATTGGTTTATCTGTATGGAGACGTTCCTTATGTAGACAAGATTCAAGATCAGTTCAGAATCGATTTTACCCGTACACCGAAGGAAGAGGTTATTGCCCACATGGTAGAAGACCTTCAGTTTGCTGTCGAGAACCTGCCTACTGACCCTGATGCCGTAAAAGTCGGCAAGCTGACCAAATGGGCGGCAGAACACTTACTAAGTGAGGTTTACTTGATGCAGGGTGATTATGCAAAGGCTGAAACTGCCGCAGAGAATGTCATCAACAGCGGATATTTCCACTTGATGGAAGACCGCTTCGGTGAAAAGGCAAAAGCAAACGGCGATGTGTTCTCCGACCTATTCGTTGAAAACAATCAAAATCGCACATCCGGCAATATGGAAAGCATTTGGGTCATGCAGTTTGAATATAACACTACTGGTGGCGGTACAAATTCCGATGACTGGACACGCCGTGCCTGGGAACCCAAATACTTCGAAATTACCGGTTTTGTTTTGGCAGACTCACTGGGTGGCCGCGGCTTGTCGCAATTGGTACCAATGAAATGGTGGATTGGAGAAGATACCGGTTTCTTTGATGAAGAAGACATTCGTAATTCCGAATACAACATCAAACGTAACTGGTATTACAACAACGAGAACATGCCCGACCTTTATGGTAAAAAAGCCACGATTACAGACGAAACATGGTTTACCACCTTCCGTCTTTATCCGGCTCTGACAAAATTCTTCTATGGCCGTTCCGAAAACCTTTCTTTGACCGGTTCCTACCGTGACCGCATGAAGTTCCGTTTGTCCGAGACTTATCTCTTACTCTGCGAAGCAAGGTTGGGGTTGAACGATATTTCAGGTGCCCGCGAAGCAATCAATGTTGTACGCCGTCGCGCGCATGCTCCTGAAATTACGGACAGTGAAATGACCATGGACTTCTTGCTGGACGAACGTATCCGCGAGTTGGTAGGTGAAGAATCACGCCGCTTTACCTTATGCCGTACCGGCAAATTATTGGAGCGTACCCGCAAATACAATACAGAATCGGGGCCCGTTATGCGTGATTACCACACATTATGGCCGATTCCTCAGAGCATAATCGATTCAAATACGGGTGCAGAATTCCCGCAAAACGAGGGATATTAACAGCACAAAGACAAAATAAAACACGAATAAAGGTAAAAAGATAGTTTTCAAGATTCTCATAAAGGAATTGTCCGCGTCCATTGAGAACAAAGGCAATTCCCTTAATTTTATCAATAAACAATCATGAAGATACACAGACAATTAACAGCAGCAGCCTTTCTGTTTATCAGTATGGCAATCATGCACAAGTGCCATTCAGCAAAAAGGAAGTAAAAGAGAAAATGAAGCAAGTGGCAGACTGGCAAATTTCCAATCCTAACACTGCCCACGAACACCACGACCTGGATTGGACCAATGGAGCACTTTATGTAGGTATGGTAGATTGGGCTAAACTGGCAGAAGAGGAGTACAATGACAGCACCTACTATCAATGGCTCTATAAAATAGGAAGACGAAACTGCTGGCAACCCCATCAGCGGTTGTACCATGCAGACGATATAACCGTTTCCCAATCATTCATTGACTTATACCGTAAATATAAAAAAGAGGAAATACTGGCTCCTACCCTGGCACGTACGGAATGGATTGTCAACCATCCATCCAACGGTACATTCAAACTGGAGTATGGTGACAACAAAACCCTGGAACGCTGGACCTGGTGTGATGCCTTGTTTATGGCCCCCCCGGTTTATGCCAAGCTATACCGTGAAACCAACAACCGGAAATACCTCCAATTCATGGACAATGAATACCGGGCTACCTACGAATACCTATTCGATAAGGAAGAGAACCTTTTCTACCGCGATTGGCATTATTTCGGTAAAAAAGAAGCCAATGGCAAAAAGGTGTTCTGGGGACGTGGAAATGCCTGGGTACTGGCCGGTCTGGCAGAAGTATTGCAGGAGTTGCCCAAAGGCTTGATGGAACGCGCTTATTACGAAGAACTGTTTATCCGGTTATGCACACGTATCGCCGGATTGCAGAACGAAGACGGTTATTGGCATGCCAGCCTTCTGGATCCGGCTTCTTATCCTTCTCCCGAAACCAGTTCCACCGGTTTCTTTGTATATGCGTTGGCCTATGGCGTAAATGCGGGACTCTTGAATGAAGACGATTTCATGCCAGTCATTATAAAAGGCTGGAAGGCACTGACCGATGCTGTAGATGCAAGCGGTAAACTTGGCTGGGTACAGCCTATCGGTGCCGACCCCCGTAAAGTGACGCGTGACATGACAGAAGTTTACGGTGTCGGTGCGTTTCTTGCAGCAGGATGCCAGATATACAAGATGGCTGTAGATACGGAAGCTGATTATATAAAAATCTGGCCAGACAGAAAAACCATGCAGGGAAACCCTTTAAGTGGTTGGGTTGTTTATGCAAATGAGAATGTCAGCGATGACTTCTGGAAGAAATACGACCATATCTATGTACCGGAAAAAGGAACAACCGTGAAAATCTCCGATTATGCACGCACACTCTATATCCGTACGCATTGGAGTACCTTCAATCCCGCCGAAGGAGTCTACGGCTGGGATACCAACGAAAAGTTGAAAAAAGTAATTCAAGGGGCACTCGACAGAGGTATGCGTCTCTCTTTCCGTGTAGTTGTCGACAGCCGCGACCGAAAAAATGAAGCCACTCCGGCCTATGTATTCGATGCAGGAGCCAAATACTATACAGACAATGGAAAACGCTCTCCCTATCCTGATGACCCTATCTTCCAGGAGAAATATGCAAAGTTCATAGAAGCATTTGCCCAAAAATACAATGACCCTGACCTGGTGGAATTTATAGACGGCTACGGTCTTGGCAAATGGGGTGAGGCACACACTATGAAGTACATTGACCCCAAGAACCGGGAAGCTGTGTTCAATTGGATTACAGACCTCTACGTCAAACACTTCACCAAAGTACCTTTAGTTATCAACTACCATCGTTGGATGGGTGCAGGCAAAGACTGGGCAGGTGAGGAGAATTTTGATCCCGATAGTAAACGCTTGTTGGACAGCGCTTGCGAGAAAGGCTTTTCCTTACGTCATGATGCTTTCGGAATGAGAGAGTATTACGGCCAGTGGGAGCGAAACTATGTGAAACCTTGGATTATGAAACGCCCGGTTCTACTGGAAGGTGGATGGATTGTGAGCAAGCACCCTTATCACAATGACCCGAGCGGTTACAAAACAGCCAAAGATGTGCGTATCGGAGAATTTGAAGACGGTCAGGAAGCTCATGTCAACATGATGGATTTCCGTGTAGGAGACGAAACCATGAGTTGGTTCCGTGATGCCTATCCTTTGGTTGAGCGTTTCATCTCCGAAGGAGGTTATCGTTTATATCCCGATTCCATTGTAGTTCCCAAAGAAATGAAGAGTGGTTCAAGAATAAAGATAGTACATCGCTGGAACAACTTAGGCTGGGGATATTGCCCAACCAATATACCACAATGGAACCAAAAGTATAAAGTAGCTTTCGCATTATTGAACCAAGACAATCAAGTAGTCTACTCTTATCTGGACAACAATACTGATTTATCCGTCTGGATAAAAGGCTATCCCACTTCCTATGAGTTCACTCCCAAACTTCACGGGGTAAAAAAAGGAACCTATACCTGGGCAGTAGCTTTAGTCGATACAACCAAAGGCAATGGAAGCAATGTTAAGGGGCTGGATATCTCTGCCAAGGGAACCTTCACTAATTCTGGTTGGTTAAAACTGTCAGAAGTAACTGTAAAATAAATAAGACACCCCATCGACTTTATAAACAAGAGGCTGAATTCAAGATTGAATTCAGCCTCTTGTTTATAAAGTCCAATCCATCTATTTCTTTTGCGGCAACCCCTTCAGCAAGTGGTCCACCGCCGCTTTCAGCTGTGCATCTTCTCCCTTCAAAACAGCTTCCGGTTCATTATAGACCAGGATATCAGGCTGCAACGTGCGGTTCTCCAGATAGTTGCCCTGCATATCCATGCAGCCTACCTGCGGAATACCGAATACAATACTTGGATCGATCTGGCTTTCCCACCAGACAGCAGTCATGGTTCCTGCCACGGGAGCACCTACCAGCTTGCCTATTCTCAACGTCTTATATACGAAAGGAGTACCGTGGGCATTACTGTAATTATCCTCGCAAACCAGCATACACGAAGGTTTCAGCCATCTGTCAAAAGGATCGCTGCCGATGTACTGGCCACGCGGCACAAAGCGTTCATACTCCTTGCCGCTAAGTAACGTCGCTACTTGTTCGTGCAGCCACCCGCCTCCGTTATGGCGGGTATCCACCACAACAGCCTCTTTCTTACGACTGCTTTCGCTCAACAAATCGGAGTAAATCTTACGGAAGCTCGGACTATCCATACCTTTGATGTGAATATAAGCAATGCGTCCGCCGGAATATTCATCCACCTTCTTGCGGCAGTTTTCCACCCAGCGCTTATACAACAGCTCATTCTGGGCACCGTAAGATATGGGCTTCAAGGTTTCTTCAAACCGCTTTCCGGTAACAGGATCATAGACCGAGAGAATCACCTTGCGGCCTGCCTTACCTTCGAGTAACGGGAAATAATCAGCGCCAGCCTTAATGGCAACACCATCCACTTTCTCGATAATACAGCCAGGCTTGACATCCGTCTTTTTCTTCGTCAATGGACTCTGAGCTATAATTTCTTTAATCTTCAGTCCATCGCCCGCATAAGCTTCATCATAGAACACTCCCAAAGCAGCCGTAGGAAGTGCTGCGCCCGAAGCATAATAACGCGCTCCCGTATGAGAACCGTTCAATTCACCCAGCATCTCACTCAGCATTTCCGCAAAATCGTAGTTATTGTTGATATACGGCAAGAAGCGCTTATAAGTTTCTTTGTATCCATTCCAGTCCGTACCTTGCAAGTCTGCCACATAGAACTTATCATTTACCTGCTGCCAGATGTGGTCGAAGATATATTCACGCTCACCATAAGGGCGGTAATCGAAGAAAGCCTCAAATTCAATTGGAGAAATCTTGCTGCCTTCAATCTCTATCTTCTTCATTCCGTCGCGGGCACAAAGGAAGATATTCTTCCTTCCTTGTCAGGCTGCAAAGCGCCTGCACCTACTTTCTTCAAAAGAACTTTTGTAACATTCTCTTTCAGATTGTGTTCCCAAAGATCGTACCCATCCTCGAAAACAGAAAGATAATAGAGTTTATCCCCTTTAGCAGAAAGCATGGCATCTGCCATATGCGAGGAGTTGACGGTCAGGCGTACAATACGGTCAAAGCGGTTTGCGAGGTCGAACTTTAACGGCTCTACCTTTTTCTCCTTATCTTTGTCGGCATCCCCTTTTTTCTTCTTGGCATCCTTTTCGTCTTTCTTCCCGGCTTTTTCCTTCTCCGCCTTCTCCGCTTCCTCGAGTAAAGCGGTTTCTTCCTTGTTCATCAAAAAACGGTCGTATGCTTCAGCATCAAAGAACATGATATAAGTATCGTCTTCGGCTCCCCAACTGCCGTGGCTGCGATACCCCGCACGGTCACTGGTCCAAATCATGGCTTTTCCACCCAATACCCATTTGGCATTGCCATCGTTGTATCCGCTCTCGGTCAGGTTCACCATTTCACCCTTGCCATCGGCATTCAGCAGCACAACATCTTTGTTGTTCCATCCACCTACACCGATATAGTCCGAAAGAATCCATTTGCTGTCCGGACTCCACTGAAACCACTGGTCACCGTCCGAATAAGAGTATTGATACTTGCCATCCATAACGGTACGCACATCCTTTGTCTTCAAATTGATGACACGGATGGTGCTGCGGTTTTCGAGAAAGGCAATCTCTTTACCGTCAGGGCTGTATTGGGGTTGGAAAGAAGCGGCATCCGAGTTTATCAAGCGTTCTTCCTTCAGCGCTGTGGCATAGGTAAACAGCTTTTCATCCTTACGCACAATCGTCGAAGTGTAAAGTTGCCAAAGCCCGCCACGCTCGGAAGCATAAACCAGTGTCCGCCCATCGGGGGCAAAGTCTACGGTACGTTCCTGACAAGAAGTATTCGTTATCTGCTTCGTAGTCTTATATTCCACTGAAGTGACGTAGACATCGCCGCGCAAAACGAAAGCCACTTCCTTACCATCCGGAGACACTGCCATTTCCGTGGCACCGCTACTCTTAATCTGGCGGATAATATCCTTGTCGTTTCTGTCGGAAACAATGCTGATGTTCACCTTTTGCGCTTCTCCACCGGGAAGCAGGGTGTAAATCTCACCATCAAATCCATAGCACAACCTTCCGTCCGTAGCGGCACTGAGATAGCGTACCGGATTTTTGGTATAGTGCGTCAACTGCACGGCCTTCGCATCTCCGGGAGTACGTCGGTAGATATTGAAAGAGCCGTTTTCCTCACTCAGATAGTAGAATGTTTTTCCATCAGGAGCCCAAACCGGTTCACGGTCTTCTCCTCCGAAAGTGGTCAGCTGGCGGTACTGCGGTTCTTTTCCCGGAGTATACATCCAGATGTCACGGGCAATGGGCGATACGTGATGTTTACGCCAGTAGTCCTCGTAACCTTTCTTATCTTGATACAACATCGCTCCCTCCTTATTGATGGAGATGCACTCCATAGGCATGGACGAAATCATCGTCGGGCGCCCTCCCTCCACTGATACTCGATAGACCTGGTTGAACTGCCCGTTAGAGGGAAAGACAACAGCCTCGGCAGACGGCATGATGCCCGCAGAAAACAAGACATGTCCGGCATCTGTAAAAGCAAGCGGCGTTTCGCTTCCCGAGTGGGTAGTCAGCCGTCGTGGTTCGCCTCCGTCTTTGGCCACAATGTAGACGTCCAGGCTTCCCATACGGTCCGAAGCAAAAGCAATCCGCTTACTGTCCGGACTCCATACCGGAGCCGTATCATATGCGGGATTGGTAGTTATCTGCATGGCACGTCCACCGGCAACCGGCACCGTATAGATGTCTCCTTTATACGTAAAAGCAATGGTGGTCCCATCGGGAGAGATGACACTATGACGCATCCACAGCGGAGCATCCTGCGCAAAAGTAAAACCAGCCAGGCAAGCGGCAGCAATACCTAATAGTAGTTTTTTCATAATGATTCTTGTTTTTGGAGAATAAAAAAACCTCACGACTTTTCCTTTCGGAAAAAGACCGTGAGGTTTGCTTATCATTTTAAGTTACCCTCAATTAGAGAGCACCTACTTCCTTCAAAGCGGCATTTGTCTTGTGAACGGCAGCAGCGCTGGCAGCAAATTTAGCTTTTTCGTCAGCAGTCAGTTCCAGTTCAACGATTTTCTCGATACCGTTCTTGCCAAGGATTACGGGAACACCGATACAGATGTCTGATTCACCGTATTCTCCTTCCAGATATACTGAACAAGGAATCATCTTCTTCTGGTTGTGGATGATAGACTCAACGACATAAGCGCCTGCCGCACCCGGAGCATACCATGCAGAAGTACCCAGCAACTTAGTCAGTGTAGCACCACCTACCATAGTAGAAGCTACCACTTCGTTCAGTTTTTCTTCGCTCAGCAGTGTGCTTACCGGCTGTCCTTTGTAAGTAGCCAGACGAGCCAACGGAATCATGGTAGTATCACCGTGACCACCGATAACCATGCCTTCCACTTCGTTGGCGTTGCAGCCCAAAGCCTGAGACAAGAAATATTTGAAACGAGAGCTATCCAAAGCACCACCCATACCGATGATACGGTTCTTCGGCAAGCCCAGAGACTTCAATGACAGATAAGTCATGGTATCCATCGGGTTGGAGATAACCACAAGGATAGCATTCGGAGAATATTTCAAGATGTTCTGTGCAACCGACTTAACGATACCTGCATTAACACCGATCAATTCTTCACGAGTCATACCCGGTTTACGGGGAATACCGGAAGTAATCACTACAACGTCGGAGTTGGCAGTCTTCTCATAATCGTTGGTACAACCTACAACAGTGGTGTCGAAGCCCAGCAGTTGAGCAGTCTGCATCATATCCATTGCCTTACCTTCTGAAACGCCTTCTTTCACGTCCAGCATTACCACTTCGTCAGCCACTTCATTAAAGGCTAACACATTAGCGCATGTAGCACCTACGTTACCTGCACCTACTACGGTTACTTTTGACATAATTTCTAAAGTTTTTTGTTTATAAGTGTTCTTTAAAGATGACGCAAAAGTACAGCGAACTTCGTAATTAGAGAAATATTTCCGTAATAATTTTAGTTAAATACACATTTAGCCAATGATTAGTGGACGATGATTAATGATTAATGATTAATTTTGCGGACGATTAATGAATGTAGGACGAATAATCAGCCACCAACCATTAATCACTTAACCATTAATCATTATCAAAAATGGCAGTTAAGAAGAATACACTTCTCATCGTGGCAGGCAGCCTCCTTATCTTATTATTAATAGGAGTTACCATTCTGCTGATTTCCGAAAAGCAAACCAACAAGGAACTGGTGATGGAATTCAATCTGGATAAAGAAGACCTTGAAAATCAATACACAGACTTCGCCAGACAATATGACGAGCTGAAGTTGACAGTCTCCAACGACTCCCTCTCCGTACTCTTGGAGCAGGAACAATTGAAGACCCAACGTTTATTGGAAGAACTCCGCACCGTGAAGAGCAGCAATGCCACCGAGATACGCCGTCTGAAGAAGGAACTGGCCTCTCTCCGCAAAGTCATGATAGGCTATATCAACCAGATTGACTCGCTAAACCGCCTGACTGCTCAACAGAAGGAAATCATAGCCGATGTCACCAAGAAGTACAACGCCGCTTCCCGGCAAATCAGCAACTTGTCCGAAGAGAAGAAGAACCTGACCAAGACCGTGACACTTGCCGCCCAACTGGACGCCACCAACATCTCTGTGCAGCCCACAAACAAACGCGGCAAGACTGCCAAGAAGGTGAAAGACATCGTGAAGTTCAAAATAAACTTCTCCATCGTGAAAAACATCACTGCAGAGACCGGCGAACGTACCCTCTACATCCGCATCACCAAACCGGACAATGACGTGCTGACCAAAAGTTCCTCGAACACCTTCCATACGAGAACCGGGAACTGGTATATTCCATCAAGAAGTATATAGAATACAACGGAGAAGAGCAAGCCGTCACCGTATATTGGGATGTAGAAGAATACCTCTATGCAGGCACCTACCGCGTAGACATTTTTGCTGACGGTACCCTTATCGGTTCGCAATCATTCAGCTTGAATTAATACAAAAAAATCTAAATTATTTTGCAATATCATTGAAAGCCTATACATTTGCATCGTTGTTTATGCAATTATTGTTGCTGTATAAACAACAGATTCATCACCTTAATTAATGTATAGCCCAATGAAAAAGTTCTTCTGTTTCATCTGTTTGGCATACCTATCCTTCCCCATGAAGGCCCAGGAAGCATTAAGCTTGGATAGTTGCCGTGCATTGGCAATCTCCAACAACAAAGAACTGCTGATAAGCCAGGAAAAAATCAACGCTGCCACTATCAAAGGAAAGCGGCATTTACTAATTACCTTCCCAACATTTCGGCCAGCGGCGGATATATGCGCAGTCAAAAAGAGTTGTCCATCCTCAGCGACGCTCAGAAAGGAGCCTTGTCCGGATTGGGTACAAGTCTCAGCGGACCGTTACAGCAGGCTGCCCAAGTCATCGCACAGCTTCATCCAGAACTGGCAGGCCAATTGCCGGCTTTAGGACAAAGCCTGGTAGGTGCCCTCGACGGTGCAGGCCAATCCTTGGTTGACGCCTTTCGTACAGACACCCGCAACATGTATGCGGGCGCACTGACCTTGACCCAACCCCTATATATGGGCGGCAAGATACGTGCCTACAACAAAATTACCAAATACGCCGAAGAGCTGGCCCGCCAGCAGCACAACACCGGTATGCAGGAAGTAATCCTGAGTACAGACCAGGCATATTGGCAGGTAGTGTCCCTTGCCCATAAAAAGAAGCTGGCAGAAGGTTATCTGAAACTACTGCAGAAGCTCGACAGCGACGTTGACAAAATGATTGCCGAAGCGTTGCCACCAAAGCAGACGGACTCTCCATCAAAGTAAAAGTGAATGAGGCCGAAATGACCCTGACCAAAGTAACCGATGGCCTGAGCCTTGCCCGGATGCTGCTGTGCCAATTGTGTGGTCTCGACCTTTCCACTCCCGTCATGCTCACAGACGAACAGAAGGAAGACCTGGCTCCCACTACTCCGGAAAACGGTGCCATCGACATCAACAATGTTTATGCTACCCGTCCCGAAGTGCGTAGCCTGGAACTTGCCACGCAGATTTATAAGCAGAAAGTAAATGTCACCCGTTCGGAATATCTTCCTTCCATAGCACTAATGGGCAGCTATATGGCAACCAACCCTTCCGTCTTCAACAGTTTCGAGAAAAAGTTCAAGGGGATGTGGAATGTGGGTGTCATGGTGTCGGTACCCATCTGGCACTGGGGCGAAGGCATCTATAAAGTAAAAGCAGCCAAATCGGAAGCACGCATCGCCCAATACCAGTTGGATGACGCCAAAGAAAAGATAGAGCTGCAGGTCAACCAGTCGGCTTTCCAAGTGAACGAAGCTGCCAAGAAACTGACCATGGCCGAAAAGAACCTGGAAAAAGCCAACGAGAACCTGAGATACGCCACACTTGGCTTTGAGGAAGGCGTTATACCTGCCAGCAATGTGCTCGAAGCGCACACCGCATGGCTTTCTGCCCAATCGGAAAAGATAGACGCACAGATTGACGTAAAACTGACGGAAATCTATCTGAGAAAGGCAACGGGGGAATTGACAATTGATAATTGATAGTTTCTTCAATCGTAAATAGTAAACAGTCAAATAGTAAATAATATGTTGGATACAAAATCACAAAACAGTAACATGTTGTTGGCATTCCTCACGCTGACGGGAGTGATTGCCATCGTTGCCCTTGTAGGTTTCTTCATGTTGCGTAAAGGGCCGGAAATTGTGCAAGGACAAGCAGAAGTAACGGAGTATCGAGTATCGAGCAAAGTGCCGGGACGTATTCTGGAATTTCGTGTAAAAGAGGGACAAAGCGTACAAGCCGGAGACACCCTTGCCATTTTGGAGGCTCCGGACGTGCAGGCCAAACTGGAACAAGCACGCGCCGCCGAATCGGCAGCCCAAGCCCAGAACGAAAAAGCTCTGAAAGGCGCCCGTCGGGAACAGATACAAGCTGCCTATGAAATGTGGCAAAAGGCACTGGCCGGACTGGAGATTGCCGAAAAATCCTACACGCGTGTGAAGAACCTGCACGACCAAGGCGTGATGTCTACACAAAAGCTTGACGAAGTTACCGCCCAACGCAATGCAGCCCGGGCTACGGAGAAAGCCGCCAAAGCCCAGTATGATATGGCCAAGAACGGTGCGGAACGCGAGGACAAAGCCGCTGCCGCTGCCTTGGTGGAACGTGCCAAAGGAGCTGTGGCCGAAGTTGAATCGTACATCAAGGAAACTTACCTGATTGCACAGACTGCCGGTGAGGTATCCGAAATATTCCCCAAAGTAGGCGAGCTCGTGGGCACGGGTGCTCCCATTATGAACATCGCCATTCTGGACGATATGTGGGTAACCTTCAATGTACGCGAGGACTTGCTGCAAGGGTTGGGTATGAATACCGAATTCGAGGCGTTCATCCCTGCACTCGATAAGAATATCCGCCTGAAAGTGTACTATATGAAAGACCTCGGCACATATGCCGCCTGGAAAGCGACCAAGACTACCGGCCAGTTCGACCTGAAAACATTCGAAGTAAAAGCCGCTCCGCAAGAGAAGGTGGAAGGACTGCGTCCGGGAATGAGTGTTGTATTGAAGAAATAAAGGAGTTATGAGTTATTGGAGAGGATGATGGAAAGAAATAAGAAACATACGGCTTTGTGGAATGTAGCAAGACGCGAATGCCGCCGTCTTGTTTCCCGTCCGCTCTATCTGTTCTGTATGGTGATAGCACCGTTGTTCTGCTACATATTCTTCACCACGCTGATGGACTCCGGCTTCCTACGGACATGCCCGTAGGTGTGGTGGACCAAGACATGAGTGCCACTTCACGCCAGCTGATACGTAACTTGGACGCTTTTGAGCAGACAGCCGTCGTCGCCCGCTACCCTACCGTCAACGAAGCCCGTACCGCCATGCAGCGCGGAGAGATTTACGGTTTCTTCTACATTCCCGAAGGTACCTCTGCCAAAGCGCAGGCCGGACGGCAGCCCAAACTCTCTTTCTATACAAACAATACCCTGCTCATCGCAGGTTCACTCCTCTTCAAGGACATGAAGATGATGAGCGAATTGGCATCCGGTGCCGCAGCACGTAGCACCCTATATGCCAAAGGAGCTACCGAGGAACAAGCGATGGCCTTCCTCCAACCCATCGTCATAGATACGCATCCACTCAATAACCCGTGGCTGAACTACTCCGTATATCTGTGCAACACCTTTGCACCGGGCGTATTGATGCTGCTTATCTTCATGGTAACCGTCTATTCCATCGGAGTCGAGATAAAAGACCGCACCGCCCGCGAATGGCTGCGCATGGGCAACAACTCCATCTGGATTTCCCTTGCCGGCAAACTGCTGCCGCATACCGCCATCTTCTTCCTGATGGGAATATTATATAATGTATACCTCTACGGTTTCCTCCATTTTCCCTGCAACAGCGGCATCCTGCCGATGCTGCTTGCCACCCTTTGCCTGGTGCTGGCATCGCAAGGCATGGGAATATTGATGATAGGAACCCTGCCTACCCTGCGTCTGGGACTCAGTTTCGCTTCCCTATGGGGCGTACTCTCTTTCTCCATGTGCGGATTGTCATTCCCTGCCATGGGCATGCACCCCGTATTGCAGGCATTGGCAAATCTGTTCCCCCTGCGCCACTATTTCCTGATTTATGTGGACCAGGCACTGAATGGATACCCCATGATTTACTCGTGGGTCAACTACGTAGCGCTGCTTATTTTCATGATGCTCCCGTTCCTTATAGCCCATAGGCTGAAAGGAGCGTTGGTTTACTATAAATACATGCCCTAATGAAAGACCTGACGTTCAGACAGAAAGTGATACAAGGCATTCATGACTTGTTCTATATATGGAAACGGGAATTCGGCACCACCTTCCGCGACCAGGGCGTGCTCATCTTCTTCGTGCTCGTTCCGTTGGTCTATCCGTTGATATACGCTTTCATCTATACCAACGAAACTATCCACGAAGTGCCCACTGTCGTGGTGGATGACTCACGCTCCTCGTTGAGCCGCGAATACCTGCGGAAAGTGGACTCCAGTCCCGAAGTGAGCCTCGTGAGCTACTGCGCTGATATGGAAGAAGCCAAACTGATGTTGAAGGACCGCAGGGCATACGGTATTATCTACATCCCCTCCACCTTCAGCGACGACATTGTACGCGGTAAGCAAACGCAGGTCAGCATCTTCTGCGACATGAGCGGACTGCTGTATTACAAAGCCTTGCTGACTGCCAACACCAACGTGTCGCTCGCCATGAACGCAGACATCAAAGTGGAGCGAAGCGCCAATACCACCGACCGCCAGGACGAGATTACCGCCTACCCGATAGAGTATGAGGATGTCGCCTCTATAATCCAACCAACGGATTTGCCGCTTTCCTGATTCCGGCAGTATTGGTATTGATTATCCAGCAAACGCTGCTACTCGGCATCGGCTTGTCTGCCGGGACGGCACGCGAGCAGAACCGCTTCCGCGACCTGGTGCCTATCAACCGCCACTACAACGGCACACTACGCATTGTGATGGGAAAGGGCTGAGCTACTTCATGGTATATTCACTGGTATCGGTATATATACTGTGTGTGGTTCCATGGCTTTTCAGCCTCAACCAAATAGCGATACCCGGTGTCCTGACTCTGTTCATCCTGCCCTACCTGGCCGCTTGTATTTTCTTTGCCATGACAGCATCCATTGCCATCCGCAACCGCGAAACGTGCATGCTGCTGTTCGTGTTCACCTCCGTGCCGCTGCTGTTCCTCTCCGGCATTTCATGGCCGGGAGCTGCTATGCCCGCTTTCTGGAAGTACTTCTCGTACATCTTCCCTTCTACCTTCGGCATCAACGGCTACGTACGCATCAACAGCATGGGAGCCACACTCAATGAAGTCTCTTTCGAGTACCAAGCACTATGGATACAAACGGGCTTCTACTTCATCACCACGTGCCTGGTATATCGCTGGCAGATATTGCAGAGCAGGAAACATGTGATTGAAGAGTATAAGAAGCATAAGAGTATAGAAGCGTAACACATTGTTCCAAGCCTACGAAACAAAGTGTTCACATGCGTTTGAACACTTTGTTTCAGCGTATCAGAACAATTTGTTCCAATATATAAAAACAGTTTGTTCGCCATATTGAAACAGTCTGTTCCCTTATAGGAAACAGACTGTTTTGTTAAAGGAAACAAATAGTTGCCCTACAGCATCGGCAAGGCAGCAAACAGACAAACGGTTGTAATACCTAATTACGGTCGCATGTGTTTCTCCAATATCGGGTAAAGTATCTCAGCATACCTCATAAAGCCCAAATCGGTAAAATGAATGCCGTCTACTGTAGCCTCCCCGTCGTGCCGATGATGTCACGGGAAGCAAGGAAATAGATGTTTTTCTCTCCACGTTGCTTCAAAGAACGGAAAAAGGCATTCAATGTCTCATTCTTGTCCTTTACCTCCTTGGCAATCCTGGTGTCAAAAGGAGAGTGGGTAAAGAGAGGGTCTTCCACGAAAAGGACAGGCGTATCGGGATGCTTGCTGCGGATAGTGGTATAGAATTTATCGGCACGCTCTCTCATTTGCTCCACGGTAGCATTGGGCACAAAGTCGAGGACAAACATAGAAGCGTCCACACCGGCTATGACATCGGCAATCTCCAGGTCGAGCAAGGCATTGCCGCTAAATCCCAGATTGATGCACTCACGATTGAGCCAACGTTCCAGAACATTGGTATGCACCATGCCGGGACGGGAAGCGCAGCCTCCCTGCAAGATGCTGGTACCATAGAATACCACCGGCTTCTCACGTTTCGGCAAGTCTACTGCCGGCGGGGTAATGGCGGATAAAGAATCCACGCCGATGGAAAGCGAGGTAACCCCATCATATAAAGAAAGGTACAAAAGGTATTCGCGCTCCTCGGGCAACATATTGCTTACGATAGTCGCCTTATTGATTTTGCCCTGCGGACGTCCGCTACCGGCAAATATCCACTTGCCGTCTTGCAAGCAGTAGAGGTCGAGGCCTTTAATGCCGGTCGGTGTCATGTGGTTCATACTCATATTGTTCCTTACTTCCCATTTGGCAGAAATGCTTGTAGAGTTGGAACGGAAGCGCACGGCGAGTCCGGCACTGTTGCGGCCTAAGTCCCACAACGGCTTGCGGGAGATGTTCTGCAGAGAGTCCGGCAGACGCTCATAGCGGGTAAGGGTAGATTCTGTTGCTTTGCCCAGAAGGGGGAAGGCGGAAGCATCATGATAGATAGTCTGGGCATTGGCAACAGCGGCCAACAACAAGCCCATCAAAAGAATTCTGGTTCTCATATGACAAGATATTAAGTGTTAAGTATTACCGGCAAAGATACAAGGTTTCTTTGAAAAACGAAGAAATGGAAGTATTTTACATCAATTAACTCCCACATGCTTGTTTCTTTACGAAACATTCGTATTTTCGCAGAAAACAATTCATATGAGACACATCCATTTCCTCTTAGCAGGCTTCCTACTGTGCATCTGCTGTACCCTGCAAGCCAAAAACCGTGTGATTGACCAACCACCGTTTATCGTAAGAAACACGACTTCCATCGAAGTGAGTAAAGTAGTCATCAGTGACACGGCAACCGTGCTCCATATCTATGCCAAGTATCGTCCCAAGTACTGGATACAGATTGCACCCGACAGCTACCTGACAGACAATAACGGAGAAACCTACCAACTGCGTTCCGGTATAGGCATCATACCAGGTAAAGAATTTTGGATGCCCGAATCGGGCGAAGCGGAATTCCAGTTGGTCTTTCCTCCCCTATCCGACAATGCTACCTCCTTCGACTTCACCGAAGGCGAAAAGGTGGAAAACGGATTCAGCATCTGGGGAATACAACTGAAAAGCAAGAAACTGCCGGAACTGGCACTTCCCCAGAACGCCGTAGTACACAAAGCCGACCCTAATGCCGAACTTCCCGAACCGGTCATCCAATACGGAAAAGCCATGCTGAAAGGAAAACTCCTGGATTCACGCCCCAATATGGGAATGCCAATCAGTATTGCCGTGTGGGAGAATATCAAAGGAGACATCACGGACATACCACTCGACATCCAGCCTGACGGCAGTTTCACCAAAGAAGTAACATTGCCCGGCACTACCCCATGTACCATATATTTGGGTAGAGAGCATATGCTCCAGTTCTTCATGGAACCTGGCAAGACAACAGAAATATACGTCAATCTACGCGAAGCTTCCCGGCGCAAGTCTAAATTCCACAGCGAAGGGAAACCCTATGGAGAAATGGTATATATCAACGGACCGCTGGAAACCGTGGCACAAGAGTTGAACGGAAACCACCTCAGCATCGACATGCAAGACAAGCTCTATCAAAACATAGCTGCACTGGCTGGCAAGGATATTGATGCAGCCAAAGCATACGTACTTCAAATATCCGACGAAACACAAGAAGCAATAGACAAGTTGCCTTATAGTGCTTCTACCCGACAACTTTTGACTATCAATAACAAACTGATTACAAATGCCATGCTGTCTTCCGTTGCCAGCATCTTGACATCGGCTGCCCTACACGCCAATCTCATCAAACGGGAGGAAGCAAACAACTACTATCAGGAACTTGCCCGGAAAGTACCCGCCAACTACGTGTCCGACGAAGATATGAGTATATTGAATGTGCCGCAGGCAGTCTTGTCCAACCAGTATGTACAAATGGCTTCAAGGGATGTCGAACGGAGTGGAGAATTGGCCAAAGCTGGGGAACCGACAAAGGTATCTTCTTCGATATAGCCCGTAATGTCACCCTCTACCGGGGTATCAAGAACTTCACCCCGCTCACCGACGAGCAAAAGGCCATCGTTGCCGCCATGCCCGCCGCATACCGTGAAATGCTGACTGCCGCCAATGACGAACTGCTGGCACAACTCGAAGCCAACAAGAAAAAGACGGGCTACACCATCAACCAAGTGGACACCAACGTCAGCAACGAAGATTTGTTCACTTCTATCATCAGCAAATTCAAAGGAAAAGTATTGTTAGTAGATTTCTGGGCCACTTGGTGCGGTCCATGCCGTATGGCAAACAAGACGATGACCCCCATGAAGGAGGAACTGAAAGACAAGGATATCCTATATCTGTACATCACCGGCGAAACCTCCCCCTTGAAGACCTGGGAGAATATGATTCCCGACATCCACGGCGAACATTTCCGTCTGACAGATGCCCAATGGAAATACCTATCGGACGTATTCAAGATAGAAGGGGTACCGACTTATCTGGTTGTAGACCGCAAAGGAAACACCACGTTCAGACAAACCGGCTTTCCGGGAGTGGAGAAGATGAAGGAAGAGTTGCTGAAAGTGACTAAATGACAAACTGATAAAAAAAAACAGCAGGTGATAAGCCTGCTGTTTTTTTTTTATCAGTATACCGCTATTACTTTTCAGCCATTCCTTGGCTCCCTGCTCTTTCAGTTTAGCAGTAAATGCCTTTGCCTTCTCCATAGCAGCCACTTCCTCTTCCGGAGTTGCATATGCATGCTTGTAGCCCTTCACCACATTCCATTCACCACGGGTGAAATCGGGGAATGCCACAGCCGCACAACCGTTGTCCATAGAAAGTTCTCCCAATTCTGCAAGGCAGCACCACTCAGCAAGGTCGTATACATCCATATCCAAAGGAAGACCGTTTTGCAGGCAATATACCAGACGCTGTCCATCACGAAGTCCATGCCACCATGACCTCCTACTTCCTTCGCCATCTCACCGTACTTCTTTAAAATGGGATGCTGGTATTTCTCCACGAGTGCCTCCATCTCCGTCTCCGGCAGGAAACCGTGTGAATTCAAATCATCCACTTTGGGCTGAACGCCCGATGCACTCAGCTGGTCAGCGTCAAGCGCATACCCTTCTACCGGATATTTGTTGGCGAATCCCTTGGTACCCGTAAGCTGATACAAACGGTTATAAGGCTGTGGTGTCATTACATTGTGCTGAATCTCAATCACCTTTCCATTGGCTGTACGAATCATGGTCGTGGTATGGTCACCGTTACGGAATTCCTTGCACTCCTCGCCGGTTCTTTTTTCTACCAGCTCCTTGCCCACTACAGACTTGGTATCCATGGCTACCAACGTTTCCATACGGTCACCACGGTGAATATCCAGTGCTTGCGCCACCGGGCCAAGGCCATGGGTGGCATACACGTCACCACGATGCTTCATGTTGTAGTCCAAACGCCAGCCCAGCTTGTCATTTTCTCCATTCTTCCAATAATGGTCCCAAAACGGGCTCAAATTATGTATATAAGCACCCTGCGCACGGATAACTTCACCGAACACGCCATGCTGCGCCATGTTCAGCGTATTCATCTCGAACCAGTCATAGCAGCAGTTCTCCAGAATGAAGCAATGCTTACGGTAGATTCACTCAAGTTAATCAAATCCCAGCATTCCTGCAGATTCATGGCCGAAGGCACTTCTATCGCTACATTCTTTCCATTCTCCAACGCACACTTGGCAACGGGGAAGTGATGCAGCCAGTCTGCAGCAATATAAACCAAATCTATATCATCACGTTTGCAGAGTTCCTCGTATCCTTTGTCACCGGAATAGACGGCGGCCTTGGGCATGGATACCTTCTTCAAGAGCTCCTGACATTTATCTGCACGGGCCTCTTCATAATCACAAAGAGCCACTACCTGCGTACCGGAATATAAGTGAAACGTTCCACTGCTCCGGGACCACGCATACCCAAACCAACAAAACCCACACGGACTGCCTCCAACTTCGGAGTAGTCAGTCCCAATACACTCTTCTGTCCTGCCGGACGCTCGGGAGTTTTGACAACAATGGTACCATTCTGCCATTCCCATTGAGTTCCCTTCTCTGTGGTTTGCACAGTAGAAGTCTGGCTTGTGCATGCACCCAATACGAAGCACATTCCCAGCAACAACGATTTAACTGTTCCCATATTTCTGCTTTATTTAAGGTAAAAGAATTCATTGCAACAAAGACAGCGCAAACCGAATGCAGAATAAAATGAACCCGTTCATTTTTTATGCTGAGGTGCCGCCAGTCTTCGCTTCTTCTGCAAAGATAGACAATCTTAGCCAAAAGAAGATTATCAACAGCCATGTTCTTTTCAATCTGGCAAAAGAATATACACACAGCAGGAACATTTAGATTAATTAACTCACTGTTTGATGTTTGTTTACGAAATATTCGTAGATTTGCATTGAATTCATTTAAATACTTTATCCATGGAAAAGTTAACGATACAAGAAGAAGAAGCAATGTTGTACATTTGGGAACTGGGCAGTTGCTTCGTAAAAGACATTGTTGCCAAATATCCCAAACCGGCGCCTCCCTACACAACTGTAGCATCTATTGTGAAAACCTGGAGCGCAAGCAGTATATCCGTGCCGCACGTGTAGGCAACACTTACCAGTATACCCCGCTTATACGCGAAAGCGAATACAAACGTACCTTTATGAGCGGTTTTGTGCGCAACTACTTTGAAAATTCTTATAAGGAAATGGTTTCGTTCTTCGCCAAAGACCAGAAGATTTCGGCCAATGACCTGAAAGACATTATAGACATGATAGAGAAAGGAAAGGAGTAAACATGTTAGCCTATTTTCTGAAAGTGAATGTAGCGATAGTACTGTTTTATGCATTCTATCGGCTGTTCTTCTACAAAGACACGTTTTTCGGCTGGCGCAGAACCGCACTGCTCTGCTTCTTTGCCGTTTCTGCCGCCGTACCTCTGCTGAACATACAAACGTGGATTACGGAGCAGGAACCGATGGTGGCCATGGCAGACCTCTATGCCAGCGTTGTGCTACCGGAACTCACAATAGGCACCGAAGCGGCTCCTACCGACTGGAAAAGCATCCTTTCAGAATATGCCAATATCGCCTATTGGGGAATAGTGGCATTGCTGATGATACGCCTCATCATGCAACTGGCGGGCATCATCCACCTGGCATGCCGATGCCGCAAGGTACAAATAGGCAACACAAATATACATCTGCTTCCCAAAGCAGACGGGCCTTTCTCCTTTTTCCACTGGATTTTTATCCATCCGTCCTCGCATACGGAAGAGGAATTCAACGAAATATTGACCCATGAGCAGACACACGCCCGGCAATGGCACTCCATTGATGTCATCATCAGTGAACTAGTGTGCATTTTTTGCTGGTGCAATCCCTTTGCCTGGCTCATGAAACGGGAAATCCGCACCAATCTGGAATATATGGCCGATGCCCGCGTATTGGAGAACGGCTATGACTCCAAAACCTACCAGTACCATCTGCTAGGATTGTCACATCAAAAGGCTGCAGCAACTATCTATAACAGTTTCAATGTTTTACCTTTAAAAAAACGCATCAAGATGATGAACAAAAAGAGAACAAAAGAAATAGGAAGAACCAAATATTTGATGTTCCTTCCTTTAGCGGCCTTACTTATGATTGTCAGCAATATCGAAACCGTGGCACGGACTTCCGAGATATGGATGCCCACCCTAACGGCAATAGAAGAGCTGCCCCTCAGTATTATAAATCCTGAACAGAAAGGCGAAACGACCTTCCACGTCACTATAGTAGACAAGCAAGGGAAAGTTGTGCCGAACGTAAAAATCCAAACCACGCTGGCGGGAAAACAACTGAACTTCAAGACCGGAGGAGATGGAAAGACCGACATCACCTTAGACATGAACGGACTGAAACATGCCACGATGTATGCCACCTCCCAAACCGGGAACAACTTCATTTTTGTTCTCTCTCAAGGAGAAACCACACGCACCATCAACATGGATGAGCATCAGTACACCCCACCTACACTCGCCCCCGATGCGAATGGTATTTTCGAGGTAGTAGAACACATGCCCGAATTCCCCGACGGAGGAATGTCAGCACTGATGGAATATTTGAAAAAGAACATCAAGTATCCGGAAGCAGCCATGAAGAAAGGTACACAAGGCGGGTAACCGTACAATTCGTGGTGGAAAAAGACGGTAGCATCGCCAATGCGAAAGTGCTTCGTGGTGTTGACCCTGAGTTGGACAAAGAAGCCGTGCGCGTAGTCAGTGTCATGCCCAAATGGAAACCCGGTACACAAAAAGGAGAAGCCGTACGAGTAAAATATACAGTTCCCGTGATGTTCCGTCTGACAGAAGACAATACACAAGTTAAGTATGCTCCCATTGAAAACAAGATAGATGAAATGGTAGTAGTGGGTTACGCTCCCGAAGAGACAACCTACCCGGAGGAAGTAACCGTTTTCGAAGTCGTAGAAAAAATGCCGGAATATCCCGGCGGCATGTCTGCAATGATGGCATTCATCAGTAAAAACATCAAATATCCGGTAGCTGCACAAAAAGCTAAGATTCAGGGAAGAGTGGTCATACAGTTTATAGTGGATAAAGAAGGGAACATCATATGCCCCAGAGTAATCCGTGGTGCCGACCCACTGCTGGACGCTGAAGCAATCCGTCTGACTACCATCATGCCCAAGTGGAAGCCCGGCATGCAAAGAGGACAAGCTGTAAACGTAAAATATACAGTCCCCATCATGTTCCGTCTGCAAGAACCGGAGAAAAACCCTGCTGTCCAGAATGCCACTGTTACTCCAACTAAATAAACTAATTTTCTCTCTAAACAAGTTTAAATGAAAAAGGAGCAGTTACCCGGCGACGGGCAATTGCTCCTTTTTCATAAGGAAAATATCCATGTTTATTTATGCACTTCCACAATCCGTGTCGGCGCCATTTCCATATTTCTGCGGTCTACCTGACGGACTACGGCAGCAGCCAGTTGCAGGAACGCACGCCCGGTCACTGTATTCTCATCCAAAGCAACCGGAGTGCCCTTATCACCACTCTCACAGATGCTCTGTACAATAGGTATCTGCCCAGCAACGGTACATTCATCTCTTCCGCCAACCTCTTGGCTCCTTCTTTACCGAAAATATAGTATTTATTCTCCGGCAGTTCGGCAGGTGTAAACCAAGCCATATTCTCTACCAAACCGAGGATAGGCACATTCACTTTGTCATTGGTGAACATATTGATGCCTTTGCGTGCATCTGCCAGTGCCACAGCCTGCGGTGTGCTGACAACGATAGCCCCCGTCAGCGCCAAGGTCTGCACCACGGTCAAGTGAATGTCACTCGTTCCGGGAGGAAGGTCAATAAGGAAATAATCCAGTTCTCCCCAGTCGGCATCACCAATCAGTTGCTTTAAAGCATTGCTTGCCATGCCTCCACGCCACAAGGTGGCTGATCGGGGTCGACAAAGAAACCGATGGAAAGCAGCTTGATGCCATACTTCTCTATCGGAACAATTAAATCACGTCCACCAATGTTCTCCGCCACAGGACGGGCATCTTCCACTTGGAACATCTTAGGAACGGAAGGCCCGAAAATATCTGCATCCAGCAGCCCTACCTTGTAACCCAACTTTGCCAAAGATACAGCAAGGTTGGCAGCAACCGTAGACTTGCCCACACCACCTTTTCCGGAAGACACTCCGATAACATTCTTCACTTGAGGCAAAAGTTTGCCTACTTCCGGTCGCGCCGCCTGGCGGCTCTCTGTGGTAATCACAACCTCCACTTCGGGAGAGACATATGTGTGTATAGCTGTCTCGGCAGCTTTCACCATCGACTTCATGAAAGGATCGGTCGGTTTCTCAAACGTCAGCGAGAAGCTGACCTTCATCCCGTCAATTCGCATATTATCGGCTACCATCTCTGCCTCGACAAGGTTCTTTCCGGTGCCGGGATAACGCACTGTTGCCAATGCATCAAGGATTAATTTTGGATATAATGCCATTGCATTTACTATTTGACAATTTACTATTTACTATTTTATGCGAATCAGTGGCTTAAACTACTACTGATTCGCATCACTTGCTGGTTTGCAGTCCGCTACGCTTGCTACGGTTATAACTGCGGTACTCATCCAGTTCTATCTCCACATCCGGCTCCTGCAACTCGCCTGCTTGCGGAAGATGGAACTTGATGTACTTGATATTCAAACCACGATCCAGCCATTGTTGTTCATAATAGGTCTTGATGCTGAGTATTTCATCAGCCATGCCGGAATGGTATAAGTCTTCCGTCATCACATCCACCGGCAACCGGTTTCTTTCAATCATGTACCGGGTATAGGTAAACATGAAGTTGCTGTCCGTCTTCAGATGGACTATGCCGTCATTCTTCAGAAACTTGCGGTAGCGCTCCATGAAATAAGTGGAAGTAAGCCTTTTGGTAGCCTTCTTCATCTGCGGATCCGAGAAAGTAAGCCAGATTTCACTCACTTCATCCGAAGCAAAAAAACGGTCGATGATTTCGATATTCGTACGCAGAAAGGCCACATTCTTCATTTCCGATTGCAGCGACTCGGTAGCTCCCGTCCACATACGGGCTCCCTTTATATCCACTCCAATGAAGTTCTTGTCGGGAAACATGCGTCCCAATCCGACAGTATATTCTCCCCTACCACAGCCCAGTTCCAGGACAATAGGATGGTCGTTCTTGAAAAATTGCCCGTGCCAGTTCCCTTTCATGTCAAACGGTACATCATCTACCGCAGAATACGGATATTCGAAAACATGCGGATAACTCGCCATATCAGCAAACTTCTCTAACTTGTTTTTTCCCATAATTACTTGGTCCTATATATATATGCTATGCCCCGAAAACAGAAGTGCACACAGATGACACAGATTAGACAGATTTTCACAGATTATTTTTTTTCTCTTTATCTGTGGTCATCCGTTTAATCTGTGTCATCTGTGTGCCATCTTGGTTTCGGGAAACTTTCACGACACAAGAGAATCTCTAATTATTCAACGATAGTCACCCAGCCATGAGTATCCGGCTCATCGCCATACTGGATAGCACGCAGCTTGTTGTAGAGCTTCGTACATACCGGTCCTGGTTTTCCATCTTTGGAAATAACGTATGACTTACCGTTCTCTACGTCGTCAATACGTTCGATGGGGCTGATAACGGCAGCCGTACCGCAGGCACCCGCTTCCTCGAAAGTCAGCAACTCTTCTTCAGGAACCGGACGACGCTCTACCTTCATACCCATGTCCTCTGCCAACTGCATCAGGCTCTTGTTGGTGATGGAGGGCAGGATGGAAGTGGATTTCGGAGTGATATACGTATTGTCCTTGATACCGAAGAAGTTGGCAGCACCACACTCGTCCATGTATTTCTTTTCTTTGGCATCCAGATAGAACTCGCAGGCATAACCCAAATCGTGCGCTTTCTTATTGGCACGCAAGCTGGCTGCATAGTTACCACCTACCTTATAAGTACCGGTACCCAACGGTGCAGCACGGTCGAATTCGCGGATAATGACATACGGATTGGTTGAGAATCCACCCTTAAAGTAAGGACCTACCGGGGTCACGAACACCACAAACAGATATTCACTGGCAGGATGTACACCTACTTGTGCACCGGTACCCACCAGCAACGGACGAATATACAGAGAAGCACCCGATTCATAAGGCGGAATGAAACGCTCGTTCAGCTTCACCACCTTCAAAATGGCTTCCTTGAAACGCTCCGTAGAAAGCTCCGGCATCAAGATACCCCGGCAGGTGGACTGCAGACGCGCCGCATTCTCTTCCAAACGGAAGATGCGCACCTTACCGTCTTTACCACGAAAAGCTTTCAAACCTTCAAATGCTTCCTGACCGTAGTGCAAACAAGTGGCAGCCATGTGCATAGGAATGGTTTCCTCACTGCAAACTTCCAGTTCACCCCATTGTTCGTTACGATAATAAATTCTCACATTGTAATCTGTCTTCATATATCCGAACGGCAGATTAGCCCAATCAAGTTCTTTCATATCTCAAAGTATTAGTTACTGCATTACGTACAATTTGCAACAAAAATAGCTTTTATTCTTCAGATTCTCGCTTCTCCGACAGTAATTTTTCAATTTCCTTGTCGGCTTTGGTCAATTTATCGCTGCAAAATGCTATAATTCCGTTTGCCTCCTTTATCTTTTCGGCAAGTACATCTATCTCCAGTTCGTTGTTGTCTATCTGGCTGACAATTTTCTCCAAACGCGCCATGGCTTCGGAGTAGGTTTCTTTTTTCTTTGTTGCTGGCATAATTGAAATTTAATTAATCTTTGTACTTCTCAAGCCGTTTGTCAGAATTCCCGTCTTTGGGCGATGCATTCTCCCACTTCATTTCCTTGGACGTCAGTTTCAGAATATGATATTGTTCGGTATAATGTTCCTCTTTATCATACAACATAATCAATTTTTTATCAAGACTTATGATATAAGTACCACGAAGAGGAACTCCGTTAGATGACGGGCTTCCGGTATAAACTTCATAGGTCTTGTCTGCATTAAACGTGTAGCTGGTCACAAAATCGTCCGGCAGGACTGGTTCTTTCACAATCCACTTACCTACCAGTTGAGAAACTTCGACCTTATCATCCTCATCCGTACATGAAATAAAACTAAATGCCATGACCATCAGCATCAGCATACGAAACAAATTTTGTGCTTTCATATTAATCCATTTTAAATGATTTAAGTAATATTAATAAAATGCAAAATACAGCAAAACACTGCATGAATGCGACTTAAATATGTACAGTTGAGATCACCTTACCATTTTGCAGGCAAGTCATTATCTCGTCATTCGCTTGCAGCTCATCTACATTTTTCACAACTTTCCCATCTTTCAACGTAATGCTGTAACCACGGGCAAGCAGCTTTTCTGGTGAAGCATCTGCCAAGCGTTGTTGCAATAATTCCAAACGATGACGGTGGCGGGACAAAGAGGAAGTGACGGCTTGCACTACATCTTTCCGCACAGTCAGCAAAGCCATTTTTACATCGGATATACGACGGTATGCGGCAGAAGGAATCCGGTTCTTGTAACCAAAGAGCTTGCGCTGTTCCTGCTGCAACAGATTCCTGACACCCTCACGCAAGCGGGAAGCAAGCATTTCCAGTTCATCGGCAGCATCGTTCATGAGGTCTATCAAGAACTCGGCGGCGGCTGTAGGAGTCTTTACACGGGTATGCGCCACAGAATCCAGCACGGTGTCATCCCGTTCGTGACCGATACCCGTCAGGATGGGCAACGGGAACTGTGCACAAGCAGCAGCAAGCAGATAAGTATCGAAGCCGGACAAGTCGGACGTGGCGCCTCCACCACGAATAATGACCACTACATCAAACTCGGACAAGCGGGCATTCACCCGGTCGAGGGCAGACAGAACGGACTCTTCCACACGGTCACCCTGCATCAGAGCAGGAAACAGTTCCGTATAAAAAAAGAAACCCCGGGAATTGTTTTTCAGCTGATGGCAGAAATCACCATAACCGGCCGCCGTGGGCGAAGATATGACGGCAACGCGTTGCGGCAGGCAGGGCATATCGAGTTCTTTGTTCAGGGTGAGTACTCCCTCTTCCTCAAGCTGCTTCAATATTTCATGGCGGCGGCGCGCCATATCGCCTAAGGTATAGGTAGGGTCTATATCCTGCACTGTAAGGCTGTAGCCATAAAGTTCATGGAAGTTGACAGTGACCTGCACCAGCACTTTGATGCCCGAAACAAACGCCTGCCCCGTGGCTTCCTCAAAATAGGGTTTCAGCAGGCGGAACACATTTGCCCAGATTGTTCCTCTCGCCTTAGCTATCAGGCTGTTGCTGCGAGGGTCTTTCTGCACAAATTCCAGATAGCAATGCCCCGTACTGTTGGTACGCACATCGCTCAACTCCGCCTGCACCCAAAACTCATCGGGGAGACACTGCTCCAGACTGCGACGCACAAGGCATTCAATTCATGTAAAGACAAGGCTTCCATATTGCTATCATTCAACCAGTTACAACTTTATAAGATTTTATCCGTAATAAAGTGGCACTTTATCCGTGATAAAGTGACAATACACTATTGGCAAACCAACAGAAGTTTCCGTTATTTGTTTCTTTCGGGCTGATAATCCTGATACGCCTTCCACATATCGGGCACGCCATAACCGTAGATGTTATCGGGAAAATCGGCACGGTCACCGGAACGGCGCACCAATTCTATCACTTCTTTTGCCGTAAGTTCGGGGCAAGCCTGCCACAAGCAGGCCACCATGCCGCACATAATGGGTGAGGCAAAAGAGGTACCGTTCGCCCTTCCCTGGTTGCCGTCCGTGCGTATCACGTCGGCACCCAGCCCGACAGCTACAATATCCGGCTTTATCCGATGGTCTGCCGTATTCCCTACAGACGAGAAAGGAGCCAGAACAGCCTCCTTGTCGACAGCGCCCACCGTCAACACATTCTCGGCATCGCCCGGAGGCGTAATCTTCTTCCAAGAACCGGCGCCCGAATTTCCGGCACTGCATACCAATACCATGCCCTTATCGCTATGCGCGATGCCTGACGTGACATCAGCGCATGGTGCCCATCCAGATTGCGGAGCTTATAATTCTTGGATTTATCATCGAAAGCGTAATATCCCAATGAAGTATTGAGTACATCCACTCCCACGCTATCGGCATATTCCACAGCCGCAGCCCAGTAGTCCTGCTCTACCAGATGCTCAGAGTATTCGTCTTCGCTGCGCAGCAACCAGAAAGAAGCTTCGGGAGCCGTACCGGTCATGACACCGGGACGGTTCATGGCGATGCACGAGAGCACCGCCATGCCGTGGCTGCTTTCGGCAAATATATCCGATTGGGGGTTCACAAAATCCTTCGTACCCAGGATGCGGATATTCTGCATGGCGGTTATCTTGTCGGCATTGTGGAAACCCGCGTCGATAACGGCAATCGTCATTCCTTGTCCCTTGAAGCCTTCTTCGTGCAGCTTATCGCCATTGCTCAGCCGTATCTGGTCGACAGCCAGTCCATAAATGCTGTCGGGATGCACGCTCGGGCGGTTTATCAGAGAGTCGCGTCCTGTCGCCATGAACGGCCCGTCACCTCCGGGAGCTATCCATACCTTTTCCGTCTCCCGGACAAAAGGCAGGGCGGCAATGCGCTCCACCAATGCAGAGTCGTTGCAGGACACCGTAACAAAATTCTCCCACTTGCCGGTAACGACAATCTTCACGCCTTGCCTGCGAATCTCATCCACATACTTACGGCATACCGGAAGGTCTGTCGAGTCTATCGGAAGGTTCTGCTTCAGGCGACGCTCAATCGCCTTTTCAGAGAGGAACGCTTCCGGATGTTCCAGCGAATACGTGGTGGCAGCCTTGTCCTTCAGGCCGATGCGATACTTCAAAGTGTCTTGCCGGGCCGATGCGCCTACAGCAGCCAAGATGAAAAGTAGAAGGAAAAAGAGTTTTCTCATATATCTGTGTTTTTATTATTTTCTGCAATATACATCCCGATGCCCCGTTGGGAAGCGATGAATGAGCCGCCAACCACACGCCGGCCAACGTAGAACACGGCAGACTGTCCCGGAGCAATGGCAGAAGCCTCCGACAAGAAGCGCACCAGCAGACGCCCGTCCTCCAGGCGCTTCACGGTGCAAGGGATGGGTTTGCTGCGGTAGCGGATGCGCACGGTAAGCTCTTCACTGCCAAAGAATTCCGCCTCATCAATCAGTTTTTCCTCTTCGGCAAGCATGTATCCGGCTTTCAACTGCTCCGCATCGCCCAGCATCACGGTGTTCTTCTGCGGATTGATTTTCAGCACGTAGCGGGTTTGCCCAAAGCAATCTCCAGCCCCTTCCTCTGCCCGATGGTGTAGTAAGGGAATCCTTTGTGCCCGCCCAGCTTGACGCCTTCCGAATTGACAAACCATCCCGGCCCCACCTCGCTGTCTATCTCCGGGGAGTGCTCGCGCAAGAAGTCGCGGTAGTCGCCCTTGATGAAGCAGACTTCCATGCTTTCCCCTTCTTCCGCCTTAAGCGTATATCCTTTATCACGAAGATACTCGCGAACCTGCATCTTGGTGAAGGCTCCCAACGGGAAGATACATCGCTTCAACACCTCCTGCCCCAGTCGCCAAAGGAAATAGGACTGGTCTTTCTTATCATCATCCCCGGCAACAATGTAAACCTTCCCGTTCCGTTCCTCCAGACGGGTGTAGTGTCCGGTAGCAATGAATGCACATCCCAGCCTGTCGGCCCACTCCGTCAGGATACGGAACTTGAATAACGGGTTGCACATCACACAAGGATTGGGAGTACGCCCCCGACGATATTCATCGATAAAGTTTTGAACGATAATCTGCCGGAAAGCCTCACGCTCATCTGCCACATGGTGCTCGATTCCCATACTGTCGGCAAGGTTGCGGGCTTCCACCGGTTCGTCTCCCCACACCCACATGGTGAGGCCGACTATCTCATAGCCCTGTTCCCTCAACATCAGGCAAGTGGCGGTACTGTCTATACCTCCGCTCATTCCCACTAATACTCGCTTTTCGGATTTGTTCATATTCTGCCATTCATTCATATAATCTGCAAAAGTACACGTTTTCAAGCAGAATACACAGCTTTTCAGCTAAAGAGAGAGTATTTTCATCCTCCACCGCCTTCACCTTCTTCCTCAATCTTTCTATTCATCGGCTTTTCCGGTAAGACCTCTTTCCTTCGCACTACCGCACCTCATAGGTGTTCCGGTATTTTCTTATCAATTACGCATCTGTCTTTGATTATACCTCCTTTCCTCTTAGCATAACCATTTATGAATCAACAGATAATCAGTGCAAAAAAATGTAGCCATTTTGCACTGATGCTACACCCCTACTACAGTGAGGTTAGTAGCAGGCAATTGACAGCTCCCGAGCCTTCAACGGGAAAGCGAACGCAAGGAGCTTACCCGATAATCCACTTACTGCCCGGTATCAATGAGATGAGCTTGGTTACCACGAAACAACTGATAAATGTACATACCGCTATTACCGGAATGGCAGCCACAGTGGGTAATCCCAATGTAGACTTAAACACCGATACCCACAAGCCAAGCCAGAAAATGTGCATAAGGAACATGCCGTAGCTGAGTTTAGACATTTCGGCAATGATGCGCGGAGCTGCGGAATGCTGATACAGCCGAACAACAAAAATGTGCCTGCCGTCAACGCCACGCAATTAAGGGTGCAGAAAGCCCATCCCACCTCAATGACCGGCGTAGAATGAACCACTCCCGGAACAGCCTGGACATAGAACGACCACATGGTAGCCGCCGCGCCGACCAGCATAAGCAGGAAACCGACCCGCAGACGCAAGGAGCGCCCCCAAGTAAGATGCACGCGGATATAATGTGCCAGCACAAGGTAGCCCAAATAACCCGAAAAATACCATAACATGTGATATTCGTTCCAGAAACACTGTCCCCATACCTCACCAAACCAACGGTTGAGGAAAGGTATACAAGTAGAAATCAGAAACAGTCCGATGAAGAAACGTTCTTCTTTGGCCGAAACCTTCTCCAGCACGGTGAGATGACCGGGATGAACAGATAAAGACCTATCAACGGATACATGAACCAGAAGTGCCCGGCAAGCGCAGGAAAGTTCAGCCAGATACGTGAAAGGTCGTTCAGAGATTGTTCGCCGTCCATCTGTCCCCACAACATGGGCAACGTGCTATACAGCACCATGAAAAAGACGAACGGCGGCATGATGCGCAGGAAACGTTTGCGATAAAACTGCCAACAGCTCTGCCCTTTCTTCATCGGTGCAAGCAGGTAAGCCGAAACAATCATGAACAGAGGCACAGACATACGGGAGAAGCCATCGTAAACTGATACCCACAACCTATCGGCCTCATTCTGAAGGAAAGACTGCGGTCCTGCCATGTCCGTAGAGCCGGCGGCTCCATAAAAATTCTCGCTGGCATGGACCAACATGACCAAGAAGCACGCAAACACGCGCACATAATCCAAAAAAACAATACGTTTCATTTTATTTTAAGTTTTCTATTTATGCAAATCAAGAGTTAAAAGTGTCAGTGCTTCACTCCTATTCGCATCATTCATCAATTTATTCTCTTGTATTCGGGAACGCAGATATCCTTAACCGCGCAGCTCCCATAGGGATGAGTGTGATTTCTTCTTTATCGCCTCTCGCTGCATCCTCTTCGGGCAACACGCCACACAACCCGGTTTCATCTATTTTCCATTCGGGAACCAACCGGCCGACAGCCTTCACCTCCAAAGGTACATTGGCCACTGTAAAAGGGTAGTCGTCGGCTGGCCATGATTTACGGATTACCTCGAAGTGCTTCAAAGGTTCTGTCTTGTCCAACACCAGCGAATAATTCCACGGGCTGCCGGGATATATCTCAGTAGTGGGCCATTTTTGAGGGTCAGCATCTTTCTGCCATTTAGAATCACCGATAGCCGTTTCGCGGCTGTCTTTCTCTACATATTTCTCTGCAATCTTAAGAGATAGGGTGAGAGGGCCGTAATCCACACTTACGCTATTCTTATTGACCTGCCAGGTGCGCATGGACAAAGACATCGGAAACGTCAATTCCACACAGTCCCCATCCGACCACTCGCGATGGATGCAGAGATACTTTCCTGCCACGGGAACCACATCCACTTCCTCACCATTCACGCGCACTTTCGCCTTTTGAGTCCACGAAGGAATCCGGAAATAGAACGGGAAGGTGACTTTTCCCTCGGTAGAGACAGAAAAACGGATGTCTTCCTCAAAAGGATAATTCGTCTCTTCGTACAAAGTGATTTCCTTTCCATCAGCTACTTTCACCACAGCCTTGCAAGCTGCATAAAGAGCCGTTGCACTCCATTGTCGGGAGTTGCCAAAACCAGATGTTCGGCAAAGTAGGGCCAGCCTTGTGCATGATTGTGCTGGCAGCAACGACTGCTGAAAGGATTCATCGAAAGAAACGGTCCGCGGTTGTCGATACCCGGATGATGATTCTTGGAATCACTGACGACATGGTTCGGGCAAGTGATATAACGCAGCGCTTTAAAGTCCGGCATCACGGCAACCGGATAAGAGTTAAATGCCACTTCTTCGCAATGCTCAGCCCACAAGGGGTCGCCCGTCATGCGAAGCATAATTTCATCGGAAGCCATCTGTTCAACCAGCCCACAAGTTTCCACCCCCTGGCGGGGGTCGATATATCCCAAACGGGCATTCTCATCTGCCCCGAACATGCCGCCGGGCACCTGCCCGAAAGTACGACGAATCAGCCTATGGACATTATAAGAGGCGTTCAGCATAGCAGAATCACCGGTCTGCATATAATAAGTGGCAGCTCACGGAAACATTGGGCAATGTTTACGTTGTGCCAGTTGGGCAAAGAGGTCGACTGAGTCCAGTCGCAGTGTTGCGATGAATCTTTTCGGCCAATTCGAGCAAAAAAGCATCTCCCGTATGACTGTAAAGCCAGTAGATGCTGATGATGTTATCACCTCCACGACTGTTCTCCCAATAGTCTTCCAGAAGTCGGTCGTCGGGAACCGTCATCTGCCATTTAAAGTAGTTTGTCATCAGGTCTATGACACGCTGGTCTTGAGAATACTCGTAATAAGATTGCAGGCACCAAAGCATAATCATCTGTGCCCAAAGTTCGCGTTTCCCATTGCGTTCGTTGACCGGGCCGAAATAACCGTCCGGCTGGCGACTGGCAAATACGCCTTCAATCCAGTATTTGGTTTCTTCTATCATCTTCGGATCATTCAGATATATGCCAAACTGCTATACCCTTTGAGCCAATAGGGAACTTCCTCCCAACCATGATCCCCACCGGTCGTAAGCCAGGCATTGTTATCCTTTTCCAACCAAGCGCTGATTTCCCCTAAATGTCCGGTTAGGCCATCGCGCTGCAACTCCAAAAATTTCCTTACCCAACCCTCGGGGCGGATGCTGCCTACCGGCAATTTTATAAAGTTCAACGGACGAAGCGGGGCACGGTAACCCATATAATTGACATTGACAGCATGTGTATCCGGCCGGTCCACCACCGTCACCGTACCGGCAGAAGAGGCAGAAGTACAAGCCGTAACCGAAACTGTCAATGCCACGAAAAGGAGGGCAGCCACCCATGTATATAAGTTCTTCATATTATATCTTAATCAATGTTATTCAATAAATCCACCTTCCCCTCATTAACCAACTTCAATATCAACTCACCGAAAAGGGTGTTCTGCTAGGCAAACCAAGGGCGGGTGAAGTTGGCTGCATCATCCTTATGGAACGATTCGTGCATAAAGCCAGTACCGGCATCCGTATCCATCAGCATCTTGATGCAAGTTTTGATTTCGGCATCATCCCGGCTTGTGAAGGCTTTCATCATAATGCTCATGGGCCACACCATGTCATAGCCGATATGCGGTCCGCCGATACCCTCGCCGGCTTTGCCGCTGAAGAAATAGGGATTGCTGTCGCTCCACACAAAACGGCGGGTATTCTGATAAATGGGGTCATTGACATCTACATCTCCCAAATAGGGCATGGCAAGCAAGCTGGGCACATTGGCATCTTCCATCAGCAGATGATTGCCGAAACCATCAACCTCGAAAGCATAAATGGTACCGAATTCAGGATGGTTGTAGGTTGCATAGCGTTTCAAAGCCATCTCCACCTCATCGGCCAAGGCACGGCAGTCGGCAGCCAGGGCAGTCTCCTTGTTCACTGTTTCCAGAATCTCGGCAGCCTTGCGCAAGGAAGTGACGGCAAAGAAGTTGGAAGGCACAAGGAACTGAAGCGTTGTGGCATCGTCCGACGGGCGGAAGCAGGACACGATGAGTCCCACCGGACGGACAGGAGCACCCAGACCGTCATTGTTCAGCGTATCGAGCGCACGCTCCGTCTTGCGTTGAAATTTGTAGGGACCGACACCCTCTTTGCGCTGCTGTTGACAAAAAGTAGTATAAATATTGCGGATAGCTTCCAGCCATTCAGCACCGAAAACCGAAGTGTCACCCGTCACCTGCCAATAGTGATAAGCCAACCGCAAGGGATAACAAAGCGAGTCGATTTCCCATTTGCGTTCATGCAGTTCGGGCTTCATGTCAGTAAGGTCACTCATCCAATGTCCATCGGGCAGTGCACCATCGTTGTAAGCATTCGCATATGGGTCGATATTGATACACTTGAACTGGCGTAGAATAACACCGGCCAGCATCTCTTTCAGTTTCGGGTCGTTGTTGGCAAGCTGCACATATGGCCATACTTGCGCCCCTGAGTCACGCAACCACATAGCATGGATGTCACCCGTATATACAAAAGTATCAGGCTTTCCATCGCTACCTTTGCGGAAGTGCACAGTAGTATCCAGCGTATTGGGAAAACAGTTGGCAAACATCCAGGAAAGCTTGCGGTTCTTCAAAAGTTTCTGTACACGGGCAATCTCTTTCTCCACGGCAGTAGAACGGAAAAGTCGTTGTTTCTCTTTAGGACGATTAGAGGAATAGTTTCCGGCAGATGCCGTATTATCCTGCACGGCCACAAAACCCGCATCGGCAAGAAGGCAGCTACCATTGGCAGCCTGAACCATCCCGGCAGCCGCAGCCAGAACAAGACTGAAACAAATCTTTTTGGTATTAAGACTCATATTTCTTCTATATAAATTTGAATTGAAAATTGCTATTAGTCAAGTGGGGTTTGGGTAGCTTTCACTCCCTCGAAAGTCATGCGCACCGGCTTTATCTTTCCTTTTTTGTCAAAGTACATCCGGTCAATGCAGGTGGCACGACTGTTTGCAGCCGTTTCTCCCAACGGACGACGGTGGTAAATGATGTACCATTCGTCCTTACCTTTCCCACGCACCACCGAATGATGTCCGGCACCGGTAGCTACATCGGCATCCTGCTGAAGAATGATTCCCTCGCGACGGAACGGTCCGAAGGGAGAGTCGGCAATGGCATAGGCCACACGGTAGTCGGGGCTTCCCCAACCGCCTTCCGACCACATGAAGTAATACTTTCCGTTACGTTTCAACATGAAAGGGCCTTCTACATAGTCCTGAGGGGTCACTTCTTTATAGACTGTGCCATCATCAAAAGGAACGACACCAAGTAAATCGGGAGACAGTTTCACGATGTTGCAATGCCCCCATCCGCCATAGTACATATAGTAAGTGCCATCGTCATCACGGAACACAAACTGGTCAATGGGCTGTGCACCATTCACAATTTTATCAATCAGGGGCTTGCCCAGCACATCTTTGAAAGGACCTGCCGGATTGTCTGCCACAGCCACACCGATACCGCCAATCTCAGAGTTGTTCTGTATATCGTTCCCTCCGAAGAAAGATAATAGCGGTCATTGGCCTCGATAACAGCCGGCGCCCACAAAGCACGGCGCAACCATGGGATATTTTCCTTTGAAAGCACGCGTGGATGTTTGGTCCAATGCACCAAGTCGGGCGAAGAATAGGCATCCATAAAAGTCTGTTCATCATAAGGAGCGGAATATGTAGGATAAATCCAGAACTTCCCGTCCAGCACTACTCCCTCAGGGTCGGCATACCAACCGGGAAAAATCGGATTGCCGCTACGTTTCTTTTGAACTTCTTCACCAGATTGCGCATAAAGAGATGAAGAGGCACAAAACAATGCCAAGCAGTAAACAGTAAGTTTCTTAAGTTTCATGGTAAATAGGGTTTTCAAACAGTGATTCATCGTAAAAGAGAGAGGGTGTGTCAAAACGTTTTTCAGCGATTACTCCGTCAGACATCCGGCACACCCTCATCATTGATTGCTATGGTTTTGGCTTTGAGGTCACTTCTTCTTTTTAAGCGTTTTCGAGAAGGAGTAAGGAGCATCCTCCTCTCCTGCCCCACGCTGTTTGTTGGGCACATTGTCCATAGTGAAGCGCAGTGAGGAGCCGTTCATCAGTTGCTCGTGTGTCAGATAGTTGCGTGTATAGTCAACGCCATCCACTGTGAGTTTCTGCACGTAGCGGTTGGCACGGCTATTCTCAGGAGCTTCAATCGCCACAGTCTTACCATTTTCCAAGTGCAGACGCACAGAACGGAAGAGAGGAGCACCCAGCACATACTGGTCTGTACCCGGACAGACAGGATAGAATCCCAAAGCAGAAAACACGTACCAAGCAGATGTCTGGCCGTTGTCCTCATCACCGCAATAGCCGTCGGGATTGGCATTGTACATGCGCTCCATAACCTCACGCAGCCAGTACTGCGCCTTCCACGGCTGAGAGGAATAGTTATAGAGGTAAATCATGTGCTGTATGGGCTGGTTACCGTGAGCGTAGTTGCCCATATTCATGATTTGCATCTCCCGGATTTCGTGGATGACACTGCCATAATAGCTTTCGTCGAACACAGGCGGCAACACAAACACGGAATCCATCATTTGGTTGAAGGAATCCTTGCCTCCCATCAGGTCAATGAGTCCTTGCGGATCATGGAAAACCGACCACGAATAGTGCCAGCTGTTTCCTTCCGTAAAGGCATCACCCCACTTCAAGGGATTGAACGGCGATTGGAATGTGCCGTCCTCATTCTTGCCGCGCATCAGCTTGTAGTCAGAATCGAAAAGATTCCGGTAGTTCAGCGCACGTTTGGCAAAAGGAGCCAGTTCTTTCTTCGACTTGCCCAGCGAAAGTCCCAGCTGGTAGATGCACCAATCGTCATAGGCATACTCCAGCGTACGGGCTGCATTCTCGTTGATACCCACATTATAGGGCACATAACCCAGCTTGTTGTAATACTCATGCCCCAAGCGTCCGGTAGAGGGAACATTGGGATGCACATTCTCCGTACCGCTCTTCACGGCTTCCCACAATGTCTCGATGTCGTAGCCACGCAGCCCTTTCAGCCAGGCATCCGCCACCACAGAAGCGGAATTGTTCCCCACCATGCAACCACGGTGTCCCGGACTGGCCCATTCGGGCAGGAAACCGCTCTCCTTGTAAGTGTTGGCCAATCCTTCCTGCATCTTGGCATTCATGGACGGATACATCAGGTTGAGGAAGGGGAAGAGACAACGGAAAGTGTCCCAGAAACCGGTGTCGGTAAACATATAGCCGGGCAGCACCTCACCATTATAGGGGCTGTAGTGCATTACCTGACCTTGCGCATCTATCTCATAGAAACTGCGCGGGAAAAGCACCGAACGGTAGAAACAAGAGTAGAAAGTACGCAGACGGTCGAGGTCGGTATCCTGCACTTCAATGCGGCCCAGCACCCGGTTCCATTCGTCACGCCCGGCTTTCGCCACCTCTTCAAGCGTCCGGCCACCCAGTTCCTTCAAGTTCAACTCGGCCTGCTCGTGACTGATGAATGAGGAAGCCACACGTACATTCACCTGCTCGCCACGGAGGGTATGAAAACCGATGATGCCACCGGCATGATTGGCACCTGCCTCGGTGGTACGGGGGTCAATCTTTCCGTCCTTCACGGCAGCAGTATAAGTAAAAGGCTTATCGAACTGCAATACAAAGTAGTTCTTGAAATTGCTTGGCACACCACCACTGTTCTTGGTGGTGTAGCCTATGATTTTCTTTTCAGCCGGAATGATTTTCACAAAAGAGCCGTTGTCCATGGCATCTACCACCACATAGGCTTCCTCCGTTTCAGGGAAAGTGAAACGGAAAGCAGCGGCACGCTCGGTAGGAGCAAACTCCGCCGTCACATCATGGTCGGCAAGATAGACCTTATAATAATAAGGAGTGGCAGTCTCGGCTTTGTGAGAAAACCAACTGGCACGCCCGTCCTGGTCGAAAGCCACCTTTCCGGTAACGGGCATAATGGCAAACTGTCCGTAGTCGTTAATCCACGGGCTGGGCTGGTGTGTCTGCTTGAAGCCGCGAATCTTGTCGGCATCATAGGTGTATGCCCATCCGTTACCCATGGTTCCGGTCTGTGGAGTCCAGAAATTCATGCCCCAAGCATAGCCACGGCAGGATAAGTATTACCCGTAGAAAGGGAATGCTTGGACTGCGTGCCAACCAAGGTGCTGACGTAATCCACAGGTGTAATCGGCTCATCAACCGGCAACGAGGCCGCCTGCATACCGCCTACAAGAAGGAGGGCGGTTCCCCATGCAAAGAGTCTTTTCATTCGTTTGGTAAATTTTGTCATTGTTTATTCTGTATCAACTTGCCTTCAAGCATCTTCATGTAATATCCGCCTACTACCGAGCGGGCCTTGAAGCCACGCCAGTTGGGCTTGTCGGTAAATACCCAGTCGGACATCGGCACGCGGTCTATCGTTTCGTTCATGAACTTATGCACCGGGACGATGAATTCACGGAAAGTAGCCCGGTCGGAAGCCATTGTGGCAGTCCACATAATCCAGTCGGTCTTGGTGTAAGTCTCACGATTGTCGAGGGGCAAACCATAGATATTCTGTTTGGTCAGGTAATAAGGTATCTCCATTTCTGCAATTTTGCTGTCGAAGATGTTCAGTCCGAGCAGTTTGTCCCAAACCAGGTTGTACTTCTGGCTCCATGTACCCGGCTTGTCGAATGTCAGGCGATAATGGTCGCCGTCGTTGGCCATGCGCTCCCATTCGGTAGCCATCTGGCGTGCCTTCGTTGTATAGGCTTCGGCCACATCCTTCTTGCCGAGCATTTCAGCCAATCGGCCATAAGAGGCCACTCCTAAAATTGCCTTGATGGAAAGATTGGTGTTATGGGCAAAGTGTCCGGCGAAGTCATCGGTACAGAGTTGGTTTTCAGGGTCAAGTCCCTTTTCCACCAGATAGTCGGTCCAGGTGGTGAGCACTTCCCAATGTTTGGCAGCATAGTCGGCATTGCCTTCTACTGCAGCAATGGCAGCTGTAAGAATCAGCATGTTTCCACTCTCTTCCACCGGCATATCGCTCCGTATACCTGGCCGTTGGCAAGAGGATAAGTACCCAAATCATGGGCGGCGAAGGGCTTGGTCCATTTACCGCTTTCACTATAATGGAAGATACCGTTCATCATGCCCTTCTCCAGTTCCGGATTATAAATCAGATAGAGGGGAGCTGAGGGATAAGTCAGGTCTACGGTGTTGATACAGCCGTTACTGTTGTTTTCCTTCGACAGCCACAACAAGTCACCGTTGGGGGCTTCCACCAGTTTGTGGGCGGCAATGGACTGACGGTAGGCCAACGCGCAGAGTTCGGCATATTCCTTGCCGCCTGCTGCTGAAGCGTCTTCCATCAACTTTTTATCGAAAGCATAGCAACGTACCAGCAATTTGTCATACTCATTGTAGGCAGCCAGCATTTCAGCCTCGATGGTGCGGTCGCCTTTTGAGTTCCAGTAAGGACGCAAGTTTGTACCGAAGTACTGGATGGAATAGATGTCGTCATATCCCAGTATAATCTTGTCGGTAACATTCTTCACTTTACCATAGCTACGCACCAAAGCCATGTTTCCATTGCTGTCCTCTCCCTCGAGCGAAGCAGAGTTCAAAGTTCCGTTCACGAAGTTCTTGCGCAGTTCGGTACTGTTGCCAACACTGTATGCAGTGTTTTCCTTGCCAGCAACCATGTAGAAATATCCCCAGTCAATGCGGAGGTCATCGCCCTGCTTTGCCAGGATGTTCTGTTCCTTGCTTCCACTCTTCAGGTAGAGCAGTCCGTCAGCTTCATATCCCTTGCTTGCAGATTGCTGGTAAGGCTGGTCGAGCGCCCAGCGCGGAGAAGCCTCAAAATACACCTCCACTTCGTGTTCCTTGCCGTCACGGGCAGCAACACTATAAGTAAGGTAATTCACGGGACGGCTCAGCAGCTTCAGGTCTTCCATAAAGAGAGGTGCCGTGAAGGTGACTTTCAGGTCGACATCACCACAGGTAAAAGCGTAGTGTGTCTGCATGGGCTGCACGTCGGCAGAGGTCTGCACAGCTGTATTGCCAAACACGGTTTCCAGATGTTTCGGAATCTGCAGGCCGAAGTCGAGCAAGCCGTTACCAACCGGATTGATACATTCGGCGGCAATGATGTTGTCGCCCTGCTTCAAAACCGCCAAAGCCTCATCGGGAAGTTTCACGACTTTGTTCTTGTTGCACGTGGTTCCTGTGCCGTGTATTTTCACTCCGTTGATGTAGAATACGGCATCGTCATCGTTGGAGAATTCCAGATAGACAGGTATACCGGTCAAATCACGGTCAATATTTACCGTACGGCGCACCCAGATATTGCGGGTTCCCCACTGGGTTTTTGCCGTAGCTCATTTTCTTTAGTACCAAAGGCACCACGGTCTGACTTCCATTTGGAATCGTCGTAACCGGCAGAGGTCCAATCGCCCGCAGGCTTCTCTGTGGTATACTGCCCCGTCCAATCGCCTTGCTGCGAGGTGGGCACGATGGCATTCATCTCCAATTCCTCGGTTCCCATAAAACGGTAGGAAACACCGTCCACCTTCACCACGCCAATCAGCGGGAAATCCTTACCCGTCCAATGGCGCACGGGGCTGTCGTAAAGGTTATCACTCATGGACCATGCACTGGCATAAGGGTCGATGGTTACAAGCGGATAGGCAGGTGCTCTCAAGTCGTTCTTTATGACTTCGTAAGACGTATCCTTGTCACTGCATGCAAAAAGGCATGAAGCCAACAAGGTGTATAAAAGCTTTTTTCTCATATTGTTTATATAAAATAATTGTTTATGTTGTTACACTTTAAAAAATAAAAGGCCTGAGATTACCAGCAAAACTTCACCGACACTCCGTCAGGATTATTCTCAAACTCTATCAAATATGTATGGCTTGCTACATGCCAACGCTTGGCATCGAATACCTCTCTGCCGTCGACTGTCACACTCTTAGGACAACGGGGCAGCAGCACACGCGATACGTTTGAAGTCTCGGCAGGACTTTTCGCCACATAGGAGTACCGGCCTTTTCCGCGTTCTTCCTGTTCTTCGCGACTTGCTGAAGCCAGAACCTGCGGCTTCTTCTTACCGGCTACACGTTCTACATTCAGCAACAAGGCTTGCTCACCCGGATTTATCCGCTTGGAAGTGTATATCGGTAACTTGGGGTCGAAAAGGTCAATCAAACATCCTTCCACAGTAAACGGCTCGTCGCTCACGCTTTCTTCAAGCACAGCAGCCAAGTCGTAATCTCCCCTTTGCAGATAGAAGTTATTTTTGAACTCCAGCTTCCCCGCTTTCGCATTCTGCTCGTACATTCGGGCTGCAAGATACAAAAAATCTTTGTCACCGCCTTCATGCAGGACATAATCTTTAGGTCGGTACGGACAATACATACGGTTCCCTTACCGTAACTGTATTCTCCCTGTTCCGGTCTGGCAGGAAGTCCCATCTGCTCAAAAAGATGTGCGGAAGGAGTAGCATAGTTATGCCCGTTGGTATTCCACCATTCTCTTACATTCTGAAAAGGGTCGTTGTCCGTCCCACTGTAAATCAGCACTCCGCCCTTCTTCACCCAATCGGCTATGTGGCTGTGCGCTTCGGATTCAAGCGGTTTCATGTTTGCATAAGTCATCAGCAACACTTTTGTGTCAGCCAGCGCTTCTTTATAGCCGAGATTCTCAATGTGGACGGTCTTGACGGGTACGCCTCGTTTGAGCAGAGGCAATGCCTGACCGTAAAAGTTAGCCAGTTGCGGGTCTTCATATCCATTATGCGTAGGAAAACGCTGGAACATCAAGGAATTTGCCATCAGTACGCTGAATCCTTCGCTTCCGGTCAGTTTATTATCAGTCAGAGGCATACGGTTCAGGGCGTTAATCATCACTTGCATCTGTGTGGAATAGAAACGGGGAATACGTTCCTTCTTGTCGCTATTCGCACTTGTACGGTATAGTCCTTCGTAGATACGTTCCGGCCAAGGCATCACTTCGTAATCGGCTATATTCGGATAGAGTAGCTGTGCAGTGAAAGTGGCCTGATAGTTTTTCTTATAATCCGCCCAGTCACGCGGCCAGTCTTCAATAGGGTCGGTCAGGAAGAACATCTTACGACCGGTGGGAGCAGTCATCGACTCCATGGAACCATACTCCAGATAGGCAGTCTCGAACACACGCTCACGTTTGCGACCGTCAAAGAAATTCGGCTCGCGCGAAGTTCCGGTCCATACCTGAGCGATGTAACCGTCTACACAAGGAAGTGAAGCAAGACTTGCTTCCGGACTGACAATCTGCCATTGCGAATAGTTCACCAACGAGTGGGTGGGAACGTAGCACTTCACGTCCATCCCTTTGCTTTTACCATATTCCTTGGCAAAGGTGAAGACTTCATTCAGTGCACGATAGTACAAGTAATACTTGAGTTTGCTCGACAAATAAGTATTTTCCGGTGACTCATGTTGCGGTCTCCAGTCGAAGCCATAGTATTTTTTCCATTCTTTCTTAAAGGACTCACTGTAACCGGCTCTTGCCCAGAATTCCGGTTCCTCCATGAAGATGGCATCCACACCGGCGTCGATTACTCTCTTCACATGTCTCTCTTTCAGATAACTTAAAAAATTCTCCGACGGTACGATATAGGGCACCATGTGACCGTGCCATATCGTGTCTCCGGCCTGCGTGACCTGCCCCTCGTCCAAATGCCATTTCCCGTCCCATTGTCCGGTGAAATAGTCCTGATATTCACCCCAAGCAATACCGGTCATAAAGTGTATGATATATCCGCGCTCCTTCCAAGACTTTACCCGTTCTTCGAAAGATAGTTTGCGTGACTTGTCCGAGGGATTTCCTCCTACTCCATACACCATCACCGCATCAGCCTATTGTCAATGGAAGGCTTCCACTCGCGTGAGGTTTGAAAAGTGGTCTTGACATTGTCTTTGGTTTGGGCACCTACGGAGATGCCTGTTGCCAGGACAGCCAAACTTATCAAAAAATGTTTTTGCTTCATATTGGTTTCTTGTTTTTATGGTATTAATCGTTACTCTTGCCATTATAGTGACAAAAGATTGCCCACATACAAGCAAGGCTTTGCCACTATAGTGGCAAAGCCCCGGCTGTATACCATCAGGCTACGGAATAAGCACTTCCATCGGCTCGCTGTAGTTCCAACGGCGTGTACCGCTACCTACGGGTGTGTCGTAGTTAATACGTGCGGCAGCGCGTACAAACACTTTGCGGCCCGAAGGTACGTTGCCATTCGACTGAATGGTAACTTCCTTCCCCAGTAAGCCCTCGAAACTCTTGCCCTCATAGTTGATGCTGCTCGACCAACGCTCGTCGCGTGCCCGGTAGCCTACTGTGTTTGAGTAGCTGACGAAGAATTGGATGTCGGTTACGTTCAAGTATTCGTCCTTCCAATTGCCCATCGGCTGGATTTTCTCACGGAAGACTTCATCCGATACGCCGCGTGTTACGCGTACTTGCGCCTTGATGACACCGTTGCTCACCTGCGGATTGCCCACAAACTCGACGTTCAGGAAGGCTGCACCTCAAACTTCACTTTCGTCGTGCCACTGATTTCAGTATTGACAGAGCCGTCGTGAAGCAAGGTACCGTCTGTATTCTCACGTACTAACGGAATGAACGGACCGTCGATGCGGACATTATACTCACCCTTGAAGATTTTCGTGTTCTGGAATGTACCGTCCATCATGCAGTAAAAATCCGGGTTGTGTTGCACATTGTCACCCCAACTCAATTCGGTCAGGCGGACACGGATGCCCTCACTGCCCTGGTCGGTCAATACACGCTTACCGGTTGCTTCATCTACCACCTCGCCCCAGATAGTCTCGGCAGGTTCCTCATAGTTGTCTATTTCGAACATACTACACGAGGTTAACATGAACAGGGCGCTGAATAAGCTATAGAATATTGTCTTTTTCATACGTTTTAAGTTTTTAAATTATTGAGTTTTATCGATTAGGCTGCTGGTCAATCACAGGACTCTTAGAAACCTCACCACCCGGAATCGAGAAGTAATAGTCCAAAGGAGTGTAGCCAAAGTCCTTGTCACCGGCAGTCGTATAGTTGAAACAAACGTCGAAGAACCACTTGCCTGTCTCCGTCGAATAGAACGGATAGATACCACGGAAACGATAACGAGTCGTGTTGCTGAAACGGTCCTTGTCACGTTGCTCACCCCAGAATCCGTCGCGACCTTCATAGTGGTTCACACGCCAGCGACGCAAATCCCACTTGGTCTTATGCTCGAAGGCCAACTCTTTGCGGCGCTCCTTGCGGACGATGTCGCGGCTGTCGATTGTGCCAGCCAGTGAGGAAGTCAGTAACCGGGCACCGGCACGTTCACGAATGTCATTGATAGCTTTCGTGGCTACGCTCAACATATCCGTACCATCCGGTGAAGAGGCACCAGCCAACGAAAGTTCCACAGCGGCCTCGGCTGCATTCAGCAGCACCTCGGCATAACGCATCAGGATAAAGGGTTGCGCACTGTTTCCTTCTCGGGGAACAAATGCAGGGTCAGGATTCAACCATTTGCGTGCCAACAGACCGGTCATGGCGCTTCCACCATCTTCATAGAAAGGGCCGTTCTCGCCGGCAGCCGTCATCGTAGAACCATCAGGCAAGGTCACAATTTCCTGCTGGTCTTCCGATTTCGGACTGAGATAAAGCGTTTTGGGCTTCTCTTTATAAGCATTCAGATGATTATACTTAGTAGTGGCCGAACCATATGAATAGTCGCTAAGAAGTGGCTTGATAGGCGTGGAACCCGTATAAACACCGGCATAAATCTCAATCTCCTTGCCTTTGAACATATCACCGGGGAAGATGACATAAGCACGCAGACGAGGCTCAGCATTTTTGTAGTAATCCATCGGACTATCATACATAACGTAGTTACCTTCGGTAGAAGAATTGCCCGTCGTCACCTTCAGGTACCATCGGGATAACGGTCGAAACCGTCGAACAGCTCTACAAAGTCGGCTGTCGGGCAAACGCCACAATTCAACGGAGCTTGAAGGTAAGCGGCAGGTTGTAAGAATCGTAAGCGTGAGTGCTCGTGGGATAAGCGTACTCCTTCACATAGATGTTCTCAGGATTATTACTGAGATCGGAGAACATATCTACCATATTCTGATATTGCGCTTCCGGATCGTTAGCAGCCCATTTCTTCTTGTAAAGTGAATACACACCGCTTTTAATCACCTCTGAAGCAGCTTTGTAGCTTCGGTGAAATACTTCTTGGAAGCCTCTTGCCAGCGGTTTTCATCGAATCCAATCACACGTACACCCGTTTTGGCACCCAAGCCGGTCAGACGGCCGGTTACCGTTTCATTGTATTTAGCTACACTACCTGCATAGAGCATCGCTTCCGACTTGAAAGCCAGAGCCACGTACTTGTTGCTATAGCCGCTCTTGGGACTGCCGGGCATCATCAGTTCGATGGCCTTGTCATAGTCAGCCACAACCTGATTCCAAGTTTCTTCCTCACTGGCACGGGGCACTTCCAAGTTGCCGTCTCCGGGATACTGGATGACCTTTGTTACCAAAGGGATACCACCGAAACGACGGGCCATGGCGTAGAAGACCGTGGCACGCACGTAATAAGCTTCGCCCAAATAGTGATTGTAGGTAATCTCGGCGTAAGAGCCTTGGTATTTCGGCAGGTTCTCAATCAGATAGTTGGCATCGCGCACCAATTCAAAAGCTTTACCCCAGTAAGCATTGTCTTCACCGGTAAACGCACGGCAAATACCATCGCGGTTCATTGCTTCGCCGGTACCGTCGATACCGATGGAATTCAACCATCCGTTAAAATTCAAACCCCATTGAGACAGATATTTGAAATCTTCCCACGGCATATTGCTATATAGACGCGCCATGTAGATGTCCATACCCGATTCGTTGGAAAGCAACGACTCGGAAGTCACGATATTTTTGGGAGCAATATCCATATCGACACATGAAGTGGCGAGAGTCATGCACAACATCGCGGATATCAGTTTATGTTTCATATTTACTATTTTTTAGGTTTATATCATTAGTGTCCACTAAAAAATCATAGTCGTTCTTTGAAATTGTTGAAATTCAGTTTGTTGTAATGGTATTTGGTGCGCAACGATTTGAAATTACTTTTGCAGTCTGAATCAGACTGTTAATGAATA
>ENA-OQJX01000064-OQJX01000064.1-human-gut-metagenome-genome-assembly--contig:-NODE-64-length-69492-cov-6.592604_pt1 | contig 69492 bp, 66 predicted proteins | sample MGYA00242615_ERZ504782 | MGnify/ENA primary metagenome ERZ504782 (study PRJEB26092, sample SAMD00036354) | human gut metagenome | host: Homo sapiens | study: EMG produced TPA metagenomics assembly of... | reverse complement strand
GGTGACGGATTTTTCCCTTGGGACCGAATCCTTCGGCCTCGTTCGTAGAGGCGTTGAAGACGATCGGCTTGATTCCTCTAACCTTTACGTCGTATGCGACGCCGATGTGGTATATCTATGCGCTGATAGGGCTTTATCTGTATATGCCGGTCTTCTCCGCATGGGTGGAGAAGGCGTCGGATAAGGCGAAGCGTATGTTTTTGTCGCTTTGGTTTATTTCGTTGTTTATCCCTTATCTGACGGAGTTTGTCTCTCGTTACCAGTTCGGAACCTGCTCATGGAATTCATTCGGCTTATTTTATTATTTTGCTGGTTTCAACGGCTATTTACTGTTAGGACATTATTTAGGGAAAAAAACGGAGGGGGCGCTTGGTAAGACCTTGTTAATGACGATTCCGCTGTTTTTAGTTGGCTATTTTATTACATGGGCCGGTTTTCGCTATATGACATCCGATCCGAATGTGAGCGAGGAGGGGATGGAGCTGTTCTTTACTTATTGTTCGCCTAACGTCTTGTTGATGACGGCTGCCGTTTTCCTGTTGGTACGAAAAGTACGGATCACCTCGCCGGTTATTTGCCGTGCCCTTGCCAATCTGACCAAATGCGGTTTTGGCTTGTATTGCGTGCATTATTTTTTTGTCGGTCCTTCTTATATGTTCGCACAGTGGATCGGGACACCTGTTCCGGCGTTGGTTCCTGTTTCGGCTGTTCTTACCTTTATTTGTTCATGGTCATTTACTTATCTGGTGAGTAAGTTGCCGCATGCGAAATATATCATCGGCTAAGGCACTTTTTTCTTGTTCGGCTATTTGTACAAATGATGTTAAATAGACATTTGAGGTGAATAACGTATCTGTATTACCTCTATTTTTGTGTTGTAAAACATAATTATGCTATACTAATGCAAGTATGTTTTGCATGAATCGTTTTAAATAAGAAGAGAGAAGCTATGAAGAAGTTTTTTAGAAAGTGCCTCAGATGCCTTGAAATATTAGGTGAATATGGAATGCAGAAATATGGTATGAAATAAGAGGTAAATGTGTGTCTGGTAAGGAATGTCGTCATGGCATTCCTTTTTTTATTTCTTGGGAGTCGTGTTTATCAATGGAAAAGCTTGGCGGTTTTGACACCGCAAGAATGTTTATTTGGAGGAAGGAGAGGAGAGGCGGTAACTGACGAATGCTACGCGCCTGCTGTCCGGAGCCCAGGAATTGACATTGATCGTTCCCTGTCCTCCGAATAGCTTGACTAATGTTTTTGGCTCTCCTCCCGTGGCTGGCATAATCCTGAGTTCTACGTTCTTGTTGGGAAGATGCTGCCTGGTTCCAGGTCTCCTTTATAATAGGTAATAAAGATGACGGATTTACCGTCGGGAGAGATGTGGGGAAACCAGGAATTGCGGGTTTCGTCGAATGTCATCTGGGTTTGTTCGGAGCCGTCTTTTTTCATTCTCCATACCTGCATCAAACCCGTGCGTACAGAATTGAACCAGATATATTCTCCGCAAGGAGAATATTCGGGACCATCGTCCAATCCTTCTGCTGTCGTCAGGCGTATTTCTTCTCCTCCTTCAACCGGAATAACGTAAATGTCATAATTGCCTTTCCGGTCGGCACAATAGGCGAGTTGCCGTCCATCCGGACTCCAACCGTGCAGGTAGCTGGGGGCTATCGGGGTGATCAGGCGAGGTGTCCCTCCTTGCATCGGAAGGGTATAGATGCGTGATTTGCCGTCTTCTTTTGTCCCGTGGCTGATAGCTATCTGCTTGCCGTCGGCAGCTATGACATGGTCGTTGTTGCAGCGGGTGGCAAAGCCGGTGTTTATCATTTCAGGTTCGCCGGGCGAATCGGGTGAGAGTTTGTACAGTTTTCCTCCGCTATTATACACGAGCCACCGGCCGTCGGGCGTCCAGTTTGGTGCTTCGATACGGTAGGGGAATTCTTTGACTACGGTGCGCCCGCCGTTTGTTACGTCCAGTACTTCCAATATGCTGGTTACTCCGTTCTGTTGGGCGGATGCGAGCGACGTGAAGGCCGCTAAAAGAATCATACAACAGGTTTTCATAATGATTGAGAATTAATATGTGCGGAAAGATACTAAAATTAGCCGGGACGATAATAACCGTAAGGGATTAATTCTTCTTTTTCTTTGATTTCCTTCAGGTAGCATTGATCCTTCTTTATAAAGCAAATCCATCCCCAGTCCGAACGTAGGGGTGAATAGCAGCATGCTGCCGATAAAATCCCTTGAATGGAGGATAAAAGCCAAGAAAGCGAGAGCCACTTCAATGACAATGCTGGTTAGCAACGTCGTACGAAAGAATACTATATAAAGACGAATACGGGTCATGACTACATTATCTGGGAGGAAAATAGACCGGGATACCCCAATTGGTTTGTTCTACATTCTTTCCATCCTTATTTTTAGCAGGAACGATCGGAGCTGCCTGTATTAGGCGCATGGCCTCTTCATCCAATTCTTTAATACCACTGCTTTTGATGATCTTAACGTCATGTGGTTTACCATATTTGTCGATATTTGCTCCGATCAGTACCTGTTTTGCGTTTTTGGAATCCCAGTCTTTGTATTTGTTATGAGCAGGAAAATAGCTTTTCCAAGTCTCCAGCGTAGCGGTATAATAAATGAGGTCTGGGTTTTCCTGCTCCGTACTGTCAATGGTTCCAGTTTCTTTTGTGCTTTTTATCTGTATGGGAATTGCTTCTGTTCCTGTAGAAGCCGTCAGTTTCTTCGCTTCCTGTTTTAATTTGCCGATGAGAAGATAATTATTGTCATCAATGGAGATGGAATTTTTGAATTCCGTTAGCTTTTGTATCTCGGCATCCGGTAGGTTTGCGGATTTTGCCAGGACAGTCTCTAAGGCATCAAGCAGATTTCCCGGGTCCATGTTTAGGGTGAACTTGCCGTCCTGGAAATAGAAAATGGGACGTGTAATGAGCATATTTCCCAGGAAATCATTGACGAGATTGAAGTAACATCCTTTTAAAGTCTGTTTGTCTACGAGTATATTCATCCCTCCCATGCTGGTTCCGCCCACGACCTTCGTTGTGATTTCGGCTATATAGTGACCAGGCAATTCTATATAGTCATGCTTGGGGATTTCCTCTGTTTCGAACGGGATTGTAAAGATAGGAACTAAGCGGTTGGCAGCTTTATCGTAATGATATAATGAGTCTTCCTGTGCTCCCCAATGGAAAATGTAGAAGTCGAACTGTCCCGTATTTTGGTTATTGCTGACTTCATTGCTGAAATCGTCATACGCGAAGAAAGGCGTGGCATCTGTTTCCTGTATAATGTTACCTTTCATATCCTGTTGCCATATTATGGATTTATTTTCCATATAGCGGAAAGGTAGAATGCCTATTGTGACGATCTCCTTGTCTGTATCTACCTGGAAAATGCCTTTGGGTATTCGAGTCGGTAGTGGAACAGGAGGGAGGTTGTTGCCATCGAAGTCATATACGAGCAGCTGTTTTGTATTCCAGGGCAAGAGGTACACTCTTTTGTTTTTCTCGTCTATCTGACTGTCATATATCAGGTATATTCATTCGGCCCTTGTCCGATACTCCCGATTGTGCGCAGAAAATTTCCTTCTTTGTCGAAGAGTTTGTAAGGGATCATTCTCCCGGAGTAGACACCGATATAGTTATCTGTTATATGGGTAAAATAACTTTTTACCAATGCCTCGTCTTTCGAGTCTAATTTGATGATTTTGAAGTCGTCAATGAGTTGGCTGAGCGGGATGTTCAGTGTATCTTTTATCAGGTCGAGATTACAGACGACTACGCTATCGTTTCCAACCAGTTGCCGGATAGCCACCTGCGGACAGTCGTTTAAAGAGAAATTACCGGATGGATCGGTATCGGAGCAAGCTCCCAGAAAAGATGCTGCCAAAAAAGAATAGAGGATCTGTCGTACCTTCATAATATTTATCTTTGAGGTTTGGCACAAAGATAAATATTTATGCAGTACGGAATTACTAATATATCGTAAATGTATTAAGTTACCACTTATTATACAGTACCACTTCGCGAGTGCCACGTACGCTCATGGTCGGGAACCAGAGATCTTCTGTTGTCAGACCGCATTCGTCGACGGCTTGCAGACAATATTCCAGTTTGCCGAAATCGGCATCGACATTGTTCGTACCGAAAGTGAACTTGATTCCACGTTCTTTCGCTTTGCGGATGATGTCGAAGCTTGGAATCTTATAACGTGCATTGATTTCAAGTGCGATGTTGTATTCTTCCAATACATCCAGGACGCAGTCGATACGTTCGTCGGTCCAGTATTTGGCATACTCTGCATTCAGCTCTTCCGGCAGGAAAGTCGGGTTGGCATAGATGTCGGCCGGTTCGTTGGTCAGAATCTTGACGGTCTGGTCCACTAGATGGTCCATATATTGTTCTTTGGTAACACCGTCGTAGTGTACCTCTTCGGGGCGGTATATCTTGATAGGCGCCCTTTATGGTCCACAATGGTCATTCCGTCGGTAAAGAGGTAGTCGAATACACCTAAAGCCTTTTGTGAGAAGGTGGCTGTCCATTTGCGGCCTTCACCTTGTACGCCGCGCAGGAAAGGCATGTCTTTTACTTCGTTGTAGTATTCATACACTTCCTTGTCGTCAGCAAGCATACGGCCTACGCCACCCTCGCCCGCATTGGGAGCTACACCATAGTTGATACCGTAGTTCATCGACATGGCGTGTGCCATCTCCTTCGTCAGGCCGCCTTTCAAATGCACATGGTAGTCTATCACAGGGAAGTTCTGCTGTTGGAAACGGATGACGGCATCGTTCTGTTCGTCTATCCGCGGCATTGTGTCTGCTTCATTGACCGCGTCTTTTTTCAAACGAGTCATGTTGAGGTTACGAAAAGCGACATCACCGTTCCTGCCTTTTAGCGCGATTGAACCGTTGCTGAGCAGACGTCCGGCATATTCTTTTGTCCGATAGGGATGTTCGGGCTCAGTATAACATACTACCACCGTATCGTTTATGGCAACCGATATGTTATGCCCGCGTACGGCAATTTCGAAGTCGAACCATTTTCCGTCTTCAGCCAGCGAACGGTAGAGGTTACGTACAGAGGTGAGGCTGCCGCTTTTACGTGTGCCGTCGATGGCTCCGTTCCGGAAGGCCACTTCATAGCCTGACGTCCCGTCGGTATGGAATAGCAATGCCGCTTCCGCATTTTCCTCGGTGCGGGCCTGTCCGGTTAATATGAAGTTCTCATATTCTCCTTCGGCAAACCAAGTCGATCCGGCTGTTACGGTTATTTCATTGCCGTCGGCAGTCCCCATTTCGGGGCTGCTGAAACGGTTTAATGGTTCTGCCACGTTGTATCGTACACAGCCGGTAAGCCCTAAGATGCTGATCAAGGCTGCGATGAACACTGTACTGGTTTTATTAATCATAATGTATTTGTTTTAGGAAATTACACATTAAAGCGGAAATGCATGATATCACCATCCTGGACGATATATTCTTTTCCTTCGACACTCATCTTTCCTGCTTCTTTTACTGCAGATTCCGAACCATAGGAGATATAATCCTCATATTTGATGACTTCGGCACGGATAAAGCCTTTTTCGAAGTCGGTATGGATCACACCGGCGCATTGCGGGGCCTTCCAGCTTTATGGAACGTCCAGGCACGGCATTCATCGGGACCGGCTGTCAGGAATGTTTGCAGGTTCAAGAGCTTGTAAGCGGATTTGATCAGGCGGGCAACACCGGATTCTTCCAAACCGATCTCTTGTAAGAACATCTGGCGTTCCTCGTAGGTGTCGAATTCGGCAATTTCGCTTTCGATCTTGGCCGCTACGACTAAGATTTCAGCTCCTTCGTCTTTCACAGCTTCACGGACGGCCTCTACATATTTATTCCCGTCCACGGCACTGGCTTCATCTACGTTGCAGACATACATGACCGGTTTGTCGGTCAACAGGAACAGATCGTGTGCGATCTTCTGCTCGTCTTTCGTATCGAAAGAGACGGTGCGGGCACTTTTACCCTGTTCCAGTGCTTCCTTGTATTTGCAAAGCACCTCATAAGCTATTTTAGCTTGCTTGTCACCACCGGTCTGAGCCTGTTTCTGCACTTTGGCGATCCGGCTATCGATGGTTTCCAGGTCTTTAATCTGTAATTCGGCGTCGATGATTTCCTTGTCGCGAACCGGATCGACACGACCGTCCACATGAACGATATTGTCATCATCGAAACAACGTAATACGTGCAGGATTGCATCTGTTTCGCGGATATTGGCGAGGAATTTGTTTCCCAGCCTTCTCCTTTGCTGGCGCCTTTTACAAGGCCGGCGATGTCTACGATTTCCACCGTAGTAGGGATAACACGTTGGGGATGTTCGATTTCTGCCAGCTTGTTCAAACGTTCGTCCGGTACGGTGATCACGCCGACATTCGGTTCGATCGTACAAAACGGGAAGTTAGCAGACTGTGCTTTTGCATTCGATAAGCAGTTGAAAAGAGTAGACTTTCCTACGTTGGGAAGTCCTACTATGCCACATTGTAATGCCATTCTATTTTGTTGTTATGATTTATTCAAACTTTGTTTTCAGACTGCAAAGATAAGGATTCTTTTGTATTTATGTTGCCGGATGCAGGCGAACCGAATATAGAAAATATTGTTTGGGCGAATAAGCGGGAGAGGATTTTGAGTATTCTAATAATCCAGTATAGCCCGAACTTGCCGCTTTTCCTTTTTAGGGCATATATCGAGGCTGCTGTTTGCCATATTGAACGCTACTCCCAGGTCGATCACGCTGTTGTCTTTGCACCAGTATTCCTCGTCGTATAACAAAGTTCCCTGATGCTTGGCAAGAAGCATGTTAAATTCCCGTTGCCTGGTGTGCAGCAATACCAAATTGAGCATATCCGGCAGATGCCAGTTGTCTAAAGTCCCTTCGGAAATAGACTCGCAATAAATTAAGGCATCGAAATAATCGAGTGTCTGTTCCTGTATCTCCATTACCGAACCTTTATAAGGGATTATATCGGGTTCTATCTGCTGACCGGAAGAATCTACCCCGGTCTGTATAACCACTCCGTTTGCATAAAGATCTCCGACTGTCGGAACCCGGAAGGGGAAGATGGATGCCTTGCGCGATCTTATATCCTTTTTCAGGATAATAGTAAATGAAATGGCTTAGGGATGTGGTGAGGCGGATGGAACGGATATGGCTGGCTTCATCCGGTATAGCGATTGAAATACCCTGATTCAGTATCTCTGTATCCGGTGTTATGTAATGATACAAGGGGAACTGTTCGGATGTGAATTCGAATGCCGCCTTTTGTACGGATACCGGAAGATTGTCTGGGAATATGAAATACATAATTTCTCGATTGCTCCATCTGTTCCCTAAGATGGAAAACAAAATAAAAGCGTGGGAACTGCCATCTATCCAAGCAAGAGGTATCGCCAAACACCTATCCAGCAGATAGACAACAGCCCACGCTTAATGTTTATATATTTATGTATATATACAAAAAACGTGAGGCAATTGTTGTCTACTGTCCTTGCTGGATGAAAAATTGGCGATTTTCTTGCTTAAGGACAATATGATAACGCTTCTGTTTTACTATGTGATATTGCAACTCTTTGCAATAAAGTTCACGACAAAGATAATGTATAAATGATATGATTTATACGCTTTATATGTTTTTGTTAATGCGCTTCCAGCCAGTTCACCCCTTCACCGCAGTCGGCGATCAGGGGAACTTGCAGTTGGATTGCATTTTCCATTTCATCCAATACGATTTGTTTTACTTTTTCCATTTCGTCTTTGTAGACGTTAAAGTTCAATTCATCGTGTACCTGGAGGATCATCTTGCTTTTCAGACCCTCGGTTTCGAAACGGTTGAAGATGCGGACCATGGCCACCTTGATGATATCGGCAGCACTGCCTGGATCGGAGCGTTGATCGCGTTTCGTTCGGCATATCCCCGCACGATTGCGTTATGGGAGTTGATATCCGGTAGGAAACGTTTACGTTTGTAAATCGTCTCTACATATCCTTTTTCTTTCGCCACCTCGATGCTTTCGTCCATGTAGGCGCGGATGTCTGGATAAGTCTTGAAGTAGCCTTCGATCAACTCTTTCGATTCTGCGCGAGGGATGTTCAGCCGTTCGGCCAACCCGAAGACAGAGATTCCGTAGATAATGCCGAAATTGGCCGTTTTCGCTTTCCGGCGCATGTCGGAAGTGACTTCTTCGACCGGAATGCCGTATATTTTGGCAGCTGTGGCGGCATGGATGTCGGCCCCGCTGCGGAAGGCTTCTATCATATGGGCATCCTGCTGAGGTGAGCCATGATACGGAGTTCGATCTGCGAATAGTCGGCGGAGAAGAAAATACAATCTTCATTTTCGGCTGTAAAGGCTTTCCGGATTTCACGTCCTAATTCGTCGCGTACCGGAATATTCTGTAGATTCGGGTTGGTCGAGCTGAGGCGGCCGGTCGAGGTGACTGCTTGGTTGTAGGACGTGTGTATCTTGCCGGTTTCCGGGTTGATCAGTTCGGGCAATGCGTCGATATAGGTGCTGAGTAGCTTTTTCAGTCCGCGATATTCGAGCAGTTTTTCTACGACGGGATGTTTGGAGCGCATTTTCTCCAGTATTTCTTCACTCGTGCTGTAGCTGCCGGTTTTCGTCTTCTTCGCTTTCTCTTCTATCTTGAGGTGATCGAAAAGAACTTCGCCGACCTGGCGGGCGGAATTGATGTTGAACTTTATTCCTGCCAATTCATAAATTTCTTTTTCCAACTTCTTGAGTGCGGTCGTCAGTTCCTCGGATGATTGCTTTAAGGCGATGGTGTCGAGCGTCACTCCCGTATATTCCATTTCGGCTAATACATATATTAAAGGCATCTCGATATCATAGAAAAGCGATTCGAGTCCTTCTTTGTCCAGACAGGGGGCAAAATAGTTTTTCAGCTTGAGCGTAATATCTGCATCCTCGGCTGCGTATTCGGCTACCTGTGGAATGGGGACATCGCGCATGCAAAGTTGTTTTCTACCTTTCGGACCGATCAGTTCCTCGATGCGTACCGTTTTATATTTAAGGTATGTTTCGGCAAGGTAGTCCATGCCATGACGCAATTCGGGATTCAAAAGGTAATGAGCGATCATCGTATCGAATAGAGGGCCGGCTATCCGGATTCCATATTTGCGGACGACAAGGATATCGAATTTTATGTTTTGTCCGATCTTGAACGATTTCGGATTTTGCAGGGCGGGGGAGAAGTGGGCAAGAACTTTGTCTGCTTCTTCGCGGGCTGCCGGAACAGGGACGTACCAAGCTTCGTTTTCCTTCACGGCAAATGACATTCCGACCAATCCGGCCTTCATTGGGTCTATACCATCTGTTTCCGTGTCAAAAGCAAAAAAATCCTGTTCGCTCAAAAAACGCCCTAATTTTATCCTCTTTTCCTCTGTATCAACAAGATGATAAGTATGAGGGGTGGATTTTAAGTTCGCGAGAGTCGAATATTTGGGAACAGTCGTAGGTTCGGCCGCAAATTCTTCAAAGAGCGAGCCTTGAATCGGGCCTGTCGGAGCTGCTTTTTTCCTTGTGCCGGTTTTTGCCGGTGCCGGTGCTGCTTTGGACTCCGTTTTGACTTTTTCCGGTTCTCTGTCCATTCTGTTAATAAATGTTCTAAATTCTAATTCGGTGTAAATCTCTACGAGGCGCTCTTCGTTCACTTTTTCCCGGATGCATTTGGCGGCATCGAACTGGATTGGGACATCCGTCTTGATTGTTGCCAGAAATTTGGAGAAACGGATTTGTTCTGTGTTCTCCGTAACCTTCTTCTGAAGGGAACCTTTCAGCTTGTCGGTGTTTTCCAAAAGATTTTCGATTGTTCCGAATTCGGCCAATAATTTCTGGGCAGTCTTTTCACCGACACCCGGACATCCGGGAATATTATCGGAACTGTCGCCCATCAGTCCTAAAAGATCGATCACCTGGTCGACGGATGTCAGGCCGTATTTGCCCAGAACTTCGGGTATTCCCATAATCTCGTAATCACCGCCGAAGCGAGGACGGTACATGAATATATGTTCGGACACCAACTGACCATAATCTTTATCGGGTGTCATCATATAAACCTCGAAACCTTCTTTCTCGGCTTGCTTGGCAACCGTACCGATGACATCGTCGGCCTCATAGCGCGGGACTTCCAGTATCGGGATGTTGTAGGCTTCTATGATGTCTTTGATGAAAGGGACTGACTTGCGGATATCTTCCGGTGTCTCTTGCCGTTGCGCCTTGTATTGTTCGTAGGCTTCGTGGCGGAAAGTCGGACCTTTCGGGTCGAAGCCTACCGCAATATGGGTTGGGTTTTCACGTTTCAGGACATCTTCCAGGCTATTGATAAAACCAAAGATGGCCGAAGTGTTCATACCTTTGGAGTTGATACGCGGATTCTTGATAAAAGCGTAGTAAGAACGATAAATCAATGCATAAGCATCTATGAGGAATAACTTCATCTCTTTTAACACGTTTTAGTGTGACAATTGTCGGTAAATGTACGAAAAAACTCGCTTACTCGATACTTTTTGTTACTTTTGCGCATCTTAGGATCGATTATGAAGGATAGAAGTAAAATAGAACAACCGGTTGCTGTAGAGTTTAAACGTTTTAATGATGAGTTTGCTGCTTCGCTGCGAAGCGAAACGAATCGTTTGCAATCGGCTATTGACCAGATACTGAATGCGAGCGGAAAACATATCCGCCCCTTATTGGTACTTTTGGCAGCTAAAGCATGCGGGCAGGTAACGGACAATACGATTAATTCGGCTGTTTTGCTGGAATTGCTTCATACTGCCACGCTTATCCATGATGATGTGATCGACGAGACAAAACAGCGTCGCGGCGTTCCTTCCCTGAATGCCATATTCGACAACCGTATTTCGGTTTTGGTGGGCGATTATGTCCTTTCCACCGCGTTGATCCGTTCTATCCAGACAGGTAATCTACAAATCATAGGTATTGTTTCCAACTTGGGACGCGATCTTTCGGAAGGGGAGATCAAACAGTTGGAAACGGCCGAAGAAAGTATTATCGACGAATCCTGCTATATGCAGGTGATACGGAAAAAGACAGCCATGCTGCTTTCTGCGTGTTCCGAGATCGGTTCCATCTCTGCCGGGGCATCCGGTGAAATGGTGGAAAAATGTCGTGAGTTCGGCGAATATTTAGGTTACTGTTTCCAGATCAAAGATGATATCTTCGACTATTTTAAAGAAGCGAATATCGGAAAACCTACCGGCAATGATATCCGGGAGGGAAAGGTAACGCTCCCCTTGTTACACGCATTGCAGACGGGTAGGAAAGAAGAAGTAGACCATTGCCTTCGTATCATAAATGAAAAAGACTTTACTGTAGAGAATATAGACTTGCTGATTGATTTTGCCAAAGCAAATGGCGGCATCGAATATGCCGAACAGCGGATGTTGGAGTATCATGATAAAGCGGTCGGGGTTTTGAAAACACTCCCCGAATCGGAAGCACGCAAAGGATTGCTGTTGCTTGCCGATTACATAATAGAGCGCCGTAAATAAGTTTTTACGTTTTACTGTCATACTATCATTTTCTTCTTGTATTCTTTGAATATCAAGCTGATTCAGATATGATAGTTGCTTTTCCATCTATCATGTTTATCTATCATACCATCATGTTCCCCTTTTTGTTAAAGTATTATTGCTTGAAATACAGCTAAATAAAGATATCTCTCCCTTGAATGCGCATAGCACCTTGGAAGAACTTCCGGAAGATACAGAGAAAGATGAATAAACTGCTTATATAAACACAGTGACACCCGGATGTAGGTGGTTCCTGCATCCGGGTGTTTATGTAGGTAGATCCGGGTGTGGCGGGAGGGAACACCCGGACGTATCAAAATTTATGTCGTTGTCTTTTGAAGAAAAGACCATAGGGCTGTGAGAAATATCCCGTTGCTTTTCTTATTTTCCCAAACGGTGTTCGATGTCTTCTACCAAACTGCTGGCTCCGATGCGGAACAAGTCTTTGTTCAACCAGTCGTTACCCAATACTTCTTTGACGATGGTATAGTAGCGGACAGCCTCTTCTGCCGTGCGGATACCACCGGCAACTTTGATACCGACACGCTTTCCTGTGATGGAATGGTACTTTTTCAGAACTTGGCACATCGTGTAAACGGCTTCCGGAGTTGCGCCGGGATAGCCTTTCCCGGTCGATGTCTTGATGAAGTCCGCACCGGAATAGAGGGCGAGAATTGCCGCTTTTTGAATACTTTCGGGTGTCTGGAGAGCACCTGTTTCGAGGATGACTTTCAATTTGGCATTACGACAGCTCTCTTTGATCTCCTGAAGTTCTTCGGTAAGTTCGTCATAGTTTTCTTCGAGGAAATAACCTAAATTTATGATAACATCGATTTCATCGGCCCCCTGCATGACGGCCATCGCTGTCTCGGCAATCTTTATTTCCATGAAGGTCTGCGAGGAGGGGAAACCGCCTGCTACGGATGCAATCTTTACCTCCTGTGCGGAGAGGGCCTCTTTTACCGTTTCCACGAATAGGGGATAGGTACAGATGGCGGCAACGTTGGGTAGGTCGGGACGGGTTCCTTCGAAATCGTTCACTTTGTCGACCAGCTTCCAGATACTTTCTTTCGTGTCGATACTGGTGAGAGAAGTCAGGTCGATGAAACCGTGAATCTGTTTTAAAACGTCGGGAGTGAAGTTGTCGTTCCCATGTTTTCCGAGCAGTGTTTTTACCCGTTCGGCCACTTCTTCCGTTGTGCCGGCCGTTTCGAATTTGGCGAATGCCTGCTGATATTTATTGGTGTGGAGATGCTCGGTGTCTTCATCGTGATGATGTCCGCATCCACATCCGTGATCGTGTTCGTGTACCATAATCTTATAGCTTTTTATTGTTTATATGTCGTTCTTTATCCCGGTTCGTTTTCTTTTGCAGATTTTTCTCGAAAGCGGCGGTCAGATCGACGCCTGTCTGATTGGCAAGGCAGAGTAATACCCATAGAACATCGGCCATTTCATCGCCTAAATCACGGTGTTTGTCGCTTTCCTTGAAAGATTGTTCGCCGTATGTGCGGGCCATGATGCGAGCCAGTTCGCCAACTTCTTCGGTCAGGATGGTCATATTCGTCAGTTCGTTGAAGTAACGGACGCCATACGTTTTGATCCAGTTGTCCACCTGCTCCTGTGCCTGTTTAAGCGTAATTTCTGTCATATCTTTTCATTCTTTATTTTGTGAGTCGATCCAAATCGTGACAGGACCGTCGTTCACCAGTTCGACTTTCATATCGGCCCCGAACGTACCGGTCTGCACTTCCTTTCCGATTTGCAACCCCATCTCGCGCAAAAGGCCTCGTACATCGGGATAGCCACGTCTGGTTTGGAGGCATGGATATAAGAAGGACGGTTTCCCTTCTTTGTAGAGGCGTGTAAGGTAAACTGGCTTACTACCATCACTTCCCCTTCCGTTTCGGTTACAGAGCGGTTCATGACGCCGTTTTCATCATCAAAAATGCGAAGGTTGGCAATCTTTTTGCACAACCATTCGATATCCTCCTGTGTGTCGCGGTCTTCAATACCGACCAGTACGAGCAGGCCTTTCCCGGTTTTGGATTTCAGCTGTCCGTCTATGGTCACGGAGGCATGTTGTACCCGTTGTATCAATGTTCTCATATCTTTATTTTAAACCATTTAATAATGCTTTTGTTTTGGCTTCTCCGATCACTTCTTTCAGTTCGTCGAAGCTGGCTTCGCGTATTCGTTTTACGCTCTTAAAATGACGTAAAAGTAATACTTTTGTCTTTTCTCCGATCCCTTTTATCTTATCTAATTCGGATTTTGTCTGGCTCTTACTTCGCTTATCCTTATGGAAGGCGATAGCAAAACGATGCACCTCGTCCTGTATTTGCGTGAAGAATTTGAACATGAAACTTTGTATCGGCATGCCGATTGTTTCGGGAGGGAAGCCGAACAGGAGTTCCGAAGTCCGGTGTTTCCCGTCTTTTGCCAGCCCTGCAATCGGAATGTCCAGATGCAGTTCGTCCTGGATCACTTCGCGTACGACTTCCATTTGTCCCTTTCCACCGTCGGTGATGATCAGGTCGGGCAGGGGAGTTTCTTCGGCGATGGCGCGTTGGTAACGGCGGCGTACGACCTCTTTCATCGAGCATAATCGTCCGGACCGACAACCGTTTTGATGTTATATTTCCTGTAATCCTTTTTCGATGGTTTCGCCATTTTGAAGACGACACACGCAGCCACCGCATCGCTTCCCTGTATATTGGAGTTATCGAAGCACTCGATATGAGCTGGTAATTTGGAGAGATGGAGCGTATCCTGTATCTCTTTTAAAAGACGTGTGCTGCGTTGTTCCGGATTTAGCTTTTCCGCCTGTTTCAGTTTGTCGACCTTATATTGCTTCACGTTCATTTCCGATAATTCCACCAACTTCTTTTTGTCTCCGCGCTGCGGAACGGTGATTGAAACGTTTTCCAGTTCTATATCCAACGGAAAAGGAACGATGATTTCGCGTGCAGTGCTTTTAAAACGATTGCGCATTTCGATGATGCCTAAGCTGAGCAGGTCCTCTTTCGATTCGTCTAAACGCTTTTTATATTCGAACGTATAGGCTTGCACGATTGCCCCGTTGCCGATATGCAGGTAATTGATATAGGCAGAGTTCTCATTTTCTGCTAACGAAAATACGTCTATATTGTGGAGCATCGGGGTGACTACTGTCGATTTGGAACGGTAATTTTCGATGACTTCATACTTTTCTTTGATCTTTTGTGCCTCCTCGAATCGTAATTCTCCGGCCAGTTTTTGCATCTCTTCATACAGATGCTTGCTTATTTGCGAGATATTCCCGCGTAGGATTTCCTTTATTTCGGAAATGTTTTGTTGGTATTCCTCCAGTGTCTGTAATCCTTCACAAGGTCCTTTGCATCGTTTAATATGGTATTCAAGGCAAACTTTATACCTTCCTTCGGCGATGGATTCGGGGGTAAGAGGGTATTTGCAGGTACGCAACGGATACAGTTCTTTCAACATTTGCAACATGACTTTTGCCGTGTAGATGGAAGGGTAGGGACCGTAATAGCGCGAACCGTCCCGTACGATATTCCGGGTTTGGAATATACGCGGGAAATATTCATTCTTGACAACGATAGACGGATAGGTCTTGTCGTCTTTCAATAGTACATTATACCGGGGACGATATTGCTTGATCAAGTTGTTTTCTAAAAGAAGTGCATCCTCTTCCGTGTCGACAACAAAGTATTTGATGTCCCGTATCTGTTTAACCAGGACACGCGTTTTGTTGCTGTCGTGCTCTTTGTTGAAATAGGAGGAAACACGACGCTTCAAATTCTTCGCTTTGCCTACATAGATGATCGTTCCCTTCTCGTCAAAGTATTGGTAGCAGCCTGGCGATTCCGGTATGACGGAAAGGATGCTTTTTATATGTTCCTCGGTTGCGCTCATCTCTTTTTGCATCTATTTCTATCCTATTATCAGTCTTTTACGCTGTTTTTATTAAAGTAAATGTTTCACGTGGAACATTCCGCGTTTAGCGACCTAATAATACCAAAAGGATGTTTATGTCGCTCGGTGAGATGCCCGGAATACGGCTTGCCTGGGCAATTGTGTCCGGGTCTATCCGTGTCAGTTTCTGGCGGGCTTCCGTAGACAAAGACTGGATTGAGTTGTAATCGAACTTGCCTTTGATATGGATATTTTCCAGACGGTTTATCTTGTCGGCGATGATCTGCTCGCGACGGATGTAGCGCTATACTTGATTAAGATTTCTGCCGCCTCGATGATCTCTTCCTTTCGTGAAACAGGAACTTTGTCCAGCTCTGCCCGGAATGCCGGGACCAGTTCCGCGATATTCTCCAACGTGATTTGGGGACGTGGAATCAGTTCGATCAATTTGCATCCGTGTGCAAGCGGGGTAGTGCCCAAAGTTTCCAAGCCGCTGTTTATATATTGCGGTTTGATGGAATAGTTGGCTGCAAAAGCAATGATCGCGTCCCGGCTGGTCTTTTTCTCATTCAGCAGATCATAGCGATCCTGCTTTGCCAAACCGAGGGCATACGACTTTTCCGTCAAACGCATATCCGCATCATCTTGGCGGAGCAAGATACGGTATTCGGCACGCGAGGTAAACATGCGGTAGGGTTCGTCCACGCCTTTCGTGACAAGATCGTCGATCAATACGCCGATATAGGCTTCGTCACGTCCTAACACGAACGGTTCTCCGCCATGACAATTGATGTGTGCGTTTATTCCAGCTACCAATCCTTGTCCGCCGGCCTCCTCGTATCCGGTTGTTCCGTTGATCTGTCCTGCAAAGAACAGGTTGCGGATTTGTTTTGTCTCCAGGTTATGGTGAAGTTGTGTCGGATCGAAGAAATCATATTCGATGGCATATCCCGGACGGTAGATCTGTATGTCCCGGAATGCCGGGATCTGTTGCAGGGCACGCAACTGTATCTCTAAAGGAAGAGAGGAGGAGAAACCATTCAGATAGTATTCCTGTGTCGTTTCGCCTTCCGGTTCCAGGAAGAGCTGGTGCTGGGGTTTGTCCGCAAACGTCACGATCTTCGTCTCTATGCTTGGACAGTAGCGCGGGCCAATACTCCGGATCTGTCCGTTATACAACGGGGAGTCGGGTAGACCTTCGCGCAGGACTGCATGGCAGGCCTCGTTGGTGAACGTTGTCCAACAACTTAGCTGTTTCAAAACACGGTGCGAAGTGTCCATATATGAAAACTTATGGAAGTCGTTTTCCCCAGGCTGTTCCGCCATTTCATCGAAGTGCACGCTACGTGCGTCGATGCGCACCGGCGTCCCAGTCTTCATCCGTTCGGATTTGATGCCCAGTGAAACTAATTGTTCGGTCAGACCGAAAGCGGCCGGTTCGGCTATGCGGCCGCCTCTGATTTGTGTCCGGCCGATATGCATGAGCCCGTTCAGGAAAGTCCCGTTGGTCAGGACTACGCTTTTCGCATGGAACTCGACTCCCATATCGGTCTTTACGCCGCATACGGTGTTTCCGTCAAGCAATAGTTCGCGTACGGTATCCTGCCAAATATACAGGTTCGGGAGGTTTTCCAATATTCCCCGCCAGCATTCGATGAAACGGGCACGGTCGCTTTGGGAGCGCGGGCTCCACATGGCCGGTCCCTTACTCTGGTTCAGCATACGGAACTGGATGGCTGTCCGGTCCGTCACAATTCCCATATAGCCGCCTAATGCGTCTATTTCGCGGACGATTTGGCCTTTGGCTATGCCTCCAACGGCCGGATTGCAACTCATCTGTGCAATCTTGTTCATGTCCATTGTAATGAGAAGAGTCTTCGAACCTAAGTTGGCGGAGGCCGCCGCGGCTTCACAGCCCGCATGGCCGGCTCCTACCACGATCACATCGTAATTGAAAGTCATTGTCCTAATTGTCTTTATTTCTTTGCAAAGATAATAGATTTGTACGGGATTTTGGTTATGTTTGTAAATCTTGAAACACTAAGTAATACTAAAGAATAGCAGTATGGAACCCCGGATCTCTTCTTCGACGATGGATCGTACCAATAAGATAAAGACGTTTTGCCATGCTTCTGCTTTTATATGGCATCTGTATATTCCCGGCTTGGATGGCAACCTGCATGTCTTGTTGGGTTTGTTTGCCGTCAGTACGATCCTCTGTTTGGTTACTCGAGGATTTATGCCAAACCGTTTTATCGTGGATGGAGAAAAACTGGTAATAGATGCGTCTTTCCGGAAAACGTATATAAGCATAGAGGAAATCCTTTCGGTCCGCAAGGTCGACCGGCAGGATTTAGGAATAATGATCCGTTCATTTGGTGTCAGTTGGTTGTTTGGCGATCTCGGATATTTCTCTTCTACTGCTATCGGACATGTGAAAGTTTTTGCCCGGCGTTCTGATAATCGTATTCTGATTACGACTATCAGACACGGTAACTTTATCATTGCACCTGATGATCCTGAATTTATCCATTATTTGAACCGGGCGATACTTAGGAGATAGGAAAAACAATACGATCCTATCATAATGCCATGCAGCGTGTTACTGGTTCTGGGCATCATTATAGATATGACTATAAGTCTAAAAGAAATGTTATGAAAAAGTATGTACTTTTGTTTGGGTTGTTGATACAGGCCGTGTCGGTTTTGGCCCAGGAGGCGTCTGTTGGGAAGTCGATATTCTCCGTTCATGCAGGGGCTTCCTGGTATTTGGGGAAAATGATCGGGATCACGAACAACTCCGATGCTTATCGGAATGATTTACGGAATGGGATCGCCTGGGATGCCAACTATTATTTCTTGGGAGACAAATATATCTTCGGTTCGTTTAAACTTGCTCCCGGACTTATCTATCAGGGTGGGCGTTATAAAAACGCTCATGACGAAAGTTCTGACAAGATTCTGATGCATTATATCGCGCCTCAGCTTGCCTTGTTTATGGTGAAGCAGAAATACAATCTGTCTTTATCAACCGGGGTGGGATATCAGCATTATAAAGATAAAAGCTTTGTGTACGGAAAACCGCGGGATGTGTCTATGAATAAACTGGCCTATAACCTGTCAATGGGAGGTGAGTATCTTCTTTCTCCGCTTGTGGGAATTTCCGCAAAGTTGAATTGGATCGTTACCTCCTCCGAAAGTTATTCGGTCAGGTATCACGGCCAGAAATGGCAGGTCGAATCTCCTGAATTGAGCGGTGGTGGAGGATGTTTTTCCCAATTATCCTTATTGTTCGGTATGAATTTACACTTTTAATCAGATACGATTATGAGACATCTGTTATTGATCTGTTTGTTGTTGTTTTGTGTGGCCTGCGAAGAGAACGAATCGGTCGATCCGACGGTCATGCCTGAAGCTACTACGACCGGGGCGAATACATTCGGTTGTCTGGTTGACGGCTGGGTGTATACAAGCGGCAGGTGGGGGTTGCCTGTTGCGGAATATTTGGAGTGGGAAGAGGGTTCCAGCATGACGGTTTCGGCACAGGTTGGTCTCGGTTCGTGTATCCGTTTTACGATTGCCGACCCAAAGAGGGAGAAACGCTTCCTTATGTGAATCTCTCTTTTGAGAATCAAAATATGGAAGATGGCAAGGTCTACATCTCCCGTATGTCGGGCGGCGTGTTCAGCGGCACTTTCGAGGGAGGACGCATTGTGGAAGGTCGTTTCGATTTGAAATATAAGGAATGAGCGGTTATGTAGATGGCTTGGTTTATAATTGCTTTAATACCTCCATCACATAGTTCCGCCGTTGGCGGGAAATGCTGACCGAGGCTCCGTCCTTCATGCGTATATATCCACCGTCGCTTTTGATGAAACTTTTGATTTCATCCAGATTGATCAGGTGCGACTGGTGGACGCGGAGGAAGTTGTAGGGTGTCAATAATTCGTCGAACTCCTTGAGCGTTTTCGATACGATCAGTTTTTCCCCCGACTTCAGATAGAAGGTCGTGTAGTTGCTTTCCGATTCGCAACGGATAATGGAACCGATTTCTACAAACTCAATCTTATCAGCGACCGACAGGGCTATTTTCTTTTGCTTGTCCAATACTTGCGTGTTTTGCAGGAGGTTCTGCATCCGTCTGTTTTCTTGTTTCCGAAGGACGACCTGGACCGCCTTGTCTACGGCATGTGTCAGTTCTTCCGGGTCGATGGGCTTTAACAGGTAGTCGAGCGCACTGAAGCGGATGGCCTGGATCGCATAGTTGTCGTAAGCGGTCACGAAGATCACCTCGAAAGAAATCTCCGGAAGATTTCTCAGGAGGGAAAAGCCGGTATCGTCGCCTAACCGGATATCTAAGAAAAGGATATCCGGTTTAGCTTCGGGCAGCACGGTATGGGCTTCGGTGACGGAGCTGCAAATGGCCGATATTTTGATTTGCGGACAATGCTTTCCGATCATACGGAGCAGGTTCTCTCGGTTCCCCTGCTCGTCATCTACGATTGCTGCGGTTATTTTTGTGTCCATATTTTATCTTATAAAGGAATGGATAGCCGGACATGGCAACCGGAAACGGATTCTTTTTTCTGCCTGTTTTCGATCGTTATGCCGATTTCCGTATTGTACAAATCCTTTAGTATCTCGAACTCGTTGCTGATGGCGCGGATACCAAAGCCACCTTCCGCTTCTGTTTCTATTCCGGGACCGTCGTCGATGATGTCGATGGTCAGCAACTGGTCTTGCAAAGATAATCGAATTATGATTCTCCCGTACCGCGCGGAGCGATTCCGTGTTTGACGGCGTTTTCGACGAAAGGCTGTATCAGCATTCCCGGAATCTCAATCGCGTCCGGTTCGATATTTTTGTCTACCGTCAGCGAATAGGAGAAGGGGAACCGGAGCTGTTCGAGCTTCAGGTAGAGCTGTAGTTGTTCGATCTCGTCGGAGAGGGGAACCAGCTTCTTTTCGGAAGTCGCCAGCACTTTTCGCAACAGGCGTGAGAAATCGATCAAGTATTCATTTGCCTCTTGGCTGGCCGATCGGTTGATCAGATTCTGGATCGAGCTGAGCGCATTAAAAATGAAATGCGGGTTCATCTGAGAACGGATGGCGCGCAGTTCGAGTTCACGGATACGGCGGCGGTTACGTTCCTTCTTTTGCTTTTCTTTCGTCCTGAAATAGTAGGCGATACAGATGATTGCCGCGATTAAAAGTGTACCTAAGACTCCTTCTTTGAATCCTTTTAGAAAATCGTTGAAAGATTCGTCTTCCCGGTTCAGGTCGTTTTGAATGATTGCTAAGGCGGGTTTGGGATCAAACCTCCAACCCGTAAATTGCCGATAGAGGATGGTTCCGTCTTCACGCATCAGGATAGTCACTGCACCGAGTCCCTTACGCCTTAATTCCTCTATTTGCAGATCGGAAATCGCTTTAAAGGGTTTTACCCGTTCGGTATTGTTAGATTGGAATTTTGAATATAACTCGAGTTGAACGATGGAGACAAGCCCTTCCGATTCAAGACATTTTTTGAAATCAAGTGCATTTTGAAGGTTTGGCGCAGGAAGACCTTGTTCTCTTGATAAAAACAGCAGGATGTATTTCCGGTCGCTTCCTTTCACCAGATGCAAGCTATCGGCTATCATAAGGCCACTTTCCCTGATATTTTTTCCAGTTTCGAAGGGTAATAGTTTATCGTATGTTCTTTTTAGCAGATTTGTCAGACTGGTATCCGGACAGGAGCGGATAAAATCGTTATAATCTCCTTCTATTTCGGATAGCGTGTTGGTGTGCATCAACTGTTGTAGAGTTGATCCCGTTGCCATATATTTAGGAAAACCCGAAAAGAGTTGTTTATTTATGATGTATTCTTCCTGTGGGGATAGTTTTCCTTGCTTGTTCAAGCACAGGTTGTCGGATTTGAATTCTTGTTTTTTATAGTTTGAATATGTGTATAGGAAATAATAGTAGGTTGCGGCGTCTGTCTTTTGCAGGCTGTATGCAAAGTCGATAAGCGGATTGACCGATGCGAAATAAGGAGCTTGCCAGTCAAGCAAACCGCTTTCTTGCCAAGCCCGTTTGTCGGTGGCTCTCATATAAAACCTAAGGACAAACATCCCTTCAAAATATTGCTCCGAGCGTTCGAAAACCTTTCGCCAGTATGGGTCCAAATGCTTGAAATCTTTTTCTAATGCAATTTGAAAAAGGGAATCACGGGTTTGAAATGCTTTTTTTACTTGGTCAGGAGTGATAGGGTGCAAACTTCGCATATCAGGGTCATATATGTCCGCGAACCGCCGAAAACTGTATTGGATATTGTTCTGTTCGCTTCCCCGTCCCTGATAATGTCTTTTGTGAGTCGTGGCAAACCGTTCTTTGTCTTGTGTGATGGAATCCCCCGGAGTGAGTAGGAGTGTCACCCGTTCGCCCACTTTGTATTCGGTCGGGTAGGCGATGAATATCTTCTTGTGGATGGTCGAATCGTCGGACAAGTCGAAATTGACATGGCTACACGTAAACTCCGTATTCGGAGGAAGGGAAAACGAAGCGTCGATGATTCGTGTGTTTTGTGCCAGCCGAGGCATTCCTTCTTCCTGCCAGCCGGTCAGGAGAGTTTGTGCCGCCGGTATAAGCAGTTTGTCCAAGAGTAAGGAATCCCGGAGAGTCGTTTCCGGATAGGTGGATAACCCGGCCTGTCTTACTCCGAAAGGAACATAGTTTTTCGAATAAGAAAAGATAGTTTCCTGCTTGTCTAAAGTCTGTACTTCCCGGCTATCCCGATCGTATATGACACGCAGGAGCCGTTGGCCGACTTTCTCGCGGTCGAACGTGAAGTCCTGCCGGTAGCGGCTGTCAAAATAGTAGAAACCGGGCTTTCCGGCTTCGTTCCGGCAGTCGTACAGGTTCTTGAGCGTGTAATCGAGGGTGAGGGTATGTTCATTCAGATCTGTTACGGTCGCCTTAAAGATGACTCGTCGGATGTTTTCTGCCCGCCAGGCACCTTTTCTTCGATACCCGGAGCAATGTAAGGATAGTAATGGACGGACTCGATTTCCACCCAATCGCCCTTTTTCAGAGAGTCGGGGGTATAGGGAACGAACGTTTTGGCCGAACCGCTGTTTACCAGGAAAAGGAGAAGCAATAGGAGTGCTGTTTTCATACCTGTAAAAATAAGATGAATAATTTGATTACCCTCCAAATATATCCCATAAAGATCGCTTATTGCCGACGTAATGAGCAGATGGCCGGTTTGGACGAGTATCAGGGATAAAACTTGTTGCATATTGTTGATTACTCTTAAAAAAGATGTGTTTTATAAGCTCCTATTTTTATGTTTTATCAACATAATCACCGGATTGGAATCTTCGTCCAGTTTAGATGCGATTTCTTTGAGCTTCCCTTTGAGTTCTCCTTTGTTGTAAGATTCGACAAGTTGGTAGGCTTCTAAAGAGTTCCATGATGTAATTTCGTGATTAATGGGTTTAATCATACTCATATAGATTTCTTTTTTTGCCAAAAAATCACCGTTGTATATGGTGTATCCGGAAAAAGATAGCTCTTTTGTATCGTATACGAAATACTTACTTGGAAATCCTTCTTGTGCATTCCAGTCATATACATTTTTGATTGATTCCATAAAATAATAACGATCCGAAAATAGCCGGAGAATCAAACATTCCTCCGGATTCATGGATTGAATTGACGGCGTTCTTACAATAAAGGGACGCAAATTGTAGTCCGGCATAAAGGTGTATACCGTATCTGACGAAAGTTCTGAAAGTAGCCAATTGTCATTGAAAGGGAAGATGGAATAGTAATGGCCGGGTCCGACACCGATCACTGCCCGCCCGTTATTTTCTCCGGTTTTCCTTATTTGGCTTAAGAATTTCTTTTCTTTAAATGGAATTTTTATCTCTTGAGTAATGCTTCCGTCCTGTTTGGATATAAGTACAAACGGAAGCTCTTTATCGTATTCGTCATAACAAATCAGATGCTGTCTGTCATAATTGAATATATCGCTATAAAATTGGGAATCCGTACCGTTTTTGTGTTTAAAGCTTCTTTTGAAGTTCCCATACAAATCATATACAACAATTTTTTTTCCTAAGATATCGTTTACGAACATTTCTTTGTTCTCTTCATCTAAAGTGACGGTGTAAAGACTTATGTATTCTTCCCCGCTTTGTCCTTTACGATTTATCTTCCGGATGGCTTTCCCGGTCCGGTCATACACAAAAATATTCCCGTCATTGATCCGGTTACTGTTTTTTACTAATACGAATTCGTTGCCTATATCTAATACGATACCTTGATTTATGAAATCATCGTTCGTTTCCAACGCAACATATTCGACATCCATAAAGTCCTGAAGTATCAATTCCTTTTTGGGGAATAATCCTTAACGACATTAACCGTAATGAAATCATTACTGCCTGTCTGTTTTTGTCCTCTACTTTCCGTCGCGATCGCTAGAAAAAGAATGATCACTGAAATAACATTGATTCTTTTCATTTTTATACCTGTATTTGATAAGCGATAATATAACCAGAAGGCTACTTTCTGTGTTTGACCAACATGATCACCCGATTGTCATCCTCTCCCAATGTCGCAGCTACCTCTTTTAGTTTGCCTTTCAACTTTCCTTTTTTATAGTCCTCGCAAAGGTCGAAAGCATTTATAGTCGCCCATAATTCCCCTTTGGAATTGATAGGGGTCAGCATGACCATATAAAATTCTTTTTTATAAGAATAATCGCCATTGTATATGATATACCTGAAGAAATCCTTTTCCTGTGTATCGTATACAAGGTAGGTTCTCGGAAAACCATCTTCTTTGCTGAAATCATATACATTTTTTATGCTTTCCATGAAATAATAACGATCGGAAACTAATTTTAAAGTCAGGAAAGATTCCGGGGTCATGGTGTGGACAGGTGGCGTTCGCACAATAAATGGACGCAAACTGTAATCGGGCATTAATGTGTAGATCGTATCCGATGAGGGTTCTAATAGGATCCAGTTACCTTTAAAGGGAGTAATCCTACTGTATTCACCTGGTCCGGCAGCCCTTGTTCCTCCTTCATGTCTTAAAAGTTGAATAAACAACTTCTTCTCTTTAAAGGGTGTTTTGATCTCTTTGGTTATGCTTCCGTCTTGTTTTGAGACGAGCAGAAATGGAATCTCATCATTACATTCATCGTAACAAATCAGATTTTCTTTATCATAATTGAATATATCCCAATAGAATTGGGTATTACCCTCTTGTTTCTGCTTAATACTTCGTTTAAAATTTCCTTCTAAATCATAAACCTTTATTTTTCTTGTCCAAAAATCGTTTATAAACATTTCATTGTTTTCTTCATCCAATGTAACACTTCTACAAGATGTGTATTCTTCTCCCCCTTGTCCTTTACGATTTATTTTCCGGATGGCTTTCCCGTTTCGGTCATACACAAAAATATCACCGTCGTTCCTGTAATTTTTTACTAATATGTATTTTTCACCAACTGCCTGCACGCATCCTTGATTGACAAACTCATCATTTGTTTCCAGCGGAATATACTCCACATCCATAAAGTCTTGAAGGATCAATTCCTTTTTGGGAAAAGAATTTTTTGTGACATCTACTGTGATCAAGTCATCTGCCGTTTGGTTCTGTCTTTTGCAACCTGTCGTTGTTAACAGAATAAATAGAAAGAAAATAGTTGCGCCTTTCATACCGGATAATTTAATTGTTACCAATCTTTTATTTGCCTGTTTCCAGGATTAGGTTGATAATAGAATTATAAATCCAAATCTATGTGATAATGCCAGGGGATATCCGGCAAATGAGTAGATGGTCGTTTGGTATGAGTATTTGTGATGGTGATAGCGAGTAATCGGTGTACAGGTTTTATCAGGTCTATGTGTAATTTTGGGTATTTTCGAAACAAGGAAATGTGTCAAAACCCCTTGTTACCGTGTCAAGCGCGGAGACAGGATAGTTTTGACATTTTCTTTTGGAGATTCGGCAGGTGTTTTTATATTTTCCGGCATTCCTCCGGCAATATTGCCAGTGCTTTATTCTCGTTAGCTCCATGATCTCGCGTTCTCCGGGGCCTTTGTCGTTGATGCCGCAGAGGTGGAGGATACCGTGAATGATGGTACGGTGGAGCTCCTCATTGTAGGAGGTGTTGAAAGTTTCGGAATTAGTCTTTACCGTGTCGAGCTGATAAACAGGTCTCCGGAGATCTTGTCGCCACTGGTATAGTCGAACGTGATGATATCCGTATAATAATCATGTTGAAGGTACTGGCGGTTTACTTCCAGTATCTTTTCATCGGAGCAGAAGATGTAGCTGATATCGCCGACTTTCTTCCCGTATGTAGCGGCAACCTCTTTTACCCAATTGCCGACTGCTCTCTTTTTGATTGCCGGAAGCTTGATGTCTTCCGCATAAAATGCTATTGCCATATTGCTATTCTTTTTGTGTTTTATCTTACCGAATGATATGTTAAAAAAAATTACCCGCTATACTAATTCCAAATAGATGCACTACTAATCCGATTTACATGGGGTGGCAGTATCATTTTGATAGTAGGTGAAAGATGGATTTGCCATACATTTCTTGTCGTTTCTACTGTTTGTAAATTGTTATTCCGACCCTGTCGATATGTGCTTTTAACTCAGGGTTGGAAATGGACGAGTAGGCAAGGAGGTCGACGAAAAAGGGTAGGAGAGATTCTTCGAATGCCCCTGCAAGGCTGCATATATCCTCTCTTGTCAAAGCAGAGCCTTTAATGGCGATGTCTATATCCGAACCGGGCTTATGGTTGCCTTTGGCCTCGAACCGAATACGATCGCTTCCTCGACATGCGGATATTGGGAAAAGATCCGGTCGATAGTTTCCTGATGCCTTGATGTAAGCCCTAATCGTGTGCTTGTATTTCCAACCATGTATGCAATGCTTTTAGTAAAGGGAAATAGCTCGTTTGAATGTTATTCGCCACCGACAGAGCCGTTTCTTCGTCATACGTGTGCGTCGTCAAATTCCGGTCGTTCAAGGCTTGCAACCACAAATCGCCCTCTTGGATGTACCCGGATTGGAAGGCTTGCAGGAGAAAATTGTCCGGTTCTTTCCGTATGATTTGTATCGCCTTGCTTAATCGGAGGAAGGCTTTGTCGAAATTCTGAAAACGCTGTTTCCAGCGGATATCTTGTTGTTCCATACTTTATTGCTATGTTAGATAGGACGAAGATACGAATTATTTTCAGGTAAAAAACAGATACGTCATAGCGACCGCTGCCACTGCCCCGGCTAAATCGGCCAATAGCGAACAGGGGATCGTATAGTAGGTGTTGCGTATCTTAACACTCCCGAAGTAGAGGGCGACGACATAGAAAGTCGTATCGCTTGATCCCTGCACGATGGAGCAGAGGCGGCCTATGAACGAGTCTGCTCCGTAGGTGTTCATCGCATCCAACATCATGCCCCGTGCTCCGCTGCCGCTAAGCGGCTTCATCAGCATGGTAGGCAGGCCTTCCACAAATTGCGTGTCCAGTCCTGCTGCCGCGACTCCCATGCGAATGCCGTCGATCAGGAAATCCATTGCTCCTGAAGCTCGGAAAACGGCAATGGCGACCAGGACGGCGATGAGGTAGGGGATGATCGTTACGGCGGTCTGGAAACCTTCTTTCGCTCCTTCGATAAAAGTGTCGTATACGTTGATTTTCTTGCGAATACCGCTGATGATGAATCCGCATATGATGGAGAAAAGTAAAATGTTGGCAAACAGGTAGAGTAGAGGGAGACCGATTGCTGGCTCATCATCCCGAAAAGCAAGGCCAGGCCACCGACGAACGTGATCATGCCGCCGAAGAAAAGCAATAGGTTCCGTTGTAGAATGTTGATTCGTTGCTTGAAACAGACCGCCAATATGGCCACCAGGGTGGAAGAGAAGGTCGCGAGCATAAGGGGCAGGAAGACATCGGCTGGGTTGGCTGCTCCCATCTGTGCCCGGTAGGTCATGATGGAGACAGGAATTAGTGTCAGTCCCGAAGCGTTGATACAAAGGAACATGATCATCGGATCGCTGGCGGACTCCTTCTTCGCATTCAGTTCCTGCAACTCTTTCATGGCTTTCAGTCCCATCGGTGTAGCTGCATTGTCCAAGCCTAACAAGTTTGCCGAAAGGCACATGAAGATGGAGCCCGTAGCCGGATGGTCTTTCGGTATTCCCGGAAAGAGCTTGCTGAATACAGGCGCCGTCAGCCGGGCAAACGCCTGTATCACGCCTCCTTTTTCCCCGATTTTCATGATGCCGAGCCAAAGAGCCAGCACCCCCGTCAATCCGAGGGATATCTCGAATCCAGTCTTTGCCGAAGCAAAAGAAGCGTTGATGATATGGGTGAAAACTTCTGTGTCTCCACCGATGACCAGCTTGCAAAGCGCCACCACGAAGGCGATCAGAAAGAAGGCGATCCAGATATAATTTAGAACCATAGTAGTTGTTGACAGGTAATAAGATACTCGTTATTAGATTACAAAAATAGGAAATAATCGGGTTCTGCAGGAAAAAGAAGGCGGGAAATGGGAGATTGTTTGTTTTGTTGGAAAAAGCTGGTTACTTTTGAAACTCGAATTTTTGTGTTTAATCAATTCAAATTTAGAACAGAATATGATGAATAAAACCGGGTTAACCTTCCTGCTCATCTTGATTTCCGTGGCGACTTTCGCTACCGGTTATACCTACGAGCGTAATGTCCCGTATCGCGAAAATGCAGGAGATGAATACATATCCAAGATGTGTCGCCTGGATATTGCCTACCAGCCGGACGTACAAAACGCACCTGTCGTTGTCTGGTTTCATGGTGGCGGCTTGACTGGTGGCAGCCGCGAAGTACCATCCGGGCTGTTGACGGACGGTATGATAGTCGTAGGTGTCGAATACCGCTTGTCACCGCATGTGGAAACAATGGAGATCGTGGATGATGCCGCCGCCGCCGTTGCCTGGGTATTCGATAATATCGGAAAATACGGAGGTGACACTTCCTCTATCTATATCGCCGGCCATTCCGCAGGCGGCTATCTGGTCGATATGGTCGGGCTGGACAAGAAGCTGTTGGCGCGTTATGGAAAAGATGCTGACAAGCTCGCCGGGATCATCCTTTCAGCGGTCAGGTAATCACCCATTTCGAAACCCGCAACCAGCGGGGACTGAAACCGTTGCAGCCGACTATTGATGAAACGGCTCCCTTGTATCACGTCCGTCCGGACTGTGCTCCTATCCTGATCCTTTCCGGCGACCGTGAAAAAGAACTGTATGGCCGTTACGAAGAGTCTGCCTATTTTTACCGCCTCTTCAAGCTGCTCGGCCATCCTGATGTGACCCTTTACGAATTAGGCGGTTTCGACCACGGCACTATGCGGGATGCCGCTTTCCCTTTGGCTGTCCGGTTTATCCGCGACCATACACTTTCGAATCGACCCGGAAGTAACAGATAATTTTGTATTTTTGCAAAGTATTAAAATGTATAATAATTTAACTATAAGCGAATAAATGATGATTTACGGGTATGGAACAAGGATGGCACGGTGATACAAAATGATTATCTTCCCGTAGGGGCAGGGCTCTGCTCTGCCCTTTGGATCCGGCAAGGCGGACGTTATTTTCATTGGGCGGAGTAGAACCCCGCCCCTACGAGACACCATTATTTTATTACGCACCCATAAATCATCATTTACCTGCACAAATTAAATATAAAGAATAATTATGACAAAGATATTAGTTACTTACGACATGTTCCGCGAAGGTTTTACCGAGCTGGAAAGCAAGTATGAGGTTACTTTTCCCGAAGGAAGAGATTTCACGTACGAAGAAGTTTAGAGATGATACCGGAGTACGACGTGTTGTGCTCGATGTTCGATTTCCCGGTAAACAAGGAATTGATCGACCATGCCCCCAAACTGAAAATGGTGGCAAACTATGCCGTCGGTTACAATAATATCGATGTCGCCTATTGCCTTGAAAAAGGAATCACGGTTGCCAATACCCCCGACCCTGTGACGGCTCCTACCGCCAATCTCGCGCTCGGTCTGATGCTCGATGTGGCACGCCGCATTACCGAATGCGACCGTAAGTTGCGCCGGGAAGGTCTTGATATGAAAGTCGGCGTCTTGGAGAATTTAGGTATCAACGTGACTGGGAAGACGCTGGGTATTATCGGTATGGGGCGTATCGGGAAAGCCCTTGCCAAACGTGCGAATGCCTGTGGCATGGAAGTACTCTATCATAACCGTCGGCAACTGTATGTCGAAGAAGAGACAAAGCTGAACGTGACATACGTTTCCAAGGAGGAACTCCTCTCCCAATCTGATTTCGTCTCCCTGAATGCCCCTTATACACCGGAAACCTACCATATCATCGGTGAAGCCGAGCTGAAGCAGATGAAACCGACGGCTGTCCTGATCAACACCGGCCGCGGTCCTTTGGTCGATGAAAAGGCTTTGGTGCGGGCGTTGAAAGACGGGACGATTCATGGCGCCGGCCTGGATGTATTCGAGTTCGGCGATTATCCCTCGCCGGAGTTGCTGGAAATGGAAAATGTCGTCTTGACTCCCCATATCGGAACGCAGACATTGGAAACGCGTATTATCATGGCGCGTACGGTTTGCAACAATGTAATCGGATTTCTGGAAGGCGACCGTCCTGTGTCCCGGGTATTGCGTCCATGACGGCGGAGTTTGTGTTGAGTGAACTGCAATCGGTCGGTTCACCCGAAAAGGCGGCCCATCTGAGCCGGTTTTTCAAGACCGGACCGGGGCAGTATGGCGAAGGCGACCGCTTTTTAGGAGTCGTCGTCCCGCAAACTCGCAATATAGCGAAAGCTAACAAAGCGATGCCTCTCGATGAATTGCAGCGCCTGTTGGATAGTCCCTGGCATGAGGCCCGCCTTTGCGCCCTGTTGGTTCTGGTCTATCGATTTCAGGATAAGAAGACTACGGCAGATGAACGGGAAAAGATGTATCGTTTCTATTTGAAGAATACCCGTCGTTGCAATAATTGGGATTTGGTGGATTTGTCCTGCCGGGATATTGTCGGCGAATATTTGGTGAACCGGGATCGTTCCGTCCTGTATGAGCTGGCTGCCAGCGATAACCTCTGGGAACAGCGGATTTCGATCGTCTGTACCTGGGCTTTTATCCGTCGTTCGGATTTTACCGATACGCTGGCGTTGGCCGAACGGTTGATGACGCATAAACATGACTTGATGCATAAAGCCGTAGGTTGGATGCTTCGTGAAGTGGGCAAAAGAGACCGGGATACCCTCACCGACTTTCTTGAACGTTATGCGACCCAGCTTCCGCGTACGGCTCTTCGCTATGCCATCGAGCATTATCCCGAAGACCGGCGTCAGTATTTCTTAAAGATGAAGTAAGGGATGGACGAACAACTGACAGCGAAATTGAAGGAATGGGCCGGAACCTATAATGTGAAGTCTTTTATACCTGATGATCCGGTTCGGTTCCCCCATCGGTTTACAGAGAAACGGGATATCGAAATATCTGCTTTTATCACTTCCTGGATCTCTTATGGACGCCGGGAACTGATCCTCCGCAAGGCGGACTGGTTACATAGCCGGATGGGTGGAAGTCCTTATGAATGGGTATTGTCCGGGCGGTACTGGGAACTGGTTTCGGATGTCCCGGCCGGCAAACGCGATACGTTTTACCGCTTTTATACGCATTCGGATTTGTGTGCCCTCTGTGACCGGTTGAAAGAGATATATGAGCGGTATGATTCATTGGAAGACGCATTGGCTGCAAGCCCTTACCCGAATCCGGTTCTTAAGTTGCAGGATCTCTTTTCCGGTATAAACGGTATTCCGGTGATGGGCGGCACTTCTGCCTGTAAACGCTTAGCTATGTTCCTTCGTTGGATGATCCGGACCGATGGAATCGTTGATTTCGGGATTTGGCAGACTGCTTTTCATCCCCGCCAATTGATTATTCCGCTGGACACGCATGTTCACCAGATTTCATTGGAACTTGGTTTGACACAGCAACGGACCGCCACCCTGAAAACGGCACTCGAGATAACCGAGACCCTGTCGCATATCTTCCCGGATGATCCTTGCCTGGGCGATTTCGCCTTGTTCGGATATGATATAAATAAGGGAAAATAAACGGTTTTGGAAGGCGGTGAGTCCGATAGTTTCAGGTAATGGCTTGTCAAAGCCCCTTTGTTTTAAAATCATAATGCAAAAAAGAAAGATGGAAAGAGAAAGAAATAAGATAACTTCCGTTTGCGTGTATTGTGCCTCCAGCACGCAGGTCGCCTCGGCATATCGGGAGGCGGCAACCGAGTTGGGACGTCTGTTGGGCGAACGGAACCTGAGGGTGATCAACGGGGCCGGCAATTCGGGCCTGATGTGCGCCGTGTCGGATGCTACGCTGGCAGCCGGCGGAACCGTAACCGGTGTGATCCCTCGTTTTATGGTGGAACAGGATTGGTGTCACAAGGGGCTTACCGATCTGGTCGAGGTCGACAGCATGCACGAGCGCAAGCAACGGATGGCTGATCTTTCGGATGCCGTGATCGCTCTTCCGGGCGGATGCGGTACTCTCGAAGAGTTGTTGGAAGTCATCACCTGGAAACAGTTAGGCTTGTATCTCAACCCGATTGTCATCCTAAATATAAACGGCTATTTCGATCCCCTTTTGGAGATGTTCCGCCGGGCCGTCGACGAGCATTTCATGCGCCCGCAGCATGCAGCACTTTGGGCGGTCGCCTCTACCCCGGCCGAAGCTGTCGAACTGATCTATTCGGAACCGGTTTGGGATGCAAGCCTCCGTAAGCAGCTTTGGTTTAGCCATAGTCCGTATCCGTTTTGTCGGTTCTATTTTATGCAATAGGCCTCTGTAAATTCAACTCTCGTCTTATCTGGAGTCTGGAGATTCAGCAACCAACGCTTTGTTTTACCGATGGAGGGACGGTTTACGGTTTGTCCGTTTCTTCTCTCTTTTAAGGTGTAGATCGTTTCCTGCATATCCTCGACCAGGAAACATGGATGGCTGAAATTCTCATCACAGGGTGAATAGTGTTCGATATTCTCGGTACAGTCGCCTAGACCTAGGTATTGGATAATGCCGGGTTGGATTTTGTCCAGTGGATATCTGACGATTTCTTTGCATTTCAGTATCTTTACCCAGAAAGGATCCTGTTCGTCGATCTTTTCGGCGTATAAGCCTGCATGGTGTATCCTTTTGGATATTCTGTTTTCAGACAAAAATTTCCCTTTTGATTTCCGGTGTAGCCCGTCTGCTTTCAGATTGATAAATTCGACATTGTTCCCAGCTGCATCTTGCGTGACAATGACTTCGTTTCCTGCCCCATCCGTGATACATGGAGAAACTTTCACTCCTTGCGCTTTCAAGTAGTGTAACATATCCGGTACCGACTCTGTTTCCAGTGATATAGAAACGAGGCGTTTTTTTTCTTTTGCCTGTTTATCGACGATAAATTCTAAAAACTGTCGGTCGTTTATCTTGAATGACACGACTGTTCCTGAAGGGGACGGGTAGGAAAAGGCTTCGTCAAACCCTAGGAAACGCCCGTAATACTCCCGTGCCATCTCTATATCGCTCACGAGGAATGTCATTTTGGCAATTCCCCATACGGCAGGGCGTTGTACTTCCTGGGCTATAAGCGAGCATATGGAAATTAATCCGGTGAAAAGGATTGTAAATATTCTTTTGTATGTCATATCAGTCGATTATTTTGATTTGAAATTGTTTTCCTTCAAAAGTAATAACTAATCCGTTGTATGTTCGTGCTACGTTGATTTTTACGTTTGCCGGAACACGGTCTTTTGTCCCGTTTACATATACGACAACTGGAGTGTGAGGCGGTACACCTGCTTTGCTTTGCCAGGAGCAATAAGCTCCTAACCCTCCGAAAAGATGTGTATGTTTCCATCTTACGGGGTGTGAGCAAAGTGGAATACAGATTGCCTTCTGGTGCGCAAACGGCCTGTATGGTTGAGTGATAATCTCCGCCGTGAATACAAAGTCCTTGTTTTGATGGGGTTTCCTGTAACGTGTCGCCGTTAGGAATGCTGATTCCATACCCTCCGACCGATAAGTATAGCGGATCGGGATAATTATGCCAAAATACGTGAACTTCCCCGTCGTTTCCGATCAGTGTATGGGTAATCAGTTCGTCTTTCTGGAATTCCGGCGTGCGATCCTCTTTTCCAATGGATTGCAGGTGATATATGCTTGCGATATGATCCGGTTTTATAAATAACGTCCGGCTACGTAACCTGTACATCCACTGTTTTCCGTCATAGGAATATCCGGTTCGTCCTGCCCCTATATCTTCTCCTCCTTCTCCTGTCAGACAAAAGCCTATTGTGGCCGAATAGGCATGTTGGTTATATTTGACCGGGCTTTGCCAGATTGTTCTATCAAAAGGTTGCCCTGCCGGATATAGACGGGCGTCTCCATCAACAGGACTTACGTTGAGGGAGAACTGTGCTCCTTCGACAGCGACTTTTCCTCCTGCTATATCTGCTGGCATCGGTTCTTCTTTTACCTTCCAGAACGGATGGTTTTCCGGAAGTAATAGGCAGCACAGACCATGCATGGCGAAGTAGGGATCACCTGGGACAATATAGTTTTCAGCAAGGCTTTGGTTTTTGCCTAAATAGCCGATATTCAACAGCCCGTTTTCTCCCATGCATCCATTTTCCCAGAAGTATTTTAAATCACCAGACAGAATGCGCCTGGCTATTCCCGGAGATAGTGTGCTGTTCCCGTTTATCATAGCCCATCCGATGGCAGCATTACTGGCAAACCGGTATGTCAGTGATCTGCCCCAGGGAATATGCCCTCCGTTACGGGCATATTGGTAAGGTACGGTTTCCAGAAGACGCGAAGAGATATCTTGTATCCTTTTCCCGAATTGCTCTTTCCAAACGGGGTCGTATTGATAAACCATCTGATTGAATAACTGGAATCCCCAGAAATTGTAATAATCGAATCCCCGGTTGTTACCGTCTATGAACCAGCCATCTCCTCTGTACCATCCTAAAAGCCTTTCCATCATTTGAGTATGATGCGCCCGGTTGGAGTCGATTCCATTCCCGTATTTTTCGATAAGACTGGTTGCAAATAAGTGAAAAAAATAGTGGTTGTTATGATAAGTCGTGTTGAATGACTGTTTTTGAAAGAATTTGATCAGGTTCTTCTTCTGTTCGTTCGTGAGCGGATTCCAGAATCGTTCAGGACAGGCGTATATACCTAATGCGAACGATACTCCTATCTGGTCGTTGGGATCGGGATCTCCCAATACCCTTCGCTCTTGGGATCTGTTCCCCTTGTTATGGCGTTTATAAAAGGCTTTGTGATAGAACCTTTGTATCCCGGAACTTCATCTTTGCCTGTTGCCGTTGTGTAGATGATGACACCGACCATGATGCGTTCCATGATTCTTGCCTGATTTTCGTTTCTGAAATCTTCAAGCTCCCGGTAGGCACCGGTGGATTCGGGCAAACTGAATATGCCGGTTTCCGGGTTTACATAGTTTAAAGCTCCGGCTATCAGTTGTTCGTTTATTTCTAACCAGTGTGCTCTTGTATACCTGTATACGGGCTTGTTTGCCGGTCTTCCTTTGCATTTAAGGAGGCGGCGGACAACATATGGGTTGAAAATAAATTGAAGCAGATAATGGAGATAGATATAAAGAACTTTCTCATGGCATTAATTTAATTGATTATACGGATATTGTTTCCCACATACCGTCTATATAATTATCCTGCATCCAAGGAAGATTCTCATGACGATAGAACGGTTCAAGCTGTACGGCCAGTTCTTTCATCTGTTCTGGCGACAGTTTCTTGAAATTGCGGAGGATTTCCAAGTTGGAATTTACTACCGCTTTACTGTCCATACCGATTACGACGGCATCCGGCCCTTTTAGCGAAAGGGCATATCTGATGAGATCGGGAGCATGCAGTCCGGGGATCGTCTCCTTGGGACGTACAGCCTTCATGATGAGTACGCCCATTTTATTTTTCTTACCGGCGGGAACAGCAATTTCCTGGCGGGGTGAAGGTTGCTTAGGGTTCCAATGGTTCATAGCGACAAGCATGCTGTCAAAATCTCCCCTGTTTGCCAATTCTTTTAAGGCCTGTGCATCACCATGTCCGGAAAAACCGATAAAACGGGTGATGCCTTCCTCCTTCAACCGATGGAGAATGTCGATTAAATGTCCTTTACGACTCATTTGATTGACATCCTCGATGGATTGAACGTCATGTATTTTCAACATATCCAATTTATCCGTATTGAGCCGTTTTAAACTCAGTTCAATTTCTTTCATGGATTCTGCTGGTTCGCGGGCTGTCACTTTGGTCGAAAGAAATATCTCTTTCCGCCTGTATTTGACTACTTCTCCTACACGTACTTCACTGATAATATGGCGGGGAGATTTTTTCTTTCCGGGAGGAACAGCGATGGTATTATCGTAGGCGTGTGCCGTATCCCAATAATAGAAACCGTTGTCAAGAGCATAGTTTAGCATCTCGTACGCTTCTTCATCTTCGTCGATATGGCAGAACCGGCTTCCCAATCCTAAAACCATTTTAGGGATGATGACACCTGTTTTTCCCAGCTCCGTAGTTGGCAATCCTTTGGCATCATAGGGGTTCTTTATCCTTGCCAGGTCCATCGATACAGAAGCTAAGCTGTCTGCCGTGATTAATGAAATCCCCGCACCGACTACTCCTTTGATAAAATCTCTTCTGTTGAAATCTTCCATTTCTGTTTTCTTTAAATTGCTGAATAATTGGGGTTGTGTCGAAACTGTCCTGTTTCCGCGCTTGACGCGGAGATAAGGGGATTTCGCACAGCCCCATGATTTATTTTCTTATTTCCATAGCGGATGCTGCTCCAGTTTCGGATTCCTACTTAGTTCGTTAACCGGAATCGGATATACATAATATTTCTTGTCTGTTCCGATATTGACCCCTTTGCGGGCAACACGCTCTTCCATGCAGTTCATGCGTTTATAATCATACCAAAGATGACCCTCGTAGCATAATTCAACAACCCGTTCCCAGATGAGCGCTTTATTGAATGCATCCTTGTCCAAATTAGTAATACCTGCAAGACCGGCACGTTCCCTTACCAGGTTGATACCGTAATATTTGTCATAGGAGCCACTGAATCCGGTAGCGTTATTGACCGCTTCAGAGTGCATCAGCAACACGTCTGCGTAGCGGGTGAAATGGTAATTCAGGTTGGAATTCTGATCACCGACCCCCGTCTCTTCCGGATCAATGTATTTCCAAGTATGTACCAATCCTTTGTTTACGTCAAAGTCTTTTCCCCATATTTTTTCCTCTCCTGTTTTTGTGTCGATGAAGGACAAGATGATGTTGGTGGCAAGACGTTTGTCACCTGGATTATTCTTTAACATGTCTTCATAGAAGTTCATCGTCCCTCCGAATGAGGACCAGCCGGCCATACCGCAAACATTCTGGTCACGTATGCTGGACATATTTACCCAATTCGATCCGTTTAGATTCTGCTGAAATTCGGCATCGAAGATGTATTCTTTGTTGTGCTCTCCGGCTTCTTTGAAATTCATGGCGTAGTTGGGATCCAGGTCGTAGTTTCCCGATTTGATGATATCTTCGCATTTTGCAGCTGCCAAAGCATAATTTTCTGTCTTGTTCCAGGGATATCCGGCCATTGTCAGATATGTTTTGGCTAGAAATGCCTGAGCGGCCCCTTTGGTGGCACGTCCTACATCTGTTCCAGTATATGAATCCGGCAATGCAGATTCAGCAAAGGTTAAATCTTCGATGATTTGTTTGAATACGGCATCGCTTGTCCCCATATTCGGAAGGTTTTGGTCATCCTGTTCGGATGCGGTAGTGAGCGGTACATTATCGAACAAGCGTATGAGGTAGAGATAAGCAAGTCCTCTCATGAACCGTGCTTCTCCTTCTAAACGCTTAATTTTGGCTGGATCACCGCCGATATTCGGAATGTTTTCAATCGCTACATTCGTACGAAAAACGACCTGGTAGAAGAATTTCCAAACTAATTCTATACCGTCCGTATTAGGAGTCCAAGTATAGAATTCGAATGCGAGCCGGTAAGGCACAGTCGAGGTTTGAGCGGATGAACATTCCGCTGGGTATTCTCCGATCATTAATGCGGCTCGGTGAAACGAGATATCATTGTCTTCAGAGGATACGAGTCGGCTGTATATGGCATTTACAGCAGCTTCCGCATCTGCTTCCGTTTTGTAGAAGTTGTTTGGAGAAAGAAAATCGTATACGTCTTCTTCCAGGAATTTATCAAAACAGGAAGTCATTAGGCCCATTAAAATAAGGCTAGAAAATATGATTTTATAGATTGATTTCATAACAAATCTGATTTATGAATTATTTAAAAAGCAATGTTTACTCCCATTGTAAAAACTTTACTTGTTGGATAGGCATTGTAGTCTACGCCTAACTGACGGTTATTTTGTCCTTTACTGTTCACTTCCGGATCAAAACCCGAATAGCCGGTTATTGTGAACAGGTTTTGGGCACTGACATAAAGCCTTAATGACTCGATGTGTTTCCGGATCGGGAAACGATATCCCAATACGATATTTTTTAAGCGGACATACGAGCCATCTTCGATCATGTAAGATGACAATGGCAGATAAGCATGTGGTGCAAGACGTGGGGCTGGAATATCCGTTTGTGTGTTGGCCGGAGTCCAGTAGTTCAGCATATCCCTGCGTTGTGATGCAAACGGAGATACCATTGCATACTCTCCACGTCCGAGATTCATGATGTCGTTTCCGATACTTCCGTTAATGAAGATACTTAAATCGAAATTCTTGTAGGTGAAGTTGTTTGTCCAACTGAAAATGAAATCGGGATTTGGATCTCCGATAACTGCCCAGTCTTCACGGTCAATTTTACCATCCTGGTTCAAGTCTTTGAATTTAGGAGAACCTAACCCGTCCGTCGTTAATGCTTTTGGATGTTTGGCAACGGTTTCACCATTGGTATTTATGATAGTAGCATCCATCATTTCTTGGTTTTCAAAGACGCCGTCATAAACATAATATTTCCAGATGCCTACCGGATAATTTTCTTCCAGCCAGCTACCTTCTACTCTCAAGTGCCCGGAGAGGTATCCGTCCGGTCTGCCCGGTGTTACATCAGGCATGCTCAATACCTTATTTCGGTTCATAGAATACATAAGTATGGTATTCCAGGTGAAAGCACCCGGTTTATTACTGGTGATCAGGTCATAACTGACACTGGCTTCGATACCCCAGTTACGAAGTGTTCCGTGATTGCTGAAGATAGAACCAAATCCGGAAGAAAGAGGGATTGATACGTTCCAAAGAAGGTCTTTCGTCTTTTTGTAGTAATAGTCGACATTGAAGTTCAGTCGGTTGTTTATAAAGCCGAAATCTATACCAAGGTCTAAGTTTGAGGTGGTTTCCCATTTCAAGTTTGAATTCGGAATCTTATTCGGGGCGAATCCGGTTGCTTTATCGCCGCCCAGATTATAAGAATACTGTGACAAACTGGCGACGGAAGAGTAACTTCCGAATCCCTGATTACCGGTTAAACCGTAACTAGCACGTAGTTTCAGATTGCTAAGCCAGTCTGCCTCTTCCATGAATGCTTCTTCCGTAACACGCCAGGCTAAAGCTGCTGACGGGAAGAATCCCCATTTGTTATTGACTCCGAATTTGGAGGAACCGTCGGCACGTCCAGTCAAAGTTAATAAATACCGGTCTGCATAGTTGTAGTTAATACGTCCCAGCCAGGAAGCCATTTGTGAAGACCATCTGGACGAGGTCGGAGTTCCTTTGGTTGTGCTTGCTGACCCCATGCTGTTATCTTCCAATACGTCGTTTACAAAGCCGGAAACGATCGTCTTTCCTTTTATCTCTTCGTCATACTGGATCGTCAGACCGGCAACAGCATTGATGGAGTGAATTCCGAATTTCTTCTGATAGGTTAATAAGTTCTCGTTCAGATAAACTGAACGTCTGTTCCAGCCTTTGGTTGCGATGCCGTTATCACTCTCTCCTTGGAATACAGTAGAAGGAAGATACGAGTCACGAAAAGCATTCGAATAGTCAGTGCCTCCGCGGATTTCGAGTGCGAGTCCGTCCGTCAGCTTATTCAGATTAAATTTGATGTTGACATTTGCGATGACACGATTGATGGTCGACTTGTCTTTTGCCAGTTCAGCCAAGGCATAAGGGTTGCCCGTTGTTACTCCGTAAGGAGTCTGGTTCATGGTCGAAAATGTCCCGTCTTCGTTATATACATACATGGTGGAAGGTATTGCCAATGCTCCGTTGATCACACCTCCCCCTTGTGCGCCGTCGCCCTCAGAAAAGGCTACATTCGAAAAGGTCCGGCTTGCGGTAAGCGATGTTTGTACATTGATCCAGTTCGAGATTTTAGAATCGATATTGGCTCTCAAGGATGCACGTTTCAGATCTGAGTTGATCACAATACCGTCTTGATCGAAGAAGTTTCCGGTGACGGCATATTGATTGTTTTCAGATCCTCCGCTCAAACTTATTTGGTGATTGTGCATGAGAGCTGTACGGAAAATCAGATCTTGCCAATCCGTACTGTTGTTCCGGTAATAAGAGGGTTCTTTCCATTTCTCGTTGGCTCCTCCGTAAATGGGAGCAACGCCTCCGTTTTCGGCTGCAATATTGGACATGGTAGCAAACTCTTCGCCATTCATCATCTCCATTTTATTGGCAATGTTCTGGACTCCGAAATAACCGTCATACGTTACTTTGGTTTTTCCTGTTTTTCCTCGTTTGGTGGTGATCAGAACGACTCCGTTTGCTCCTCGGGAGCCATAGATGGCAGCAGATGATGCATCTTTTAATATTTCAATGGATTCGATATCATTTGGATTGATCGTTACCATTCCGTTGTTGGCGATTGCACCGTTTTGGTTTCCTTCTGCCATCGCTCCTGCTCCGACAGGGAATCCGTCGATTACATATAAGGGTTCATTACTGCTGGAAAGAGAATTTCCGCCACGTACACGAATGGAGACCTGGCCTCCCGGAGCACCAGATGTGTTGGTGACCTGTACACCGGCTGCTCTTCCTTGGATACCCTGGTCTAAAGAGGTCATCGGTAACTTTTGCAATTCTTCTGATTTGATCGATGATACGGCGCCTGTCAAGTCGCTTTTCTTGACCGTACCGTAACCTACAACGACCACCTCTTCAAGAGCTTTGGAATCTTCTATAAGCGTAATGTCGATGGTCGATTTATCACCAACAGTGACCTGCTGTGAGACGAAACCGATGTAGGTGAATTCTAATATCGATTTACTGTCGGGCACATCGATGGAATAATGGCCCTCCAAATCTGTAACAGTACCTTGCGTACTCCCTTTTACAACTACATTTACACCGATTAGCGGTTCATTGTGTGCGCTTTTTACGACTCCTATCACTTTTTGTTGAGCAAACATAATAGTAGTGCTCAACAAAAAAGCAAGTATGATGCCAACTTGCCGAAATGAATCAATGATCTTTTTCATATAATGCTAATTTAAAGTTTAACAACATTTGATTATCTCCTTTGTCAAGCTTAAAATTATTGATAAGATATGGAGGACGGTAGAATAAAACGGTCATTAACTAATACTTTTTTGCATATTATGCCTTCTTTGCCATAAAATGCCGATTAGTGCAATTGAAATGCACGCAGGAAAAAATCTTGTCAACGGAATAATGATTTTTGCTGATTGCTTCTTGTCAAAAATACGCAGAAATAATTTGCAAATCCATGATAAATATTTTGCGAACGGTTGTTTCAAGGGTAAAAAGAATGGGCGCTGAAGGTCGTTTTTCCGTGAGGTGCGCAGAAAATTGCGGCAACGACCGTCTTCATCGCCGTGAAGTCAATGTTTATATGCCATACATTCGGCAGCTCGCAGTAACGAAGACGGTCGTCATGGAAATAAGGTGCCGAATGCCCTGAAAGTATCTCTCGGGTGCTTCGCATATTACTGTACACTCTCCGGCTACTTTCTGTATTTTCGATTCTCCAGGAGTTAAGGTTGTCCAGAATGCTGGAAATACCGGGAAATAGGTTGACGTATGCAATCTGATTCGGGCGGAATGGACAGGTGGTTGTCCTATGTGTCAGAAAAATCGACTTAACGATGTGAAAAAGGTAGATCGAAATGGATCGTTTTTTTCTTGAAATGGGAAAATAGTGAGGTTATTGTAAAAAAGGGTGCATGCTTCCGGTAAAAAAGATGCATCCTCTTGCCAGTGGACAGTTCGGGGTTTATTCTTCATCAGACTTTTTATGATGGCGGAAGACAAATTCGGACGGAGATTCTCCGAACTCTTTTTTAAAGATTCGTGAAAAATAAGAGGCGTTGTCTATTCCTACCCGATCCATAACCATACTGATAGATATGTCTTCTTCTGCCAATATTTGGGCGGCCTTTCTTAGCCTGTAATTACGAATGAATTCGACAACAGACTGTCCAGTCAGGGCTTTTACTTTGCTATAAAGCGTACGCCTGCTCATTGCCAGAGTGGATGCGATCTGTAAAACATCGATATCGGCATTAGACAGATTTTTTTCGATGACTTCTGTCAGTTGTTTCATAAACTCGGCATCTCTTTTATTTATAGACGTGTCGGTGTTGTTCGTTTGTGCAAAATAGTGTTTGGCATAGTATTCCCTTATTCTTGCCTGTTGTTTGAATAGATTGGACAGGCTCAATAGCAGGATTTGTTTGTTAACCGGTTTTTTTAGATAGATATCGGCCCCGGAGTAGAGCCCTTCTATTTGGTTCTCATCTCCTGTTTTAGCGGTTAATATAACAACCGGTATGTGGGAACTGTCAATATTCTCTTTGATCTTTTTACTTAATTCGATACCATTGATTCCTGGCATCATAATGTCTGTCAGGACGAGATCGATATTTTTATTTGCAAGCAGTTCTAAGGCTTCCCGGCCATTCACCACTTCTTCAACATTATAGTATTCCCGGAGAGTTTCGGATAAGAGTTCTCTCAGATCATTATTGTCTTCCGCAAAGAGAATGTTCTTTTTCTTTGAATCTGGTAAGGGAGGGGGAATCGGACTTATCTCATGATCCATAAACTTGGAATTATTGTCGAGCTTACTCTCTGGATTATGGGGATCGGCTTTATTATTATTATGAAAATCATTTGCTTCATAAACAGATGCATCGTCGGGAAAACCGATCACGATGTCGGAACCCAGATCTCTTTCACTGTAGACGGCAATATATCCTTTGTGTAATTCAACCAGGCTTTTGACTAATGCCAGCCCTATACCTGATCCTAAATGCTGTGTTCCGCTCGATTCGCTGACTCTGTAATAACGTTCGAATATATGTCGGATAGAAGCTTCTGAAATACCGACTCCACTATCACTTATGACCAATCCGAAAAGATTTCGAGTTTCATTTCCCGATTGGATGATGATTTTATTCGCATGCGTGCTTGTGAAATTCCTGATGTCAGATAGGGTCTCGACTTTTATGTATCCTCCTTCTGGAGTATATTTGAATGCGTTGTTGAGCAGATTCAGAAGTATTTTTTCCATTATTTTTTATCAAAATAATAATTTGCAGCAATAGACGGGTCCTGTTCTACCGTATACCGTATTCTTTTCTGTTCTGCCGATTCTGAGAAATCGGAGCAATTGTCCGATACGAACTGATTCCAATTACCGATTTGTATATTGAGTTTGATTTTATTGTTCTGTAAAGAACGGAAATCCATTACTTCATTTACCAGAGCTAATAATCGTTTTGCATTATTTTCAAGGATCGATATGTACTTCCCGGCGAGATTCCCGGCTTTGATCGGTTCCAGTGCTGCGAGGATGAGCGAAAGAGGTGTCCGAAAATCATGTGAGACATTTGTGAAGAATGTTAATTGTGCCTGGTGGTATTCTTCTTTTTGTTCTCGTTCCCGTTCTTCCAGATAGTAGTACATTTTAAGCTTGCGCTGGTAATTGTAGTAACGGATGAGTGCATAGAGAATGAGCAAAACTAAAAGAATATATGCGACAATTGCCCAGTTGCTTAACCAGGGAGCTGGTTTGATAATGATTTTGAGAGAAGTCAGTTCACCCCATACCCCATCATTGTTAGCGGTCATGATTTCAAAGTTGTATGTTCCTTTTGGTACTTTGGAATAGGAGACAGACCGATGGCTGGCATCCGTCTCGATCCATTTGTCGTCATATTTCTCCAGACGGTACCGGAAACGGTTTTTGCCCGGATTCAAGTAATTCGTAGATGTAAATTCGAAAGAAAAATTATTCTGGTTGTAATCGAGCACCAGTTCTTTTGTCTGAAAGATGGAAGATTTCAGAGGTGAGTTCTTAGTATTGGGAATGACGGGGATGTTATCGAGTAAAAAGTCGGAAAGGATTACGGTGGGCTTATAGTTGTTATAAGAGATTTTGGACGGGCTAATAATAGAGAATCCCTCATTTCCTCCGAAATATAACTCTCCGTTGGTCGATTTGAATGTGGAGAAAGGGTAATAAGTTTGTCCCTGTGCTCCGTCGGCTTTATTGAACTGCTGTAGCCTGTTGGTCTTGATGTCCATACGGAATAAGCCGTTATCGGTTCCCAGCCATATATTGCCTTCATTGTCTTTATTGATACTGTAAATAGAGTGGACTTTATATTTTGACAAATCGGCTTTTAAGGACAGGCTCCGGTTCGGGATATCGTAAATAAGTAGGCCGTTACCGTGTGTCCCTATCCATATGGAGTGTTTGTCGTTGTCAACGTAAATTGTTTGGATGTTCATGCCTTTTGGATTCTTGATATCCGAATACCTGTAATCCGCCACTTGTACATGGTGGGTCCGGACATTCATGATTAATAACTGATAGGCGGAAGCGATCCAGAGGGTATCGCCATTTCCTCTTCTGATATCACTGATATTTCCATTTGATTGAATTGGAGGAGCCAGGAAATTAATATGTTCCGTCATATTATCCTTGATTGATAAATAGGTCAGGAAATCCCGGTTCATCAGATATTTTATCCAAAGTCCGGAGTCAGCTTCGGCAACAATTCTTTCAACATGGTCGTTTATCAGCATGTTGTTGTTGAGTGTGTAATGGGTAAAATGTTCGTTCCGAGTATCGAGACAATCCAAACCTCCTCGCGACATGCCTATCCACAGTTTGTTGTCGGTGTATAAAAGGCTCTGTATATTATCGTAAGAGAGGCTGTTTTTAGTAGGACTATATTTGAAGTGGGTAAAGCTCCCGGTTTGTTTGTTGTACCGGTTAAGCCCCCCGCCTTCCGTGCCGATCCATAAGAATTTTTCATCTTCGGCGAAACTACTGACGACCGAATAGCTTAAATCGTCCGTCCTCCCGTTGAATGATTTCAGACTTTTCTGTTCGTCAAGGTTAATGAAGCAAAGACCTCCCGAATAGGTTCCGAACCATAGGCATCCTTGTGTATCTTCGGCAATTCTCCAAATAGAATTGCTAGGTAATCCGTAAGGATCAGTTTTTTCATATGAATAATGAGTAAATTCGTCGGTTTCCGGATTCAGTATATATATTCCCCGTTGTCCGGTAATCCATATATGGTTAAATTTATCAATGAATAGAGCCCTGGCGGAAACTCTTGTGTCTCCCGCCGGATAAAAGAAATCATATTGTTTGATTGGCTGATAGCTGTTAGTCGAAATGACGACCAGGCCTTTACTCTCGGTCAGGGCATAGAGTAAGGAATCTGCTTGGATAATGTCGGCAATATTGTATTCGGGAATATGAAGGACCTCCTGAAACCTGTTTCCCGTTTCGTCATATAAGTAGATTTTTCCTGTTGCCGTCCCGATATAAATCTTGTTATGCTGGGTACAAATGCCTGAAATGTCGGGTATGTCGCCCGTTTCCGATTTTATAGCCGTAAACCGAAAAGTTTCCCGGTCAAACAAACCGATGGAGGAAGGATTGGATATCCATAATCTTCCTTTCATATCCTCTTTAATGAGTGAACATCTCCCTGGTTGCAGACGGTCGAAATTATCGGTCAGCGAATTGTATTTGAGGAGTCCGTTGCTGGTTGTCACGTAAAGGTCACCTTCCTTATCGATCTCCAATCTTTCGAAAGTCAGTGAGGTGAAGGGAATTGTCTTATTGATTTTTTCTGTATAAGGTTTAAAGGTGTATCCGTCGAATCGGTATAGATTGTTGACAGTCGTCACCCAGATAAATCCCCATTTGTCTTGCCGGACGTCGCGTTGTCCGTTTATGCTTAATCCTCCGTCAGGAGATATCCGTCTGATTTTGTAGTTTGATTCTATTTTATTAGGGTGGCTACTTACTGCGGACAAATGTGCCAATGTTATGATCGCAAAAAAGAGAAGAAGTATGATTTTTCTGAACATGACAAAATAGTATTACTTTGATTCAACCGATAGTGAGACAAAGTTATAGAAAGATATGAGAAATAAATCATTCTTAATTGTTATTTTGAGCGATCGAGTATTTTCGGGGGGGTATTATAAGTTCAAACGCATTGACTTCCGGTGTGCGGATGCCCGGCTTTAGCTCTCCACCAATTATGATTGTCATATTTGCATTGTTTGCGATGCCGGCACCGGCACGTGCCAGTTCTTCGTAGTCGCCTAAGTGGGTCCAGCGTTTTGTGAAAGTATTGTATTGTAACAGGGAGGTATTGAATTTATACCAGTCGGTAGGATGTCGCAGATAATCCGGCTCGGGGTGGTTAAGAGCGTCACGGAAACGGTTGTAGTTTACGCCTCCTATCAAAAAGATGGAGCTATCGCCTGATGCGATGGCGCAGCCTCCTGTAATGGTACGGTGGGAACCGTCTGCAAAAGAAGGTAAAAAAACTTCATTTCTCCACTGTTTTGTTTCCGGATGATAAGAAAGCATATCTGTACAGACAATGGCTTCCTGATGGGGGGATACCGGCTGGAAACCGCCTGCCAGATAGAGACGTATGCCATCCCCGGATTGCTGTGCTGTGAGGACAGGCTGTACCCGGACAGGTCCGGGGAAGTCTGGAAGCCGTACCCATTCCTTTTGAAGTGACGGTGTTAGCTGTAATGAAAAGAGCGGGTTTGTAGGGGCGGTTTGCGAGCCGTCCTTACCTATTGGAGCCGTTTGCGACTTGCCTTTACCCCCGGCGACATATAGGTGACCATCGGCGTATGTGGCTGAGAGATTATCCAGCGGTGTGGGAAGTGATGGCAGTTCGGAGATATGCAGTTGTTGCTTTTCCCCGTCCCAATTGACGAAGAAGACCTGTCCAGAGACCTCCTCATTGTTGTTTCCTCCGATCCAGACGAGTCCTTCGGGTGTTGTGACTGATGCCCCGTAAGCAAGCGGCAACGGTAGTTTGCCGATCCTTCTCCATCCGGCAGGAGATCGGGTGGTGATATCTAATGCATATATATCGCTGTAATATTCTTTAGTACCCCCTTCGGCCGCTGGTTTGTCGGGGAAGTTACATCCGCCTGCCACGAGCAACTGTCCGCCACTGATACCCGTAAACGGAGCAGATACGCCTGATGACGGACTTTTTTCAGTGCCGGGTAGGTCGGGTAGCCGGAACCAGCTGACCGGAGACGCTTCCGAACGGAATGTCGAAGCCGGAAGTCCCGCTTCGTTCACTAAATTGGCACGGGTGAAAGGTTGCCAGCCGTAACGGACGAATCTCGGATTTTGTATTTGGTCACTCCATATTTTTACGGTCTTTCCATCGATGATTTGTGCCTCTGCGGGGACGAATAGACCATCGTGTCCGGCTATTTCGAAAGTGCGCAGTTCGCCTCCGTCGGAACTGTGCATGCCTTTCCCGTAATCGAATGTGATATAGGCAGCGCCGTCTTTGAATTTTACCGAGCGGTAGAGCGGACCGGACGGTAGGCAGTCGTGCCCATACGTCTTGTTGAGCGCCCAATGAGCGAGCGTTCCCCTATTTCACGTTTGTGGCGCGGGTGGACATCCAGGGAATCGCCGTGATCGCTGCTGACCGCCATGCCGCTGTTGGGGATTGACCGGAGCATTCGGCGCTGGCTGTCCCGGAACCAGGGCCAGCTGGGACGGTCGATGCTGGAAAGTTGCACATAATAAAAAGGCAATTCTTCCGCCCAGTTCTCCCGCCAGTTTTTTGTCAAAAGATGAAACAACCTCTCATGTGCTTCCATATTGTGAGCATTCGATTCTCCCTGATACCAGATGACACCCCGTATCGGGAACTTTTCGAGCGGCCGGATACCAGACTCGTATAAGTAGCAAGGCTCGTAGGGATGCCGTTGCTGTTTGTTTGCCGATTTACGAATGTTCAGGGCGGCACGTTCCCGTGCCCAGCTTGAATGAAATCATTCTGTTTCCAATCGTAGAGGATATCGGGAAATTCGAGTTCCAGAGTTCTGCGGTCTATCCAAGCCTCCGCCGGTGAACCGCCTATGGCGTTCAGGATAAGCCCGACCGGGACCTGCAAGCTGTCTGATAACATCTGCCCGAAGGCAAAGGCTACGGCGGAGAAACGATTTGCCGTCTCTTCGTCGCATTCCTTCCATTCGGTATCCCGGTAATATTGAAGCCTGTTAAGGGAGTCCAGTGTCGAAATGTCCCATTCCACCGCACTTGTCGCCCACCGAGCTTCATATCGAAAAGACGGATTTCCGGTTTCCGGGCAGCAAATTCCAGAAAAGCCTTCCGCTGGCTGTCCACGGCACTGCTGACTTGGAACGCCATATTCGACTGGCCGGAGCAAAGCCATACTTCGCCGATCAGGACATTTGTATAATCCAGTTTTCCGGATGCAGCCGAGATACTCAACGTGTACGGACCTCCTGCCTTCATCGGCGGTAGGGTGACTGACCATTTCCCGTCCGGAGCCGTTACCGCTTCGCCTTTCTGTCCGGCGATGTCGACCGTTACTTTTTCTCCGGCATTGGCTGTCCCGGCTATCCTGAGCGGTTTTTCCCGTTGGAGTACCATATTGTCCGAATAGGTCATGGGCATTTGAAGACCTCCATAATCTCCGGTTAACGCCTGGCAGACTGTCCGTGCAATGATTCCGGCTCCTTCGGCTGTGGGATGCAAAGCGTCAGGCAAGAGGTCGGGACGGTCGTAAAGTCCCGCTTGTAGGTCGATCAGCCCGGTATTGGCGAGTGTTGCGATATCTTCGATGTTTTGTTGTATCTGCCAGTACCAATCGCGTGTACCCGATTTAAAGCGTGTGTGCCGGTGGGAAATCGGCGTCAGACGGCAAATCCAGATTTTACACTTCGGGTTCGCTTGCCGGAATGCATCGATCAGGGCCAGATAATTCTTGGTGAAGTCATCCCGGTAATTCGGCCAGTCACGCGGGTCGGTGTCATTCAGTCCGAGATGGATGACGACCCGGTCGGCAGCAAAGTCGAGAGCTGCCTTGTATTCCTCCTGCTCGTTGTAAGGACAGTGTCCCCTTCGCAATAGCGTTGCCCCACTTTTTCCGAAATTGACAACTTCGTATCTTTCGCCCAACATCCGTTGAAGCTGGGTGGGATAACTGTTCTTTTCGCGGTCCTCGATTCCGTGGCCGTACGTTACACTATTACCGACACAGGCCACCTTGATCTTTTGTGCCTGGATCGTGGCACTCAATAGGATGAATAAGCAGAGCAGGATCTTTTTCATTTACTAATTGTTTTTTTTGAACTATCTGACCAGTTGTTTCTCTATAGGGAAACAAGATTTTCCTTATAGAGAAACTGTTCCTCCATCCCTGTATGATTTGCTGAGGGTTGGGAAGTAATTCATGCAGGACTACTTGACTAGGTCGGTCAGTCTGATGGCCTGGAAAGTCATGTGAGCGACGCTCGATTCGTAGAAAATGCCGACTGTCTCCTTGTCGATCATGGACAGGCAGGAGTAACCCCAGCCTTCGTCTTCGTCCAGCGTCACCTGATTGGAGAGCGGCCAGGTCATACCTCCGTCCGTACTTACCTTTATGGTGATATGGTTACGTCCCTTTGTTGTGTTTGGGTTGGAGAAGATCAGCAGGTCTTTTCCGGTGATGTTGTCTTTGGCATCTACGTGGATGAGGCTTGCCATACAGACCGGTTCCTGCAGGGCACTGCGGCTGGACGGATGTTCGTACCAGGTCTTGCCCAGATCACGGGTGGTGGCCACGGCGCGGCTGCCTCCCCGATTATCACGCATATTCAACATTAGGACACCCGGTTCGACTTCGGCTACCTGCGCTTCGGTCGTGTTTGTGCGTGCCAGGTTATGCAGATGCCAGGTGGTTCCCCGGTCTTTGCTGTACATGATACCGGCATTCGGTATGCGGGTGGAATCGATGAACTGGATAGGGAAAACCAGCGTCCCGTCTTTCATCGTGATACCCCGTCCCGGTCCCTGTAACAGGAAGTACCAGGAAGGATCTTTCACCTGCGAAGTAATATTGATCGGCTGGCTCCAGGTCTTGCCGTCATCTTCGCTTTTGACAAGCATCAGCTGGGCAGTGCTGTCAGCTGACATACCCGGCATGGAATTCCACCAGCACGTCCGTTCCCCATGCCATGTGTCCAGGCGGCAACGATCCAGATCGTATTTGTTTTTTCATCCACCAGGATAGATGGGTCGCCCACACCATTCTGTGAGTGAGGCAGGCCCCCCGTTTCGCCGAACGTCATCGCAACGCGCATCGGCTCCCAGGTCTGCCCCTTGTCAGTGCTGCGGCTTACCCCTATATCGACCATTTCCTGCAGGTCCACACTACTGTTGTAGCGGATATCGTACACGCCCAAAAGTGTCCCGTTATTGGTCGTTACCAGTCCCGGAATACGGAAAGCCGCAGCCCCGTCGTCACCGGCATGGCGGACACCGATTCCCATGCGGCGGACATCCGATTTGCCATCCCACACGATTGTCGCCGGCATATTGTTGACCTCCGCCATCGGCATCTGGACAGTAAAAGTGGTCAACAAGGAAGCTCCGGTTTCATCTCGATGCTGATCCAATAGTAGTTGACTCCTTCCACCATCGGCTGGTTGCTGGTGAAGGTCACGACATTGGAGATATTCGTCACCTCGCTTTGTTTAACGGAATAGGAGGGATTGGCAGCCTTTGTCTTGCCTTCCGCGTGGCTGGATATGTAGGAAACCGGACGGTAATGCTTTCCCTGTCGGGAAGTCGCTTCCGTTCCACTATAGAAAAAGCGTAAAGCCTTTATGTCGTTTAAGTTGATCCCCTCTTTGAATTGCAGGGAAAGTTTGTTGAGCACATCCCCTTTGTGGCCCTGTATACGCATTTCCACTAAGATATTGTCTGTCCGGTCGATCAGTATCGGGATCTGCGGCTTTCTGACAAACAAGCTGTCGGCAGCAAAGGCAGTTTGCATGAAGAGAAGGAGGCTGAAGTAAAGAAAGATTTTTCTCATGATGTTTTTTGTTGATTAGATTATTATAAAAATAGGATTTCCAAAGATAATGACATTTGTAGGAAAAGTCAATATACCTTTGGAAACCTTGCAAGTTTTACTTGTCGGTCATGTTGACCGTTTTCGGGCGTAAGAAGATGACTTCCACCATTAAGGCGACGAATACCAAGCCGGCCATCATCGCAAAATCTTGTCCTAAGTTACCGGCATCCGTCGATTCACCCAGCAGTTTTGTGATGATCGCTCCGGCAAAGACTCCAGTCATGTTCATGATGCCGTAGGCGGTCGCCCGGTAGCGCGGCGATACGAATTGGCAGAGGATCGGCATGTTGTTGGCGTCGAAAATACCGAATCCGATACCGAAACAGAGCCCACCGCCGACAATCATGCGAAACTGTCGCCGAACCCTAACAGCAGGAGTGCCGGAATGGTCAGGGCAAGTCCGATGGAACCGGTATAAATACGTCCCCGTACATTCCGTTGAATCCACTTGTCGGACAAGATGCCGCCTGCAATTACCCCGATAAAGGAAGAGATTGCGATCGTAAAGGTGGACAATGGCCCGGCTTCCGACATATCGATGGACAAATTCTCGGAAAACAAAGTCGGCAACCAGTTCTTAGTCGCCCAACCCGGCAAGCTCGAAGTGGCGAAGTAGAGCAGGATAATCCAGAATGAAATGTTGACGAACAACATTCCCATTCCCTTTATCGCCGCTTTCACCGGATTCTCTTTCGGTCCGGGTTCCGAATCCAGTTTGGCGACCGTATGATCTTTTTTCTCTTTCAGGAAAAGAATCAGGACGAGACTGTATGCAATCCCGATAATTCCGAACCAGTGGAAAGTCGTTTCCCAACTGTATGCCCCCGCGATGGTGGCCCCGAAACCACCCAATGCCTGTCCGGTGTAGAGCCCGGTCATGTGGATCCCGACGGCTAATGACCTCGTTTTTTCTTGGTGATAATCCGTGATCAGCGAAAGTCCGGCAGGGATGTACAAAGCTTCGCTGACTCCCATAATGGCGCGGAGAATATAAATCTGGTTGAAATCGGTCGAATATCCCATCATCAGTGTAACGAACGACCAGACGAAGAGACTGCCCACGATCAGCCATTTCCGGTTGATCCGATCGGCGATCATACCGGCGACAGGCTCATCAGGCCGTATATCCATAAGAATACCGCCATCAGGCGTCCGAAGTTTGTGGCAGATTCCAGTTCGGTAATGTCGATCATCATAGCAGATTCATGGTCGAAAGCATCTGTCTGTCCATGTAGTTTAACAAAGCTACGCCCCAAAGCAGGGCGACAACGATCCAGGGGTAATATTTCTTATTGTTTGTCATAGCTCTGAAAGAATTTCTTTACATAAAAGATTACATTTCAGAAGCATCCGGGGGATATGGAACGGACCTTTGTACATATTCCCTTTTGCCGGTTGAGAGAGTGTCCCGTCATAATGGAAGTAGCCGAACCATTCGCCGTATTCTTTATCCGGGAAACGGGCATACGTGTATTCGTTTATCAGTTTGTGCATTTCCAAGTATTTGGGATCACCTGTGGCTTCGTAGGCATATAGTGTGGCGATGATGGCCTCACACTGTGGCCACCAGAACTTCATGTCGTGCCAGTATTCCTGCTGCGGACGGTTCTTACAATCTCTGAAATAGGTGATTCCACCGTGTGTTTTGTCCCAGCCCCATTCCCAGGACCAGTCCAGGATTGTGAGTCCCATCTGCTTCAACTGCGGGTCCCAGTTCCGGTGTTTGGCCTCTTCGAGGATGAACCAAGCAGTCTCGATGGAATGGCCCGGATTGATGGTCCGGCCTGGAATCGAATCGATGAATTCGCCGTTCGGCCCGACTGTTTCCAGAATGGCTTTAAACTCCGGCTTCATGAAATCGCGATGCAGTTCGGCTATCGACTCGTCGATCTGGCGTGTCAGCACAGGGTCGTCTATCGCTTCCCGGATGCGGGCGGCGGTGTCGATCAGGATCATGCAAAAGGAATGTCCTTTTGCTACGAATCCTTCTCTGAATTTGGGCTCTAATGTGCCCGGTGTGTTTTTGTAATAGAGAATTTGGTTGAACAGCTTGACCGCCTTTTCTGCATAGCTCTTGTCGCCGGAAGCGATTGAATACTGAGCCATTGCAATTGCGGCAAACGTTTCAGAAAATACATATCGGCGTTTTCGTACGGGAGTTCCTGTTTTAGTCACTTCATAAAACATGCGGCCGTCGGTATCGAAACAATATTTCTCGATAAAGTCGATCCCGTTTTTACAGGCTACCAGCCATTCGGCCCGTTTTTCGAGGTTGTTATAAGCATAGGCGAGGATAAAGCGAAACGGCCCTGGAACCAGACCGATTTGTTCGTGTCCAGTAGCGAACCGTCCCGGTCTAGACAGGTAAAGTAGCCTCCATTCTCATGATCGATACCGTATTTCAGCCAGAAAGGCAGAATGTCGGTCAGTAAATCATTTTGTATTTTTCGCCCCAATATCCGAGGTATTCGGAGGGTTTTGTAATGTCGTTCATGGCGTTTATGGATTTAGAATTTATTGCATCTGTCGAAAAAATGAATTGCTTCCAGTTCAGCTTTCATGGCCGCCTCTTCCGCATCTGTCATATTCTGGAACGGTGTCCGATTTTTACCTAAATCGAGCCCGATCAGCTTCATGATCCGCTTGCCACCCACGATATTACCGCGATAATGGCAGATCACATTGATCACTTCTTGTGAGAAGTTCTGACGTTCGCGTGCTGTTTCGAGGTCTCCGGCGGCCCAGGCTTCGAGTATTCCGGTCAGCTCTTTACCGTTGTAGTTGGTTGTCCCGCCGATGCCGCCTTGTGCACCGCCCATCGCCAGGCATGGAAGGATTGTCTCGTCCTGTCCGTGAAGCATATCGAATTTGCCGTCTTTATACAAGCGGCACTGGTTGTATTCGTAAAGGCTTTCGTATGTATATTTGATACCGGCGAAGTTTGGTATACGCCCGTCCACCGCTTTCAGCAGTTCGACCATCGGCAGGAAAGCACCGTTGAAAGCCGGGATGTGATAGTAATAGAAAGGAAGTTCCGGAGCGCCGGATGCGATTTCTTCGCAGTATTTCACCAATTCTTCTATCCGGTTCACTTTCGGGAAAGGAGAGGCCATTGCGCCGATTCCCCAGGCACCTATCTTTTGGGCATGTGCAGCCAGCTTATGGCTTGATTTTACGCATGTGCTGCCTACGTGTACGATGACCTTGAATCCGTCAGGCGCCACTTCTACCCATCTTTCGGCCAGTTTCATGCGCTCTTCGTCGGTCAGCATATAGCCTTCTCCCGAAGATCCGTTGATAAACACTCCCTTTAAACCGTTTTTAACCAGAAGCTTGGCATATGCTTCTATCGGTTCGTAATTTACTTCCCCGTTTTCGTAGAACGGTGTGAAAGGTGCATCAATTAAGCCTTTAATCTTTTCCATTATCTGAGCGATTTAATGTGTTTTACTATCCGATGTTTTTAAATATTCGGCAAATATAAATAAAATATTTTAATAATACAGCCTAGATTAAAATATTATTACAAATAATGGTCTAAAGAAAAGAAGGTTTTATTAATAATGTATCATACCAAGCAGCTTGCTTCTTGATAAGAGGCATGCTCCGAATGAACCTGCCCTTTCTCCTAATTTGGATATTTTGATTTCTGTGTCCTGATTGACTAAGTTGAGCGAATATTTACGGATGGCGCTCTTGATCGGCAAACTGATATACTCGCCTGCCAGTGAAAGTGTTCCGCCCAGTATGACCAGTTCCGGATTGAAGATGTTCATCAGCCCGGCAATACCTTTTCCTAAATTTACGCCCATTTTTTCGAGAATGTCGATGCATAGCACGTCTTCTTTCCTCACCGCTTCGAGCAGGTCGCCGAGTGAGATTTCCTCTCCGCTGTCCAGTTTCCCGGCGAGTATGGTGTTGCTGCCTTCCCGGTAACGTTCCATCAGGATACGGTGGAAAGCCGATCCGGAAGCCTCTGTTTCGAGGCACCCTTTCTTGCCGCAATGGCACAGCACCTCGTTTTCGAACATGCAGAAGTGTCCGAGTTCCCCGGAAAATCCGGATTTCCCGTAGTATAAATTGCCGTCGATGATGATGCCAAGTCCCAGTCCCCATGCCATATTGACGAACAGGATATTCTTTTCTCCCTGCACGACTCCTTTCATATATTCGCCGTAGGTCATGGCCCGGCTGTCGTTTTCAATGAAGACCTTTGCCTGCAACCGTTCCTCGAGAATCTGTGCAAGAGGTTTCTCTTCGAAATAGAAAATGCTGTAGCTATAGCCCGATGCTGGGTTCACGCGGCCGGTGATATTGACTCCGATCGCTAATATCTTATTCCGTTCGACAGGCAATGAAACGATGAAATCGTCAATAATCTTACAGAACTGTTCCAGTGAGGCTGGTGTATTTTCAAGTTGGTACGGGATGTTCTCTTCGAGTTGTACTTTGTCGCCTTTAAAGTCGATCGCTGCGATATTCAACTTGTCCTTAAGCATATCGACTCCCACAAAGTAGCCGGATGCCGGATTGAGGCCATAAATGTTCGGTTTGCGTCCCCCACTGGTTTCCTGTTTCCCGAAGTCCAGGATATAACCGTCGTCTTGAAGCTCTGCAACCAGCTTGGTGACAGTCGGAATACTCAGGTCCATTTCACGGCCCAGGTCGGCGATGGTCGCGTCGCCATTGGCGATATAATAGTGGATGATCTTCTTTTTCAGAAGTTCACTGCGGTTATTGTTATCTGAAGACAGTAAAAATTTTGTATTCATGGCCATTGGAATGTTATAATAATGATATAGCTCTACAAAAGTATATAAAATTTTTTCAAATATGGGATTATAAAAATAAAAATGTATATGAATGTGAGTTTGTGGTGAGCGATGCCTCGTTTCTCTGTCATGTTGCCTCGCGTTTGTGCATGGTTATGCCTGATTGACCGCTTCGGGAATACAGGCCCAACGAAGTATATGGAAACGCTTACCGGCATCCCCATACAAATTGCTCATTGAGGAAAAAATTGAAGAGCCGTTTCATTCCCTATGGCTTGCATCACTTTTCCGCTTCTCGGGTTGTTCACATCGTGTGTAGCGGTGATATAAGGGATTTCGGATTGTTTCAACCTGCCTATTACTGCTCTGCATGCGTGGACATAGCCGACAGGCATATATCCTCTACGAAGGGTCGCAATATCAGTCGTTCTGTTTCTATATACGTCATATGTTGTACTATAAGCAACACAAATGTACTAAAAAGTTCAATCCGGTTTGATGGTATATGATGATTTGTTTGTAAAGATGGGAAATCCCAGAAACTACAATAAGTCTTCCTAAAGACGTGATATTTGTATTTGGTTGATATATAGTGGTTTGATAAATATTGTGTTTCTTAAAAAATATTACCCTTGCGGGAAATTTGAAATATATGGGGTATAAAATCAAATTTTATGCGCTACTGTTTCGATCTGGACCAATGGGTATTTTGGAAAACTATACAATAAGTCGAGAACGATAATAAAAACTTTGCCCCGATTATGAAAACTCGTATCTTTCCCGCTTGAAAACAATTATAAACAAAATGGTATTTTTGTGCGTAAGATTTATATAACAATCAGTAATCATGGATGGGCAAGTGTTCTTCTTACAATAGAAAGTGCTATTATTGAGGAAACAACTGCTGCTGTTGCTATTGCTTGTGCAGTGAAATAATCTATATATGTGATTTATGAAAAATTTATTCTTATACCTATTACTTTGCATAGCCGGGATTTTGATTCCGGTTATGCTAATGCGTTATGTTGAAGGAAATATTGGGGTTTATCTGTTAGTGGGTTATATTTTCGTATTCAGACCTTGGATAGACAAACTGCGTTTGGAAGCGAAAGGTGTGAAGAGCAAGAAAGGCAGCCTTTGGTGGAAATATCCATTTTGGTCACTTGATTGTATCAAAGTGCTTTATTCCTATTGACTTATATAATAATAGACTGTATCAATCTATTTGGCACAGTCTATTTATTCTCTGTGGTTTCCCTTCCTTAGCAGAATTGGCTGTAATAAATTTGTTATTTTCTCCTTTTGGGGTGGGGAGGAGTATGGGATTACGGATGTTCTATCTATCATAAGCGATATTGTGTTTTTTTAGGAATTCTACAATTTGATTTACCGCATCACGTGTATTATATTCTTTCCGTAGTAGCAGAGCCAATTCATCTTCTGTATTGATATAAAGTGCTTTGAAGAGTGAAGCCAATGGGATATTGTTAATTTGGTATCCATGTTCTCCTATTGGTAAAGCAACATCTCCTCCGGTTTCTTGCGTATGGAGGATTAGTTTGTCATCCTTTATACTTGCCCAGATTTTGATGAATGATTTATCGCTTTCAGAGTGATACAATTCTATCCTGTCTGGGTTGTAACAACTGGCATTGGAGGAGAGAGGTTTTTTCTTTTCGTATAAAACTTTTTCGTTCACTTCCATGTGATGCCGAATGATCTTGAAAATACGGGTGAATTTGTTGTTATCTAACAAGATGTGTTTCCTTTTCAAATGTCCGGCAATAAAGTCCTCAATGGAAGACCACCTGAATGTATTACCTGCTACGATAGCGTGATCCCAATAGGCGGTAAATGCGTAGTCTATCTCCCACCAGATTTCAGGGGGTAATTCAAAATCAATCAGACTATACACTGCTGTCTGCATTCGTCTCATACTGACGAATGTTTCCTCATTATAATCTTCAGTAGCATCTTCCTCTTCCATGAAATTTTCAATAATTTTGACAATACTTGTGAGTTTGTTGTTATCGATCAAAATATATTTCTGTTTCAGGTGATTGACGATGTAGCTGGTGATCTTATCCCAATTGATTAGATCACCAACACCCAACACGTTGTCCCAATAGTCGAAAAAAGCCTCATCAATTTCCTCCCAAACGTTGGGTGATAATTCAAAGTCGATTTGTTCATACACCCGTTTTCTCATCTTTTCTCTATCAATGACTTCCATTTCGGTAGGGTGAAATGACAATCCACCTGCTACCTCCATGTAGCCGAACATAATTTCGAGTACACGAGCAAGTCGGGCGGGGGTGATTGGAACATTTTGTTGTTTCAAGAATTGGGAAATGACTTTGGTCATTGTATCAAAATCGATTTCATTGCCGAATCCTATCCTATTCCAATAAGTTCCAAAAGCAGAGACTATTTCTTCCCAGATTTCAAGAGGTAGTTCGAAGTTGATTCGGCTGTATACCGCTTGTTTTGTTTCTTCAGCACTGATGGTTTTCATGGGTTTTAAATGTGTACTATTATGATTGTGTTGTACAAACTTACAATAAATCTCTGGAATAACCTCGGGAAATTGGAGAAATGACGCTAAATGACTTTGTACCAATGTCGTTACGGTGTCAGATGAGGACAAACCGAAAAAGCGGAAAATGCAAGAAATAGCAGAATATAGCAGGAGAACGGTTTGCAAATCATTACCCAAGAAGATGTAAGATTTAACACATGTAGGACGCTATTTCACCGTTTGTCACCGTTTTGCGTAGCAAGGTTTAACTCGTTGATATTTAACTTTGCAAACAAAAAACGAGTATGGCAAGAAGTACATTCAAAGTGCTGTTCTACGTGAACGGCAGCAAGGAGAAAAACGGTATTGTCCCCATCATGGGGCGAGTGACAATCAACGGTTCTGTGGCGCAGTTCAGTTGCAAGCAGACCATCCCGAAAACGCTTTGGGATGCGAAGGGTAACCGAGCCAAAGGCAAGAGCATTGAGGCGAGGGACATCAACCACGCTTTAGACAACATAAAGGCGCAAATCATCAAGCACTACCAGCGCATTTCAGACAGAGAGGCGTATGTTACGGCAGAAATGGTGCGCAATGCCTATCAAGGAATCGGCAGCGAGTATGAAACATTGCTCGGAGCATTTGACAAGGACAACGCCACGTTTCAAAAGCGTGTAGGTACTGACCGTGTAAAAGGGACTTACATGGCAAGGTTCGTGCAAGAAACCATGTAGCGGCATTCATCAGGGCGAACTACAAGCGAAGCGACCTGTCTATGCTTGAACTTACTCCCGACTTCATCAAGGAGTTTGCCGTATTCCTTTCCACCGACAGAGGATTGCAGAACGGCAGCATCTGGACTAACTGCATGTGGCTGAAAGGGGTTGTAATGCGTGCACACTTCAACGGACTGATACCGAGAAATCCATTTGCGCAGTTCCATATAAGTCCCAACATAAAGGAACGTGAGTATCTGACGGAAGAAGAACTGAAAACACTGATGACACACGAATTTGCGGATGCCAAACTTTCCTACATCCGTGACATCTTTGTTTTTGCCAGCTTTACCGCACTGTCATTCGTGGATGTCAAGGAACTTACCACTGATGATATAGTGGAGGTGAACGGTGAGAAGTGGATATTATCCAAGCGGCACAAGACCAAAGTCCCGTTCCAAGTGAAACTGCTTGACATCCCTATGCAGATTATCAAGCGTTACGAAAAGTTCCAAACGAACAAGTCTGTTTTCCCGAATCTGAACTATTGGTCTATATGCAAGCCGTTGAAAAAGATGATAAAAGAGTGCGGAATCACAAAGGACATCTCATTCCATTGTGCAAGGCATGGGTTCGCCACCCTCGCACTGAGTAAGGGTATGCCGATTGAAAGTGTCAGCCGTGTGTTGGGACATACGAACATCGTTACGACCCAACTCTATGCGAAGATAACAACGCAGAAGATAGACCACGACCTTACGATGTTCGGTGACAAACTGAACCAATCTTTTGGAAACACAACAATGGCATAGGGCTATGGAAAGAAGTACCATCACAATAGACGAGTTCGGCAATGTTATTTTGCCAAATGACACAACCGATATATGGATGAACGAATCCGAGTTGTTGGATTTGTTCGGTGTCACCGCCCCGACCGTTCGGGCAGGGATAAAGGCTCTTTGCAAAAGTGGCGCATTGAGGGAGTACGAGATAAAGCGTACCATACGCCTATCCGACAAGTGCAGCATGGAGTTTTACAACCTTGAAACGATAATTGCCCTCGCTTTCCACTTCGGCACATTCGGAGCAAAGCGGGTGCGCAATGCCATCATGAAAAGGCTGTACTTGCGAAAAAAGAAACAAACCATCTTCTTTTCGTTGGGCAATGCCGAAATAGTCAAGCCCAAATACCTCTCGTAGATTGGATGAGAGACTGACGTAATGCAGTCATTAAATCTGTACGTCAGCACAACAATACGACAGATACTCTGATTTTTTCTCCCGAAAAGCGTCATCCGACCATTTCGCTTTTCGGGAGTTTTTTCGTCTTTCCAATCCGACTCCATTGACAAACCTTTGAAAGTTTTTGTTCCGAGGGGCTTTTTTCTATATTCTGCTGTATTTTGCGTAACAACCTATTCATTAAATGATTATACTTTTGTGGCTGGTATTTTTCAAACTTAAAACCATTTGATTATGTCAGCTAACAAACAACAAGACAGCCACAAGCCGCCATCAGATGGCAGCGTGGCAAAAGAAGAGTTCATCCGAGTGGGAACATCGCTCTACAAGATTGTGGAGCAGCCGAGACTGAACGGAGGGTATGTAAAGAAACGCATCGCGTGGAACAACGAGACCCTGCGCCAAGACTATGGCAAGGACTACATCGGCAGCGTTCCCAAGTATGACGGTTTCTGCACCGTACCCGAACACATCGGCTACCGCCCTGTGGTCGGTAAGTTCCTTAACCTCTATGAACCGATAGACCACCGACCAAAGGAGGGTGATTTCTCGCACATCCAATCATTGATACGGCACATCTTCGGAGAGCAATACGAGTTGGGGATGGACTATCTGCAACTGCTCTACCTGCAACCCATCCAAAAGTTGCCCATCCTGCTGTTGGTATCTGAAGAACGCAACACAGGCAAGAGTACGTTTCTCAACTTTCTGAAAGCCCTTTTTCAGAACAATGTCACGTTCAACACCAACGAGGATTTCCGCAGCCAGTTCAATTCCGATTGGGCAGGAAAGCTCCTCATCGTGGTGGATGAGGTGCTGCTCAACCGCAGGGAGGACAGCGAGAGGTTGAAGAACCTCAGTACAACCCTATCCTATAAGGTGGAAGCTAAAGGCAAAGACCGTGACGAGATAGCGTTCTTTGCCAAGTTCGTGCTATGCTCCAACAACGAGTATCTGCCCGTAATCATAGATGCAGGAGAAACACGCTATTGGTACGCAAGATTGAACGCTTGCAGTCCGATGATACCGACTTTCTGCAAAAACTGAAAGCGGAGATACCCGCTTTTCTTCATTTCCTGCAACACAGACAGCTATCCTCCGAAAAGGAAAGCCGTATGTGGTTTGCCCCATCCTTGCTGCATACAGAAGCCTTACAGAAGATAATCCGCAGCAACCGCAACCGATTGGAGATAGAGATGCAAGAACTTATCCTTGACATCATGGATAGTGTTGGTACGGATACTTTCTCTTTCTGCTACAACGACCTTCTTCTTTTGCTGGTACACTCACAGGTAAAGGTGGAGAAGCACCAAGTCCGTAAGGTATTGCAGGAGTGCTGGAAATTAACTCCTGCACCGAATACGCTTACTTACAACACCTATCAAGTGGACTATACCCGAGAGTGCCGCTATTCTCCCATACGGAGGATAGGACGGTTTTATACCGTAACAAGAGAACAGTTGACAACACTCTGATTATTTTGATAAAATGATGAATAAGGATATAACTACACTGATATATAAAGGTTTGTACTCTCATCAAACATTCATCAAAAACATCTTACTGATGAAAAGAGGAAACAGGTCAGGCAGACCATACGCTATATGGCAAATGATGATTTTCTCTTTTGGTAAGTGCTTTGATGAAACTATGATGAGGATGTATAATATTGTTATCCAATAGTTTGTCATACACATTCATCAATTCATCGGTTTTACAATCATCATCAAACCATAGGAAAATTATGAACATACAGGAAGTAAAGAACATACGCATTGCAGACTATCTGCAAAGTTTGGGCTATACGCCCGTCAAACAACAAGGCAACAGCCTTTGGTACAAATCACCGTTGAGAGAAGAAAAGGATGCCTCTTTCAAGGTAAACACCGAGCTTAACAAGTGGTACGATTTCGGACTTGGCAAGGGCGGCAACATCATCGCATTGGCAGAGGAACTATACGCAACCGACTATGTGCCTTACTTGCTCAATAAGATAGCGGAGCGAGTACCGCACATCCGTCCCGTATCTTTCTCTTTTCGCCAGCAGTCATCCGAACCGAGTTTCCACCAGTTAGAGGTGGGAGAACTTACCCATCCTGCATTGCTCCGTTACTTGCAGGAAAGGGGCATAAACACCGACTTGGCAAGATTGGAATGTAAGGAACTGCACTTCATCCATAACGGCAAGCCCTATTTCGCCATCGGCTTCCCGAATGTGGCAGGAGGGTATGAAGTGCGCAACCGTTTCTTCAAGGGCTGCATCGCACCGAAGGATATCAGCCATATCTGCCAGCAAGGAGAGCCGAAGGAGAAGTGCCTTGTGTTTGAGGGTATGATGGACTACCTGTCATTCCTCACGTTGCGGATGAGGAACTGCCCGACTATGCCCAACCTTGACGGACAGGATTACGTCATCCTCAATTCGGTTGCCAATGTTTCCAAAGCCATAGACGTGCTGCATAGGTACGAGCGCATCCACTGCCTGCTTGATAATGACGAGGCAGGAAGAAATGCCTACTTGGAATTGGCAAGAGAGTTCAGCGGTCGCATCCGGGACTTCTCCGACAACTACAACGGACACAAAGACCTGAACGATTACCTGTGTGGCAAGCCCGTGTTCCAATCGGAAAAACCGATAACGGAGAGGAAGCAACTCCAATCCGCAAGGCGGATGATACAGCCACCAAAAAAGAAAGGGCTGAAGATGTAAGGGGATGCTTGCTGCGGCACAGGTATTTACCGATGGAAAATACCGTAGCTTATTAGGGAATTTGTCCGAGCCGCATTGCAAGCAACGCTGAAAATTCCCCAATAAGCCAAAGAGGTTGCACCTCTCTGGACTCTCCAAGACCAACGGCAACAGCCGTACATAAGCAATAATCAAACGATGTTTCACAAGCAGAATAAAAAGGAATTATATATGGGATTCGTAGTATTACACATGGAAAAGGCGCACGGTTCTGACAGCGGGACGACCGCTCACATCGAGCGTTTCATCATACCGAAGAACGCAGACCCCACACGCACACACCTTAACCGAAAACTCGTCACATACCCCGATGGGATAAAAGACCGCACGGCAGCCATTCAAAAGAGATTGGAGGAAGCAGGACTGACACGCAAAATCGGAAACAACCAAGTTCGAGCTATCCGTATCAACGTGTCGGGAACGCACGAGGATATGAAGCGTATCGAAAGGGAGGGCAGACTTGATGAATGGTGTGGCGACAATATGAAATACTTTGCCGACCTGTTCGGTAGGGAGAATATCGTGGCTGCACATCTGCACAGGGACGAGGAAACGCCACACATACACGTTACCCTCGTCCCGATTGTCAAGGGAGAGCGCAAGCGCAAGAAACGTGAGGAACAGGCAAAGAAACGCTATCGCAAGAAACCAGCCAATGCCGTCCGTTTGTGTGCCGATGACATCATGACGCGCTTGAAGCTGAAATCCTATCAAGACAGTTATGCCGTCGCGATGGCAAAGTACGGTCTGCAACGTGGCATAGACGGCTCGCAAGCTCGCCACAAATCCACGCAGCAGTATTATCGGGACATACAGAAACTTGCCGGCAGCTTGAAATCGGAAGTCGTGGATTTGCAGAAGCTGAAAACCGAAGCGGAGCAGGAACTCAGACGAGCCAAGAAAGAGGTGCAGACCGAGAAACTGAAAGGCGCAGCCACCACAGCAGCGACTCACATTGCAGAAAGTGTCGGTTCTCTTTTCGGCAGTAACAAAGTCAGGACACTGGAACGCAGAAACGAGGACTTGCAAGACCGCATCCTTGAACTTGAAGAAGAAGCACGACAAAGGGAACAGCAACAGGCGAAGCACATACAGGAGATAACGGATGCTTACGAACAGCGACACCGCAAGTTGTCCGAGTTCGTGGATTTTGTCAAATGCTACTTTCCGTATGTGGAGAAGCTGATGCCAACCATCAAGTTCCTGCGTGATACGCTGAACTTTGGCGATGCCTCATTAGAAAGTTATGCACGTTCAAGGATGTTTCCATCAAAGGCGAGCTCTATTCTCGCGAGTTCAACCAACATTTTAGGGTAGATAAAACGATATGTTCACTTAAAGAGAACAAGGAGGGGAATTTCAACCTCCACATTGACGGAGTTTCACATGTCAGCTGGTTTAGAAGGAAGAAAGAAGAGTTTATGGAGAAGCTGAAACCACAAGCAAGGAGACAAAATCGGGGTATTAACTTGTAAATCATAATAAAATCCGTGATAGTAGAATGTTACATCACGGATTTTTTGTACTTTTGCAGTGGATTGAGGTGACTCTTTCCAAGACATATTGGAAAAAGAAGAAGCGTTATGCTTATCTTGTTAATGGAAACCTGAGAAATTTCTAATTACGAACAAGGATAGCATAGTGGTTCTCACGCTATAGCGTGGGCTGCTATTACTATATCTGTTCGTAAAGGTTTTCTCAGGACCTCCATTAAAGACATAGTTGCATTGCAGTTCACGCTTCGTGCATAAATAAAGGTCTTTGAGGACTGCCAAAGACACAGATGTACGACTATGGCAGATATTAAAATTCCCATTGTGGAACTTGTAGAAGATAAGTTTCAAGTTTCAATAGATACAAGCCTGTATGCTAAAGAAGTAATAACAGCAGCTATCTATAAATTATCCCATTTATTCTATATTCATCAACAGATGGACACTTGTAATCAAACACTTGTAAATGTTATCTTTGAATCAAAAGATAACAGCAAGGTAACTGAGGTGATTCCGAAACAGTTTTGCAATGAATTGATAGACCAACAGATTCGTTATAATACAAATGTTCAGTTTGGCCATATTCGTGATATGATAGTTCAAGAAGCGTTCAAACCCGTAACAAAATGATGAATTATGGCTTATCAATTACTACCATTCCGTTTTGAACGATTCAATGATAATCAGTATCTTCTAACAAATGAAGTAGGAGAATATGTATTCTTGTCAAATGATGATTTTCATACTTTTGTTAATGGCAAGTTAGACGAACATAGCGTATTGTTCTATGACCTTGCTTCCAAACAAATAGCAACAACTGACAAGGTAGAAGATGTGGTGCAGATGCTTGCCACTAAGTTTAGAACGAAGAAAAGTATCTTGCGTGATTTCACTTCGTTGCACATGATTGTGCCAACACTACGTTGTAATTCAAGCTGTATTTATTGTCAGGTTGCCCGTAAAAATATGGATGACCATTCTGCCGACATGTCTAAAAAAACAGCAAAGAATGTGGTGAAAACCATATTCCAATCTCCATCGCCTTGTATCAAAATAGAGTTTCAAGGTGGAGACCCATCAACAGACTTCGATATGGTAAAATATATCATTGAAGAAGCCGAATGGCAAAACTTATTCAAGAAAAGAGAATTGGATTTTGTAATCTGTACGAACCTTACTCTACTTAACGAAGATATGGTAAAGTACTTGAAGAAACATAAATGTACGATTTCCACTTCTCTTGATGGTCCAAAAGATTTGCACGACATGAACCGGCCTTTGCAAAACAAGGATTTAGACCATCATGCCATTTTTGAGAAGAATCTTGCTATGATAAGGAATATATGGGGAGATAACGAGTGTGTTTCTGCATTGATGACCACCTCCAAATATAGTTTGGGACGTTTCAAGGAGATTATAGATGAATATATAAGATTGGGATTCAATAACATATTCCTGCGTTCTCTTAATCCTTATGGATTTGCCAAGAAATACAAGGATAAGATAGCCTATCCGGTTGAAGAGTTTATCGCCAATTATAAAGATGGGCTGGATTACATCATAGAATTAAATAAGCAGGGAACTTTCTTTGTAGAGGGTTTTGCTGCATTGTTGTTGAAACGAATGCTGACGCCGTTTGCTACCGGTTTTGTGGATTTGCAGTCACCTGCTGGAGTGGGTATAGCTGGAGCAATCTACGACTATGACGGAAATGTGTATGTTTCTGATGAAGCTCGTATGATGGCACGTTTCAAAAACTACTATTTTAGATTGGGCAATGTAAACGAAAACAGCTATCAAGAAATGTTTAATGGGGAATTACTTCATCATATCATTGCTTCTGCTTGTAACGAATGCTTGCCTGTCTGTGCAGAATGTGTATTTCAACCTTATTGCGGTGCAGATCCGGTACGTAATATGTCAGAGCAAGGCGATATGGTAGGTTTCCGACCAACAAACGAAATGTGTAAGAAAACAAAAGCCATTATACACTACTTGTTTGAGTTGTTGCAGAAGCACGACCCTGAGATAAACAGAATATTTTGGTCTTGGTTAAATTGATTGAACGATGAAACAGATTCAAGGAACTTCATATAACATCGAAGATGATATAGTTGGACGTATAACTTTTGGCAAGAATAACTTGTTTGGTCGTTCCAACGATATATTGGTATGCAAAGATGCAAGTAAACCCTCTATCGGATATTTGGCTACCATTACGGAAACAACATCGTTTGTAAGTAAAGGGAAACCGTATTGTGTAGTTGAGAATGTCGGAACTTTCCAAGAAGGAGATGTGGTTGTTATCAATAAGCAAGGAGAAATTATATTCGTGTATGAAATACTCTCCAATCACAATGCTTTAATGGCTACAGAGCGTTGTAACCACCGTTGCATTATGTGTCCGCAACCTCCTATTTTGCAGGAAAAAGATAAGACCCCGTTCAATTTGAAACTTATTTCCTTATTTGACAAAAAAACACAGGAAATAGGTATAACAGGAGGAGAACCAACTCTTATTGGGGATAATCTCTTTACGCTGGTAAACTATATCAAGAAAGAATTACCTCATACAGCAATCAGCATTCTGTCTAATGGTGTAAAGTTTGCGGACAAAGAATACGCAATGAAGTTAGCTAAATGCAGACATCAGGATTTGCAAATAGATATACCTTTATTCTCGGATATTGCGGACGAGCACAACCGTATTGTAGGAACTAAAACATTCTACAAGACAGTTCAAGGACTATATAATTTAGCATTATTCCGTCAGCGTATAGGATTACGTATAGTCGTTCATAAGCAAACTTACAAACGACTTCCTCAATTTGCGGATTTCATCTATCACAATTTCCCTTTTGTCGTCCAAGTCGCTTTTATGCAAATGGAAACAACTGGCTTGGCGAAAGAAAATTTTGAAGAACTATGGATAGACCCGTATGATTACAATAGGGAATTGCGTGAAGCGGTTTTACTGCTTGCAGATAGAGGAATGAAACCCTATATTTATAATGCGCAATTATGTGTATTACCCGAAGATATTCGTTGCTATGCTCAGCAATCTATTTCGGATTGGAAAGACATATATATCCCCGAATGCGATGGTTGTGTGTTGAAAGGGCAATGTGCGGGATTCTTTGAGTCTAATAGACAGGCTCATAGTACGCACATCAAGAAAATAGAACATATATCATCCGATATATCGTGTTAGGTAACTGAATGTTTAATTAAAAAAAGGAGGTATCAATGAAGAAACTCTTGTTCTTTGCGGTCTCTGCAATCCTTGCAGGTGCAAGCTATTGCTCCTCTGTTAGTGAAAAGATTGTCGCTAAGGTAACCAATAGCGACACTCAAATCGAACAGCAGCAGGAACAATCATTGGTGTTGGAACAGTCCTCTGCCGAGTTTAAACTACTCGCCAGCCACAGTTCTCATAGCAGCCATAGCTCGCATAGTTCACACAGTTCTCATCGCTCTCATAGTTCACACTATTCGAGCAGATAAGAAATTAACAATCAACGGACGGGTTAATTAATTAGCTCGTCCGTTTTGTTTCACTTTATTCCATTCACTTACAGTAGTTGTTGTTTTTTGTAGTACCTTTGCTCTAAAATTGGAAATTATGGGAATAACAAAAGATGAATTAACCTTGAGATTGGATAGAGTAAATGGTTGGATTAATAATTGCGACCAGAAATCTAGTATTTTATTGGCTATTGAAGGTGTTGTACTTACTATTTTGTGTACCTCTGATTACATTAGTTTTATACACCAACAACTAATCATGCCAATATACAATTATTATGAAACAGGAAATGGTGTATTTTCAATAATCAACACCGTTCAACTATTTATACTGGCAGCAATGTTTATCCTTATTTTCCTCTCTATTTTTTACTCGCTTCAAGTTATAAAAGGAACAATAGACACTAATTTGTTTAAGCAGCCCGGATTGACTGAAAAATCACTGTTGCATTTCACCACTATATCTAACAGAAGTTTTAATGTATTTAAAAATGATATTGCAAATCAGTCCGAAGAATCAATGTTAAACGATTTGTATTCGCAAGTATATATCAATTCGTCCATTTGTAATAACAAATTCAAATACCATAAAAAATCAGTGAGGTGTTTTTGTTCCTTCCTATTTTTGCTTGTTTTGATTTCATTTATTCAACTTATAACTCTATAATGTATGGGATTAAAAGATTTTATAACAGATGTGAGGAATATGATAGATGATGTTCATACAAAAGGTTTTACGTATAATACATCTTCGAAAGTACCTTCCTTATCTGATTGCGATTTAACATATGAAAGTGGAGATGCTAAAAAAGGCAAGTGTATTGAAACCTGTGTTTTATTTGTTGATATTCGAAATTCAGTAGAATTAACCCGTGAACATGATACAGAAACAATGGGCCGAATTTATACTGCATTCACAAAGGGAGTACTGAATGCTGCAAGAGAACATGATGGATATGTGAGAAACATCATAGGAGACAGAGTTATGGTAGTGTTTCCTGTTAGTAACTGTTTTGTTAATGCAGTAAATTGTGCTATTACAATTAATCACATTTCCCAAATAATTAATGAGATATTTACCTCTGTTGATTTTCATTGTGGTATAGGTGTTGATTATGGAGAAATGCGAGTAATAAAGGTCGGTATTGAACGCAAAGGGAACGAGAATACAGAAAACAAGGGATTGGTATGGGTTGGTAAACCAGCGAACCTTGCTTCGCGGCTTACTGACTTTGCTGGAAAAACAGTTGAAGATGAATTTTATAATGTAACTGGGGATTTCTATTATTACGACCCGTTAGGAATTCCGTCATTTTTGTGCAAACCACGCAATGGTTGGTTTAAAGATAGTAGAAAACTAATCTGCGGAGCAAGCTTGCACGTGAATTAGATTATTCTCCTGATCAATGGTTTAAAT
>ENA-OQJX01000063-OQJX01000063.1-human-gut-metagenome-genome-assembly--contig:-NODE-63-length-70682-cov-9.591368_pt1 | contig 70682 bp, 74 predicted proteins | sample MGYA00242615_ERZ504782 | MGnify/ENA primary metagenome ERZ504782 (study PRJEB26092, sample SAMD00036354) | human gut metagenome | host: Homo sapiens | study: EMG produced TPA metagenomics assembly of... | reverse complement strand
CGTCGCCGTTATCGGCCACGATAACTGGTCAGTACTGACCTCCAGCTCGGGCCCGCACTGACGTCAATCGACAACGAAACCGAAACTATCGGACGGCGTGCGGCATGATACTTGGTCGATGCCATCGACGGCAACCCGCATCACGGTGTCGACTACGTACCCTGCCGCCTTATCCAGCGCGAATCCGCCCTCCCGCTGGACTGATATCAATCGATACCCTACCGCTTCTTGGTTTTGCGGCCCTTTAAGTAGATGTCGATGACGATCCATACGCCGAGGGCGAAGGCCACGACGTAGCCCATGAAGCCGATGACCGGAATGCCGAAGATAATCGGCTTCATGCCGGCGTAGTAGACAATCGACGAGCCAACGAACAAACCGACCACAATCAGGGCCATCGTCAGACGATTCACCATATCCGAAAGCAGCTGGAACGGCTCTTCGGAGCCGACCAGTTCCATGTTGACACGCAACTGACCACGGGTCAGCATACGGGCCACGGTCTTGAGTTCGGTCATGGTGCTGAGCGTGGCATGCAAAGCCTGATGCCCCTCAACGCCCAGCGACTTGATCTCGTCTTTGGTGGCGTTCTTCAGCGATTTCGACGTGGCGATATGGTCGGAAATGATTTCGATCATATTCACATCAGGAATGAACTCGTCCAGCAAGCCTTCGAGCGTAACCAACGCGCGGCCGATGGTGGTCACCGTACTGGGCACCTCAATGTTGTGGCGGCCGGCCATCTGCGTCAGCGCGGTCAGGAAGGCGGCGATGTCCAGTTCGGCCAAATCCACGGTGCCGAATTCCTTGACGATCACGTCCAAATCGGCCAACAGCGCGGGATAGTCCTCCGGATCGGCCTCGGTGCCGGCGAATCGCAGCAGCCCCTCGGCCAGAGCGGGCGAATCCTGTTTGGCGACGGCGAAAATCATTTCTTTGAGGACTGTACGGGTGCGCTGGTCGAGCCGACCGGTCATACCGAGGTCGATAAGTACAATCTGGCCGCCCCGGATGAGGATATTGCCGGGATGTGGGTCGGCGTGGAAGAAGCCGTCGTCGAGAATCTGTGTGGCGTAATTGTCGACGAGCTTGGTGCCGATCTCCTTCAAGTCATAACCGGCGTCGATGAGCTGGCCCGGGTGGGAGACGGAGATGCCGTCGATGTACTCCATGACCACCACATGCTCGGTGCACAGTTCGGCGTACACCGTCGGGCAGTCCATGTATTTGAATCGGACGGAGAAGCGCTTGAATTCGGCGAGATTGCGGGCCTCGATCAGAAAGTCGGTCTCCGATTCGAAGGTGTCCCACAGCTCCTCGACCACGCCCTTCAGGTCCACGATCTGTGAGGTGCGAATCACCTTAGTGGCGGCCTTGGCTATGGAGCGCATGATGGAGACGTCCTGGGCCATGATTTCGCGCACACCCGGGCGCTGCACTTTAATGGCCACATCTTCGCCGGTTTTCAGCGTGGCGCGATGCACTTGCGCCAGTGAAGCAGAGCCAACGGCTTGGGGTCGATATGCGCGAACACCTCGTCGGCGGGACGCCCATATTCGGCGGCAAGCACATCCAACACCGTGGAATACGGCATTGGGTCGGCGTCGGCGCGCAGTTTGGCGAGTTCGTCGCAGAAGCTTTGCGGCAGAATCTCGGAGCGCATCGACAGAATCTGGCCCACTTTGACGAACGTGGGGCCGAGCGCCTCGAACATGAGGCGCATTTTGACCGGAGTCAGGCCGTGCAGCACGTCAAATTGCTCGACGATTCTGGTGATCTGCCCCAGTCGTTTGATCTTGCCACGGCGCGTCAGATGGTAGCGCGTGGCGAAATCGTTCCTGCGTCCGAACAGTGCCAGCGTTTCGTCGGATACGCTCGGAGTCGCCTTGGTAACGGTCTGCTTGAGCGTGTCCGACGTGTCAACGGACCGGTTCGCCGCCGCCTCACGTTCGGCTTTCGCAGGCGTCAGAATAGGGTCGACCCTGCTGGAAAGCGGGGTCGACTCTGATTCCGGCGTAGTGCGTGTGGGCTTGGTCACTCGGCCTTGCCCTCGTCAGCGGGCTTGTCGGCGGCACTGGTGTCGGCTGCGGCAGCAGCTTTGTCGCCGGCTTCGGCGGCGGCCTTCTTGGCGTCATCCACCGTCTCGCTCACCTTGCGCTTGAGCTCGGTGTTCAGGGCCTTGCCCTGCTCAACGGTGATCTCGCCCTTCTTGACGAGCTCATCGACAAGCTCGCTGCTCTTCTCGTATCCGGTGGCAAGGGCACCGATGCCCGCCAGCAGGACCTTGCGCAGGCCATCGCCCAAATCAAAATCAGCCATGATACCCCTCCTTCGAGGTCCGACATGGCCTGGTGCCATGTCTCGTACCACCAAGCCTAGCGCAAACAGCAGGGCAATGTACTAGACCCTCAGACTGATTTCGGCTGGTTTTTCGCTGATTGGTACTTACTGAGGCCTCACCGAGAATTCACCGAGGACGTTCGGCGGCAGCCTTGCGCGCGTTGGTGGCCACTTGATCGAGCCGGGCGAGTTCCTTGGCCTGTTCGGGGGTCTGATCGGACGTATCGAACGTACCGTAACGACGAGTCACGGCGGTTTCGATAAGGAAATCGCTGATGGCGGGGTTTTTAGGCAGCAACGAGCCGTGCATGTAGGTGCCAATCACGTTGTGCACGCGCGCGCCCTCGGTATGGTCTTCGCCGTTGTTGCCACGGCCATCCTGATCGACCGTGCCGAGCGGCTGTACGCCGTCGCGCAGGAATGTCTGGCCGGAGTGGTTTTCGTAACCAATCACATCGCCGAATTGATCAGAGTGCTCAACCAGATTGCCAATCATGCGCACGTCCTGGCCTACGGTGTAGGCACCGATGACGCCGATGCCGTCCAGTCGGGTACCGTCCACGGTTTCGAAGTATTCGCCGAACAGCTGGTACAGGCCGCAAATCATAAGCATAGGGGTACCGTCTGCGGCCAGCGAGCGCAGCAGGTCGGCACGCATGTAGAAGTCATCAATAATCTTCTTTTGACCGGTGTCCTGACCACCACCGCCCAGAATGAGATCGACATGTTCCGGCCAGTCATCACCCTGATTGTATTGGTGAATAACCGGCTCATAACCGTACAGGCTCAGTCGACGTCTGACAGTCAGCACATTGCCCGAGTCACCGTAGATGTTCATGTCCTTCGGGTACAGGGACATGATGTCGATTATCTTGCTCATGTCACGTTCTCCTTGTCGATATCCCCGCCGGTGGGAAGTGGAGAGTTCCCGATCCGGCTATTTCTGCTCTCCCGCTGGCGGGAGGTGGCGCGAAGCGCCGGAGGGTGGTTACTTGCCTACGCCTGCGTCTCGCACTTCGGTGATGCGGCCCAGCACTGCTCGGGTCTTGAGCATGGCGGTGTACGTGCAGTAGATGTGTTTGCGTTTGCCGGGGTTGGTGTTCACGAATGCGGTGACCGCCTGCTCGAGGTCGGTGTTCGTATTGGCGACCGGCACTTGGTCGTAGCCCAGTCGCAATGCCATATCCCAAGCGCGCACGCCGGAGACCATGTTTACACCGGACTCGCGCAGTGAGGTAAAGTCCACATCCCACAGCCAGCTCATGTCGCGTCCGTCCGCATATTCGTCGTTGATGGCGATCATGGTGTCCGCGCCGGCCGGACTGAAGCTGGCCAGCGAGAGACGGAAGCCCATTGGATTTTTGACCAGCAGTAGCTCGACCGGGGACCCGTTCACATCGATGACCTCGCCGCGCCCGAATGCCGGGGTGACGCGGGAAACCGCGGCGATGAGATCGTCTGCGGATACGGCACAGGCATTGGTTGAGGCTACGGTTTTGGCGGCAGCAGTGTTGTCTTGCATTACCGCACGGGCCACAGCCAGTGCGGCTGCGGCGTTGTAGAGGTTGTAGACGCCTTCGAGTTTGACATCGGTGGCGTAGTCTTGGCGTCCATGTGGAAGGTGGCATGGTGGTCACCAACCGCGGTGAGGGTCACATCGGCGGGAAGGTCATGCTGACCACCCTCCGGCGCTGACGCGCCACCTCCCGCCGGCGGGAAGCCATCTTCCCGCCCCCGCTGGCGGGGGCTGTCCGACACAGTCGGACTGGGGGTGGTTGTCGTTTCCGCACTTACCGTCGTGGCCATATCGTCATCGGACGGGAAGAAGTGCTTCAAATCGTCCGTAAGACCGAAGTAGCGCACCGCAGTGCCGGCCGGCACTTTGGCAGCGAGCGCTGCAATACGCGGATCCTCGCGGTTGAGCACCACGGTTCCGGTGGTAGCTTCAGCCACATGGCTTAACAGGTGGGCAGTCGTGTCGATTTCGCCGAAGCGGTCAAGCTGGTCGCGCATCACGTTGAGCAATAGGGCATAACGGGGCTTGACCTGCTTCACGAAATGCACGGCATACGCCTCATCCAATTCCAGCACGGCGATGTCGGCGTCCAGTTTGCCGGCAAGATTCACCTCGGTGAGCAACGCGGAGACCACGCCACGCACGAAGTTCGAGCCGGTGGGATTGGTGAATACCTTCAATCCCAAATCAGAAAGCATCGAAGCGACCATGCGGGTGGTGGTGGTCTTGCCGTTCGTGCCAGAAACCAGTACCACGCCGAGCGGCAGCTGATCCAGTGTGCGAGACAAGAATCCGGGGTCGATTTTCTCCACGACCTTGCCTGGCAACGCCGAACCACCATGTTTGGTGATGCGGGAAGCGAAGCGAATCAATCGGCCTACAGCCACGGTGGCAAACATGATCACACCCCCTGATTGGCGTTGTAATCCTGCGGCATGTCCTTGAACTTGGACGTGGCGCCGAGGAAGGCGAGGTGGAAGGTCTCGGTCGGACCGTTACGGTGCTTGGCCATGATGATGTCGGCCTCACCGGGACGGTCTTCCTTGTCATAGAAGTCCGGGCGGTGCACCAGGAACACCACGTCGGCGTCCTGTTCGATCGAACCGGATTCACGCAAATCGGAGAGCTGCGGCTTCTTGTCGTTACGCATTTCCGGGCCACGGTTCAGCTGGGACAAGGCCACAACCGGCACTTCGAGTTCCTTGGCCAAGAGCTTCAGGGCACGGGAAAATTCGGAAACCTCCTGCTGGCGGGATTCCACGGCTTTACCCGAGGTCATGAGCTGCAGGTAGTCGATGACCACGAGCTTCAAGTCATTGGTCTGCTTGAGTCGGCGGCACTTCGCACGGATCTCCATGAGGCTCATGTTCGGGCTGTCGTCAATGAAGAACGGCGCGTTTTGCATCTTGTTCCAGAAATTGTTCAACGTGTTCCAGCGTTCGGGCGTGATATCGTCCGCGCGACGCAAGGCGGCCATCGGAATATTGGTCTCGGCGGAGATAATGCGCTGAGCAAGCTCCACCTTGCTCATCTCGAGGCTGAATACCACGGAAGTCATGTTGTGATGCAGAGCTGCGGCACGGGCGAAGTCGATGCCAAGCGTGGACTTGCCCATGGCCGGACGTCCTGCGACGACGATCATCTGTCCGGGCTGCAGACCTTGGGTTACGTCATCGATGTCTCGGAAGCCGGTCGGCACGCCCTTCTGGACCAGACCGTTCTGCAGTTTGTCCAACTGGTCGAGCGCGTCATGCACCACCGGGCCGATGGCGGCGTAGTCCTGACGGACCTTGCCCATGGACATCTCATAGATTTCGGACTGGGCAAGATTGACCACATCCTCGGCCTGTGAGCCTTCGGCAGAGTAGCCGAGCTGTGCAATCTTGGTGCCGGCAGCAATCACGTTACGCAGAATCGCCCTTTGGTGGACGATTTCGGCGTAATACATGGCGTTAGCAGCGGTAGGGACGGAGGCCACCAGACTATGCAGATAATCCGCGCCGCCAACTTTCTCAAGATTGCCATCGGCAAGCAGCTGGTTGGCCACAAGCACCACATCCACCGGCTGGCTGGCGGAGAACAGATCAATGATGGCGTTATATATCGTCTGATGCTTCGGCTGGTAGAAGTCGGTCACGTCGATGGTCTGCGACACCTCGCCGATGGCATCCTTGCTCATCAGCATGCCGCCGAGCACGGCCATTTCCGCGTCGTCGTCATGCGGCGGCACGCGGTCAAAAATCGGTCGCCAGCAGCTGTCGCCCCGGATGCCCGCTACGGCTGCCACGATCGGCGCCGCCCTGATAGCTGGCGCCGCCCGAGTAACCGCCTTGATATGAAGTGTCGTTTCCTTCTGCCATAGCCACCAAGTATAGAGAGAGCAGCGCCCGACGGAAGATATCGTACGGTAACGAAGTAATTACGTGAATATGCGAGCGCCAGAAGATACCGCCCCTAGAAGCCTCCACTCCGTATTTCGCCACCGCAAAAAGGGAAGATGCGATGACTTACATATTGGTATGTGCTTATGCGTTTTTATGCACAATCAATTCAGCAGTTATTCATCAATGAGACATCGCGGCAACACGCGGAAGCTGAAATGTGGATAGAGAAAAAAGTTATCCACATTTGGGGGATAACTTTGGGGATAATCCACTGAGTTATCCACACATGGGGGATAACTTGGTGGACAAGGGGGGGGGATAACTTGATGTAGTCCTTAAAGCTGCTTGCGCGATGAAACAATGCATGGTATGCGTGTGAGCGTGCACATAGATCCTCCCTCCGCCGACGGCAATAGCCGAACCGTCAATCGCCGCATCATCGCGCTGGCATTGCCTACGTTTGGGCAGCTCATCGCCGAGCCAACCTTTGTGCTTATCGACACGGCCATCGTTGGCCATATTGGAGACACGGCGCTTGCGGGTCTTTCCATCGGTTCCACCATCATTCTGACCGCCGTTGGGCTATGCGTTTTTCTGGCCTACTCGACCACAGCCCAAGTGGCGCATCTGCTCGGTGCGGGGCACCGCCGCGAGGGCTTGCAGGCCGGCATCGACGGACTTTGGCTGGCTTTGGGCATCGGCATCGTGCTGAGTCTTGGCCTATTCGCCGGAGCCGAGCCGTTATGCCAGGCGCTGGGCGGGAAAGGTGCTGTTTTGGACCAGGCGGTCGCCTATACACGCGCCATTGTGCTGGGTGCTCCTGGCATGCTGCTGGTATACGCAGCGAACGGCATCTTCCGCGGATTGCAGAAAGTGCGCATCACCCTGATTGCGGCGGTGAGTGGCGCCGTAATGAACGCGGTACTTGATGTGCTGTTCGTAATCGTGCTGCACTGGGGTATTGCCGGCTCGGGCATAGCGACCCTGATAGCGCAATGGTATATGGGACTGTTTCTGGTCGCGCCGGCCATTCTCTGGGCGCGCGCGGACGGAGCGAGCCTCAGACCGCGGATTGCCGGCATCGCTGCAGCAGGCGGCGACGGACTACCATTGTTCATCCGCACGCTGGCGGTTCGCGCGGCGATGGTGGCTACCGTCGCCTGCGCGGCGCGCATGGGTACCTCTGTGCTCGCCGGTTTTCAAGCGGTGAACTCCTCTTGGAATTTCGCGATGAACATGCTGGATTCAGTGGGTATTGCCGGGCAAACGCTTGTGGCCACCGCATTGGGTGCGGGCAGCGTAAGCCGAGCCCGTCAATTGACCCGAGCAACCGGGCGTGCAGGACTGGTGGCCGGCGCAATCATCGGTGTGGTCTTTGCAATAGTCGGACTATTTGCCGGACGCCTGTTCTCCCCCACGCCGCATGTTCAGATACTGATTGCCGTTGGCATGGTGGCTATGGGCGTGTTCTTCCCCTTACAAGGCTGGATGATGGCGATTGACGGCATTCTGATTGGTGCGCGCGATTACCGCTATCTGGCCGGCACCTGCACATTGACTGCTGTGGTCTATATTGCCCTGATACTGGTGTTGGCCAGTATCGTGACACCGATAATGCCTGACGATCTGTCACGGACCGCGATGCTTTGGGCAGCGTTCAACGTGGTGCTGATGGGCGGACGAGGCCTGTTCAACGGACTGCGCGTGCGGTCGGACGTCTGGATGAAGTAGTTCACAACAATCACGGCCGTACTTCTCTCCCCCACCCGGCTGCGCCGGGAGTCCTCTCGTCAGAGGGGACTTGGATTGCTACATCGCGGCGCGCACGGCTGCGTACATGCCATGCACAATCTGTTCACGCCACTTGGACCAGCCGTATTGTTTGGTGATGCTCTCGCCGGCGGTGGCACCCAACGACGAGCCATCAGCACGGGTCAGATCGAACAGCATATCAAGCAAGAGCTTGTTATGGTGCAGACGGTCGGCCAGTTCCTCAGCCACGGCCGGGTCGTTGGGATCCTTGCCTGTGGCATATTCGGATAGTGTCAGATGCTCACGTACCAGCACGGTGACCCAATCGATAATCTCCGACGCATACCCCATACGTTTGAGAATCACCGGTACATGGCGAGCTCCTTCGGCGGCATGATCGCGCACGAATGCTCGCTTGCCGATATCGTGGGTGATGCCCGCCAGAAGCAATGCTTGAAATGGTCGTCGTCATATCGGCCGCCGGACGGCGTCTCGCGGGTCAGCCGCGACGCGACCTCCACCATATGCCGGTCGGTGGTGTACCGGTGGGCGGCCGAAGCGGACGGACGATTGCGGATGCCGAGCCATTCGGGCATCCACCGGCCGGGAATATCCGCAAAGTCAATGCTCTCCCACACATCCAACAACTCAGGCCCACAGGCCAGCAGCCGGACGAACAGTTCGCGCGACTCATCATCCCATTGGTTGTCATGAATCGGACAGTTTTTGAGGTTGACGAGTGTGGACGGTTGATGGGCAGCCCAAATTCTCCGGACGCCACAGCCGCGCGCAGCGCCAATGTCGCATTCTTGGCAGGATCGACGCCGGGGGCCAACACCAGTTCGCCCTCATGTTTGGCCACACCGGGAGCCACCACATCGAATTGCGGGGCCTCGCGTCTGCCGCCTGCGCGCTGCGAAAACATCTGGAAGAACGCGAATCGCGGCTTTTCATGGGTGAGCGAATGTTCGGCACGCGAAGCGGTGGAATCCAGCGAAAAGGAAATGCGCCGGCCTATGCGGGCGAGCAGCGTCTGCAGATCGTCAATGGAATAGGCGGCACGCTCGTTCTCCGGCCACGTCGGATCGGCAAGGCCCAACATGGCAGCCACCTTGGCCTGATACGGCGTAAGCAGCAGATTGGTGTCTTTCCCGGCCGCCAGATGAATGCAATCGCGAACGTCAAGCAAGCGTTCAACGGCATCATCGTAGATGCCATGCGGGCGGTCGGCCAGCCATGAAGCGGCAAGCGCGGAGACCAGCACCGAATCACGCAAGCCTCCGCGGGCCTCTTTGATATCGGGCTGATTGATGTATTGAAGACGGCCGAACTCGTCCAGTCGAGATTTAGCCGAGTCGAGCAGCTCGGGCAGCCTCTTGCGCGCGGCTTTGCGCCATCGTTCCAAGATGGAGGTGGCAGTGGTCTGTATCAGTTCCGTGTCTCCGGCGATAGGTTTGACATCAAGCCACCCCATGGCGGCGGGCAGGTCGTGATCAGTGACCTCCTCGCACTGGGCGCGGGTGCGAATCGAATGGTCGAGGTCCAAGCCGCTATCCCACAGGGGGTACCAAAGTTTATTGGCCAGTTCATTGAGTTGCTGGTCGTTGAGGGCGCGGGGCTCATAGAGGATGACCAGGTCAAGGTCCGAGCTGGGGCCGAGCTGCCCTCGGGCGAGGGAACCGACCGCAGCGAAGCCGATACCGGAATCGGGCACGCTGAATGAAACACCTTTGCAGGCTTCTTGCCATAACTCGGTGAGGCATTGCATGGCCAATTCCGTGCGGGCCTTACGCTTGGCTGAACCATTCCGGTAGATGCCAGCGTCATCCGGCTGGCTCATATCCATGAATCGTTGCTTCAAGCCATCTACTGCTGACGCCATCGCTCCATCTTTCATCGATGATTATGTCATTTCGCGTTTCAAGGGCTGATTTGTCGTTTCCCGGAGGTCTATCTCCGCTTCAAGGGGCTGCCACCAATTCGTATACAGCTTATTCGGAGATCGAGCTCTACGTCATTCCGCCATTTTCAGAGCGCGGATACTTCACCAACAGCCCCTTGAAACGGAAGTAGACCTCCGGAACGGGATGAATCAGCCCCTTGAAGCCCAAGTATCCCAACCACCACAAAAATCCCCGCACGGCCATACGGCAGCGTGCGGGGATCTGTCTATTTGATAGCCCGAACCTCTCTCCGGGGAACGGACGCCTTATCAGATTGCGGCGGAACCGGTCTCGCCGGTACGCACGCGGGTCACGGAGTCAAGCGGAGCGACCCACACCTTGCCGTCTCCGATGGTGCCGGAGCCAGCGGACTTAACGATCACACCGACCAGCGTCTCGGCGTCGGCGTCATCGGCCAGCACCTCAATGCGAATCTTCGGAATCAAATCCACGGTGTATTCGGCGCCACGGTAGACCTCAGTGTGACCGCGCTGACGGCCGTAGCCGTTAGCCTCGGACACGGTCAGACCGTGCACACCGGCGGCCGCGAGGGCCTCCTTGACGTCATCGAGCTTATGAGGCTGAATGATAGCGGTGATCAGCTTCATTTCACTTCACCTCCTTGAGAACGGAGCTGGCAGTACCAGCAAAATCGTAAGCACGTTCACCCTGGTCGGCAAGGTCGATGCCGCCGACTTCCTGGGCTTCGGTGACGCGCCAGCCGATGGTCTTCTCCAGAGCGAAGGCGATGATCGCGGTGATCACTGCGGAGTAGAGGATGGCGACGAGAGCGATGACCAGCTGAACGACGAGCTGCTTCCAGTCGCCACCAGCCAGCAGACCAGTGCCTTCACCGAAGAAGCCGATGAGGATAGTGCCGGTGAAACCACCAACGCCATGCACGCCGACGACGTCGAGGGAGTCATCGTAACCGAACTTGAACTTGAGACCGCAGGCCAGGCAGGTCAGAACACCAGCGATGGCGCCCATCACGATGGCCCACAGCGGGGAAACCACATCGGCGGCCGGGGTGATGGCAACCAAACCGGCGACCATACCCGAGGCGGCACCCATAGCGGTGTAGTGACCGGAACGAATCTTCTCGGTGAAGCCCCACGAAAGCATTGCGGCGGCGGTAGCAGCGGAAGTGGAAACCCAAGCATAACCAGCCGTGCCGTTGGCGGCGAAGGCGGAACCGGCGTTGAAGCCGAACCAGCCGAACCACAGCAGGAAGGCACCGAGCATCACGAACGGCACGTTGTGCGGACGGAACGGCTGAGTGCCGAAGCCCTTACGCTTGCCGATGATGAGCACGATAATCAGGGCGGCAACTGCGGCGTTGATGTGGACGACCGTACCACCTGCGAAATCGTGGGCGGCGGCGCCGATGGCCTTGGAGATGGCGCCGTCAGCAGACAGCAGACCGCCGTTCCAGACCATGTGGGCCATCGGAGCGTAGTCGAAAGTGACCCACAGCGCCACGAAGATCATCCAGGTGCTGTACTTCACACGCTCGGCGATGGCGCCGCAGATCAGGCCGACGGTAATCATCGCGAAAGCGACCTGGAAGGCAACGTCCACGGAAACCGGGTAGTTGTTGCCGTTCAGACCGGTGGCGGTAAACACGCCATCCTGAGCCACCATGGAGTCCTTCAGCAGGAAGCCGCTGGCCGGATCGCCGAAGATGCCGCCGATGTCGGAACCGGCGTAAGCAATCGACCAACCCCACAGGGTCCAGATAATCATGGTGACTGACAAGGCAGCCGCCTCAAGCATCAGCATGTTCAGGACGGCCTTAGCACGAACCATACCGCCGTAGAAGAACGCCACACCAGGCGTCATGAGGAAAACCAAGGACGCGGATGTCAGGATCCATGCGGTGTTGCCGGAATCAATCGCTCCCATGTCTACCTCCCTCTCTTTCGTTCAGGGCACCGGGGGCTTTGCGCAGCCGGCGTCGACTTTGTCTCTACAATGCCGTCCCCCTTATGGGGGCTAACAGTTCGTCAGTTAAAGCCGGTCGCGTTTTGGTTTCGTTACGACAAGTTACGCGATTGTTAAGCGTGGCTGGAAGCGTACGTGCGACCGCTCGGGGAAATTTTGGCGCGATTCCAACGGATATGACGAAGCCCCGACCATGTTTCGAGCATGATTCGGGGCTTGGTTTATAGGTAAGTCGCGCGTTTTGCGCTCTCACAACGTGGACGTTGGCTTACGCAAGAATGCCGTCTACGAAGCCTTCGGGATCGAACGGCGCCAGATCGTCCGGGCCCTCGCCAAGACCCACAAGCTTGACCGGCACGCCGAGCTCCTTCTGCACGCTGATCACAATGCCGCCCTTGGCGGAACCGTCAAGCTTGGAAAGCACCACACCGGTGATACCGATGGCTTCAGCGAACACCTTGGCCTGGGCCATACCGTTCTGACCGGTGGTGGCATCAAGCACAAGCAGCACCTCGTCCACCGGCAGGTTCTTCTCAGTGACGCGACGGATTTTGCCGAGCTCGTCCATCAGGTTCGACTTGTTCTGCAGTCGACCTGCAGTGTCGATGATGAGCACGTCCGCGTTCGCTTCCTTGGCCTTGGCACTGGCCTCGAATGCGACGGACGCCGGATCGGCGCCGTCCTTGTCGGCGCGGACTACCGGTACGTTGACGCGCGCGCCCCATGTCTCAAGCTGATCGGCGGCAGCGGCACGGAAGGTGTCGGCGGCGCCCATGATAACCTGCTTGTCTTCAGATACGAACAGTCGTGCCAACTTGCCAGCCGTGGTGGTTTTACCAGTGCCATTAACACCGACCATGATGATGACACCGGGCTTGTTGGCACCCGGCTTCTCAACATTGAGGCGACGATCCGTGTCACGGCCAACCAGGTCAAGCAACTTGTCCTTCAACGTGGCTCGCACCTCGGCGGGGTCGGCCTTACCCGTGATGCGGGCATCGGTTTTCAGATCGTCGACCAGTTGCGCGGAGGCCTCGGCGCCGACGTCCGCCAGCAGCAGTGTGTCTTCGACATCCTCCCAATCAGACTCAGACAGGTTGTCCTTGGCCAAAATGTCGAACAGCGCTTTGCCAAAGGGATTGCCGGATTTGGCGAGCTTGGCCTTGAGCCGGGTCAGGCGGGAGCCGACTGATTCCGGAGTTTCCGTCTTGGCGGGTTCGGGTGTGGACTCGGCCGCAGCCGGCTTGGCAGCAGGGCTAACGGATTCGGCGTCCGCAGCGGACTTGCCCGTCGCAGCGGTACCGGCCGCAGCACCTCCGGCTTTCTCGCTCTCTTTGGCAGCCTCAGCTTCCGCTGTCAGTCGCGCATCGGCAGCGGCCTTGGCATCGCGGGTGCGCTTATCATCGGGAGCAGTCTTGCCCATCGCACGATCCAAATCGCGCTTGCGGGACTTGCCCAGCCACACACTCAGGGCGATTACGACAATCGCCACCACAATCACGCCAGCAATGGCGAGCACAGTATTCATATCCATATCTGCCAAGTCTAGCCCGCAGACGGAATCCCCGCCGATTCCAGCCGCCGACTAAGCTGGAGTTTTATGGCACATTCTTCACGCATGACATCGCTGCAGCGGCGCGAACAGCTGATTGAAATCGGGCGGGCATTATTTGCCGCCAAAGGCTTCGAGGCAGTGAGCGTCGAGGAGATTGCGGCACACGCCAAGGTGTCCAAACCGATTGTGTACGAGCACTTCGGCGGCAAGGAAGGCCTGTACGCCGTAATCGTGGATCGTGAGATGCGAGCGCTGACCAGTGTGCTGGAAGCCGCATTGGATGACCCGACCGTAAATCCGCGCCAGATTGTGGAACGTACGGCACTGGCATTGCTCACCTATATCGAAGAGAACGCCGAAGGATTCCAGGTGCTGGTACGCGACTCGCCCAGCACCGATCCGTCCGGCTCGTTCAGCTCGCTGTTGGGCGATATCGCCGTGCGCGTTGAAGATATTCTTTCCGAAACATTCAAACGGCAGAAGCTCTCCGTTAAGGGCGTGCCATACTACGCACAGATGCTGGTGGGCATGACCGTGTTCACCGGCCAGTACTGGGCCGACCGGCCCAAGGTGAGCAAGGAGCAGCTGGCCGCGTACATCGTGGACCTGGCATGGCATGGCCTGAGCCGCTCGATTCCAAGCCGCAGCTGTTGTTTGAAGGCGTCAAGGCCCGGAAGGAGGCCGAGCGCCGGGCCAAACGCGGGATCGATGCCGAAACACCGGTCCCGGACGGCGAGGCATCATCGCCCTTAAAGCAGACGGACCTCGACCACACGCTCAGGGAAGATTCAGGGTTGCAGAATGTGAGTTCAGGGAAGCAGGTTGCGCAACACTCTGCCGAGCCGGAAGCCGAAGTGCTACGGTTTGAACAGGAAACTGAACAGAACGACTAAATATGTGAGGACGTAAGGCTTTCATGACCAACACGGCAAAGACGCTCACCTTTGTAATCCCCGCATACAATATGGAGTCCTATCTCGACCGTTGCGTGAACTCGCTGCTTTCGGCGAGCGACACCCGCGACCTCGAAGTGCTGATTGTGGACGACGGTTCGAAAGACGGCACGCTGGAGTACGCGCGTAAGCTGGAACGCACCAATCCAGGCGTCGTGCGGGCGATTCATCAGGAGAACAAGGGTCACGGCGGCGCGGTGAACACCGGTATCGCGGCGGCGACAGGCATGTATGTCAAGGTGGTGGATGCGGACGATTGGGTCGACCCGCAGGCCATCGACACGGTTCTGGCCACGTTGCGCGCGCAACGTGAGGCCAGCGAGCCGATCGACATGCTGGTGACCAACTATGTGTATGACAAAGTGACCAAGCGCCACAAGATCGTGGTGAACTTCCGTCATGTGATGGAGACCGGCCGCGTGCTCGGCTGGGATGATCTGGCAAGTTCGGCCTGGCTCAGTACATCATCATGCATGTGCTCACTTTCCGCACGCAGGTGGTGCGCGATTCCGGGCTGCAGTTGCCCGAGCACACGTTCTACGTCGATTTCTATTACTCGTACCAGCCGTTCCCGTGGGTGAAGCGCATCCAGTATCTCGATGTGCCGTTCTATCACTACTTCATCGGGCGTGAGGGCCAGAGCGTGCAGACCGACGTGATGATTCGCCGCGTGGACCAGCTGCGGCTCGTCAACCGGTTGATGACCGAGGCCACGCCCGAACGCGGCACAGTGCCGGAAGGCCTGTACCGGTACATGATTCACTTCCTGGCAATCGAGTCATGCGTGACCTCGGCGTTCCTGATCCTTTCGCGCGATCCGGCCAATTATGTTAAGAAAACCGAGCTGTGGGACGCGATTGACGCCTATTCACCGGCCATCGGCAAGGATGTACGCGCCAAACTGATGTCCCGCGCGCTCAATTTGCCCGGCAAACCCGGCCGTTGGATCGTGCGCAACGGCTATCTCATCGCCGAGCGGATCGTCGGCTTCAACTAGGCCAAGGCTTGCCCCCGCTGACACGCCAAGCAGGGGGCATAACTATTACCAACCGATGTTTTGCTACTCGGCCCAGCGGTCGGACATTGCGAAACTGTTGTGCATCAAGTTGCTGGAGGTGTACAGCACGTCATTCAGCAGCTTGGTCGTGTGTTCGCGCAGGTAGTCGGCCATGTCGTCGTTGGCCTGCTCCAACACGGTCGGCACATCGTGCGCGACCTCACCGCCAGCGGCCAACGAAGCATCCGTACGTTCGACAAGCTGGTGACCGAACGCGCGCACACCCTCGGCATAGCCTCGATGAACCGGTTCGTCTCATACCAGTGCGCGTCGGCCACAACGGCGATCAGGCGGTTCGTCCAATACAGGTTGCCAGTGGAGACTTCGGGCGTGGTGTCACGCAGGTAGGCAGGCGTATCGTTGACGTTTGCGTAGAACGGCGCAGCAGCAGTGAACGGGCCGGAACCGAACGACACCCACATCACCGTGCGATTGGCAGCCGACACATACGGACGAATCTGAATCGCCACCATATGGCCGGTGCGGTTCACACCAATCGGACGGTACCGGTGGCGCGATTCCGGCGTACCGGTCGTACCATACGGGTCGTATGGCGTGCCTTCGAAGTGTGAGGACAGCAGGAAATCGACGTCCTCAAGGCTCACCTTGTCTTCCGGTACGCGACACCACGGAATGTCATCAGATTCAGGCGTATAGCGGGCGGACGGCGAATCCCAGTCCTCGCTCGGGTTGAGATGACGCTGCATGTACCAAGCGCGAGGCGTGTTGTAAATATGGTCTTTGGCAGTGGCGGCGCCGAAGGCCTTACGCGGGTTGAAACGGCCCGACATCGCACCCATCGTGCGGTCGAGGTGATGCACCGCCATGAACTCGCGCAGGTCGGCGCTGCACATGTATTCACGCCGTTCGCCGAATGCATCCGCGAGGTCGAAATCATCGATACCGAGCTGGTTGGGGATGGTGGCGTAGCAATCATCGGGCACGCGGCGGGCGATCCAATGGTGGCCGCCGATAGTTTCGACGTACCAATCTCGTCTACGTCAGAAATGATTACGCCGTTCGATTCGTAGGTGCCATAAGTTTCAAGCAGCTCGCCCAACCGAGCGACGCCTTCACGAGCGGTGGCGACATATGGCAGCACGAGAGTGATGATGTCCTCTTCGCCGATGCCGCCCGGCTGTTCGGCTTGATAATCGGGGCTGTTGGGCTCGCTAACGGCCGGCTTGAGCTCGACCATCGGGTCCGCTCCAAGCACGCGCTCGTTGACGGCGATGGTTTCGGTGGCGCTCATTGCCACATTGTGTTCATTGGCACCGGCCTCGGCCAGCACACCACGATTGTTCAGCACATTGGGAGCGATGGTGTAACGGCAGGGATTGTCCGGCAGGTCGATTTCGACGTGACTGAGCACACTGCGGTAGTGGCGCGGCTGGTCTTCAGGGGCGACGGCGACGAAACGCTTGGGATCGTAACGGCCGGAGCCTGAATCGTCGTCGCGGGCGATGATGGTGGAACCGTCGTAGCTGGCGTTTTTGCCGACAAGAATCGTGGTGCATGACATGGAGTACCACTCTAGGAGCCGGGCTGGTCGAACCAAAAATCCTTGGAACCATTGCGATTCCAAGGATTCACTCGTGCCCCCCGTGGGATTCGAACCCACAACCCACGACTTAAAAGGACGCTGCTCTAACCGTTGAGCTAGAGGGGCAACTCTACTAAACTACACACCGTCTTGGGATATTTCAACTACGGCGTTGCGAAAACCAGCAGCAGCCGCAGGCCTTCAGAACTCACAAAGACTCGTAAATCAGCAGACTGGCTTGGGCGATTTTGTTCCAACTCGAGCCGTCGGTCATAATGACCATCGCGTAGTCGCCTTTATCGGAGCGCACGATTGCGGCATCGTGTAGCAAACCGTCCATGAAGCCGACCTTGTCCTGCACCACGCCGTCCGAGCCTATGCCCGCAGGAATACCTTCGCGGTACACCTGCGTTTCCATCAGTGAGAACAGCTGGTCCGTGGAATCCGGAGAGGCAATCGAGTTGCTGTAGAAGCCCTTGAGCACTGTGGCCAAATCGTTGGCGGTGGTGGTCATGTCGTACGGCACGAAGTTGGTGTTGGCGGCTCCGATATCATGCGCCTGTTGGGTGACAGTACTGAAGCCGTAACGGGCCAGCCACGCTTCCGGGCAGCTGTTGTCAGAATTAATGATCATTGTGGCCATGCAGGAACTCAGCGTCATGCCATTGAGCGCGCTATCCCACGTGACTTGGCCGGTTTCCACAGCATGGATCATCGAATAAGCGATGAACAGCTTGTATGTGCTGGCAGAGGCCATCGCGGTATCCGCGTCAATCTGGATCTTGGATTTGCCGGTTTTCAGGTCGTAGACGGCGACCTCATAATCGGCATCGCCGAACAATTGCTGGAGCTTTTCCTCAATGGTGCCGCTGGCGGGCAGACCTTCATACAACTCAACGTTGCTGAAGTCCTTGGTTGAAACGGCAACCGGCACATTCTGCCCGCTGGCCAGCATGCCTGACAGCGATGCCGCCGTGGCACTCGCGTCTATGACTTGATAGGCGTTTCCTTTCACCGCAATCGTCGCAGGTACGACACCGGCACCAGCGGCTTTCTTTGCCACCTTGAGAGCGATTTCTTTGGATTTGAGCTGCCGCATTAATTTGGATTCGCTGATGGTAACGTCCAGCTTGGTGTCGTCTTGCGCATTCACTGTCGTACTGACAGTATTGATGATTTTCTTGGCCGGCACTGTCCATGTGCCGTCTTCATAGGTGAACGTGACATCCTTGCTCAGCGCCTTATTCAAAGTGTCAAGCAGTTGCTCGGCGGTGTCGTCAGAGACTGTGGGGCTCACGATGCCCATCTCGATGGTTGCCGCGGCCAAGTCGCCGGTAGCGCTGCTGGAAAAACTCGATCCAGCGGCAGAACGAATATCCGCAGGAGTAAAGGTGTAGCCGGGTGCCGCGCTGACTATCTTGAGCTCGCCCTTTGTTCCTTGCACCGAAGCATTGCGCATATCCTCATGCGCCTGCTTGTCGGACGTTCCCAGCGCATCGGGCAGGGAATCGGATGTGGTGCTGTGCACGAACAGCCAGGAGAACGGAACAATGCGCTTGACCACGGAATGCTTGGCCGCCGCCTTGGCCCGGTCCGTGTAATCCACCGTGATGCCGGCCTGCTTGGCAGTAAGCGACACCGTAGTGCCTGTGGTTTTATCGGTCAGCTTTACTGTGCGTTTCAATGTTGCGGCGTTAAGCGTCTCAGCAGCCTGCTGCGAACTCTGCCCACCCACGGCATGACCGTCAAGTGTGGCAAGCGGGAAGAATTTGTCGGACGGCCAGAACAGCTGGAACAATTCGACCAACAGCAGCACGCCCAAGCAGCCCACCACAATGCGACGCCGTGTGTATACGGAACCTTTAAGTATCTTGACCTTGCCGTGATGACGTTGCGGCAACCGCTCACTCAGATTCTGGAAGAAGCGCAGCAGGGCCTGCCAATCAAGGCGCAGCTGGCGAGGCTTACATGGCTGTGGATGTGGGCGATGCGGCTTTGCAGCGTGGGAGGCATGCCTCGAATACTCATGAGGATACGACGACGAAGACACTGATCGAGGCATGATAATAATTACTTCACATCTAAAGTTGACACTGTGTTACTAATTCATATGCATTTTCTCCCAATGGGCTGACATGGAAAAGCCTGATTCCAATCTTTGGAACACTCGCACGAACACTGGAAAAATGCTGGCAGCACGCTGATATGCCTGCACGGCGTTCACGCGCACATCTCGAACCGCGCCATCGCTTGGACTCCCGCCTTCACCCCGCTCCTACCCCGCCCGCACTTCACAAACGTGCGATAAATCGCAGCCCACATCGTATATCGCCTCTAGCATAGATAGCCTCCGGCGACTACCCTTAATAATCATGAGTGAATCCCCCAACTGGAGCAATCCCCTGCGCGACTCGCGCGACCTCCGATTGCCCCGCATCGCCGGCCCGTGCAGCCTCGTTATTTTCGGTGTCACGGGTGATCTGGCACAAAAGAAACTATTGCCGGCCGTTTATGACTTGGCAAACCGTGGCCTATTGCCGCCGAGCTTCGGCCTGACCGGTTTTGCACGCCGCGATTGGACCCAGGAACGGTTCATCGAATTCGTCAAGACCGCGGTTCAGGCACATTGCCGCACCCCGTTCAAAGAATCGACCTGGCGCAATCTGGCCGCCGGCATCCGTTTTGTGCAGGGCACGTTCGACGACCCCGAGGCTTTTGAGCGTCTAAGCGCCACTGTGCAGGAGCTTGATCGCGACCGCGGTACGCGCGGCAATCATGCCTTTTACATGTCGGTGCCGCCGCGCGCATTCCCGCAAGTGGCCAAGCAGCTGGCCGCGTCCGGCCTGTCTCGTTCGTCCGAAGGTGCATGGCGCCGCGTGATTATCGAGAAGCCGTTCGGTCATGACTTGGCCAGCGCCAAGGAACTCGACAGCGTGGTCTCCGAAGTATTCGACCCGAACTCCGTGTTCCGCATCGATCACTACCTCGGCAAGGAAACCGTGCAGAACCTGCTGGCTCTGCGCTTTGCCAACGCCATGTACGAGCCGATCTGGAACGCCAATTATGTGGATCACGTGCAGATCACGATGGCCGAAGACATCGGCATCGGCGGCCGCGCCGGCTACTACGACGGCATCGGCGCCGCACGAGACGTGATCCAGAACCATCTGCTTCAGCTCATGGCCCTTACCGCCATGGAAGAGCCGGTGAGCTTCACCGCCAAGGATCTGACCGCCGAGAAAACCAAGGTGCTCTCCGCTGTACGTCTGCCCAAGGATCTTGCCGCCAATACCGCACGCGGCCAGTACGCCAAGGGATGGCAGGGTTCGCACGAAGTGGTCGGATACCTCGAGGAGAAGGGCATCGACCCTCCAGCACCACCGAAACCTATGCGGCCATCCGCCTTGACATCGACACCCGCCGTTGGGCCGGCGTGCCGTTCTACCTGCGCTGCGGCAAGCGCCTGGGCAAGCGCGTGACCGAAATCGCTGTGGTGTTCAAGCGCGCCCCGCACCTGCCGTTCGAGCAGACCGCCGTGCGCGAACTCGGCAAGAACGCCATCGTGATTCGCGTGCAGCCCGATGAAGGCGTCACCATGCGCTTCGGCGCCAAGGTGCCGGGCGGCTCCACCATGGAGGTCCGTGACGTGAACATGGACTTCAGCTATGGCCGCTCCTTCACCGAGAACTCGCCGGAAGCCTATGAGCGACTGATTCTGGACGTGCTGCTCGGCGATCCGCCTCTGTTCCCGACCACCGAAGAGGTGAACCTGAGCTGGGAAATCCTCGATCCGATTGAACAATTCTGGGCCACGCTCGGCCAGCCGCAGGCCTACCGCGCTGGTACGTGGGGACCGGCACAGGCCGATGAGATGCTGGAACGCGACGGCCGCCACTGGAGGATGCCATGATCATCGATATGCCGAACACTCGCACCCGCGAGATTGCGCACAAAATCGAGCAACTGCACGAGGAGCGCGGCGAATCGGCGACCGGCCGTGTATTGACGCTGCTGATCGCCACCGACGACACCAACCTGGAGCACGCGCTTGAGGTGGCCAATTCGGCCAGCCGCGAGCATCCTTGCCGCGTGATCGCCGTTGTGCCCGATACCGCACACAGCAGCGAATCCAACGACGAGCCGAATGCCAGTGAAGTCGCCGCCGAGGTCAGCGCCAACCGCGATAATCCGGCAGTCGACCTGACGGATGGCTCAGCCGACCCGAATGACTCCAATCTGAACGCCCAGGTGCGCTTCGGCGCGGATGCCGGTGCCGGCGAGATTATTATTCTGCGCCCGCGCAACGGCCTGATCAATCACCCGGATACTCTGGTCATTCCTCTGCTGGTGCCGGATGTACCAGTAGTGGCCTGGTGGCCGACCACGCCACCGTCGAATCCTTCCAAGGATCTGTTGGGTGCGATGGCCCGCAGCCGTATCACCGACGCCTGAACTCCAACAATCCCGAGGCAACGATCGAGCGCCTGCGCCGCAACTGGACTCCAGAAGACATCGATCTTTCCTGGACCCGATTGACCGTATGGCGCGCGATGCTCGCTCCATGCTGGATCAGCCGCCGCACCTGCCCATCACTGCTGCCAAGGTGACCGGCAAGGCCGACTTCCTGCCGATGGAACTGCTGTGCGCATGGCTGCACCTCAAGCTCGGAGTGCCAGTCGAAACCGAATTCGTACCCGATGCCGAGGCTGTGACCGGCGTGTACCTGACTCGCGATGACGGCGTGGTGTCACTGGAACGCCCGTATGAGGATCAGGCACTGATTTCCATGCCGGGGCAGGCTCCGCAGACGATTTCCGTTCCCGTACGCACGATTGAGGACTGCCTCACCGAAGAGTTGCGTCGCATCGATCCGGATGAGATTTACGCCGATGTCATCAATAAGGCTGGGATCTGATTCGTCACTGATGAGCATATTCATTTGACCACCCTCCGGCACTTCGTGCCACCTCCCGTCAGCGGGAGGAGCATATTGGCTCCCGCTGACGGGAGCTGACTGAGGGTGGTCTTTTTTTACGTGAAGGAACACTTATGGCAACTCGTAAACTTGTCGTCTATCCAGACAAGAATCTGATGATTCAGGCCGGCGCACAGCGGTTTGCGCTGGCATTGCTTGATCTGCTTGCTGAAAGGCTGCCGGATAGTACGCATCGCACGCGCGTGGATGTGGCGCTGTCCGGCGGCTCGGCCGCGCAACCACTGGGATTGGTACTGGATGATCCGCTGGCCGAGGCGATTGACTGGTCTCGCGTGCATTTCTGGTGGAGTGACGAACGGTTTGTGCCGGCGTACGATACCGACCGCAATGCGCTGGAAGCCCGCCGACTGCTACTGGACAAACTGGTGGCCGACGGCAAGCTGCCCGAGTCGAATATTCATGAGATGGCAGCCGACGTGCGTTCCACCGACGAGATTGCCGACGCCATGGCCAATGCCGAAAGCGATGACGACGCCGTTCGTGCCGCCGCTGACGCTGCCAACGACGCGTTGCTTGACGCCGCTGCACGCGATTACGAGGCCGAGCTCATCCGTGAGCTTGGCCCGAAGCCGACCATCGACCTGATGATTCTGGGTATGGGACCAGATGGCCATTACGCTTCGCTGTTCCCCGGCCATGATGAGGTTAAAGTCATCGACCGGCTGGCTGTGGGTGTGAATCACTCCCCCAAGATGCCGCCGTTGCGTGTTTCTTTGACGGCTCCGATGATTGCGAGTTCGCGCCGCACGTGGTTCTTCGCTGCCGGTGCTGGTAAAGCCGATTCGCTGGCACACGTATTTGCGAAGCCGAATAATCCGAATTATCCGTCGTCCTACGCCAACGGAGTGGACGAATTCATCTGGTTCTCCACGGAAGAAACCGTCACTAAGCTGTAAAGCTGTAGCTAGGCTCCCCTCTCTGAGGGAGCTAGCTATATCGTCACGCTTCGATTTCCGGCTTGCCCTCTTCGCCTCCGGCCCTGCAATCAGGGACCCGCCTGCGGCGAGGCTCAGTGTTGGCCCGGCGGCATAGCCGCCACGCTCCGAAGAGGGCCGGGGAGCCCACCGGGCTCCCCTAAGCCGGAACTTCCGAAGCTACGCTTCGATTTCCGGCTTGCCCTCTTCGGCCCACAAAGTATGGAACACGCCGGGCTTGTCTACGCGGCCGTAGGTGTGGGCGCCGAAGAGGTCGCGCTGGGACTGGGTCAGGGCGGTGGGCAGACGCTTGGAGCGCAGCCCATCGTAGTAGGCCAGGGAGCTGGAGAACACCGGGGTCGGGATACCGGCTTCCACAGCGCGCACGATCACGCGACGCCATGCATCCTGCGATTCGCCGATAATCTTCTCGAAGTACGGGTCGAACAGCAGGGAGGCCGGCGGGTTATCGCCCTTGAAGGCCTCGGTGATACGGTCGAGCAGGAACTGGGCACGAATAATGCAGCCGCCACGCCAAATACGGGCCACCTCGGACAGGTTGATGTCCCAGCCGTATTCCTTGGCTCCATCCTGAATCTCGTTCAGACCCTGCGCGTAGGCCACCACCTTGGAGGCGAACAGCGCCTTGCGCACGTCCTCAATGAACGCGGTCTTGTCTTCGCCAGCCAAATCGATGGTCTTGTTCGGGCCGGCCAGGCCTTCCTTCTGAGCGTCCTCACGCAGCTCGCCATGGGAGGAAAGCGCACGAGCGAACACTGCCTCGCCGATTGCGGCCACCGGAGAACCGAACTCCAGACCGGTCTGCACAGTCCAGGTACCGGTGCCTTCATGCCGGCGTGATCCACGACCACGTCCACGAACGGCTTGCCGGTCTCGGCGTCCTTGTGGTGCAGAATCTCAGCGGTGATCTCGATGAGGTAGGAGTCAAGGTCGCCCTTGTTCCACTCCTCGAACACATCGCCGATCTCCTCGGCGTCCATGCCGAGTCCACGGCGCAGAATGTCGTAAGCCTCGCCAATCACCTGCATATCGGCGTATTCGATGCCGTTGTGCACCATCTTGACGAAGTGTCCGGCACCATCGGTGCGATGTGGGTCACGCACGGCTCACCGTTCACCTTGGCGGCGATGGACTCGAGGATCGGGCCTAGGGTCTTCCAGGATTCCGCAGTGCCGCCGGGCATCAGGGACGGGCCGTTGAGCGCGCCCTCCTCGCCACCGGATACGCCGCAGCCCACGAAGTGGAAGCCCTTGGCGCGCACTTCCTTCTCACGCTTGATGGTGTCCTTGAAGAAGGAGTTGCCGCCGTCGACGATGATGTCGCCCGGCTCGAACACCTCTTCCAGCTGCTCGATAGTCGCGTCGGTCGGCGCACCGGCCTTGACCATGATGATCGCGGTACGCGGGCGCTTCAGGGATGCGGCGAACTCCTTGAGCGTTTCGGCCGGCACGAAGTTGCCTTCGGCGCCATGCTCATTCATCAGCTTTTCGGTGCGGGAGTAGTGGCGGTTGAACAGTGCCACCGTGTTGCCATGGTGTGCCAGGTTGCGCGCCAAGTTGGAACCCATCGCAGCCAGTCCGATCACACCGATGTTTGCCGTAGCTTCGGCCATGTGCCTTGCCTTTCCTTGCAGGTGGGCAATATGTGATTGCCCGCTCAACCGGTTCGTCGGCAACCGAGACCAAGGTCCCGGCAGTGGCGCGACCGGCGGCCTCCCTGTCGGAGACCCCAAATTATCACAACATGCTCCAGTCTATCGCCCGGCCGGTCACCACGCACGAGCTGTCTTACGCCTCTCGCATAAGAGATTCGTTACATTCGCCCGGCCTTGGAGGGATCAAGGTGCATGGTCTGGAAACGATTGGCCATATAGGCATCGCTATAACGCTCGCTGAACCACATCGCAACCGGCGAAGTCTGCGGCTGACCGGCCATGCGCCCATACCAGCAATCTAGGGCCATCAGGGTGAAGACGATGTCGATCACCATCAGCACCGCACACACCGCAGTCAACGAATACCGCACTTTCCAAGGGATCCGATTGATGAGCGCGAGCAGGCGAGGCAACAGCCAGCGGACCCACACCACGCCAATCAAACCCCAGAAGAACATGAACTGGCCCGACGTACGCCCGTCAATGGACAGCCAGCGACCGGTGTAGTCCCATGCAGTGATGCCGAATGCCACTTCCATGAACCAACTCGTGCAGTATTCGAACGCACCGCCAATCACCGCCGACGCGCAGAAAATCAGAAACGGATTCGCCTTCCACATGCGGTTCAAACACACGGTGACCAAAACCGCACCGCAGCCGTAAATCGGCGAGAACGGCCCCCACAGCAGACCCGCGCGGTCCTGCAGCTCACCGTTATAGAGCGCAAAATGATATATCGTCTCCACAATCAAGCCACCCACTGAAGCGATGGTGAACAGCCAGAAGATATTGAAGAAGTCCAGTGCGATATAGCCTTTGCCGGATTGATCACGCCCGAGCATGCCGACAGCAACGGCGGACTCGTACTCATCGCGCTCATCCATACGCTTGAGCGCGCGTTGCAAGCGTCTCTCCTCTATCAGGGAGGGATCGGCAGTCACCGAAATCACGATGAGGATGATCATCTGGATCATCGGCAGCAACAGGTTGAACCCGAGGCCGGTCAGCGCCAGAGACAGCATGCCGTCGGCCAAGGTGAGAGGCATCAGCACATACGTCCATCGCGCGGCATAACGGCGGTGATTACGCAATAGCAGAACACCGAACACGATGAGGCATACGGCACTGACGATCAGTACCAACGCGTAGACCACGGAAAGAATGAAGGTCAGACTCATCGCATCGACGTGCACACGGCCATTCAGAATCTCACGCACGGAGTAGATGCAGGTCAGCACCACCAACGGCAGCACGGCCAGACCGTCGAGCAGCACCAGCACACCATAGATACGCGCCAGAATCGGCAGACGCCTGGCATCGGGATTCAGACCGACAACGTCCAACTCGTCGGCCACCAAATCAGCCACGACGGCGGACTTGGCACCATCGGCAACGTGGATAATGTTGTCCGCGGCAGTCCTATCCTCGGAATCCGCATGTGTGCCCGGCATATCCATGCCGCTGCGGCGCTCCCGCGCATTCCCGGGGCTTGCGGCCGCATCGTCGTTTCTGAGCATGATTTCCCTCCGCGTAGCGTCATCTCACGCTATCACCCCAATCGGGGGTTTGCCAAACTTAGGAGCATCAAAACAGTTTGACACCCTTACAGCCACCTCCACCACGCGGCGAACACCCCACCACGTTGTCAGCAGGATTTTGGTTTTGGCTGAATAAAGCCATTTTGCGACACCTCGCCGTGGAACAGTCACTACGTGGTGGGACGAACACATCGCGGTGAAAAGTTAACCACGCGGTGGGCTTTCCCGGCAGGGAGAGGATACCGCCCAAAACGACTCTTTTCAACGCCCCACAAACACCAAAACCAGACACACTGCCCAACGGCGCACGATAAGCCGCCGGGCAGTCGCATATTCGGACGAAATCACCCATCAATCTCCCCCGGCGGTATTACGCTACTTAAACCGTAGCGCTACGCTTACCGTATCGCTACGAGAAACGCAGTAATCCAGCAGCAGGCTCCGGGGGTATCAGTGGGCAACATCCTGAAAGTTCTCAAGCGCGACTTCGCGCGCCTGTTCACAGTGCCGGCAGCTTGGGTGATCATGTTCGGCATGGTGTTCATTCCGCCGCTGTATTCCTGGTACAATATCGTCGGCTTCTGGGATCCATACGGCAACACCAACGGCATCACCGTCGCCGTGGCCAACAACGACACCGGCACCGACAACGCCCTGATCGGCAAACAAAATCTTGGCGGCCAAATCGTCAACCAGCTTAAAGACAACGACCAGCTCGGCTGGACCTTCGTTACCGAGGCCGAAGCAATGAGCCAGGTCGAATCCGGCAAAGCCTATGCCGCCATCGTGATTCCCAAGGATTTCTCCAATGACCTTGCCGGTGTGGTGACCGGCGGCAAAGACAAACCCACCCTCCAGTACTACGTCAACGAGAAAGCCAGCGCCATCGCGCCCAAAGTCACCGACGTCGGCGCATCCACCGTGGACCGCACGGTCAACTCCACTTTTGTGTCCACCGTGTCCGAGGTGCTTACCGAAGTCATCAACACGGTCGGAGACAAAGCCATCGCTGCCGAAGACCAGACCAAAGCCAAAACGATCACTGCACTCAATGAAGCCTCCAGTGACGTGCAGCACACGCGAGACACCATCGCCAAACTCAACACCAAGCTCGCCGGCACGCCTGAACAAACACGGACGGCCCGCCAAGCGCTGGAAGACGCACGAGAACTCGGCATCGACACCGCACAGGGACTGGCCGGCGCGTCCAAACTCATCGGCACCACACAGACCAGTCTGAATACTTTCGTCACCGCCACATCCGGCTCCCTCGACCAAGGGTCAAGCCTGCTGAGCCAGGCTTCCTCTCGAGCCAATCAGAGCATCGGCACAGTAACCGGCATGCTGAACTCCGCCAACCAACAGGTAGGCGGCATGATCAATACCGCCGCAGACATCAATCAGGCCAACGCCGATGTCATCGCCCAGCTCAAGGAACTGCCGAACGCCAATCAGGAACCGCTCAAATCCGCCATCAACAAGCTGGACAACCGCAATAGCAACCTCGCCGAAACCCTGAATAATCTCAGCAGTCTCAACACCACCATCGGTAACGCCTACACCGATACCGCAGGCCTGGCCAGCAGCCTCAACACCGCTACCCAGACCACACTGGATACCACCAACACCGCACGCAGTACACTGGTTTCCGGCGCGCTTCCCCAACTCAACACCGGCCTGAACACGTTGAGTTCCACAGCCAGTACGCTGTCCAACGGCATCACCTCGCAAAGCTCGCTCATCGATCAATCGGAACAGACCCTCGACCAGCTCGACAAAGCGGTCTCCTCCACCACAACCGCGTTGAACAGCACCGACCAGGCTCTGGCCGGCGTGCAGGCCAAACTCAGCACACTCGCCACGGATATCAAGGCCCTGAGCATCTCCAGTTCGCTAAACGCGCTTATCGGCACCGACGGCAAACTCGACGCCAGCACAATATCCGACTTCATGCTCTCTCCCACCGTCATTAGCGAGAAGGCCATCTATCCGGTCGCCGCTTATGGTTCCGGCATGGCACCGCTGTTCACCACCCTGTCTCTGTGGGTGGGCGCATTCGTGCTTGTAGTGATTCCCAAGCTCGAGACCGACGATGAAGACATCGATAACCTCACCCCTTCCAGGCTATCTTGGCCGTTTCCTGCTGCTGGCCACGCTGGCCGCAACCCAGGGCCTTGTCACTGGCATCGGCGACCTCATCATCGGCATTCAATGCGCGAGCGCGCCCGTGTTCCTGCTCACCTGCGTCATCACTTCACTGGTGTACATGTCAGTGATTTTCGCCCTCTCCACCACCTTCATGCACGTGGGCAAAGGCGTGTGCGTGGCGCTGGTCATCCTGCAGGTGCCCGGCGCCTCCGGCCTGTACCCGATCGAAATGATGCCGGGATTCTTCCGCACGCTTTACCCGTTGCTGCCGTTCACCTATTCCATCGATGCCTTGCGCGAGACCATCGGCGGTTTCTATGACGGTCACTGGTTTGGCTACATCGGCAAAATGCTAATTTTCGCCACGCTCGCTTCCTGCTCGGCCTCGGCGCCCGCCCCAAGCTGGCGAATCTCAACCGTCTGTTCGCCCGCGAAATCAAGGAAAGCGACATGATTATCGGCGAGCCGGTGCACATCACCAGCAACGAATACCGCGTCACCCAGGCTATCGCCGCACTGGCCGACCGCGAGGAATACCGCCACGCCATCGAGCGCCGCGCCGCCAAATTCGCCTACCACTACCCACGCCTCTTGCTGGGCGCGTTGATTGCCGGATTCGTGGTGCCGGCAGCGCTCATCATCGTCTTCTCGCTGACCACCAGCGAGAAGATCGTGGTGATGGGCACGTGGCTGGCATGGGTGCTCATCATCGTCGGCTTCCTGATGGTCGTGGAATATATGCGCGATTCCATCCGCCGCCAAACCGAACTCGGCAACCTCTCCGACGAATCGATTCGCACCATGCTGTACAGGCATAAAACCGGTCACCGGCCGCCGGCCAACGTCGAGGCACGGCCCGACCACAGCGCAGACACCCTTACCATTCCCTCAACACCGCCGACCAAGGAAGGCAAGCACGCACGATGAGCACAATCTGGAAGCTCTTTACCGGCGACATCAAGCGCTTGACCAGCAATGTGGTGTCCATCATCATCGTGATTGGCTTGGTCATGATTCCCGGCCTGTTCACCTGGTTCAATGTGGCCGCTTGCTGGGATCCGTTCTCTAACATGAAGAACCTGAAGTTCGCCGTAGCCAATGTGGATGAGGCTATCGATCCGATCTGATTCCGGTTAAAGTCACCGTGGGCGACCAAGTGGTCAACGCCCTGCGCGCCAACAGCGAACTCGACTGGACCATCACCTCCAAGTCCGACGCCATCGAAGGCGCGAAATCCGGTAAATACTATGCGGCCATCGTGATTCCGAAGCAGTTCAGCAAAGACATGATGACCTTCTTCTCCGACGATGTGCAGCACGCCGAGCTGACCTACTACCGCAACGAGAAGAAGAACGCGCTGGCTCCGAACCTACTCAACGAGGGCACCGACGAGGTGGCGGCGGAAATCAACACCGTCTTTGCCAAAACCATCACCTCAGCCGGGCTGGAGATTGCGTCATCGCTGGCTGACCAACTCTCCACGCCCGCAGCGAAAGAGCAACTGAACACCTTCAATACGAATATCGCCGGATTCGCCACCCAGCTCGAGAGCACCGCCGATCTTCTCGGCACCTATGGCTCACTCACCGATTCCGCCGGCGCTCTGCTGGACACCGCGAACGCGCTCATCACGCAGGCTTCCAGCGCCGCGCAACAAGGCATCACAGATCTCAAAGGCGCCAAACAAGGCGTCAGCGATGTGGCCGGCGCACTCAGCACCACCACCGAGGCAATGAGCAACGCGCTGGACACGAGCGCCTCCAGCTTCGGCGCGGTGTCTGATTCCATCGATAAGCTCTATGCCGACGCGAACAGCGGAGCCACCACGACCGCCGACGAGCTGGAACACCAGGCCACAGCCGTGGGCAAGCAGACCGCGCAATACACCGAAATCCGCAATACGCTGGCCGGACTACTGGGCGACGATTCGTCCATCGTCAAGGCATTGGACCGCTCAATCACACGGCAGACCAGGTTGCAGCAGGCGCTGAACACGACAGCCAGCGATATCCGCCAGGGCAACCAAGACGCGCAGAACCAGCGGGCGCAGGTCAAGGACCTGGCCAAGCAGGCGCAAAACAGCATTGCCAGCATCACCGCGGATTACGCCAGTAACGTGCAGCCACAAATCGAGTCCTTGTCGGCCACGGTTGCCGATGCTTCCAGTGTTCTGGACACCAGCGCGGCCAAGTTGAACACCACACTCGGCGATCTGCGAAGCACATCAAGCGATGCCGACAGCATGCTTGCCGATGCCCACGCCACATTGGACAAAGTGGCCAACAAACTACGCTCCGCAAGCTCCGAACTGACGTCGTTCAACGGCAAGCTGAGCGAGGCACTGAACAGCGGCGACATGAGCATGGTCAAGGAGGTGTTGGGCAACGACCCCGAAACGTTGGCCAGCACCTTGGCCGCTCCAGTGCAGCTCAAACGCAAGGCCGTGTTCCCTGTGGCGAATTTCGGCTCCTCAATGGCCCCGTTCTATACGCTGATTCCGCTGTGGGTCGGATCGCTACTGATGGCGGTCACGCTCAAAACCTCCGTGTCGCGGCGCACCCGCGAATCACTGGGCAACCCGCGCCCACATCAGCTATTCCTAGGCCATTACGGGGTGTTCGCGCTGATTGCGTTGCTGCAGTCCACTGTGTCCTTGGGCGGCGATTTGCTGTTCCTGCACGTGCAGGCCGTGCATCCGCTGCTGTTCATGCTGACAGGATGGCTGGCTTCGCTGGTGTTCTCGTTCTTCGCCTACACCATGGTGGCGAGCTTCGGCAATGTGGGCAAGGCAATCGGCGTGCTGATGCTCATCGTGCAGATATCGGGCGCAAACGCCGCCTACCCGATGCAAATGCTGCCTGATTTCATCGCGAAAGTCAGCCCGTTCCTGCCACTCACCCACGCAGTGACGATGATGCGCGCGGCTATTGCCGGCATCTACGACATGGACTATTGGAGGGCTGCCGGACTGCTGCTGGCGTTCATACCGCCGCTGTTGCTGTTGGGACTGCTGCTGCGCAAGCCACTGGTGAAGTTCAACCAGTGGTATGTGGCGCAGGTCGAGAGCACTAAGGTACTGAGCTAGGGAATATGGCCCGAGCCGACGACATGAACCACCCTCAGTCCGGCTCCGCCGGCCAGCTCCCGCCAGCGGGAGCACATGTTGAAGAGAAGAGATGATGGAGAGGACAACGGACACGATGCTCCGAGGCGAGCGCACCCGCGAGGCGACGGATCGCAAGCTGATGCAGGCCACGCTGCAGATCGCCGTGGATCGCGGCATCAGCGGCGTGACCATCGAAGAGGTGGCTCGTCGTTCCGGCGTGGCCAAAACCACGATTTACCGCCGTTACCATAATGCTGACGAGCTGCTGCGCGAGATCAGTGCCATGTATCTGGTCAACCCGGACGCCGGCCCAGTACCCAGCCCCACGCGGGAGCATTTCACTCAGTTGTTGCAACGACTGGTGGACTGGGTGCGCAATAACAACATCGATGTCAAGCGCGTAGGCATTGTGCTATCCAGCGAGGCCGAATTTTTCCAGCACATTGTCAATCAGGTGATTACGCCGTGGCTGAGTCGAGTTGCCGCATTCTTGAAGCAGGGCGTGACGCAAGGTGTATTCCGCGAAAGTGTTGACGAGAAACTGCTGTTATCCACCATCATCGGGTCTTTGGTGGCGTATGAGGCCATCGAAGGCAAAGCGATGGATGACGACACCGCCTGGGCCGCCCGTATGTCTGATCTACTCTGGCCGGCGTTACTGAAGTAACGGACTACACGTGCACTTCACCTTCGAGGGCTGATTTGGTCTTTTCAGAACATCTATCTCCGCTTCAAGGGCTGATGGCAAAGTAGACAGGCACTAAAAACGGCAGAATAACGTAACCAATATGCGTCTGATAGTTGAGATCTCGCCCTCAAGCAGCCCCTCGAAGCGCAAGTAGAGGTTCCGGAAAGGCCAAATCAGCCCCTTGAAGCGGAGAATGCCCATTCCCGCGGTTGAAAAATCTGCAGATGTCTACCTACTACTGAATGGACGCCTCTTGGCGGGCGACTTCGAGGGCTTTGTTAAAGGCGTCGGAAGTCCAGCTGGCGCCGGCGACCTTATCCACCTTGAGGCCCTTCAGGGGCTTGCCGTCCACCACGCCGTTGATGGCTTTGGCGAAGTCATCTTGGTGGCCCTTGGAAATCTTGGTGAACGGGTGACCCACGATTTCCACGTTCTCAACGTTGCCGTCCTTGATGGTCAGATGAACATCGATGGAATCCTCGCCGACCGGGCCATACTGACCGTTGATGGAGTAGTCGCCGTCCTTGTAGTTGCCGGTGTCCTTTTTGTCGGATGTGGTGGTGGACGGGTCGTTCTGAGACGAGCTGGAATCGGAACCATTCGAGCTATCCGACTGGGATTGCGACTGCTCTTCCTGCGATTTCTGGGTCTCGCCCGAATTACCGGCATACGCGTCATCCATCGGCGTGGCCTTGGATTCGCCACACCCGGCCAGCAGCGCACCGGCCACGACCAGTCCAGCCGCCGCCAGCGTCGCGGACTTCTTCAACGTGTTCTTTTCAGTCATATCCAATATCCTATTCGCACCTCACACTGGCTCCCCTCGTGCCCGGGGGAAGCAATATACGGCCCTACTCTTCGCCGCCGGTTTTTGCGGCCTTGGTGGGGTCGGCGAATCCGATGGCGGTTTCGCCGTTTTGTGCGCCTTCCACCTGCGCACCCGTGGAAGCGGGCTTTCCACCGACCGCCTCATACGCCTTGCGCGCATCCTCGTCATTCCACTTCTCACCGACGAGCACGCCGTGGTTGAGCATGATCTCGCGCTGCGCGCAGCTGGCGACCAGCGCATCGTGCGTGACCACAATGATTGTGGTGCCCTGTTCATGCAGCTTGCGGAACAGGTCGAGCACGATCTTCTCGTTCTTCTCGTCAAGGTTACCGGTGGGCTCGTCGGCCAGAATCAGTTTCGGATCGTTGATTAGCGCACGAGCCACGCACACGCGCTGCTGCTCGCCGCCGGAGAGCTGGCCGGGCAGGTGGTGGGCGCGATCCTTCAGACCAACTTTCTCCAGCGCTTCCATGGCCTGCTTCTCATCGACCACCGAATGGTAGTACTGCGCCACCATCACGTTTTCCACAGCGGTCAGGTGCGGCACCAGATAAAACTTCTGGAATACCAGGCCGATGAGGTTCTTACGCACGTCGGCCAGCTGCGTGGCGTTCAGATCCTCCAGCTTGCGGCCCTCGAGCTTCACGGAACCCTTGGAGGGCGTGTCCATGCAGCCAATCATGTTCATCAGCGTGGTCTTGCCCGAACCGGAGGAACCGACGATGGCCAGCCATTCGCCTTCCGGCACGGTCAGATTGAGGTCGTCTACGGCGTGCAGGTCGCCGTAGATCTTCGAGATGTGGTTGAGTTCAAGTAGCATGACGATTCTCTTTCTTTATTCTTCGCGAAGCACAACGGCAGGGTCAATACGGGTGGCGCGGTGGACGGGCGGGATGGAGGCGACTACGGCGACCAACGCGCTGAACACCACGGAAATCAGCGCCAGCCACCAGTTGAATCCGATGGAGCGCTCGAACACCGCCACGCACAGCCAGCTGGCGAGTCCGTAGCCGATTGCAGTGCCAATCAGACCACCGATGAGGCCATAAAACACCGATTCGACATAAAACTCAATGCCGATTGCGCGTGAGCTGGCACCGAGGGCCTTACGCAGGCCGATTTCGTTGCGTCGTTGCGAGACGATCGAGCTGATTGTGGTGCCAACGCCGACGAGCGTAAGCACCAGCACCACGAGCGAGACGACCCAGAACAGCGTCTGCAACATGGTGATGATGCGGGTGTCAGAGGCGGTGATCTTAGTGACCTGCTGCGCCTTGACGTGCATGGAAGTCATCTCATTGATACTGGAAACCAGACCTGCGAGGTCGCTGGTTCCGGCCGAATATTCAATAACGTCCACGCCGCGCGTCACGCCGGTGAGCTTGTTGACGTCGGCGTTGGTGGCGTAGATGATCGAATCCTCGCTGCCGCCGGTGTCCACGATGCCGGCCACACGGAATTCGGTGCCGGAGGTATCCATGATGTCGCTGGAGACGCGGCCGTCTTGAGTTGGCTGATCGGACGGGGATTGGCCTGATTGGCCATTAGAGGTTTGGCTTGAGGACGACTGGTCCGAGGATGACGAGCCTGACATATCCATACCAGCCATGTCGCCAGACATATCCATGCCTTGCATGTCGTTGGACGAGTTTTGGGAGCTGCTTGAGGAGGTCTCGTCATTCGCCGAGCCGGTCCCCTCGTTAGAGGAGGCCGAAGTACCAGTAGAGCTGGCATTATCGGACGCACGGTAACCGATAGTGATGGCGGAGCCTACCTTGAGACCGATAGCATCGGCGATGTCACGGCCGACCAGCACCTTGCCGGAGGACGGCCACTTACCGTCGACCACCCAGTGATGATTGAGGTTCTTTACCTGCGCCGCATCGACACCGGCCATCACATACGGAGACGCGTTCACACGCACGTTTTCGTAGCGATAGGTGGCGTATTTCGCAGAACCCTTGGCTTTGACCATTTCAGTGGTGTGCTGGACCATCGACTCATCTATGCCGGCCTTATCCCCAGTGGATTCGGTAGGCGTGACAATCAGATTTGCGCCATACGCACGCATCTCCTCATTCATCTGCTGCGGCACGGCGATGCAAATCATCGCCAAGCAGAACAGTGTGGCCGCGCCGACCAGAGACGCCAATACCGCCATCATCGCGCGCGAACGACGGCGGAACACGGCGCTGAACAGCATCCTGAAGAACATGCCGGTGTTAGTCATCGGTTTCCTCCTTCCCAGTTATGTGGGCAAACTCAGCGGCCATGGAGCACCTCCGCGGGCTTGAGGTTCAGAATCGAACGAATCGAAGAGGCGGATGCCAACAGCACGGTGACGGCCAGCAGCACGAACACCAGCACGAACACCATGGGCCGCATGGTGATGCCGGAGCTGAACACCACCTGCCCAATCAGCTGCGCCACACCCGAACCAAGCAGCGCACCCACAATCGCGCCCAGCAACGAAATCGTCGCCGTTTCAGCCATCATCAGGCGGGACACTGCGGCATCGGTGGCACCGAGCGCCTTGAGCAACGCCAGCTCACCGGACCGTTCGCCGATCGAGGCGACCATCAGGTTGGCCACGGCCACGGTGGCGGCAATCAGACTCAGCACGGTCATCAGAATCATCACGGCCTGCGTCTTTTGCAGCACATTGCCCTGCAAAGCGGCAACCTGACGCACCTGCTTGGCCACAGCGCCCGGAATCACCTCTTCAATCTGGTAGGCGATCGAGCTTGGGTAGGCGGTGCAGTACCAGGTCTCCCACTCGTCCTGGCTCAGCACGGACGGATTCTGCGCAGCCTTACGAGCCAAGTCGTTCTCCGGCGTGGTCAGGGCCTTGACCTCGATCTTGTCCACCGAATCGGGCAAATCGGCCAGCACCTGAGCGATGGAGGATGCGATGTATAGCGAGCCGTTATCCTCGTCACCGGAATCGTAGACGCCGGTGAGCGTGATTTTCTGCTCGTTCTTCTTGCCCGAGGCGGTGGTTTTGTTGAGGGTCACGGTGTCGCCGGTTGTTACGCCGAGTTCGGTGGCCAGCGTCTTGCCGATAATGCCCTGGTCGGAATCGTCCTTGGGCCACTTGCCGTCAAGCTGCCACCACGAACGCATGCCCTCGACGCCCACCACGGTGGTCTCGCCGGTGGAGAGCTTCAGGTTCTTGTTGAACCAGGTGCCGACGATCGACGCATTGGTGCCGTTTACGGTGGCGTGAATGTTGAGCTGCGGCGCGAAGTTGGTGATGTTGAACGCCCAGAAAATTGTTTTGATCTTGGCCGCGTCCGGTTCCTTCAGAAAGGCGGTCGGATCGCTGGTGGACGCCACGCCGCCTGCCTCGGTGTTGTACAGGTCGGAGACGACCGCATCCGCCTTGGGCTGTACGGTGATGTTCGAACCGTAGGTGGACAGCTCGGCGTTGAGCTTGTCGCCCACGTCGAACACGACGCCCAGCATCGACACAGACACCGTCGCCGAAAGACATACGGTAAGCGCGATGAGCAGGCGCCGGCGCAGCTGGCGGGTGAACGATCGAGCGATCATACGCAGAAAGAACATGGTTTTTGCCTCCTGCCTTCACTCACTGGAAGTGGGCGCTCAGCGCGTCCAGATCGGTGGTTTGAATGGTGATCTTGCCGTTGCCGGTCTTGTACGGGAACGGAATCGGGTTGCAGCCACCCTTGAAGCCGATGGTCGCCAGGTTGATGGCCACCTCGCACTTCTTGCAGATGATCTTGCCATCCTTTTCGTAATAGCCGGCGTCGCCACAGTTCTCGCAGGCGTCCAGACCGATGCCATACGCACCACCGTTCTTCTTGATGATGATAAAGCGCATGACGGTGCCGTCCTTGGCCTTGTATTCAAAGCGGTGCAGATGGCCGTCCTCAACTTGGCTGAATGGGATGGTGGCCACGCCGTCCTTGAGTGAGTAGCCTCCGGCGGCGAAAGAGTGATGGTCTGCTGGGTTGCGGCGACGCCGACTGTGAGGGTCAGCGTGACACCAATCATCGCCACGAGGCTCCATACGGCGGAGGCCACGGCACAGCGTCGGAATGCCTTGTGTTTGCGTCCGATGGCTTCGTTCGCACCGGTCAGCGGCATGCGGAAGCCGGCCACCACGGAGCGACGGCCGGAATCAGGAACACGAATGCCTGCGCCATGATCATCCAGCTGTTGTGGTTGATCGACCATGCGAGGGCCACGAAGGCCGTGTGGCCCATCGGGAAACCGCGCGCCTGCAGAATCTGCATGACACCGGTCAGGTGCTGGATGAAGAGAATCACCATCACCGCGAGGACCGCGGCGGTGAACGAGGCGCGCACTGCGGTGGAGCGCAGCGTGCGGAAGATGGCGGCCACGATAATCGACATGGCCAGACCCAGCGCGAAGCCGAGCGCGCGCAGCAGCATGTCGGAGGTGAAGATCGGATCGCCGGGCTCCACCCAGATGGTCAGCTGCAGAATAACGTCCGGCAGTGCGTAGAACAGGGTGAGCGCGATGTCGATGGCGGCGATGGCGTTCGCGATGTGCATGATGGCCTTGTGCCGCTGCCAATTGGTGGTGATGCGACGTGCGAACACTACGACGATGATGGCGAGGATGTCGGCAATGATCGCGCACCACAGCACCGGATAGTTGACGAATGTGCGCTGGTTGATCACGGCCGAGGCGCGCAGGCTCGCGAACACGATGGCGGCGATCAGGCCAACGATCAGGCCGATGAGACGCCAATGCGCGCTGGAGGGCTTGTCTCGCCCTTCGCCGACCGCGAGCATCACGCTCAGGCACATCACCAGTAATGCGGGGGCCAATGTTCCCGGCATCACTGCCACGAATTGTTCAAGCATTCGCGTCCTTTCGTTGCATTGGCGCTAAAAGTAATATAAGCCCCCTCTGACGAGGGGGCTGTCTGCGTAGCAGACTGGGGGAGAGACTCCACGTATTGTTTTACTGTTCTTCTCTCCCTCAGTCCGCCTTCGGCGTCCAGCTCCCTCATCAGAGGGAGCTTAATAAATCACCAGCAATTATGGACGGCCTGCGGCCGGCTCAATGCTGCTCGCGATGCTGTCGCATCGCTCGTGACGGTTACAAACAGCCCACCGGGCTTACGCCGTCACCACTGACGCGGGGTGTAGTCCCAGTTGTCGAAGGTGACCTCGATTGGCTCGGTCCAGAACTGGTGGTTCTTCACACCGGTCTCCGGGTCGACGTGCAGCATCCAGCCTTGGAGGCCGGGGACTCGATGGAGAGCTTGAGCTGGTAGGTGCCAGCCTTGTCGAGCTTGACGTTGGCGCCGTAGTGCGGGCCGTCGGAGGCGTCATCTGCATGAAGGTACCGGAGGTGGCCTTGCCGCCCTCGACCTCCTTGCCGGTGGACTTGTCGATGATGGTGTAGTTCACGGTCAGGTCAGGAACGAAGTCGCCCTTGCCGTAGCCGTAGTCGGTGCCTTCCTGGGAGGCGTGGATGTCGGCTTCCAGGTGGAAGCTCGCATCGGCGGCCTTCAGACCGGAGGAGGCGGGCTCCATGTCGATCGGCTGGAAGTAGACAGCGCCCACGGTCAGCGGGCCGGCAGGCTTATCCTGCTCCTCAGCGGTGCCGGAAGGACCAACCGGGACCTCTTCAAAGCCAGCGGTATCGCTCGGGGCATCAGCTTGGCTGAATCGTCCTTCTTGGCGGTGTCGGAGGAGCTGGTCGACGCCTTGGTGTCGGAGGCGTTGTTGGACGAGCCGCAAGCAGCCATCGAAACAGCCATGGAGCCGGCGAGCAGCACGCCGAGCAGAGCGGCAAGCTTCTTGTTCTTCATCATTTCTCTATATTCCTTTTGTTGTGGTGAATGGATTATTCACGACTTATTTTGTTTTTAGCTGTGGCGGCACGGGGCGGAATCGCTTCCGTTTCCACGCCGCAAGTGTTGTGTTGTGTTACGCCTGAGCGGCAGCCTCGCTGGCCTTCGCATCCGGGGCGACGGCGAGCTGGGCCTTGGCTTTGCGCTGTTTGATGAATCCGACCGCGAACAGCGCGATGACGGCGATGGCCGCCAACACCTGAGCGATGATGCATTCAACGTACGGGTAGAAGCCAAGCCAATCGTTGGTGGGCATGCCCGGCAAGTAGTTGGCGGGCAGCAGGTCGCCCTCGATCAGCGCATGCACACCGCCGCCGGCGAAGACGACCACCAGCACGGACATCAAGATCGAAGTGACCAAGAAGAACGGGCCAATCGGAATCTTCACGGAGGTGAAGCGAATCACCAGGAAGATAATCACGAGAACCACGGCGGCGGCGAGTGCACCGACCACCATGCCGTGCGTATCCTGGCTCATCGTGTAGATGGACTGGTAGAAGATCACGGTTTCGGCGCCCTCGCGGAACACGGCGAGGAAGCTCAACATGGCGAGCGAGACCACCGTACGGGAAGCCACCTTCTCGCCGGCCTCGACCTGCGAGGAGACGGACGCCACTGCGGCTTCGGTCTTTCCCTTGATGTAACGGTTCCAGGCCTCGACCGAGGACTTGTTAAGCATCCAGTTGCTGGTCCACAGCAGCATGCACATGGCGATGAGCGCGCACACGCCCTCCATGATCTCCTGCAGCGGGCCGGAGCCACCGAACGCGACCATGAAGATGATTGCCACCACGCCTGCGCCGGCCAGACCGGCGAGCACGCCCACGTAGATCCACTTGGTGAAGCGCTTGTTGCCGGACTTGACGAGGTAGGCCACCACGGCGGCGACCACGAGCAGGGCTTCGAGACCCTCACGGATAAGAATCAGGAATGCCTGGCCGACCGAGCTGGTGATGAACTTGAGGAATCCGCCCTCCTGATCGGCAGCGCCACCGTCGAGCTTGGCGGCATCGGTAGTCAGCATGCTCTTCAGGTCTTCGACGTACTTCTTGACTTCAGAGGTCGACTTGCCGGTGTTCATCGAGGAGCGGCACAGCTTGAACTGGTATTCCACCTGGGAGACGCGGTTGCCACTGATGGCGCTCAGCACGGTCTTCTCGAAACCGAGCTTTTCGTAGTGCTGGTAGTAGGCGTCATTCACAAGCGTGGCGCCCTTGGCGGCGTCGCCGCTTCATAGGCCTTGTAGGCGTTATCCAGAATCGGAAGCATCGCGTCTGCGACGTCTTTCCAAGTCTTGGCCGTGTTCTTGGTGCGCTTCTTCTTAGCGTCGAGTTCCTTGCGCTCCTTGGCGATCTGCTTCTGAAGATTCTCGTTGTACTGCTTCGGCTTGGCGAGCTGGGTATTGGCGTCGAGCTGCTGGGCAGTGGCGTCGAGGTCGGCGCTCAGGGCGTCGATTTTTTGGGTGAGCTGATCATCGTTGCCGGCCGTGTAAGAGAGGTTCTGTATGTCCTGGAAAGCCTGCTGCTGGGCGGTCTGCTTATCCGAGCTAATGGTGTCACGCACCACGGCGGTGAAGTTGGAGGCGATGTAGATGGTGTTGTACGCGGACATAAACGCGGACGTGGAACCGGCAGTGTTGCCGGACTTATATTCCTTGGCGCCTTCTTGCAGCTGTGCCTCGATGGCCTTGGACACGTCGACCCAGGTCGCGTACTCAACGCCGCTGGTGTCCGTCTTATCGGCTGCGGTAACCACCGTGGCCGTTGGCGTATCCGCGAAGGCAGACTGCGGGATGACTGCGGCGGGAAGGAAGGTCGCGGCAATCAATGCGAACAGGAACACGACGGCAGCCATTGCACGCGCCGGAATCGGGGACGACTGCTGATGGGCAGCGTCCACCTGCATCGCGCGCGCGAAGGAATCGGCAACGTGCGTATCGTGTTCTCGAATTGTGTTCAGTTCAGCGGACTGCGCACAGGCGCGACGAACCATGCTAAACCCTCTCTCTCACTGCAAATACCTCAATAGCTCAATAGCTCAATAGCTCAAGACCAACTATGAACTTTATAGAAAAAAAAATTCTTCAACAACAGTCTTGATTTTCTAGTAGATGTGCGGTATTGAGAGCTGGTTTCGTCATTCAAGAGCCAATAAAATGTCTCACTATTTGAAAGATTGGCGCTCAATGCTGACTGCGATTCCAGCATGCGAGCGGTAACATCCCCTCATATTGTGCGGCTATGCGGCTGTGTGTTTTTTGACTGCACGGCTGTACTGTTGCGCGACTGCGCAGCTCAGCATGAGGCAGACTTCTCATCCACGATGCATTTGCACAGCCAAAAGACGAGAGACGCGAGCGACAAAGCTGTCCGCGCACCAAAAATCGGAGGCGGAGGATACGAGATTCGAACTCACGCCACGCCGAGTATGCACTTATCCGAGACCTGTGGTAGTTTATTCGAGTTGCCTACTGAGCACGGTTTCACCGAGCATAGTACGGCATGGAGGATTCGCCTAGTGGTCTATGGCGCACGCTTGGAAAGCGTGTTGGTGTAACAGCCTCACGAGTTCGAATCTCGTATCCTCCGCTCATGCCCTTTTCCCACCCATAGGAAAAGGGCTTTTTCATTGCCAAAACGGCGGTATTCCGGGCTTTTTGAGGCATTACGGCATTCTGGCCGCTTTCCGTCCCGGCACGTTCTGAACCGTTTTCTGGGGTAGAAAAGTCGGTAAATTGAGCGGTACCGCTTTAGGGCTTACCGCCTAACCGCTCTTAGTGCTTGCCGACGATCAGAGAGGCGTGTCATGGCGAAGCGACAAAGAACCGCCGCCACAAAGCCGCTGGACGATCAGGGCTCGACGCTCATCAAGGTGAACCCGGCGCAGTTCAAGGTGCCGCGCCCGGCGACGAAGCATGTGTATGTGATAGCCACCCGCGAGCAGGTTCAGGCGCTCGCCGACGCCATGCCGCCCAATCTCGCCCTTGGCGTCCTGCTGGCCGGCACGCTGGGCTTGCGTCAAGGCGAGGTGCTTGGCTTACAACATCGTGATATAGAGCTGGATGCAAGCCCTGCGCTGTTGCATGTGCGCCGTAGCGCCAAGGAAGTCAGCGAGAACGGGCACAAGGTGTCAATCCTCGGGGAGACGAAAACGCCCAGTAGCAAGCGCGATATCGAAGTGCCCGCGCCCTTGGCCGGCAAGATTCGAGAACATCTCGCCACCTATGTGGACAAGAAACCGACCGCGCTGCTGTTCACCGGCGTCCGCACTCGCGGCACAATAGGGATTATGACTGATGCTGAAAACACCAAACCCGAACTCCCCGAGAACGTTCGCGTCCGCTTCTGCCCGTCTCCGACTGGCACTCCGCACGTCGGCATGATTCGCACCGCCGAGATTCGACCGGGGAAAACAAAAAACCCTCGCGAATCCGCGAGGGTCATTGGCTGGGGTGCCTGGACTCGAACCAAGAATGGCTGAACCAGAATCAGCTGTGTTGCCAATTACACCACACCCCAATTTGGCTTGGCGTAGCAACTCCGAAGAGTTGTTCGTCGTACCCCCAACCGGATTTGAACCGGTGTTGGCGCCGTGAGAGGGCGTAGTCCTAGACCGCTAGACGATGGGGGCATATTCAGTTTTCACTGGTTGCGAAGCGAACCGCGCAACAGATGAATACTGTACGCGAGGATACAGATCACCGCAACTCCCGGCGTGTCGCACTATGCATTAGCCGAACCCACCCGCATCTAGTTACATCATCATCGGCCAAAATGCACAGCAGAGGTCTCTCAGCTCATTCTTAGGTAGATTGCATTCATTTGGTAGGTGGCGCTCAAGCCGCATCCACAGAAACCCGCCATTCCAATGACCGGCGTGACGGAGCACCTACCAAGTGAATGGCCAATCTACCTAATGAATGCATGCGCTCGGCATTTCGAGTCACAACGGCAGCACAGGCATTGCTTGGAGTATGCGAAGGCGGGCATCTGCGTGAACAGATGCCCGCCTTTAGCTTCCCTCGGGAAGAGAAATCACAGATGCGCGCGCAGGCCCTTCAGGCGGGCGACGGTCAGCGGCTTGCCGACGATCTCCATGGACTCGAAAAGCGGCGGGGAGACGCGGCGGCCGGACATGGCCACACGGACCGGGCCGAAGGCCAGGCGCGGCTTGTATCCGCCGTCCTCAACCAGCGTCTTGTTGAGCAGCTCGTGCAGGGAATCGGTCTTCCAATCGGCCTCATCCACACCTTCCAGCGCGGCGATGGCGGCGTCCAGCACTTCTCCGGCGGAATCCTTGAGCTGCTTCTTGGCGTCATCCGCAGGCTCCAGATATTCCTCGGTGGATAGCAGGGAGCCGACCATACCAGCGACCTCGCCCAGCAGACGCACGCGCGCTGAACCAGCGGAGCAGCGGCGGTCAGAATCTCCTGCTCGCGGGCAGTCAGCGCGTCCCAGTTATCCGCGGAAACCACACCATCACGGTGCAGGTACGGCACAGAGCGGCGCAGGAAGTCCTCGGGCTCAAGCATGCGGATGTGCTCAGCATTGATGGAGATGGCCTTGTCGATGTCGAAGCGAGCCGGGTTGGCCTTCACGTCGCGCACGTCGAACTTGGCGATCATCTCATCCATGGAGAACACGTCGCGATCCGGCGCAATCGACCAGCCGAGCAGGGCCAAGTAGTTGAGCAGGCCCTCGCGGATGAAGCCGTTGTCGCGGTGGTTGAACAGGTTGGATTCCGGATCGCGCTTGGAGAGCTTCTTGTTGCCCTGGCCCATCACGTACGGCATGTGGCCGAACAGCGGCATTTCTTTGGCGATGCCCAGTTCCATGAGGTAACGGTACAGCACGATCTGACGCGGCGTGGAGCTCAGCAGATCCTCGCCGCGCAGCACCACGTTGATTTCCATGAGTGCGTCATCAACCGGGTTGGTCAGCGTGTACAGCGGGTCGCCGTTCGGGCGCACAATCACGTAGTCCGGCACGGAACCGGCCTTGAATTCGATGGTGCCACGGATCAGATCGTCAAAAGCGATGTCCTCGTCGGGCATGCGCAGACGCAGCGCCGGCTTGCGACCTTCGGCACGGAAAGCGGCCTTCTGCTCGTCGGTCAGGTTGCGGTCGTAACCGTCGTAGCCGAACTCGGCCGGGCGGCCAGCAGCAAGGTTGCGCTCCTTGATCTCCTCAGGAGTGGAGAAGGACTCGTAGGCGTAGCCGGCGGCCAGCAGCTTGGCGGCCACGTCCTTGTAGATGTCGGTGCGCTCGGACTGACGGTACGGGCCGTGGGGGCCGCCCACGTCGATGCCCTCATCCCAGTCGATGCCCAGCCAACGCAGGGATTCGAGAATCTGGTTGTAGCTTTCCTCGCTGTCGCGCACGGCGTCGGTGTCTTCGATACGGAAGACCAGCTTGCCACCGGTGGCGCGAGCCTCCGCCCAGTTGAACAGGGCGGTGCGAATCATGCCGACGTGCGGGGTGCCAGTCGGAGACGGGCAGAAGCGGACGCGAACGTTCTCGGGGAGTTCGGGTTTGGTGTTTTCAGCATCAGTCATAATCCCCTATTGTGCCGCGCGCGCCGGACGCGCCACCCTTGGAATCAGCAGGACAGACTCACGAAGAGCAGATCCCAGTCTTGGGACTCGCTCTCACGGGATTCGTGAAGGTCGGCGTTGACGTCAGTGTCAGCGTAATCGCGGTTCATTGGTGTTCCTTACGTCTTATTGTTGGTATTCATTGCGCCGAGAACTTCGCTTGCCCGCCAGCTCCGTCCCTGCAGCCGTACGCAAATCTTGTCTTAAAGTAACACGACCAAACAGAAACGGTCATCATCATTCGACATCAATTTGATAACAAATCACGCTATATCGCCAAGACTGTCCACATTCAGACAACATTCATTGTTTCTGTTGGGTTTTTCATAAAAAAACTGGAAAAATGAGAGATGATGAGTCTCATCTTGTGAAAGGGGTATCAATGACCGATCCCAACAATGGTGCGCCCGCGCCGCAGTATCCTGCGTCCAACGGCACGCCTGACGCCAATAATCCAGCCGAGCCGAATACCGCGGCGCCGCAGTACGGAGCTCCCGCACCCGCATATGGACAGCTCTCCGGCAACCCTTACGGACAGCCGCATATGGACAGGAGCAGCCGACGCAACCCAACCCGGCATACAGCCAGCCTTACGGCCAACCAGCCGGCGCGCAATCGGCTCCCGCCTACGGCCAGCCTGCGTATGGCCAGCCCAATGGCAATCCCTACGGTCAGCCCGATGGCGCATACGGCCAAGTGCCGCCCACCTACAACGCTTACCCCGCGCCCGCAGCCGCCACAGACACCAACGCGGTTCCTCTGAACAAGCCCTACTACGGATGCTCCTTCCAGGAGGCATTCCTGCGTTTTTGGAAGAAGTACGTGGTGTTCAGGGGCCGCGCATCCCGCAGCGAATTCTGGTGGTGGATGCTGGCCAGCTTTGCCATTCAAGTCGTGCTGTCAACCCTCGTGGATGTCTCCAATGACCACCTGTCATTCCTCTCTTCGCTGTGGAGCCTGGCCATACTCGTCCCGAGCATCGCACTATCCGTTCGCCGTCTCCACGACATCAACAAGCCCGGCTGGTGGCTTGCCATCTTCTATGGAGCCGTGTTTGCTGGCGCAATCCTCATGATTGTTGGCGGCGGCGCTGCACTCTTCGGCGTCCTCAGAGTCTGGGGAAGCCCCTCTGACAGCGGCTACTATGCCACAGCCGCAGCGGGTAGCCTTGGCATCCTGTTCATCGGCGCGATAATCGCGGCCGCAGCGGGCATTGTCTACATTGTGTTCATGGCGCTACCCAGCAAGCCGGAAGGCGCGCGTTTTGACGACGATTTCGCCGCAGCCGTCCCTTATGGCGCTCCGGTTCCTCCCGCTGGCGCTCCGAACGGCTACGCTCAGGCCGCGCCGGGCTATGGCGACCCGAATGCCGCGCCTTACGGGCAGGCCGCACCGACCGCACCGGCTTATAATCCGTATGCCCAGCAGACTGCTCAGCCTGTACCGGGCCACGACCCGTACGCGCAGTCGACTGCACCGGCCGCACCTACCGCTTACGGTCAGCCGGCTCCCACTGCGCCCGACTACAGCCAGCCCGCGACACCTGCCACCTACACGCAGCCCGCTGCCGCACAAACCCCTGACTATGGTCAGCCGGCGGCTCCCGCTTCTAACTACGGACAGCCCGCCACGCCAGCTCCTACCGCCGAGCCGGCTGTCGCACCGGATGATTCAACCATCCCGGCTTCCGACAACGAGGACGACGGCCAGAAGTCGTGGCAAGGTCAGTGACATTACGATAAGGCAGCCCGGTCAAACCGGTCTTCCCACTGAAAAAACCGCACCCCCAATCGTTAGGCTGAAAAAACAGATATCACGATTGAGGATGCGGTTTTCTCGTATGCATTGCTTTACAACCGCACGAACACGGTCGGAGCTCCAGAAGGCAGCGTGGCGGCAAGGTTCGGTTCGCCATCGGCGGAGAGACGGAAAATGGCCACATTATTTGAGGCCTCATTGGCGGCAAGCAGTAGATTGCCAATCGCCAATAAGTGACGCGGACGGCTCCCGGCACAATCAATGCCACGGCCACGCCAACCAAGAACATCCGGCTCGTCAAGCCGGGTAAGCCGCTTGCCATCCCACAACAACGTCACGATGCGTTCGGAACCACGCAGCCCCACATACGCCAACCCAGCTATGCCCTCGCTGGTTGCCGCGGCACCCGCGTTCCCCTGCAGTGCATTCCATGGCACAAACGCCAGCGAAGCCGCCTGATCCGGCTTCGGCAGCGCATCAGGACCAAGACTGACCGTTTGCAGCACACGGATTGTTCCATTGTCGAAATGTTTGGCATCATGGCCGGGCTCAGGGCCAATCAGCGTTACCGTGCCGCCCCATTCACCAGCCACCGCCACACGCCAATCGTGCGCAGAGTCATCGGAATCGACCGGCAGTAGATGCTGGTCGCGCGGACCGGTGCCCGGCGCGAGGGTCACCGCGCCCTCACGAATCAGCTCGCCGTGCTCCCAATGATGCACATAGATGCGATCCGCGCCCAGATCACTGGTCAGCACTCGGCCATCAGGCAATGGCTGCACCCAATGAGCGTGAGGACATTCCTGAGCTGGCAGCGGCCCATGCCCCTCGCCGCGTAGCATCTGTGCGACTTCGAGGATTACACCGGATTCCGTTACCGGATGCACGCAAACGTACCCGTCGGCGTAGTCGGCGGTGATGAGGCGACCCTGACCTTCGTCGTCGCGCACAAACACCACATGAGTGACGGCATGACCCGGCGTGGGTACGCGGGACAGCTCCACAAGCCGCAATGAGTCGCCCGCCCCCTCGACGCGAAATGACGCTATCTCATTGGTGTCTTCCAACACCGCATACAGCACCTGGCTGCCGTCCGCAGCGGTATGAAGCTCCATCCATGTGGGCGATGGCACGTCAGCAAGCAGCCTTCCACGGCTAAGCAGTGCGGCATCGTCGCTGTCATTGCTGGCATTGCCGCCGGCTTTTAATATCAATTGTTCGATGCCCGGGCATGCCGCATTGCGCAACTCGCCGAACCCACCAACCACAATGTCCATAATCCCCCCCTGATTTATAAGGGTTCACGGCATCTTGCGACGCCGATTGGACATAAAGAAACGATTCGACAACGAATAGTTCACCCATCACGGCTACCAGCGCAAAGATTTCTCGCAGTAATCCTTGATCTCGAGAAATCTTTGCGCTCACTCACTCTCAGCGCAACAATTTCTCGAAATAACCCTTGAGTTCGAGAATTATTTGCGCTTACCCGCACTCAGCGCAAAGATCTCTCGAACTTAGGGCTTATTTCGAGAAATCGTTGCGCTAAGGCATCGCCAACGCGAAGATTTCCCCAAAGAGCTGGGAAATACCGCTCACAACTCCACGGTTTCCTTGTTGGGGTCGTCCTTGATGTGTGCGAACTTGGCGGCCAGGGCCTCCTTGTTGCGCTTTTCATCCTCTTCCTTGGCTTGGCGCTTGGCCTCGTCCGGGTTCCAGAGCACGTCTTCGCGGTGCTTGCCCCATTCGGCTTGAGCCAGCGGGGCGATGAACTCGGCGGTGGCGGCCAAAGAGTCGGCGCCGGAGGTATTGGCACGGGCTTCAATCAGATCAAGAATCTGCTTGTCAGTCAGGCAGATGCGCGGCACCGAGCACTGCTCGCGCAGTTCGTTGACGTAGAGCAGAATCGGCAGAACTTTGGCGGCTGCACTGGCGGCAACACTGTCTGCGGCGTCTGCTGAATCATCGACCGAAACACCATCAGCGGAACCGGAAGTATCGGCGGCATCCCCAGCACCACACCCAGCAACGCATCGCACACGGCGAGCGCGGTGGCGAATCGAACAGCCACATCAGCAGGCTCGGCGGACGCGGCCAGGCGACCATCGGCCTCAGCGTCAGCCTCAACCTGTGCTTCCACAGCGGCGATCGCTTCCTTCACTGATTCCGCCGTTTCGGAATCCCAATCAATACCCAAGGCGTTGGCCGCCTCGATAATCAGCTCTGCATCGCCGGATTCGGCGTAACCGGTCATCGTATCGTAGGCGTCATTGGCAGCGAGTAGGGCGTCGACGATATTCTGCGGGCGGCCGGGAATCTCATCGGCGCCCTCATAGACGAACTCAGCGTCCGGCACAGTGACGTCTTCACCGGTCAGAATTCGCGCGAATGCACGGGTGATGCGCACCTGCAGATTCTCCGCATACTTGGCGTCGTTGTCCATCTGCATAGCCTCGATCAACGGCCATAAAGCAATCAGCCCCGAGCCCACTTCAGCGGCCCTGGCCACCGCCGGCAATGCCGCGACCTGCGCGATTGCCTCACGATTCAGTTCGATAGTCATCCGTGCTCCTTTGCGTCCACCACTCGATTGTACGCGCTTACTTGGCTCCCTCCTCGAGGGGAGCTGGCGGCGAAGCGTCTGAGAGAAGTTCGGTTGCGCGACTCAGGCTCCCCTCAGTCTCGCTTCGCGAGCCAACTCGACAGCAATTGTGGGCGGGCTACGCCCGCGCCTCAATAGCTCGCCTACAAACAGTCCACTGGACTGTTTGCTTCACGGCTCAGTCTCAGAGAAGGAAGCCAAGGTTGTATGACACCAGTCTGCCGTTACTTGACGTTGGCCGCTGGGTCAACATACGTGATTGACATCACACGGCCGGTTTCGTTGTCGTACGTCACCGAGGTCACGGAGGCAAGCGCCGTGTGGCGCAGGAACATCCAGTGCTCCGGGTGGCCAGTCTCCAGATAGTGTCGGTAGCTGAAAATCGGCGACTCGTGGCTGACCACCACGATCTGCTCGCCGGGGTGCTGGGCGACCTTCTCGCGCGCGAAGTCATCCATGCGCTGGGCGATGTGCTGGTATGACTCGCCCCAGCTGGGCTTGTACAGGTTGGTGACGAGCTTCCAGTTGCCGTTCTTCCACAAGGCACCCTCGCCATGGCCGATACGTTTGCCGCGAAACTCGTTACCCGCTTCAATCACCCGTTCATCGGTGGCGAGGGTGAGCGGAGCTTCGCCGCGAGCTTCGCGCACCGGGTTCAGGGCATCGAGAATCGCGCCGGCGGTCTCACGTGTGCGGTCGAGCGGCGATGAATACACGGCGGCAATCGTGTTGGTTTGGGGGTTCTTGGCCAGATAGGCGGCAGCGGCCTGGGCCATGCGCCGGCCAAGATCGGAAAGATGGAAATCAGGGAGACGCTCATAGAGCAGATGGTCGGGGTTGTGCACCTTGCCGTGCCGGACGAAATGAATGGTGGTTGCGCTCATGAGCCGTCTTTCTGGTCCTTGCCCCAATGGGCGTGAAAACATTGTTCTGGTATCTCCAATCTACCGCGTGTCGCACCCCATCAAACGATTAAATTGTCCGTGACGCAAATATGCGCGTGGAACACGCGACGCAAACTTTGCGCGACCATGGACAACACATCATTCGATGAGGGCTTCGCTGGCAACGCCACGCCAGCGGGGGACATCCAATCGGGAGCGGAAAGGAGCGTAGTGCTGTTATGTCCAATAACTCGTCCAACTCGAACACGAATACCGTTATGGACGGCATCAAGGAAGTAGGCCACAAGGTCTTTGGTGGATATGCGGAGTTGCTGCGCATTCCCCACACCGCCCGCTATTCGATTGGCTCGGTCATCGCCTGCATGCCGTTCCCGATGGTCGGTATGACCATCACCATTTCCGTACAGCATTACTACGGCAACTATTCGCTGGCCGGCATGCTCACCGCCATCCAGGCGATCGCACTGGCCATCTCCACGCCACTGCTCGGCAAGCTCACCGATAAGTTCGGCCAGCGGCAGGTTTCGATTCCGACGATCATCGTGTGGATCGTGGCCGCCATCGCGCTGACCACGGCGATCACCAATCGGGCGCCTGAATGGGTGCTGTACTGCCTGACGCCGTTCCTGGCTGCCATCCCGCCGTGGGGCGCGATGAGCCGCGCGCGTTGGACCAAGATCTTGAAGGGTGATCAGGAGCGCACCAACCGAGCGCTTTCTCTGTGCGGTGTGCTGGACGAGTGCATGTGGGTGATCGGCAATCCGCTGGCATCCACGCTGGCCGTGATTTCCGGTCTGCTGGCTTTCTCATTCACCGGCATGTGCGTGGTGGTGGCGCGCTGATGTTCCTCACCGAGCTGACCACCGAGCCGCCGTCGCAGACTGCATTGGCACGGGCTGAGGGTATTTCCCGTAAGGAATACCGCGAGCGCGAGGCCGCTCGAGCCGAAGCATTGAAAGCGGAGACCGCGGCCGAAGAAACCCGTCGTCGTCTTGAGCGCGAAGGCGTAACCGACCAAGCCGTGATCGACAAGGAGATCGCGCAGGCGGTCGCCGATGCGCGTTCCGGCAAGAAGGCGTCCATCTGGGGGCCGGGCTTGATTGCCGTGTGCGTCACATGGTTTGGATTGGGCGCGTTCCAGTCGGCCACCGGTATTTCCATTATCGCGTTTGCCACCGAGTCGAACATGAAGCAGTACACGGGCTTTGTGTTCGCCTGCTTCTCCATAAGCTCGCTGATGGGTGCTCTGGTGTACGGCGCGAAAAACTGGTCGATTGCCCTATGGAAGCGTTTCTACTTCTGCCTGGCCGTGGTGAACATCGGTATCAGCACGTTCCTGTTCGCCAAGCATTTGTGGGTCATCATGATCATCTACCTGATCATCGGTGTATGTCAGGCTCCAACGTGGATTAATGGCAACCAGCTCATGCTGCACTTGGTGCCGCCCTCGCGTTTGACCGAGGGCATGGCGTGGATGGGCGCGATGAATTCCATCGGCTCCTCCGCCGGGTCGGCCATTGCCGGCCAGTTCATCGACCGCATGGGTTCGCACGGCGGCTTTATGGTGGTCACCACTTTGGCCTTGGCTTCGCTGGTGATTGCTCTGATTGGCTTCAAGCAGATCAAGGGCTCCACCGAGCAGCCAACCCTCACCGAAGTGAGTGTGTGACATATAGCCAAGTCCCCTCTGACGATTGAGATGATTTCATCCCAATCCCAATCCCAATCAGCTTCATCAGCTCCCAGTAACACCCTAACTACCAGCAGCGTCATAAATTCAGGAAATTTGCCCACTCGTCCTAGATTTCTGTCACTGGCCCGAACTCAGCGACAGAAATCTAGGAAATTAGGGTGATTTCCTAAAATACCGACGATAACAACGACTCAGCGTCAGAATTTCAGGACGAAGCCATTCTTTTCCTGAAATTCTGACGCTGAGATGTGGCTTATCACCGCCCATTAGCAGTTGAACCACGGAAAGAGACGAAAATACGCCTTACTTCGGCCAACCTTTGGGGGTGTGCTCCAAGGACCACTCGCCAAGCTTATGAGAGAAGCTGCTCTGCCACTTGGCTTCCAGCTCCTCGGCGGTCAGACGGTTTTCGGCGGACTTCAGACGATTCATCGCGTTGGTGTGTGTATCGTCAAGCAGCCATTTACGAATCAGGAAGTTCCACACCATCACCACGGCGGTGGCCACCAGCTTGCCCACGTTGGTGCGCAGCAGGTATTCGGCGTGCTGCGAGACGAAAGCGTCGTGGTTCATACCGTAGGTGGAAATCCAGATGATGGCGTCGTTCATGAACAGACCGACCACGGCACCCGCCACGAAGATGACGATCTCCATCCATCGCGCCATATCGTCACGATGCTTGAACACGAACTTCATACTCGCCAGATAGTTGAAAATCAGGGAGATGATGAAAGAGATGGTGGCAGCCAACACGTTGTGCATGTGGAATACGCCCACCAGCAGGTTGAGGATACCCCAGTCAATCACAAAGGCGATAACGCCTACAATGCCGAACTTCATCAGCTGTTCAATCAGTTTTCTCACAGAGGGTATTCAACACTATTGGTCTGACCGTGGGGTGCGAATTGGCCAGAAAGTCCAATAATCTCCGCAATTGGAGATGCTCCCCCTCAGAGAGGAGAGCCAATCATAAGCAACATGGAACCGATACGAGGTGCAGGCAATCTTATGGAGGAAATCAAGGCAGTGCATAACGACGGGCACCAAAGCTAGACTGGAGACGAACCAAATCAAGGAGGAATCCATGCCTGTTATTCACACTCACGTGTCCGTATCCACCACGCCTGAGCAGCGCGAGGCACTGAAGGCCGCATATGGCAGGGCAATCACCGCTGTGCCGGGCAAGTCCGAGGGCTGGCTGATGTGCCCGTTTGAGGACAATATGCCGATTTACTTTGGCGGCAGCGACGACCAGCCGGCCGCTACGTGGAGGTCAACGTGTTTGGCCGTTCCGTGCCGAGCTCTGCCTGGGAGAAGCTGACACAAAACATCATGGCCGCATTGAACTCTACGCTTGGCGTCCCCGAGGACCGCACTTACATCCGTTACACCGCCACCACCGACTGGGGCTGGAACGGCGGCAACTTCTAGTTGTTGTATCTTGCCCCCGGAGGGGGAGTTGTCGAACACAGTGAGACTGGGGGGGAGTGGTCTGCCATGGCACTCCCCCCAGTCAGCTTCACTGCCAACTCGTCCGCAGATTACTGGCTCACTGTCGTTTGCCTTTCTGCTACAAACAGCCCCACCAGGCTGTTTGCTTAACGTCTCAACCTCAAAGCGAGGATTCGAGACATGAAAAGCCCGCCGCTGGCGGGCTTTCTGCATTTCAAGGGGCTGATTTCCAACATTCAGAAACTCTACTAGCGCTTCAAGGGGCTGCTAATACAAGAAACCCGGAATATGACCATTGAAATTGCAACGGTCATACTCCGGGTTTCGCAATCGAAGAGCCCCTCGAAACGCAGATAGACCTCCGGAAAACCGGAAATCAGCCCCTCGAAGGCAAGTTACTGCGGTTCAAGCTCAATCACACGATCTTGGGCATGGGGGTGGTGAGGCTGGTGGTCAGGTTGACGTGGACCAGACCGGCGCCGGCGTGCACTTCGACCTTCTTCAGGGTCACGGTGCGCTCGGCCTCCGGGGCGCGGTCGTTGTCGGTCATGGTCGCAGGGGACTTGACCGCCACGAAGGCCAAATCATCCAGCGAGATACCAGCAGACTGGCACAGTTCCATGGCCTCGGCCGCGGACTCGGTGAAGCCCGGCTTGTAGATCACGCGATCGGCCGGAACACCATAGGCGTTCTCGGCTACCCACTTGGCGTTCTCCGTCAGGGCCATGCCTTATGCGAGCGCGGCTCAGCCGGCATGGAGCCGTTCTCAAGCGCATCGACAAAACCATCAAGCTGCGGAGCCAGCGCCTCGCCGCCATCGCGGAACAGGTTGCCGATGATCGGCGTGCGGAAGCCCAGCTCGTCGGCGGTGGCCTTCAGGGACGGAACCTGATCGTCCTCGCCTTCCCACAGGTTGATGAGCGGGAAGGTCGGAATGTCCAGGTTCTCCAGGCGCTGCACGTGGAACGGGTAGCGCCAAGCCAGCTCGGGATCATCGCGCCAGGTGGAGGCACGAGTCACCACAATCGCGGCGGACGGCCACTGCGCACCGAATTCGCGGCACGCGATATCCAGCCACTTCTGGGCGCCGGCGTCGGTGCCATAACCGGCCTCAACGACGACCACATCATGCAGGGCGCAAGCCATCTCCACGGAGACCAACGTCGGAATGCCGATGGACACGTTGGCAAACGGGCCGCCGTGCACGTACACCGGGGAACCGTTCACGGTCTCGGTCTTGGCGGGTTTGACCGCATCGGCCAGAATGCCGGTGATGCGCCACAGGTCCACGAACTCGCCGAAGGTCACGGCCTGGCCGTCCTTGGTGCCGGCGATCATCTTGGACACGCGCTCGGCAATCTCGTCCATGGAACGGGAGAGCACCACAATCTGCATGAGCTCGGAGGTGGGGGTGAGCACCGTCTTCTCCGCCACGTTGCCCTTGCCGTAGTCCACAGCGATGGAACGCAGGGAACGGCTCGGCACTTCGGAGACGCGCGGCACGAGAATCGTGTCGAGCTTGCCTCATCCACGGCCTTCTCGGCAAAGGAGACGAGCAGGTTCTGGGCCGCCTCGATGGCACCCATCTCACCGCACAGACCCCAGTCGATGAGCTCGGGGTGGGTCAGGGAGGCCTTGCCGCCACCGGAGGCACCGCCCTTGGAACCGGCTGCGGTGATGCCCATGCTCGGCTGGCGCAGCACGGCGGCCGCGTCGATACCGCGCTTGTTCAGGGCGTCAATAAGGGCGATGGTCGTGGTGGTCTTGCCCTCACCGCGCGAGGCCTTGAGCGGCGTATCGGCGGTGACAAGGATCACCTTGCCGTGCTTGCGCGGAGCGTCGGGGTTCTCGGCCAGGTACTTCATGTAGCCGAATGCGTCGATTTTCTGTACCAAGCCGTATTGGCTGGTGAAGTCTTCGATGGTGGTCATATAAAGCCTTTCTGTGTGTGGTGGGGCGGCTGTCGCCGCCTCTTCGCCTAAAAACAGCCCACTGGGCTGTTTTCTTAACGACTCAGCCTCCCACAGCGGGAGCTGAGTCAAGACTAAAAGTCGGACATGTGGAAGCCGTTCTTCATTTCCATGCTGCGAGTGTACAGCACGGAGTCAAGCAACTTGTCGGTTTCTTCCTTGAGCTGATCGGCCATGGTCTGGTTGGCGGCGGCAAGGATCTCGCGCACCTCGGGGTTGCGCAGTGCGGCGATGATCTCATCCGGCTCCATCGGCTGCACGTCACCATCCACGTTGTCGGCCTCGAACTCCTCCTCCGCGGCGGACTGGGCGGCTTCCTCGGCCGCGGTCAGGCCAAGGCGCGCAATCTGCTCATCGGTGGCGGCCACCAGACGGTGACCCATCGCACCGGTCTTCTCCTGGTAACGCTCGACGGCGTTGGAGGTGGATCGGAAGGCACCGTCGCACAGGGCGGCGATGATGCGGTTGACCCAGTAGAAGTTCTCGGAGGTCACGCGGGTGGTGGTGTCTTCGAGGTAGGCCGGCGTCACATCCACGTTCGGGAAGAACGGCACCAGCGTATTGAACGGGTTGGAACCGTAAGCGATCCACTGCACGGCGCGGGAGGCCTGCGGACGGTACGGGCGAATCTGCATCACCGAAAGCTGGCTCTGGCGGTTGATGCCGATCGGACGGTACATGTGGCGTGTGCGCTCATCACCAAGCTGACCATACGGGTCGAACGGCGTGCCCTGATAGTGCGAGCTCAGCACGTACTTGATGTCCTCGATGGTCACCTTGCGCTCAGGCTGGCGAGCCCACGGGATGTCATCGGAAGTGGGCTTGTGATCGGCGTCCGGGCCGTCCCACACCTCGTCATACGGGTTGAGGAAGCGCTGCATGTACCAGGCGCGCGGGGTGTTGTACACGTGGTCGGAGTCGGAATGGGAGCCGAAGGCGTCGCGCGGGTTGAACGGCGTGGTGTTCTCCACGGCGAGGTCGAGATGGTTGGCCTCGATGAATTCGGCCAAATCGGCGGAGCACATGTGCTCGTTCTGCTCGCCCAAAGCGTCCTCAAGGTCGAATTCGTCGATACCGAGCTGGTTCGGCATGGTCACGTAGGCCTCGTCCGGCACGCGCTTGGCGATCCAATGATGGCCGCCCACGGTTTCCAGCCACCAGATCTCGTTGGAATCGGAGAAGGCGACGCCGTTCATCTCGTAAGTGCCGAACTCCTCGAGCAGTGAGCCGAGGCGGGCCACGCCCTCGCGCGCGGTCTTGATGTACGGCAGCACGATGGTCAGGAAGTCCTCTTCACCGATGCCGCCGGGAACCTCGGGCTCGTTGCCCTTGGCCGGCACATATTCCACGAACGGGTCGGCGCCGAGCACGCGCTCGTTGGTGGTCAGGGTCTCGGTGGCGCTCATCGCCACGTTCGCCTCGTTGACGCCGGCCTCGCCCCAAATACCTTCCTTCAGGTCCGCATTCGGCACGGCGGTGTACTGCAGCGGGTCGTCCGGCAGGGTGATAGTCAGGTGAGAGATCACCGACTTATACTCACGCGGCTGTTCGCTTGGTTTGACGACGATGAATCGCTTGGGATTGAACTCGCCGTTCGCGGAATCCTCGTTGCGGGCGATGATGGTCGAGCGTCGTAGCTCGCGTCTTTGCCTACCAGAATCGTGGTGCAGGCCATAGTGTGATGGTGTCCTTTCTTTGTTGTGGTCACGCTCCCGCTGGCGGGAGCTGAACGACGAAGTCGGACTGAGGGTGTTTTGTACTGACCCACCCCCAGTCAGCGATGCTGACAGCCCCCCGCCTGCGGGGCTCATGCGGCTCACGCCTTGCCGGTCAGGAAGATGCCGTCGGTGTCGGGCGTCTCGCCGCTGGCACGCAGCGCGTGCAGCAGTTCGTTGAGCCAGAATCCCTGATTCAATCCGGGAAGCGGCTTCTTGGTGGCCCACACCTGCAGATAATACTCATGATCCTTGTCCGGCGGCTGCGGTCCGTTGTACCGCATAATCACCGACGGGTCAGTGCTACGACCCAGGAACTTGGAGGCCGAGGAGTTGCGCCCCTGAACGGTCTCCGGAATCATGGCCGGCAGCTGACGGGAGAAATCCGGCGGAATGGCCAGCGCATGCGAGTCGTTGAAGTCGTACATCAGCGCATCGATGGCAGATTGGCCACAGACCAGTGAATCCACTCGAAACCACAGACCGGAATCGAATCCGGATCCACGAACTCCCAGTGCAGGTAACAGGCTTCGGGGTTCACATCATCGATGTAGAACGGGAAGGAGACCACAGGCACGCCACCATTGAAATATTCAGGGGCCGCGGCCTTGGCGAAATCGTCCGGAATAACGGTGAAATCGGCGGAAATCTTCATACCCACCAGTGTATCGCGAGCCATGTTGCAGATTTCAGTCTGCGGCAACTCAAAACGCCATCACAATACATGGTGATAACCAAACACGACTGAGGGCCTCCCCTCGACGGAAGGGAAGCCCTGGAATACCGAAAATGCCTTGCTTCCTATCCTCAAAGAGATAGAAAACAAGGCATTTTCCCGATTATTCAGCCGATTGCTCGGCCACGGTCACTCGGCCGGAGTGTAGAAGTCGCCGTTGAGGGCCTTGGCGGCCTTCTCCTGCGCTTCCTCCAGCGTCCAGTTGGCGAGCTCGGCGCGCACATCGTCCAGAGCCACCGGGGTCATGGACAGCGAGTTGACGCCGATGCCTGCAAGCACCACGGCCAAATCCGGATCGGCGGCAGCCTCACCGCACACGCCCACCGGCATGCCGTGCGCGTTGCCGGCGTCGGCGATGAGCTTGATGGCGCGCAGCACCGCCGGGTGCCATGCGGTCTGGTAGTTGGCAACCGAGCCGAGCGTACGGTCGGCGGCCAGCGTGTACTGGGTCAGATCGTTGGTGCCGATCGAAACGAAGTCGGCCACCTCGGCCACCTTGTCTGCCATAAGCGCGATGGACGGCACCTCGGCCATCACACCGACCTTCTTCAGACCAAAGGACTTGCCGAGCTTGACGAAGTAATCGGCCTCATGCTCGTCAGCGACCATCGGGGCCATGACCCACAGGTCGGCCTCGGTCTGGGCGTCGGCGGCGGCGAGCGCCTTGAGCTGGCCTTCGAGCACGTTCATGTGAGCCTTCAGCGTGCGCAGACCACGCAGGCCGAGGGCGGGGTTCGGCTCGTCTTCCGGGGTGAGGAACGGCAGCGGTTTATCTGCGCCGGCGTCCAGCATACGGATCACGACCTTCTTGCCGGGGAAGCGGCTCAGCAGCTCGGCGTAGGCCTTGGTCTGCTCTTCCACGCTCGGCGGCTCGGAGTTGCCGATAAACAGGAACTCGGAGCGGAACAGGCCCACGCCTTCGGCGCCATACTCCAGGGCCGGGTCGGCATCAGCGGGCTTGCCCACGTTGGCGAGCAGCGGAATGTGGTGGCCGTCCTTGGTGGCGCCCGGCTTGCCGCGCAGCTCCTTGGCCTTGGCGGCGTGAGCCTTGGCGGCCTCGGCATCCTCGATCTCAGCAGCGGTCGGGTTGGCAATCACCACGCCCTTGGCGGCGTTGACGATGACCTGCTCACCATTGGTCAGGTTCTCGGCTTCGGCGGCGGAGACCACGGCCACGATGCCGCGAGCGCGGGCCAAGATGGCGGTGTGCGAGGTGGGGCCGCCCTGCGAGGTGACGATGGCCAGCACCTTGTTCAGGTCGATTGCGGCGGTGTCCGCGGGGGAAAGATCCTCAGCCACCAGCACGAACGGGGTCTCGCTTTCCGGGATGCCGGGGGCGGGCACGCCCATCAGGTCGGCGATCACGCGCTGGCCCACATCGTGCAGATCGGCGGCACGCTCGGCCTGGTATCCGCCGATGGCGCGGAACATATCCTCAACTGCGGCGAAGCCTTCCAGCACGGCGCGCTCTGCGGTTTTGCCGCCGTTGATCAGCGAGGTGATGCTGGCCGCCAGCGAGGGGTCGGACGCGAACATGGAGATGGCCTGCAGAATCGGGGCGGCCTTCTTGGCGCCTTCGTCGCCGTTAGCCGCTTCTTCGGCACGACGGCTCAGGTCGGCATTCACCACGGCCAGCGACTTAGTGACGCGGTCGATCTCTCCCTGCGCCGGCACGGTATCGGCACGGGGCGCGTCGGAAGGCTCCGGCAGCGGGGCCGCCATACGAATAACCGAGCCGACCGCCACGCCACGGCCAATGCCAACACCCTTGATTTCCATAATGGTTCTCCTTTGTTCGTAAGGTAGTAGTTCTTTGGAGCAGTGGCCTCGATGCCTACTTCGGAGTATGCAGCCGCAGCCATTGCCGGCAAGTTCTTCTTTGTTAGTTCCCTTATTATGGTGGTTTATTATCTGCAACACGCCAACGGTAATCGTTTTCTGGATTTTATTCTACGTCTCGGTATACTCGATATCAAGCAGCTGCCGCAATTGGCCGCATGACTTCCATTTCAGACAGACGCAAAGGAGTGTCCTTTATGGTTACCCGCAACATCACCATCACTGATCCCGTCGGCATTCACGCTCGTCCTGCAGCACAGTTTGCTCAGCCGTGGCGGCCTCCGGCTGCAACGTCACCATCGCCAAGGAAGGCGGCGCAGCCGTCCCCGCCGGCTCGATTCTGTCCATCATGGGACTGGGCGTTCAGCAGGGTGACACCGTGCAGATCACCGTTGAGGGAGACAACGCCGAGACCGTTGCCGACTCCCTGACCGAGACCCTGCTCGCCGCCGAGTAAACGGGCGAAACTTCTCTCACTTGCCAAACGGCCGCCCCGCCTGTCCGGGCGGCCGTCTTTTGTTTTACAGTGATTGCCGGTAATTTCACCGAGCCGGCATGCTTTCTGGGAGAGGAGGCACACATGACCGCGAACGAGCCAGCGGAATCATCATCCGCCTCAATCGTCAATGTTGCCGCCATCGCCAACGTCTCCACGGCCACGGTGTCCCGTGTGCTTTCCGGCAAACGCACCAAGGACGACGACATCGCCCGCCGCGTGCGAGCCGCGGCCCACAGCCTTAACTATTCGGTGAATTTTGCGGCCAGCGCGCTGCGTTCCACCGTGACGAGAACCATCGGCCTGATTGTGCCGAGCGTTCAGGATCCGTTCTGCGCACGGCTTATCGACACGCTTGAGCCGTTGGTCAACCAGAGCGGCCGGCAGCTGGCGCTGAGTGTCGGGCGGACGCCGGAAGTGCAGAAGGAACGCATCGTGTTGATGGCGGCGCGCCATGTGGATGGGCTGATTGTCGTACCACTGCCTGGCATTGATCTGGGCGACGTGCTGGCGCAATATGCGCAGGAGATTCCCGCCGTGCAAATCGGAGGGTTGCAGCACACCACGTTCACGTCCGACCCCGCTCCGATTCAGCCAGCGCTGCAGCAGATCGCCGACGAGATACTGCGGCTGCTCGCCGATCAATCCAATACACCGGTGCATGTCAATCTGCCTTCGCGGCTTATCGCTCCGGGATCGCAAGACGCCGAATAAATTGGGCGGCCCTCATTACGGCCGCCTTGCATTGCGCCGGAACCACACTGCGCTGCATTACACCGCCAAGCGCACAAACATCAGGCGCATCGCAAGCGCCATCTCATACTGCGTCGGCACCTCACCTGCGCTAGCGCCAAGGGCGCAATCTCACGGAATCAACGCGCAAAAGAGCGATTCAAACACCAGCAGCGGATTGCCATTACCGGCAAGTCGCTTGCGGGCGTAAGCCACTTCGTCCAGTCGGGCCACCGCGCCGGCGCGGTTCAGCCGCACGGACAGCTCGGTGATGGCCGACCGATTCTCCAGGTTGATAAGCCCGACCGAATCCTCCGCATTGTTCTGCAGGACCGCCACATCACGGTAAATGGAGGCGATGGAGTTGAGCGCGCGGTCCAGCACATCGCGCGTGCGTCGTGTGGTCAGCCGCTTGAGATCGTCCTTCTTGGCGATCTGATTGAACGCGCCACGCAGTTTCGGCGGAATCCGCTCCCCCGGCTCAAGACCGTTGATACGGCGAAATTCCGCCTCTTGATCGGCCGCGGTGCGGCTTGCGTCCATCTCGGCCTGGGCCTTGGCATTGTCGATGAGGTTGCCGGCCAGCAGCACCGCGTCCGAGGCGCGAGCGAGGTTCAGTACGCCCACCACCAATTCGTCGCGATCCGTCATCACCTGCTCGTCAGTGGCGTACAACTTGGCGATGCCGATGTGTCCCTCGGCCAGACGGGCCGCCCGCTGGGCGACTTTCGGCTCGACGCCCGTGGTGGCAGTCAGGAATCCGGCCACTGCCGAGGCGGAGGGCACGGCGAGATTCACAATGCGCGTGCGCGAGCGGATGGTGGGCAGCACGTCCTGGGCGCTCGGCGCGCATAGCAGCCAGATGCAGTGTTCGGCCGGCTCTTCGATCTCCTTCAGCAGCACGTTGGTGGTGCGCTCCAGCATGCGGTCCACATCCTCAATGACGATGATGCGCCATGGTGCTGTGGCTGGCATTTGCTCGGAGGTGGTGATGATCTCACGCACCTGGTCGATGCCGATGGTCACTTTGTTGGTGGCCAGCACTGTGACATCCGGGTGGGTGCCGACGAGTACCTGCTGTGTGACGCGCGTGGCTCATCGCTCATGCCATGGTCGGGGCTTTCCAGCGCCGCCGCGAACGCACGGGCCATGTTGGAACGCCCGGAGCCGGGAGGGCCGCAAATCAGCCACGACTGGGCGATCTGGCTCGGGTCCCCCTGCGCGATGCGGCTGAGCATGTCGATTACCGGCTGCTGGCCTACCAACGAATCCCATACGCTCATGCCAGCTCCTTGATATCCGCTTCGATGGCGGCCCACACCTGCTCGATGGACCGGCTGGCATCGATGACGCGGAAACGATTCGGTTCGACCGCGGCCAAGTCAAGGAACGCCTGGCGGGTGCGGGACTGGAAGTCATCGCCGGCCGATTCCATACGGTCTTCGGCATGTTCAAGACGGTTGTGGGAGAGTGTCGGATCCATGTCCAGCAGATACGTGCGGTCCGGCAGCAAGTTGTTGGTGGCCCACATGCTTAAGGATCGAATCTCTTCTGACGTGAGCTCGCGGCCACCGGCCTGATAGGCCAGGGACGAATCGAGATAGCGGTCGGTAATGACCACTTCGCCGCGTTCCAGCGCCGGACGAATGGTTTCGGCGACGTGCTGCGCGCGGTCTGCGGCGAACAGCAGCGCCTCGGCGCGTGGCGCGATGTCGGCGGCACCCTCGTTCACGCCGTGCAACAGCAACTGGCGAACGGCCTTGCCTAACGCAGTGCCTCCCGGCTCGCGGGTGACGACTACCGTGCGCCCTTGAGCCTCAAGATACGCACGCAGCCGCTCGACCTGCGTGGTCTTGCCCACGCCATCGACGCCTTCAAATGAAACAAACAGACCGCTCATGCTATCGACCTTAGCGTTAGGCGCAGAGTTGCGGCTACTGCCCCGATTCACGGGCCCTTCTCCGTTCGGAGTGGCTGATTTTTGCTTTAAAGAACGTCTATTCCTGTTTCAAGGGGCTGATTAGGCCTTTCCCGGAGGTCTACTTCCGTTTCAAGGGGCTGTTGTCCAAGTAGACAACGTTCCAAAACGGCGGAATGACGTTGGCGCGGAGCCGTTCATACTCGTGGTTCAGCAGATGACCAGCCCCTTGAAGCGGAAGTAGATATTCTCAAAACGAGAAATCAGCCCCTTGAAACGCAAGTAGAGCAATAATTCCGCTCAGCCACGCTTGGGAATTACGGCGGGGCGCTCGTAGCCCTCGTTGGCGGTCAGCCAGTCGACATCCTTCTTCACGGTGGCGGCGGTGGAGCTGAGCTTTTCGGCGATGCGCTGGTTGGACCAGCCCTTGTTCGCCAGCTTCTTCACCTCGGCACGGCGTCCGGCGCGCTTGGCCTCGGCGGCATTGGTCGCAGCCGAAGCAGCGCCCTTCTTGGCTCCCCTGGCTCCCGACTTCGCGGCACCGGCACGCTCACGGCCGCGGCGGCCACGGTGGAGGGTCCAGCCGCGCGCTTTTCGGCAAGCAGACGGAACGCATCCTCCGGCGCAATCGACTCCGGCGTGTATTGGCGCGGCACCGTGCGGTTGGTCTCGCCATCGGTGATGTAAGCGCCAAAGCGGCCATCCTTGATGGTCACATGCTTGCCGGTGTTCGGGTCGTTGCCCAAATCACGCAGCGGCGGCTTGGCGGCGCCACGTCCGCGACCACGCCCGTACTTGGGCTGGGCGAACAGCTCCTTGGCCTTGTCAATGTCCACGGTGAAGATCTCATCTTCGGAGCCCAACGAACGGGTATCCGACCTGCCATCGGCGCTCGTCTTGGTCAGATACGGACCATAGCGACCGTTGTTGGCGGCCACCGTGCATTCGGAAACCTCACCGGTCTCGGCGTTGGTTTCCTCGTACTTACCACCTCGCGCGCAGGCTCAGCAGCTTCAACGCATCTTCCAACGAGAGCGATTCGGGACTCATGGTCTTGAACAGCGAGGCCATCCTCGGACGCGACGCAGCGGCCGCGGCCTTCTTGGAGCTCTTCTTGCCGGCCGGCGCAGTGGCGGCGGAATCGGCGGCACCCTCAGGCGGCACCAACGCCACATACGGCCCGAACCGACCGTTGCGCACTTCCACGGTGCCGCCGGAAACCGGGTCCTTGCCCAGCTCGCGCGGGCCACCGGAATGGTTGTCGGTCAGATCATGAGCCACTTCGACGGTCAGCTCGTCCGGCGCGATGGTGTCCGGCAGGGAGGCACGCTTCGGGTTGCCTTCGGCATCCAGATGCTCCATATCTTCCAGATACGGGCCGTACCGGCCAACGCGCACATGCAGGCCGTCGCCGATGTCAATGGTGTTGATGGCTCGGGCGTCGATCTCGCCAAGCTGTGCCACCTGCTGCTGCAGGCCTTCATGCGCTTCGTCGGCATTGCGGGCCGCGCCCTCGCCGGAGCCAAAGTAGAAGTGGGTCAGCCAATCCCGGCCAGTCTCCTCGCCGTGAGCAATGCGATCGAGGCCGTTTTCCATCTCAGCGGTGAACGTGTAATCGACCAGCTTGGGGAAGTTCGTTTCCAGCAGCTTGGTCACGGAGAATGCCAGCCAGCTGGGGATCAGCGCACGGCCACGCTCATACACATAGCCGCGATCCATAATCGTGGAGATGATGCTGGCATAGGTGGACGGGCGGCCGATCTCCTTGGCTTCCAACGTCTTGACCAGCGTGGCTTCGGTGTATCGAGCCGGAGGCTGGGTTTCGTGGCCATCCGGCTCGATGTCGGAAGCCTCGACCCGCTGGCCCACCTCCATCGGCGGTAGGGAAGCATTGGATTCGGAGGCATCGGACTTGGTCGCCTTGGCACCCGACTTATCGGCGGCGCCGCGTCGGCTGCGGCGGGTTTGGGCTTGCGGCCCTCGCCGGTGGCCTTCATAAAGCCAGGAAATTCGATGACTGTGCCGGATGCCTGGAATACAGCCTCACCATCGGCGGGACCAGCCGGCGCAGACAGGCGCACGGTGGCGGTCGATCCGGTGGCGTCGGCCATCTGGCATGCCAGCGTGCGCTGCCAGATCAGCGTGTACAGGCGCAGTTGGTCAATGGGCAGCTTGGAGGCCAGCTCATCGGGGTCATGGAATCGGGATCCCGCCGGGCGAATACACTCGTGGGCTTCCTGCGCGCCAGCGGTTTTGGTGGCGTACTGCTTGGGCTCGGCGGAGAGGAACTTGTCGCCGAAATGGTAGGAGACGGCGTTGCGGGCGGCGGTGATGGCCTCCTGTGAAAGCGTCACCGAATCGGTTCGCATGTATGTGATGTAGCCGTTCTCGTACAAGCTCTGTGCTGCACGCATCACTGCGCGAGACCCCATCCCGAGGCGATTTCCCGCGGTCTGCTGCAGGGTGGAGGTGGTGAACGGCGGCTGCGGGCGGCGGCGGTACGGCTTGGTCTCCATCGACATCACGGTGAAGTCGGCATTCTTCAGCGCTTCGGCCACGGCGGTGGCTGAAGCCTCATCAAGCTGGCGAACGCTGCCCGCAAAACCATCGGGAGTCAGCTGGCCATCCGAGCCGAAGTCCTTGGATCCGGCGAGTCGCTTGCCGCCCAACGAGATCATGCGGGCCGCGAACTCGGCGCGCTCGCCCAAAGCGTCAGGCGCGGCCAGCGTGGCGACGACATCCCAGTAAGGCGCACGCTTGAACGCCATACGCTCGCGCTCGCGCTCCACAATCAGTCGGGTGGCCACGGACTGCACGCGGCCGGCGGACAGGCCCGGCCCCACCTTGCGCCACAGCACTGGGGACAGCTCGTAGCCGTAGAGTCGGTCGAGAATACGGCGGGTCTCCTGAGCGTCGACCATATGGCTGTCGACATCGCGCGTTTTGCTTAGCGAGGCGTTGATGGCGTCCTTGGTGATCTCGTGGAACACCATGCGCCTGACCGGCACCTTGGCTTGAGCGTCTGCACCAGATGCCATGCGATGGCCTCGCCCTCGCGATCCTCATCAGTCGCCAGATAGAGCTCGTCGGCGCCCTTCAGGGCGGATTTCAGCTCGCTTACCGTGCGCTTCTTATCGCCGTCCACGATGTAGTAGGGCTTGAACCCATCGTTGACGTCCACGCCGAACTTGCCGAACTTGGGTTTATCGGCCGCGGGCACCTGGCTGGGTTGCGCAAGGTCGCGAATATGGCCGACCGATGCCATGACGGTGTATCCCTTGCCAGATAGTCACCGATTTTGTGGGCCTTGGTCGGGGACTCCACAATCACGAGCTTGGTAGCCATGCCCTACTCCTTATTCATTGTGTGAAACGCGCGGTGTTTCTGGCGTCATAATACTCACGACTCATGGTCAACTGCCAAATTTACGGCCACAACGCGCCATAAATCACCGTTTTGGAGGCGCTGGAGGCGCGCCAATGAGGCCCAATCGACTCAGCGGTGCGGCAGTGATGTGCCGCAAAGCCAGCAGCAGGCCGAAGGTGAGCGCGGCAACGCCGGCAACGCCCACGATGGCGCTGACGATCGAACCCGACACCGCCCAGCTCGCACTGATATTCAGCCCGGAACCACCTGCCAGATCACGTATGCGCTGTATGCCAGCAGTAGGAGCCGCCGGTGATCAGCACGCTGCCAACGATCTGCACGCTTACGGAAGAGACGCGGCTGCCCGGCTCGTCCATGCCGGACGTCCGGGTGAAGACCAGTACGATCAGCGCCAGACCGGCCACCAGCAGTATTGACATCGCCACGTCCGAGGGGCGGTGCCATTGGCCGTATATCACGGATACGCCGACGGTCCAAGACCAAATCACGCCGATAATGCCCGCCAGCGCACGTGCCGCACGAGGCACGGCGAGCAGCAGAATCACCGCGCAGGCGGCGGCCAGCATCGTGTGCCCGGAAGGCGCGGAATTGGCTGCGGGAGAATCAGTATTGATGATGAACGGACGCGGCAGCACCCCTTTGATTCGGGTGACGGCCAGGCACACCGCGGCGAACACGACGATCTGCCCGACGAGCCACCAACGACGACGCACCAATGCCGAGACGACGCCAATCACCGCAAGCAGACAACTGATGGCGATGACCAGCCATGATTGGGCGACGAGCGACATCAGGCCGCCGACCGCGCCGGGCACGCCGGCCACGAGGTTCTTCCACACCAGTTCGTCATACGACTGGCCGTCTTCGGTGAACACGCACACCCACCAGATGCCGAATCCCGCCGCGATCAGCAGCAGGCCGAACACGGCGCACAGCACGCGACTGGAGATACGCGGGCGCACAGCCAACGGGTCGAGCTTGGCCAGTCCACGGTCGATCTCGCCGGAATCAAGCGGATCGAGATCATCAAGTCCAAGCGACGGTCCGCGAGCCGGCGAGCCAAGCCCGGCCAGCGGATCGATGACGTTTGGGGACGCGCTTGCCGCAGCGGAGCCCGATCCCAACGCGGTGAACGGGTCACTTGCATTATCGGCGGCGGAGCGCGCATCAGAGGCGCCTCCCACCATACTGGCCGGCGCATGCGGATCACGAATTACAGGATTCTGTGCGTCATTCATATTCACGACTGTACGGCCGCGCCCCGGACAGTGCGCCGCATCGCCGCGCGCTCAGGGCCAAATCCGCACAAAAGAAAAACCTCCACGTACCCGGCAGAGGCCACTTACCCTTGCTGCATTCCTGCCCTGGGGGAGTTGGGTGACATACCGCCACGCGGAGGCTGTGACAAGCTTAAGAAAATGGGTGGACGAGCGACGGGAAGCCCTTTTTATTAGGCATTGCCGCGTGCCGGCCGGCGCTGCGCCCACGGCTTTCAGCCAATATCCATGCAAGTCGCAGAATAGTGCCCAATTGTAAGAGTTCCGGGAAAATCGCGCTTGGTGTTCGCCCTGAGAGCGTTCACGTCAAACGTTTGTTCAAGGCCAGCAGTTACGGTGGAATCATGGCTTCATATAAACGTCGTGCACATTCGTCAGACCGCGGCCCCGCGCTCCGTAAGCCTCGCGCCACGCAGAGCAAGACTGCAGGCACCACGAAAACAAGCTCTACTCGCGGACCTCGCGGCAAGAACAACACGAGCCGCAAGCCGGCCAACACCCATCGCGCACCCAGCCATAAAAGGAATGGCGGCCACCGTGTGCTCAAGTGGGTATTGGGCATATTCTTTGGCCTTATCGGACTCGGCTTGGCAATCGGCATCGGCGTGTTCGCATACCTGTATGCCACCACCGAGGTGCCCCAGCCCGAGAAGTTCGCCTTGGCGGAGAAGACCACCGTCTATTACGCCGACGGCACCACGCCGATTGGCTCATACGCCGAGCAGAACCGCGAGATCATCTCTTGCGAGGGGCTGCCGGACTATGTGGCAACGCCATCGTGGCCTCCGAGAACCGCACGTTCTATACGGATAAAGGCCTGGATCTCAAGGGCATCGCCCGCGCGTTCATCAACAACGTGACCAAGGGCACCCGTCAGGGCGGCTCCACTATCACCCAGCAGTATGCCGAACGCTACTACATGGGCGAAACCACCTCCTACGTGGGCAAGGCCCGCGAGGCCATCATTGCCATCAAAATCGCGCAGACCGAATCCAAGGATGAAGTGCTGTGCAACTACATGAATACGATTTACCTAGGCCGCAATTCCTACGGCATCCAGGCCGCCGCCAAGTCGTATTTCAACAAGGACGCCAAGGATCTGACGCTGTCTGAAGCCGCGATGATCGCCGGCATCATCCCCTCCCCCTCCACGTGGGATCCGGCCGACAACCCCGATATGGCCAAGGCCCGATTCAAGCGCGTGCTGAACATCATGCAGGAAGACGGCTACATCACCGCCAAGGATCACAAGTCCGCCGAATTCCCGCAGACCGCCGACGTGACGCAGCAGAACGAATACGCCGGCCCCAACGGATACCTGTTGGATATGGTGCGGCGTGAGCTGGTGGCTTCCAAGACGTTCACCAAGGAAGATCTTGACACCGGCGGATATAAGATCGTTACCACCATTGACAAGGCCAAGCAGGATGCGATGCAGTCCGTGGGAGACACGCGCGCGGACGGCATGCCGGAGAGCATTCAGGTGGGCGGCATCGCCGTGGAACAGAAGACCGGCGCCGTGGTCTCGGTCTACGCCGGCTCGGATTACCTCTCGCAGCAGCTCAACAACGCCGATCAGGCCATGTTCGAGCCGGGTTCCACGATGAAGCCGTTCGCGCTGCTGGGCGCCGCGCAGTCCGGCGTGAACTTCGACACGATGTTCAATGGCAACTCGCATCAGCATTTCTCCGGCATCACCGCCGAGGTCAACAACGCCCTGAACATCAACTGGGGCAACATCAACCTGTACCAGGCCACCGCCAACTCGGTGAACACGGTGTTCATGAACGTCAACGAACACCTTACGCCGCAGCGCACGGCGAAAATCGCGCATGAAGCGGGCATCGAGGGAGAGATCGACACCAGCTCCATGTACAACGTGCTGGGCATCAACGCGCTGACCGTGTGGGATCTGGCGCAGGGGCATTCGACCATCGCCAACAATGGCGTGAAGAACACCCTGCACATGGTGAACAAGGTGCTGAGCTCCGACAACAAGGACCTCTACAACGCACCTAACGAGAACAAGCAGGTGTTCGACGCCAACGATTGCGCGCTGGTGCAGAAGGCCATGCAGGGCACCACCACCTACGGCACCGCCGCTGGCGTGTCCAGCGCGCTGGGCGGCCGCCAAGTGGCCGGCAAGTCCGGTACCGCCAACGATGAGCTGGCGGCATCGTTCGTGGGTTACACGCCCAGCCTGTTGAACGTATGGGCCATTTGGAATCCGGATGCGGACGGCAACCCGCAGGTTGTGCCGGCATTCGGCGGCTACGGCGTCACCTCCACCGGCTACCCGGCGCACCTATTCGAGGAATACATGACTCAGGCGCTGCAGGGCACCGCCGTTGAGCAGTTCACCACGCCTAAGGACAGCGGCAAGATTGGTGGCTCCGACGGCACGTGGGGCTTGGGCGGCGGCCAGAGATCCTCTTCTTCCACCACCGATGACGAAGAGGCCAAGAAGCAGGCCGAGGAAGAAGCCAAGCGGAAGGCCGAGGAAGAAGCCAAGAAGCAGGCTGATGCCGAGCCCGGCAGAAACAGGAATTCGCCCAGCAGTACCTTGCCAACCCGAGCTATTCCACCGAATGCCCGAATTATCCGGGTACCAGCAGTGGCGGAGACGGCGACACCGGCGGCCCGACCACCACTCCCGACGGCGAGCAGAAGCCCACGCCCGACCCGCAGCAGCCGCAATCCCAGCAGCAGTAAGAGCCGCAGCACAGCTCCCTCTGATGGCAGCAACGGCTCCCTCTGATGAGGGAGCCGTCAGCGAAGCTGACTGAGGGAGAGACCCAATAGTATTGGCTCCCTCAGAGAGGGGAGCCAATACTATATGTGCGACTCAGCGGCCTCAGCGGTTGCGCTGGGAACGGTTGATGGCGGAGATAATCGCCTTCAGCGCGCTGGTGGTAATGGACGAGTCAATGCCCACGCCCCACACGATCTGCGCGTCGTCAGCCTCACCGACCTGGCATTCCACATAAGAGGCGGCCATAGCGTCGGTGCCCACGGACATGGTGTGCTCCACGTAGTCCATAATCGAGGCATCCACGCCGAAGTTGGAGATAGCGTTGAGGAAGGCGGCGATCGGACCGTTGCCGATGCCGGACACCTCGCGCTCCACGGGCTGCTCGCCCCCAACGTTCACGCCGCGGTCGAGCAGGCGAGCCTTGAGCACGGTGTCGGAACCGTCCTCACCGGAGCTGACGGACACCTTGAGCAGCTTCAGGCGGCCCCAAGGCGCAAGCGAAGCGTCGTGGGTATCGCCCACAACCACGCCGGCGGCGGTCATGCCGGACTGTTCGACCGGCAGGTACTCGTCCTTGAACAGGCGCCAGATGTCCTCGTCCTTGACTTCCTTCTTGGTGGTGTCGGCGAAGTTCTGGACGATCTTGTCGAATTCGATCTGCAGGCGCTTCGGCAGGTCAAGGTTGTGGTTGGTCTTGAGCAGGTATGCCATGCCGCCCTTGCCGGACTGCGAGTTGACGCGGATGATGGCCTCGTACGTGCGGCCGATATCCTTCGGGTCGATCGGCAGGTAGGGCACGAGCCAGACGAAGCTGTCGAGATCGGCGCCAGCGCGCTCGGCGGCCACCTGACGGGCCTCGAGACCCTTCTTGATGGCGTCCTGATGCGAGCCGGAGAACGCGGTGAACACGAAGTTGCCGGCGTACGGGTGGCGCTCGGAAATCTTGATCTGGTTGCAGTACTCAACCGTCTTGCGGATCTCAGGTACGTTGGACAGGTCGAGTTGCGGGTCGATGCCCTGGGTGAGCCAGTTGAGGCCCAGCGTGACCAGGTCAACCGTTGCCGGTGCGCTCACCGTTGCCCAGCAGGCAGCCTTCCACGCGGTCGGCGCCGGCCAGCACGG
>ENA-OQJX01000062-OQJX01000062.1-human-gut-metagenome-genome-assembly--contig:-NODE-62-length-71964-cov-3.044462_pt1 | contig 71964 bp, 49 predicted proteins | sample MGYA00242615_ERZ504782 | MGnify/ENA primary metagenome ERZ504782 (study PRJEB26092, sample SAMD00036354) | human gut metagenome | host: Homo sapiens | study: EMG produced TPA metagenomics assembly of... | reverse complement strand
TCATCTCCTTCCATCATCTCAGGTAAATGACTGGCTTCTTTAAAACCTACATTTCCTTCATACTGATGGATACTTTGCCTTTTTCTCCTCTCTTGGTTGTTACAATTACTACACCATTAGCGCCACGGGAACCATATATAGCCGTAGCTGAAGCATCTTTCAATACATCTATAGTTTCAATATCACTGGGGTTTAAGTCGTTCATTCCTTCAGAAGTAGGAATACCATCAATGACATATAAAGGACCACTATTTTTATTCTTAATGGAACTGACACCTCTGATCTGAATACTATAACTCCCTCCCGGACGTCCGGCATTCTTCTGGATGTTTACACCAGCTATTCTACCCTGTAAAGCATCGGCTGCGGATGGAGTAGATCCAGCAGTGAGGACGGAAGTATTGACGGAGCTGACAGATCCTGTAATGTCTCTTTTTTTCATCGTACCATAGCCTACTACCACCACTTCGTCAAGAGTTTCTGTATCTTCTTTCAATATTATATTAAGTTCTTTCTTTCCGGAAACTTTCACTTCTTGAGAAACATACCCGATATAAGTAATCTGTAAAATGGCATCTTTTGGAGTATCCAGAACGAACCGCCCGTCTATATCTGTGATTGTACCTGTTGACTGGCCTTTTACGATGACATTGGCACCGATTATCGGTTCGCCATTCGCATCTTTTACAATACCTGTCACCTTAATTTGTCCTTGCTGTATTCCTTGCACAATCTCAGTAGAAAGAATAATTTTCTTTTCAAGCACTGAATACTTCACATTCGTCCCTGCGAAAATCTGGTCTAGTATCTTGAATATATTATTGTTGTTTGCCGAAACTGATACAATACGTTTCAGATCTACGTGTTTATTGTTGAAGAAGAAATCAAACCCCGATTCTTTTTTCAGCTTTTCCAACACAGTGCCAACTGTTTCATTACGTACTTCAAGACTGATCATGGTCTTTTGCGCATACGACTCTGCCGCATAAGTCATACTTAACGAACAGATTAAAAAGAGTACACTTAGTTTCATAGGTAATGGAGCTTTATTTAAGATTAACCTACACGACTTTATCATCCAAAATAATTGGACGCTAAAATAATTTTTCATAATTTTGTAATTGAGATAAAGTTAATAAAATGTTGTCTTTGCTTGTCGCCAAACAAGCATAGAAAGATGATTTTTCATACGGGGTGATACGCCAATATCCTCCCGTATGTTTTTTGTTTAGGGAGCCTGTTGTCTGTTCATTTTTCTAGTATTTAAATTAAGGGTTAAACGTATATTAGTACACTTCTATTTTCAGCTTTTCCGTCTTTATATCTGCACTGTCAATGTACCGCCATCGTATACGGGAAGAAATCCGGAAATATTCCATAATACGCTCCAGGCGCTGATGGGTGAATGTTCCTGTGAACGAACAGCCTTTTAGTTCTTTGTTGGATAATACGAATTCCACATTGAACCGCTTGCCAAGCATGTGCAGCACTTCATCCAGCGGAGTGTCATTAAAGATGAGCTTACCGTCTTTCCATGAAATCTCCGATTCGCCCGAAGTGACGTAGCACTTGATATCCCCGGTTTGTGGGGAATAAACTAACTTCTGTCTGGGGGAGAGCATACTCTTTTGAAATTTTCCTTTGCTATTCTTATAAATAAACCCTACGCTGCCTTTGATAAGCGTGGTGGAAATGGGAGTTTCATTACCGTATGCTTCCACATTGAAACTTGTTCCGTACACCTCCACCTGAGAATGATGAGGGGTGGAGACGATGAATCGTTTCCGGGGATGATGGGTCACATCGAAATAAGCTTCACCGTTTAACTCCACTTGGCGTACATCGCCGGCGAAAAGGTGGGATAGCGGAGGGAGGATTCCGAATTGAGGTGAACTACCGTGCTGTCCGGTAACAGGACGGAGGTAGTCATGCCTGCATTGGTTTTTATTTCCACCATCTGAGCGGTGACTACCGGCTGCCGTCTGTCCGGATACAGAGCCAATACACCTATCAGGAGGGGAACGGACAGGATGGCCGCAATGCGTTGTGTCCATCCCCACCTGGACAGGTTTCTAACTTTTGTTTTGCTTTTTACCTTATCTAACGCTTTTTCCGTATCTATTTTCTTTGTGATATGCTGTGTGTCTACAGCCAGATAGAGCGTATTCAGCTGCCTGGCTATATGTAAATGTTCCTCGTCGGCATTCAGCCATGCTTCTATCTGTTCATTTTCCGGAGGAGTGGTTTTCCCTTCGAAATATTTAGTTAACAAAGTTTCTATATCGGTATGGTTTTCCATAAATTATGCTTTAATTTCTTCCTTTATATTATTAAGACAAGCGAGAATGAAAGGTATCTAAACGAAAAATGCTTTTTTTTCAAAAAAAAGTTTTTTTCCGATAAAAACCGCTATCTTTGTGCGCAAGGAAAACAGTTATTATACTATGAATCATACCGTCGAAGACTTGTCTTTGCTTAATGCTCTCCGACAGGGGGATGGTAATGCTTTTGACCATTTATTCAGAAGATACTATCCTATGCTGTGTGCCTATGCCCACCGGTTGGTATCGTTGGAAGATGCCGAAGAGATTGTTCAGGAGGTAATGTTATGGCTATGGGAGAATCGTGGGGATTTGATAATCGAGTCTTCATTGAATCAGTATTTGTTCAAAATGACCTATCGGAGGGTCTTGAACCACTTGACGCGGGAACAGGTGAAAACCAAGGCTGAAGCTGCCTTTTATGAGAGGACACAGGCGGCATTGTGTGAAGTGGACTATGCTCGTTTTGAGGAATTGGACCGGAAAATAAAGGAGGCGATGGCTGCTCTGCCCGACAGTTATCGGAAGGCCTTTGTGATGCATCGCTTTAAGGAACTGAGTTATAAAGAAATTGCCGAAGTGCTGGATGTGTCACCACAGACGGTGGCTTACCGCATCCAGCAGGCATTGAAGCTGCTTCGTGTTTCCTTAAAGGATTATTTGCCCATGCTGGTATGGCTGGTGGCTGAAAAGTACCTCTCCCGAAGTTTTCCCAGTTTTTTCCTTCAAATCCTTCAGCCTCTTCGCAAACGCTCGTCAATAAAGAAAAGCGGCTGGAGGATTTCCTCCCGGAATTCCTTCAGCCTAGTGTAGAAGTTTCAGCTCTTTATGGTTTGAGCTTCGTTTGTAGAAGTTTTCTATTATATTGTTTCGTTGTATATTTACTTTATTGTCAGGTCCGTGTCGTTTGTTGCCGATACGTTTTCCGTTTCGTTCTTCGGTTCGGGCAGTTTCTCTTTTCCGTAGAATCCCGGCATCGGTTCATAGATGGGGTTACGTGGAATGGAGATATTGCGCAGTTTTTTGTCTTTCGCCAGTTGGGCGATATAACGTCCTGCGGTGGCGCGTGTCAGTCCGCATAACGATTCAAACTTCCGGCGTGTCAACACGCTGTTTGTCAGGAAGTATTCCGTCAATGCCTCGTCTATACTCTCTTTTGTCACCGGCATGGAGTGCGGCTTGTATTTCGAACGCTCGGTCTTAACGTCGCTCAACTGATGCTTCAGGTATTTGTCCGCACGGAATGTCACCGATTTGAATTTCACCTTGTTGGCACGTGTGGAGCTTGGTGTCCGTGTCTCGGGGCAGGTAAGCGATATATGGAAATACCCTATCCCTTCGATGTGCACCCGGGCGCCGTCTTTCAAGTAATAGGCCAGTTTCTCGCTGAGCGAGATGATGGTTGCTTGATGTCCGCCACGGTGAGCGAGGAGCCGTACTGTATTTCCCGTGCCAGATAGTCGGTGTTGATGCGCTGCCAGTTTACTACACGGGCGTGATAGCGCTTCTTGCGCGTACCTATCGTATTGGGTGATTCATAAAATTCAAATTTGATAGCCATTCGCTTATTTGTTTTTATCCGGTTGTTTATGCTTTCTTGTACGGAAGAGTTTGCTGCAACTTCCTTTCAGGTTAATCATTTCACTTTGGTGATGAAATTATATCACTAAAGTGATGAAGTTGTATCACTCAAGTGATGAAACTTCATCATTCTAGTGAAATGATTAACTTGACGGTGCAAAAGTATGAAATAGTCTTGATAAAAACGAATAATTTCCCAGTTATTTTCGCTTAGTCACTTTTTTGCAGTAGTGTGTAGTAAATGCTTGTAAAAGAGTATTTTGTATGTTATCTTTGTGATATTACACAACCCCAAATAATGAAAAAGGATGAAAAAATTAGTGGAAAAATTACTGAATTGGTGCAAAAAGAGTATGAAAATGAGGATATGCGTGGGAAAAAGTGCGAATCCGGAAAGAGTGTTGCCTTCAATGGCTATGGAAACGGTGGGCGAAACTGTTCTTCCAGCGGCTGTCGAGGCAGTTGGTATGGCAGAAACTATCGATGAAAAGGCGGTTTCTGGCAAATCGGGGCGCAAGAAACCGGAGAATATGCTGGAGGCCTTGCAGTGCTTTTTGACCGCACGGTATGATTTTCGTTATAACCTTCTCACCGAACAGACGGAGTATCGTGGAAAAGAGATGCCGGATGAAGAGTATGGTATAGTGGCTCAACGTGATTTGAATACATTCTGCCTGGAGGCGCGTACCGGCGGCATCAATTGCTGGGATAAGGATGTGAGCCGTTTGCTCCATTCCAGAAAGGTGGAAAACTATCATCCTTTTCTGCATTATATGAACCACTTGCCTCAATGGGACGGGGTGGATCGTGTTACTCCGCTGGCCGTGCGTATATCGCGTAAACCGATGTGGGTGAAAGGGTTTCACCGTTGGATGCTGGGTGTTGCTGCCCAATGGCTGGGGCAGGCACAGGATTGCGCCAATGCGGTGGCGCCTATGTTGGTGAGCCGTGAGCAGGGGAAGCGCAAGTCTTCTTTTTGCAAGATTTTGATGCCTAAGGAACTTACACCTTATTATATAGACAAGTTCGACCTGACGAGCGAGAGTGGATGTGAACAGAAACTTTCGCTTTTCGGACTGATCAATATGGATGAGTTCGATAAGTACCGTGCCGGACAGATGCCTGCTTTGAAGAATCTGATGCAGATGACCACACTAACTTTCCGCAGGGCACATCGTCCGGCATTCAGTCATCTGCCTCGTATCGCCTCTTTCATCGGTACGTCCAATATGACGGACTTGCTGACTGATCCCACAGGAAGCCGCCGTTTTCTTTGTGCGGAAGTGGATGATAAGATTGACTGCACACCGCCCGATCATGCGCAATTGTTCGCTCAGTTGAAAGCGGAGTTGGTCGGGGGAGAGCGTTACTGGTTCTCGGAAGAGGAAGAGAAGGAGATACAGCATAGCAATCGGAATTTTTATAAAATGCCTGCCGAGCAGGAACTGTTTTTGCGTTGTTTCCGGATGCCGCAAAAAGGGGAGCTGTCCAAGCCCTATACCACGACGGATTTGTTCAATTATTTGCAGAAGCATTATCCGGCAGCCATGCGCGGGGTGACTCCGAATCGGTTGGCAGGATGATGGTTGCATTAGGAATACAACGCATTCATACCGAGTATGGCAATGTGTACCGGCTGGTGAAGCTGAAGGATTCTTCCGCGGCCTGAAGCTTTTTCCCGGTGTGATCTTTCAGCCGGAACGCCCTCCGGCAAAGGGTTTGCGGGAGGGATGAAGCTTTTGAAGGATTTTTCAGGGGGAATCGCATATGGCGAAATAAATGAAAAAGATTGCTTAGCGATTTGTTTGTTCGACTTTTTTAGTGGTGGCGTTTTTATCTATAAAAACACGAGAAGTGACAGTTTACATATTTATTACATTGTTTCTTCTTGTGATTGTCTGGAAACGAGATGCTCCAAGTATCATGCTGCTCCGGGAGATACTTTACAGTTGAAAGTTTCCTTCCAGTCGGACAGTATAGGGGTGTTTGTCCGTGAACTTTATATTTATGGCAACTTTCCCTCTTTGCCACTTAGTCTGACGGTGGAGGGCGATTGCATATAAGGCAAGCTCATAGCATATAAGAGAAAGAATTAACAGGATAATTTTGTTTTTATCGAAGGTTTATTACTAACTTTGCTCTACCATCGTAATATGGATGAAAAGCACAACCGATATACAAATGAGCAAAATGCCTGGAAATTCTTTTAATGATATCTATACCTCTTATTATAAGAAGTCTTTTTTCTTTGCCAAATCATACGTTCATAATGATTTGGCAGCAGAAGATATTGCCTCCGAGGCATTAATAAAGTTGTGGGAAAAGTTGAAGGCCGAGCCTGTTGAAGAGAAATATATCTTACCGTTGTTACTGGCAATTTTGAAGAACAAGGCCTTGGACTATCTAAAGCACGAGGAGGTAAAACGCAGCGCTTTTGAAGTGATGGCCGACTGGCAACAACAGGAATTGTCTATCCGTATGTCTGCCTTGGAAGCGTGCAATCCTGATGAGATTTTTTCGGAAGAAGTGGAAAAAATCATCAGTGCTACTTTAAGCACCTTGTCGGAACAGACGCGACGGGCATTTATTTTGAGCCGTTTTGAAAATAAATCTAATAAAGAGATTGCCGAAGAGATGGAAATCTCTATAAAGGGGGTGGAATATCATATATCAAAAGCATTGAAAGTACTGCGGGTGACTTTAAAAGATTATCTTCCTTTATTTTATTTCTTCTTTTATTATTAAGCCTGACCGGATGGGGATACGGATGTTTTTGAGGACAAAAATGATTTTTATATATTTTTCTTCATTTTCTTTTAGGGTAATTTCTTCTTGAGTCGTTTCTAATAAAACAGCATAGAATATGAATCCTGAATTATTGCAAAAATATATAGCCGGAAATGCTACTGAAGTCGAAAAGCAGCGTGTGACCGGATGGATACAGGAAAATCCTGAGAATATGCGTGAATATATGGCACAACGGAAGTTGCATGACATGGCATTGTGGCGTACGGAACCTGTGGCGGAGGAGAATAGCCGGGAAAGGAAACATTTCTCGTTACGCGGAATATGTATGGAAGCTGCCAAGATAGCAGCGGTATTGGCGATCGTCTTGTTGGGTACACATTATTGGACAGGAAAACATCAGGTACCGGAAGACAAAACATGGCAGTCCATTTATGTGCCGGCGGGCCAACGGGCGGAATTGATGTTGGCGGATGGTACGAAAGTCTGGTTGAACTCACGCAGTACCTTGACTTTCCCGGGAAGTTTCAAAGGGGATATCCGAAATGTGAAATTGGATGGTGAGGGTTACTTTGCGGTGACAAAGAATGTGGAACAGCCTTTTATTGTAGAGACGAACAAATGTAATGTGAAGGTGCTGGGTACAGAGTTCAATGTAATGGCTTATGCAGCGGATAGCGTATGGGAAACTTCTTTGTTGGAAGGTGCTGTCGAAATTTTAGTGCCCGGTTCGAATAACAGTGGAATGAGGCTGGAACCGAACACGATGGCCAGCTTGAAAGGCAACAGACTGGTAAAAGGACGCATCAAGGAGCCCGATTATTTTTTGTGGCGTGAGGGCTTGCTTTGTTTTAATGATATATCCGTACGTGATATGATAGAGAAACTGAAACTGTATTATGGGGTGGATATTGTGGTAAATAATACCCGGATTTTAAAGAACCGTTATACAGGTAAATTCCGCACGAAAGATGGGGTGGAACACGTACTGAAAGTTTTGAAACTCAATAATAAGTTTACTTATACAAAGAATGATGAGACAAATGTGATAACAATTAATTAACCCTTAAAAAAGAATATGCCTATGAAATAACACACCTGGTCTAAAAAGGAAATGGGATAGTGCTGCAACACCATCCCATGGAATGTCAATGACGCATTGACAATTTTTTCTCAAATAATCTTAAGTTGAACCTAAAATTAGTAATGCAAATATATGAAAAATATTTTGTATCAGGAATCTATTGTAGAAATTAAACATTTATTCCGTATGATGAGAAACACACTCTTAGCCCTGTTTGTCTTTGCCGGAACAGCTTTTGCCACTGAGTCTTATTCTCAGACAATGAAGGTGACTGTTGTGGCGGATAACATGTCAACAGGCAAGGTAATCAGTGAAATAGAAAAACAGACAGATTATCTGTTTGTATATAATGTAAACGAGGTGAATCTGAAGCGCAATGTGAAGGTGAATGCGCAAAATAAATCTGTAGCCGAAGTGTTGAATAAGGTTTTTGAAGGTACTGATATTTATTATGCCATGGAGGGTAAGAATATCATGCTGATGAGCAAGGCGAAAGATGGGGAAGTTGCCCAACAGGCAAATAAGGTGACAGGTATTGTGAAAGATACGAATGGCGAGCCGATAATCGGTGCCAATGTCACGGTGAAAGGTCAGTCAATAGGTACGATAACAGATATAGATGGGCGGTTTGTGTTGGATGCCCCGAAAGATGCCGTTTTACAGATTACGTATATTGGTTTTACTTCACAGGATGTGAAAATAGGGAATAAAAAAGAAATAGTTGTTACATTGACAGAAGATACAGAAACATTAGATGAAGTCGTTGTAGTGGGCTATGGTACGCAGAAGAAAGTCAATTTGACTGGTGCGGTAGGAAATGTGTCAATGAAAGATATAGGAGATCGGCCTATAACCAATGCAGGTAATGCTTTGCAAGGTACTGTTTCGGGAGTATATGCTTTACAAAAGTCAGGTCAGCCGGGGGCAGATGGCGCTGTTATTAATATTCGTGGTGTTGGTACGTTAAACAATAGTGATCCATTAGTTCTGATAGATGGCTTTCCGGGAAGTATGTCAGATGTGGATGCTTCGGACATTAGCTCGATTTCTGTATTGAAAGATGCAGCTTCAGCTTCTATTTATGGTAATCGTGCGGCTAATGGTGTAGTGCTTGTAACTACTAAAAAGGGAGCTTTGGGGAAAGTGAAACTTTCTTATAATGGTTATTTTGGTATACAGGAAGCCACTTCATTGCCAAGTGTTTTGAATTCTTATGATTATGCTACTTTATATAATGAAGCTTGTCGCAATTCAGGTCAGCAGGAAAAGTATTTACCGGAACAAATTCAGAAGTTTAGAGACGGAACTGACCCAATGTATCCCAGTATCGATTATTTTGATGTGTATTATGATAAGGCTAGTATGCAGAATCATCGTCTGAACCTTACAGGTGGTTCTGATAATTTTCAGTATGCTATCATGTTGGGTTATTTGGAGCAAGAAGGTATTTTAGTAGGAACAAATTATCGGAAAACGGATTTTAGAACCAATATTGATTCTTATTTATGGAAGAAGAAATTACGTGTGACGACTCGTCTTTCTGGAAATTATGGTGTTAAGAAAGAACCAAGGGATATATGGAATGCCAAATGGTATGCAACCAATGCGCCTGTATGGCTCTGAAAAATGAGGAAGGCATTTGGATGAGTGTAAACGGAGAACGTAATTATTATGGTGAAATAATGGAAGGTAGTAGTTCAAGAACGGAACGCTATGTGTTTAACGGGCAACTTGAAGGGGAGTTAAAAATATGGGACGGTCTGAGTGCGCAACTAACTTATGGTTACAATGTGGAAAGTTCTAATATAAATGCATTCCATGCCAATGTGACTTTGGCTAATGCAGATGGATCTACCAAATCGCTCATGTCGGATTTAAACGAAACGAATCACTTGAATTATCAGACTTTACTGACTGCTTTATTGAAATATGACAAGAATTTCGGTAGACATTCGGTTTCTGCCATGGTAGGTTATTCTGAGGAGTATTTCAAGTGGAAGTGGAATAGTGGTTTCCGTTCGGGATTTGTAAATAATGACCAGCCTGTTTTGAATTTAGGAGATGCGTCAACGATGAGTAATAATGCTGATGCTTATGATTTGGGATTGCGCTCTTATTTTGCCCGTGTCAATTATAGCTTTAATGAGCGTTATTTGTTTGAAGCGAATATTCGTCGTGATGGTTCTTCACGTTTCGCAAAAGGAAATCAGTGGGGTACTTTCCCTTCATTCTCTGTAGGATGGCTCATTTCGGAAGAAAATTTTATGAAAAACTTGGATTGGCTGGATATGTTCAAAATCAGAGCATCATGGGGTAAGTTGGGCAATCAGAATATTAATTCTTATTATGTTGGAAGTGAGATACTTTCTAGTGGACAGAATTATTCATTAGGAGGAGCTTTACAGCCAGGTGTGGCGGTGAATAATTTGATTAATAAAGAAACTACTTGGGAAACGACTTCTCAAATCGACATCGGTTTTGATTTGGCATTGAATAATGGAATATCATTGACTTTTGACTATTTTGACAAAAGAACTAATGACATTCTGATGCAGACGCCGATTCCTCTTACGATGGGTAATTTGGGTGCACCTTATGTTAATGCTGGTAAAGTGAGTAACAAAGGTATAGAAGCAATGGTTTCTTATAGAAAGCGTTTTGATAATGGACTTCAAATTCAGACAAGTTTGAATCTTTCTCATATTGTAAATAAAATAACAGATTTGAATGGGGCAAGTCCTATTATTAGTGATGCTAAAGCTCAGGTAGAAGGACACGCTATAAATGCTTTCTATGGTTATAAAATGGATGGCTTATATCAAATATCTGATTTTACATGGCAGAATAATAACGATCCGAGTATTCCACACGAACAACGGAAATATATTTTGAAAGACGGTGTGGTTTCTGTTGCTAATTTTACGGCTCAGCCGGGTGATATTAAATATGCCGACCTTAATGGGGATGGAAAAGTGACTATGGAGGATGACAGAACCGTTATTGGAAAACAGTTTCCTGATTTGACTTATGCATGGCAATTTAATTTGGAGTGGAAGAATTTCGATTTCAGTATGTTTTGGCAAGGTGTACAAGGCATTGACGGGTACACTTATTTTGAAATAGCTTGTCCGTTTAGTGGTTTTGCCAATATGGGTGATTGGTGGTTGGAACGTTGGACTTCAGACAATCCAAATACAAAATATCCTCGTCTAACATTGGATGGAGGCCGAAATAATATTCATTCCACATTCTATATGGAAAATGCTTCCTATTTGCGTTTGAAGAATGTTGAGCTGGGGTATACATTTGATAGAAAAATTCTTCCTTTTATGGGAAATTGTACTGCACGTTTGTATGGTAATATTCAGAATGCTTTTACTATTACAAACTATAAGGGATTTGATCCGGAACAAGAAGTTGGAGAAACACGTGCTCAAGCTTTTCCACAAGTCCGTATCTATACAATAGGTTTGAATGTTAACTTTTAATTGTGAATAACCATGAAGAAAATATATAGATATATTTTAATTTCTGTTTTAGGTGTAATGGGGATGAGTAGTTGTGTTGACAATTTATTAGATCGTACTCCAATAGCTTCTTTATCCCCTACAACTTTTTATCAAGATGAAAATCAGTGTAGAATGGCATTAATGGGAGTGTACTCAGCATTGCAGCCCGTTACTTCCACTTATTGGTATCAATTGGATTTTATGTCAGATGACGCTTATTGTCAAGATTCTTGGCAAGGTTCCACAGAATTTGGTGGATGGAAGCAAAACTCTTCCAGCACAGCAGCCAATGATAGATGGCGTATGAATTATCGGTTGATTGTTCGCGCCAATATGTTTATGACTAATTTGCAGGTAGCTCCCATAAGTGAAAGTGTAAAAACTCAGATGATGCAGAGGCCAAATTCTTACGTGCATATGGATATGCAGACTTGATTACTTTCTTTGGTGACGTTCCTATTGTGGATGAGTCACAGACGTTGGAAAATGCATATGTCAAAAGAATGCCTAAAAGCGAGGTGCTTGATTATTTGTTGAAAGACTTGGATGCAGCAGTTCCAAACTTACCTCTTAAGTATTCGGGAACAGATGTTGGACGGGCTAGTCAAGGAGCTGCTTTGGCTTTAAAATGTCGAATTTTGCTACGGAATGAAAAATGGGCTGATGCTGCAACTGCAGCTAAAGAAGTGATGGATTTAGGTATATATGATTTGTTTAATGATTATGTAGGAATTTTTCAGGAGGCTAATGAAAACAATATAGAAGTGATTTTTGATATTCAATATATTAAGAATTTACAACCACAGCCTTATCCGACAACTTGTGTGTCTTTTACTAATTGGGCTACTCCTAATGTGTCTGTTGATTTAATAGACGATTATTATATGACAAATGGAAAACCGATTACAGATCCGGCGTCCGGCTATGATAGTCAGAATCCATATTTGAATCGTGATCCTCGTTTGGCTGCTTCCATAGTTCTTCCAGGAGCTCAATACGGTTCAATTGTATTCATTCCGGCTAATGATCAAGTCCCATGCGGAACGCGCCCGCGCAAATATGCGGATATAGGGAATAGCGATCCGGATAATTGTGCCATTAATCAAATTGTATTACGCTATGCAGACGTTTTATTAATGCGTGCTGAAGCTTTAATTGAAGCGAATAACTTGACGGATGAGGTCTATACACTGATTAATAAAGTACGTCAACGTGTGGGAATGCCTACCATTCAGGAGGCAGAAGGCACGAATCTATCACAAGAATGGCTTGCAGTCAAATTTGAGACACGAGCGAGGTAGAATTGTTTTTGGAAGGAATGAGATATGTAGATATGTTGCGATGGAAAGATGAATCTTTGGTGCATGACGTATATGGATATAATCGGACGAAACTTTCAGATCCTTCTAGTCCTTCTACTTGGCAGTTTGAGAAGGTGACGGTAGCTACAAGAGAATTTGATTCGGCAAAAGGTTGGTTATGGCCTATACCATTAACAGATATGCAAAATAATGATCAACTAACACAAAACCCGGGATATTGATAATATATCTGTGATAAAAAAGTCCAAGTTTGCATCGGTTTTATGTGTACTTGGACTTTTTAAAATGAGATTTAAATGTGTGTTTTACTTATGAAACGATATTTGATACTGTCTTTTTTCATAATAGTTGGCTGGGGATATTCTTTGGCTCAATCTTGGAGTGCGGATAATGGGAATGGGACATATACCAATCCTATTTTCTATGATGAATGCTCGGACCCGGATATTATTAGGGTTGGAGAAGATTTTTATTTGACAAGTACCACTATGCATAGTGTTCCCGGGCTGCCTGTGTTACATTCTAAAGACCTTGTTAACTGGGAACTGCTGAGTTATGCCTTGACTGAATTTGATTTAGGCGAGGAGTTTAGGTTGGAACAAGGAAAAGAATCATACGGACAAGGAATTTGGGCTCCTTGCATTCGTTATCATGAAGGTGTCTTTTATATTTTTCCAATATCAATCGTCACGGGTTACAAGTATTCACATCAGCGGATCCCCGAGGTCCTTGGACACGTCATCCTATAGGCGAAAATATTTATGATTTGTCTGTGCTGTTTGAAAACGGGAAAATCTATGTTGTTTATGGACAGACAACTATCAAGTTGGTGGAACTAAAGACAGATCTTAGTGGAATAGTGCCGGGAACGGAAAGGGTTATCATACCTGACGGTCACGCTATGGGCGAAGGTAATCACCTTTATAAAATTGATGGAAAATATTATATCGTTAATGCTGATAACGGGCGGATGCAGTGTGCAAGATCTGAGCATATCTATGGCCCATACGAAACGGTGGTCATCAGTTCCCGTGAAACAATGGGAACACAGCGTGCTTGGTGGACAATGAACATGGGGCAACATTCAGCTTTGCCATTGCCCGGTGATACATTGAGTCTTGCTAAAGAAGCTGAAAATATAATGGGCGCTGTCCCTATGCATCAGGGAGGAATCGTTGATTTGCCCAATGGAGAATGGTGGGGCTTTTCCATGATGGATTTTCGGTCAGTGGGGCGTACCGTATTTCTTTCCCCTGTTACATGGGTTGATTCTTGGCCTTATTTCGGCTTAAAGAATAATTTAGGCCGTTCTCCTCGTACGTGGTATAAACCGAATGTGGGTGTAAAGGAAACTGCACCTTATTCACCGTTTGAACGAGATGATAGCTTTAATGAAGAGGAACTTTCCAACGCATGGCAATGGAATCATGAACCAGTCTATAAGAAATGGGAATTAGAAAAAGGCAAATTGAAATTATATACGATGCCGGCAAAAAGTTTTTTAACAGCTAAGAATTCATTGACTCAACGTGGAATAGGCCCTGTATCGTATGCTACAGTAGAGTTGGACGGCTCTAAGTTGAAAGCAGGAGATGTGGCAGGTTTGGGGCTTATGAATATTCCGTATGCGTGGATTGGCTTAGTGCGAACGGAGAATGAATGGATCTTAAGATATTATGATTTATATAAGAATAAGACGATAGACTGTGCGGTATTATCTTCTAAAATAGCCTTACGTGCTTATGGGGATTTTGATAACGATTGGGCATTGTTAAGTTATTGTGCGGATGAAGGGACTTTTGAAGTTATCGGAGATACAATTCGTTTGCCTTATCAGTTGAAGACATTCCAGGGAACTCGTTATGCCCTTTTTGCTTATAATATGAATGGAGTAAATGGTGGATATGCTGCATTTGATAATTTCAAGTTGGAAGAACCAATGGCGGATCGTTCTATGAATTTGCCTCTTGGTAAACATATCATGTTGATTAATAAAGGGGATAAAAAGCAGCTGTGGGCAAATCCGCATGGGGTTTTATCTCCTTCCGGGAGCCGTCAGATTAAAAATGATGCCTGTTTTGTTTTTAAAGTGCATGATAGAGGAAATGGACGAGTGGCACTTGAAGCAATGAATGGTACGGGATTCCTTACCGTAGTTGGGGCCGGATTGTCTGCTGATGTTCGCTTAATTAAAAATGAAACGGAAGGTAGCTTGTTTATGTGGCAGGACATGTTGCGGGGAGAATGTATGTTATTATCTTTAAAAACAAACCGTTTTATCGGATTGCATCCTGAAACAGGTGAACTTTACTCGGCTGATTGGCCGGGAACGCTTCCTGCTCGAAAAGATGGAACGGTTTTTGAGTGGAGATTGGTTTTTGATGTAAATCATTAATTATTAATTTAAAGCGTTATGAGATATAAAGTATATTTGGCGATTCTATTTTGCCTGTTCATTTGTGATTCCAGTCGGGGGCAGGGCATTCCTCAATGGGGAAACTGGAATGCTTGGGGTGAATACCAGGATTCTCTCTACCGGAATCCTATTATTCCTGCCGATTTCAGCGATATAGATTGCATACGGGTAGGGGAGGATTATTATGCAATCAGTTCTACTTTCCAGTTTTCTCCCGGTATGACTGTTTTACATTCTAAGGATTTGGTAAATTGGAAAATATGTGGTCATGCAGTTGAAGATCTTACTCAAATAAGTCCGGAGTTGAGTTGGCAACGGATGAATCGTTACAGTCGTGGTATTTGGGCTGGTACAATTCGTTACCATCGGAATCGGTTTTATATCTTTTTTGGAACTCCTGATGAAGCTTTTTTATGACTTCTGCTGCAAATCCGGAAGGCCCATGGGAGCCGTTGCATCCTATTATGAAAGAAGCCGGTTGGGATGATTGTTCTGTTTTGTTTGATGACAATGGAGATGTATGTTTTGTAGGGACTCATTTTGCCGATAATTATAAGACTTATTTATTTCGCATGACTTCTGATGCTAAAAGTATAGATAAATTATCGGCGCAATTGGTTAATGAAGGGAGTGGGCGTGAGGCTAGTAAGCTGATAAAGGTGAATGGCTGGTATTATCTGGTATTTAGCGAGCATAAAGCAGGGGTAGGACGTTATGTATTGGCCAAAAGGTCAAGGCGTTTATTTGGTCCATATACAGAAGAAAAGCAATTGGCTTTACCTTCTGTTGAAGCTATGGAACCCAATCAAGGTGGTTTGATTGATGATACGGATGGAGATTGGTATTTTTTAACTCACCATGGTACAGGAGATTGGGCGGGAAGGCAAGTTAGTTTGTTGCCTGTAACTTGGGTGAATGAATGGCCGATTATAGGGAAAGTACTTCCTGAAGGAATTGGAACGATGGTTTGGACTGGTAAAATGCCTAAGGGAGATTCTGACTCTAGCTATTATATTGCACGAAGTGATGATTTTGATTCTCTTGCACTACATTGTCAATGGCAATGGAATTATCAGCCTCGTAAAGAAATGTATTCTTTGAATGAACGTTCTGGGTGGCTTCGGTTAAAGGCTTTTATGCCTTTAAAAAGGATAATTTATTAGCGGCTGGAAATACATTGACACAAAGATGTTTCCGGACTCAGAAGAATATAGTTACGGTTAAAATGGACTTGTCAGGTTTTGTCGATGGTCAGAAAACAGGAATATGTCATTTCTCAAAATGTTTTTCAACTTTGGGAATAGTACAACGAGCTGGGAGAAAAAGGATGGAATATACAGAAAATGGACATCTCTTGTTAGAGAAAGAATTTGTAGGTACATCCGTATGGTTGCGTTCTATATGGGGAAATAATGGGCTTTCTCAGTATTATTATAGTCTTGATGGGGATAATTTCATTCCTTTCGGACATCCTTATCAATTAAGTTGGGGAAATTATCGTGGAGATAGGATTGGGGTCTATTGTTATAATAACAATGTCGAAAGCGGATATGTGGATATAGATTATTTTCATTATGAAATGGAATAGTATAAGAGTCTTTAACTTATAATTAAATTTGATTCCGGAGATTGTTCAATAACTATATTCTTCTTTATTAAGTCATTCTTAATGTACTTAATCAAACCGACAAGTTGCAAGTTCTTGAATTTCTTCCTAGCTTTGTATTCGTTTGTTTTCAACAGGAGTACTTGCGTGAAGAATATGAAAAACATAGGAAGGATAGTATTACCAATCATTATTTTGTTATTGACTGTGCGGATAAATGCCGTTCCGGCCAAAGCATTTGATATGATAGTAAGAAACCTTCCTAATTCGGAACAGTTGCCGACCAAAGAATTGCTTTGTATCTTCCAGGATTCGGAAGGATATATGTGGTATGGCACTGAAGGGGGAGGCTTGTGTCGTGATGATGGATATACGGTGAAAGTGTTCCGTTCTGATTTCAAGAACCCGGGAATCTTGGAAAACAACAGTGTGACGTGTATTACTGAAGACGGTGAAGGGAAAATATGGTTTGGAACGAAGCGTGGCGCCTATATTTTGTCAAAAACAGATTATGAGATAAGGGCGCTTGCTGATGAAACGATAAAGGGTTGGACTATAACTACAATGACAGCGACGTCTGATGGTACGGTCTGGATTTCGACTAACAGGCACTTGTTTCGATACAATGCGTCAGGGGAAAGAACTGGAAAATACATTCTTAAATGGAAAGGACAGGAGAATACCGTCAATTCTATTTATGAGGATAAGAAACAGACTGTTTGGGTAACTCAAGCAAAAGGCGGGCTTTTTTGCTATGATAAGGTAAAGGACTCTTTTATTTCATATCCTTGGCCCTATGATGAGTATCCCACAAGCATGACGGAAGATCATAACACCCCGTATTATTGGGTTACTACTTGGGGAAAAGGTATTGTACGTTTTGACCCCAAGGCACAGGATACGGACAAAATGTTTGGATTGCAAACAGTGGATAATGCGTCTTCTGACTCCGATACCCGAAAGCTTCATCATATCATACAAGATTCTGTTAAGGGATATTTGTGGGTGACTGCGGCAGATAACTTATATGCCTATAAAATAACGGCCGATGCATCCTTGGATAAGGTAGATCTCTCCCGTTTATTATCAGCTGACAGGAAAATCCTCACAAAGATTTTTTCCGATCAATCCGGAAATTTATGGGTGACAGGTTATTATCCTTCTTCTTTCATTATTTCTTTTCTTCCTAATGAAGTGCTTCCTTTGTCTATGGAAGGGGTAAAGCAAAATTTGGGGATAATCGCGTCTCCTATGCAGTTTTCTCAAGAGAAGAATTATTATTGGATCAGACAAAAGAAATTGGGGCTGTATGCTTATGATCCCCAAAGAGATCGTATGTCTGTTGTTAAGAATGACAGGGAGCTTTCTTTTTTCTTTGAGAAGCCATCGGATAGAGAGGGAATCTATATGGTAAGGGATCATTCGGTTATATTAATTCGGTATAAGGAGGACCGGCTTTTTGAATCCATCGTATGTACCATACCCATTAAACAAGGTGAGCGTATCCGCGCTTTGCATGATGACCGTCGTGGGAATCTTTGGATAGGTACCACTTACCATTTATTCCGGTATAGGATGAAGGATGGCCGATTGACTACAGTTTGTGATGATGTTGGTTTTATAAATGCTATCGTTTCGTCTAATGAAGGAGTTGTTTATTTTGCAACTGAAAGTAGAGGGTTGTGGAGAGTTTCCGGAGAAAGCCGGTTGCAAATAAAGGATACAGGAGAAAATTATTCGGTATTGACTGTCGCACCGGACAACAATCTTTGGGTGGGTACTAAACAGGGCAATGTGTATAGTTATTCTCCGGATACGAATGATTTTATTTCCCGGACAAAAGATTGTGGATTGACAGGGGATGCTGTGTTGGATATAAAGTCGGATGACGATGGGAATCTTTGGATTCTTACATCACAGCGGGTGATGGTCTATCATCCCGGAACACATATCTTTACTATGATGTCTTGTACTGATTCTTGGATAAATCTGGAAGATTTCCAGTCATTGTATAAAGGTCCTCGGGGAGAAATGAGTGTGGGTGGACGAGGTGGAATTGTGACTTTTCCTCACTATAATGAAAAAAAGAGGAGGATACCTGAGCCAACGGTGTGTTTGACATCCGTCGAAATGAATAACACCTCTGAAATCGGGGTGGATAATCAAAAGAAAATAAGCCTGTCTCCTCATGAGAGAAATGTGAAATTGTTTTTTTCTACTTTTGACCATTTGAATACGAATAAGGTAAGATATGCTTATCGTTATAAACAAAGAAACGATAATTGGGTGGCCTTTCCGGCAGGGGAAAATAGTATCGGCTTGTCTGATTTGTCAAAGGGGGAATTTGAACTGGAAGTCCGTGCTACAGATGAGAATGGGCTGTGGAGTAAGAGTACATTGACGGTTATGATCCAGTGTCTGCCTGCTTGGTATGAAACAGGTTGGGCGTATTTGTTTTATGTACTTGTTGTTTTATCGGTTGTTTGGGGATTGGGCCGGATGTATATGAAATTACGGAAGCCCATTGTTGCACAGACTGTTCTGCCACTGGAACAAAATCCGGAACAAAGGCATGAGATAGATCCATTGCCGAAAGAAGGAAAAGTAGAAGCGAATTCTATTTCAGCATCTGATGAGCAATTAATAAAAAAGGCATTGGACATGGTTGAGAAGAACCTTAGTAATCCTGAATATTCCATAGAAGATTTAAGTAGGGATATGTGCATGAGTCGTGCCACTCTTTACCGGAAGATTACATCTATCACCGGAAGTTCGCCTTCTGATTTTGTGAAGAATGTACGTCTTCGTAAAGCTGCGGAATTATTGAAAGAGGGAGGTCTTTCCATTGCTGAGATAGCTGATAAGGTTGGTTTTAATACACCTAGTTATTTCACAAAATCATTCAAGAAACTGTTTGGGGTATTGCCTACACAATATAAATAAGCTTATAACGGGCTCTGTTGTTTTATTTTGCAACATTTGTTCCATATCTTGCAACGTGTGAACGGTTTGTATCGAAGAGTGTTTTCTACTTTTACAACCTATAAAGAATATGAACCAATAATTAATTAAAAACGATTTGTTGGATATGAAATGTATTTTGTTGTTTTTATCGTTAGTCTGCTCGTTGAGTGTGAGCGCACAGTATTGTTCAGAAGTATGGTCTCCCGACAATGGGGACGGTACCTATACCAATCCTGTGATAAATGCTGATTATAGTGATCCCGATGTGGTAGCTGTAGGCGATGATTATTATCTTACAGCCAGTTCTTTTAACTGTATGCCCGGCTACCTATTTTACACAGTAAAGACCTTGTTAATTGGGAGATAATAGGTCACGCCTTGCGTAGCCAGTTTCCTGATTCTGTGCGCACACAACATGGTATGGGTATATATGCTCCGAGTATAAGATATCATTCAGGCGAATTCTATATCTATTGGGGAGATCCCGATCGGGGTATTTTTATGGTGAAAACCAAAGATCCTGCAGGTGAATGGGAAAAACCGGTGATGGTGGTTGAAGGTCTCGGGTATATCGATACGACTCCGTTGTGGGATGAGGATGGTCGTTGTTATCTTGTCAATGGATGGGCTAACAGTCGTATAGGTTTTAATGGTGTGCTTACTGTACGTGAATTGTCTGCTGATGGTACACGCGCCATAGGTGAGCCATGTATTGTATTCGATGGTGATGCTACAGGCAATGTTACTACCGAAGGGCCTAAGTTTTATAAGCGTGACGGCTGGTATTGGATTCTTTGTCCTGCCGGTGGTGTAGCTGGAGGCTGGCAGTTGGCTATGCGCAGTAAATCGCCTTATGGTCCATATGAATGGAAACGTGTATTGGAACGCGGAAAAACCACGATGAATGGACCTCATCAAGGTGGATGGATACATACAAAATATGGTGAAGACTGGTTTATACATTTTCAGGATAAAGGTCCTTATGGCCGCGTGTGTCATTTACAACCTGTCGATTGGAGTAGTGGATGGCCTGTTATGGGGAATGCTGGTGAGCCTTACTGGAAATTCCGTAAGCCGAAATCAGATAGTAAGACTATAGTTAATCCTGTGGAGACTGATGAGTTTGATTCATCAAAACTTGGTATGCAGTGGCAATGGCAAAATGATTATAAAGAAAGTTACGGGCAAGCTACAAGTATGGGGTTTTTCCGCCTGTTTACGTATGCATTACCTGAGCTTGGAGATGTCAGTAATCTGTGGTATGTACCGAATATGCTATTACAGAAAACACCGGCTGATGAATTTACAGCTACCACAAAGCTGAGTTTTTGTTCGCGTAATTCAGACCAGTATGTTGGTCTTGTCTGTATGTCGGCCGAATATTCGTCTGTGGGTCTGCAACGTACCGAGGACGGTTACGAGTTACAGATACGCCATAATCCGAATGCCATGCGTACTCACTTGACTGATGAGGTGTTAACTGTGGATACCTTGAAACCCACACAAAAAGGAACTCCACGTAAGGGACGTCCTGCGGAGATGCATATAAAGGATGTGTACCTACGCATGAGTATAAAAGACAGCAAGGTGAACTATGCCTACAGCATTGATGGAAAGAAATGGAAGAAGGCTGGTGGCGAGTATGCTATGGGCAAAGGACGTTGGATAGGTTCAAAAATAGGATTTTTTGCCGTTGATCCAAATAAGACCGGTCGCAAAGGATTTATTGATATCGACTGGTTCAGGATTTCCCGATAGCTACTCTGTAGTCGTATCTTGCAACATTTGTTCCACATCTTGAAACGTGGGAGCGGTTTGTATCAAGGTGGATTTTCTACATTTGCTGTTGATAAATCAATGAATAATACCATGAACAGACAGAATTTACTTATTTTATTATGTATGCTTTTGCTTTTTCCCGTATCCGGACAGAGCAATAACCGTGAGAAATATAATTTCAACCCTGGATGGTTGCTTTATATCGGAGATACGCCGGGGGCGGAAAGAACGGATTTTTCCGATGAAAACTGGAAAAAAATTACTTTGCCCCGGGCTTTTAATGAAGATGAGGCATTTAAAGTACATATATGGGGAATGACGGATACTATAGCCTGGTATAGAAAACATTTCAGGCTCCCTAAGACTGCAAAAGGGAAGAAGGTCTTTATTGAGTTTGAGGGAGTACGGCAGGCGGCGGATTTCTATTTGAACGGCAAGCATATAGGATTGCATGAAAATGGGGTGATGGCGGTAGGCTTTGATCTGACTCCGTTTCTGAATTTTGGTGGAGAGAATGTGATTGCTCTCCGAACAGACAATGACTGGAGGTATAAGGAGCGTTCGACTGGAAGTTTGTTCCAGTGGAATGATAGAAATTTCAATGCCAATTATGGAGGAGTACCTAAAAATGTATGGTTGCACATTACTGATAAATTATACCAGACCTTGCCTCTATACAGTAATTTACAGACTACAGGGACTTACATCTATGCATCCGATATTAAGGTAAAGACCCGTGAGGCGGTTGTTCATGCAGAGTCACAGGTGCGGAATGAGTATGGCAAGTCCGTTCATGTGGATTATGAGGTGAGCATTTATGATTATGATGGAAAAAGGGTCAGTACATTCCGGGGACAACCGACGACAATGCAGTCCGGAGAAACAGTTGTATTGAAAGCTTCTGCACCGTTAAAAGATCTTCATTTTTGGAGTTGGGGCTATGGCTATTTATATGATGTGAAGACTACCCTGTTGGTGAATGGCCGTCCAGTGGATGAAGTTGTTACCAGGACAGGTTTCCGCAAGACTCGTTTTGGAGAAGGAAAAGTGTGGCTCAATGACCGTGTGTTGCAGTTGAAGGGATATGCGCAACGGTCCAGTAATGAATGGCCGGGAGTAGGAATGTCTGTACCGCCTTGGATGAGTGACTACTCTAACGGATTAATGATTGAGCATAATGCCAATCTTTTTCGGTGGATGCATGTCACTCCCTGGAAACAGGATGTGGAATCTTGTGACCGTGTGGGGGTGATACAGATGTTGCCTGCAGGAGATGCGGAAAAAGATGCGACCGGCAGACGTTGGGAACAACGGAAAGAGTTGATGAGGGATGTCATTATTTATATGCGTAATAATCCGAGTATTTTATTTTATGAATCGGGAAATGAATCAATCAGCCGTGAGCACATGGTTGAGATGATTGCCATACGGGATCAGTATGATCCGTACGGAGGAAGGGCGATAGTTCCCGGGAGATGCTGGATATTCGTGAGGCTGAATATGGTGGTGAAATGCTTTATGTGAATAAAAGTGAACATCATCCTATGATTCAGACTGAATATTGTCGTGATGAGGGGCTGCGTAAATATTGGGACGAATATAGTTATCCGTTTCATAAACAGGGAGATGGTCCTTTGCACAAAGGACAGGATGCCGGAGCATATAATCAGAATCAGGACAGGCTGGCTGTGGAATTTGTCCGACGTTGGTATGATTTGTGGCGTGAGCGTCCCGGAACAGGCCGGCGTGTCAATTCAGGAGGTGCGAAGATTGTGTTTTCCGATACGCAGACTTATGGACGTGGTGCCGAGAATTATCGCCGGAGCGGTGTGGTGGATCCGTTGAGAATCCCTAAGGATGGCTTCTTTGCACACAAGGTAATGTGGGACGGATGGGTGGATGTGGAAAACTATCATACTCATATTATTGGTCATTGGAATTATACTCCGGATGTGAGAAAACCTGTTTATGTGGTTTCATCGGGAGATGCAGTGGAACTGTTTGTAAATGGAAAATCCAAAGGTTTCGGCAGACAGGATTATCGGTTCTTGTTTACTTTTGATTCTGTGCAATGGGAGAAAGGGACGATTGAAGCCATATCTTACGATGAACAGCATAAAGAATTGAGCCGTCATTCTCTTCAAACCGTTGGAGAGCCTGAACGGTTAAAACTGACCTTGATGCATAGTCCGCAAGGCGTCTTTGCCGACGGCGCTGATATAGCTATGGTGCAGGTGGAAGTGGTGGATGGCAATGGAGAACGATGCCCGTTAGCTAATCATAAGATAAAGTTTGATTTACAAGGCCCGGCTGAATGGAGAGGAGGAATAGCACAGGCGGCAGATAATTATGTGTTGGCAAAAGAACTTCCTGTGGAATGTGGTATAACACGAGTGATGATCCGCTCGACAACGCAACCGGGAAATGTGGTGCTGAAGGTGGCTGCGGAAGGGTTGGCTTCAGAAGAAATAGCTTTCAGTACGCAGCCGGTAGAAGTTAAAAATGGCTTAAGTACCTTTTTCCCTTCCGTTGGGTTGCCTAGCCGCTTTGACCGTGGTGAAACTCCGTCCTCGCCCTCTTATAAAGAGACCAAAGTTGATGTCAGAGTGGCTGATGTTACAGCCGGAACAAATCAAAGGGATGCAGGGAAAAGTTTTGATGACAACGAATTGAGCGAGTGGAAAAATGATGGCAGGTTGAACACCGCTGGATTACATATAAATTGGAAAGGCGTGCGGAAATAGATGATATCTGTATCAAACTGACCGGATGGAGGCAGCGTTCTTATCCGCTTGAAGTATATGCCGGAGAACACTTGATTTGGAGCGGGAACACGGAGAAAAGTTTGGGATATGTTCATTTGATGATTGACCGTCCGGTACGTTCTGATGAGATAACCATCCGTTTGAAGGGGGCTACTCAGGATTCCGATGCATTCGGCCAAATCATAGAAGTTGTGGAACCCAAGGCCGGAGAGCTTGATCTTTTCAAAGCTGAAGGAGGCAAGAAGGTACACAATGAACTCCGGATAGTTGAGGTGGAATTTTTAGAAACTTTGAATCAGTAATTTCAGAAATTAAGAAAATACGTCTATATTTACATCAATTATAAAATATCTTTTTATGAAAAATATATTCATAGGGTTGATAGCTGTTTGGGGGCTTTTTCTCGTTTCATGTGAAACAAGGGAGCCCATGGCTGAAGTAATAGAAAGAGGGCTGGAGGTTTCCAAACGGCAAGCTGTCTTTTTAGCGAAGGAAGTGGAAAATCAGAAAGGAAGGCTTCCACGGACTTATGAGGGTGGTGAACTGAAAACATCCGATTACCGGGCATGGATTTCCGGCTTTTTCCCGGGAGTGTTATGGTATTTGTATGAGAATACGCCTACGGATGAACTGAAAAGATATGCGGAACTATATACAGAACGGGTGGAGTCTGCCAAGGATATGACCACCACCCATGATTTAGGGTTTATGTTATATTGTAGCTTCGGAAACGGATATCGGTTGGCAAAGAATCCTCATTATTTAGAGGTGATGACTGTAGGAGCGGAATCCTTGGCAACTCGTTATGATGAGCGGGTAAAAGCTATCAAATCGTGGAATTCAAATGAAAAATGGCAGTTTCCCGTCATTATTGATAATATGATGAATCTGGAATTTTTGTTTTTTCTTGCTAAGACAACGGGGGAAAAAAGTTTGATGAATATGGCTGACAGTCATGCACAGACCACTCTTCGACATCATTTTAGAGATGATTATAGTTGTTATCATGTAGTTTCTTATGATACGCTTTCCGGACAACCACATTTTAAAGGTACTCATCAGGGGTACGCCGACAATTCGGCATGGGCCAGAGGACAGGCATGGGCACTGTATGGCTATACCATGATGTACAGGGAGACCGGAAAGACCGAATATTTGGAACAGGCGCGGAAAGTAGCTTCTTATATTAAGAATCATCCCAATTTGCCGGACGATAAAATACCTTATTGGGATTTTGACGCACCGGATATTCCTGCTGCTCCCCGGGATGCATCCGCCGCTGCTGTTATGGCATCGGGACTTATTGAACTGAGTCAGCTGGATAAAAGTAAGGAAGGAGCGGATTGGCTGGAGCTGGCAGAAATGCAGATTCGTTCTTTGTCCTCTCCGGAGTACCTTGCCGAACCGGAAACCAACGGAGGTTTTATCTTGAAGCATAGTGTGGGAAATTATAATAAGAATTCGGAAGTAGATGTTCCCCTGTCTTATGCAGATTATTATTATGTCGAGGCTTTGTTACGCTTAAAAAACTACAGAATGAGAACTAGGAATTGTTTGTTGATTGCTTTTTGTTTTATTTTTTTGTGTGGAAAACTGTATGCTCAGCCTACAGGTAGTGAGGACCGTATGTACTGGGTGCAGACTTTAACAAGGATTGCTGATCCTGTGTTGGTCAATCTCAGTCAGGGCACGTTGAAAAAGAATATGCCGTTTGAGTCACTGTCTGATGAACCTTTACGTAGAAGTGTTTCCTATCTGGAAGCGGTAGGAAGAACCGTTTGCGGTATTGCTCCTTGGCTGGAACTGGGACCTGATGATACTCAGGAAGGAAAGTTAAGAGAAAGGTATATTCAACTGGTGGTTAAAAGGACTGAAACAGGCTGTCGATCCGCAATCAGCTGATTATTTGATGTTTGATAACCGTCATTCCCAGCCCTTGGTAGATGCGGCTTTTCTTGTACAAGGTTTGTTGAGAGCTCCCAGACAACTTTGGGGAAATCTGGATGTGGATATTCAAAAAAAACTGGTGTATGAGTTGAAAAGAACGCGTGGCATAAAGCCTAATGAGAGTAATTGGTTGCTTTTCGCTTCGATGGTAGAAGCGGCCTTGTTGGAATTTACGGGGGAATATGATAGTCAGAGATTATATTATGGTGTAAACCGTTTCATTGATGAATGGTATAAAGGAGATGCCTGGTATGGAGATGGGGCAGAATTGCATCTGGATTATTATAACAGTTTGGTCATCCATCCGATGTTGACGGATGTATTGTATGTCATGAAAAGCATGGATTGGAGCGTGCTGAGTTCTTGGAACGCCAATTGGTTCGTCAACAACGAATGGCTGCCCAGCTTGAACGGATGATCTCTCCGGAAGCCACTTATCCTGTAGTGGGCCGTTCTATCGTGTATCGTTTTGGCGCTTTTCATGCGCTTTCTCAAATTGCTTTGTTGGACAAGATTCCTCAGTCTCTTTCCAAAGGACAGATCCGTTCTGCTCTGACAGCTGTTATGCAGAGGCAGATATCTATGCCCGGTACTTTTGATGAAAACGGGTGGCTGAAAATTGGCTTTTCAGGCAGTCAGATAAATATGTCCGAACCTTATATAAATACAGGCAGTCTGTATATGTGTACAGCGGTCTTTTTGCCATTGGGACTTCCGGCAAATCATCCTTCTGGACTGAGCCTTATAGTGAATGGACTAACCTGAAGGCATGGAAGGGTGTTGATGTAGGGGCGGATAAGGCTTTGAGAAAAGGTTAGGTGTCTATGAAAAGAAAAGTAACTTAACTTATTTACCCGGGTAAGTCAACTTAAATGCCGAAGTAACTTAACTTACTTGGTCTATGAAGATAGCTTACTTTTCATTGGCCAGTTTGTCTAATTTTAAAGAGCATGGAGATTTTTCCTTTAATATGGAATCTCCATGCTTTATGTTTGTATGTCAATAGAATAGCTATTGTGTAATATGGAATCCCCCTCTACTTTTGCATGGAATAAATTATAAAACTTTAATTGATTGGCAATGGAAAACAACAAGATGTTCAAAAGTCTTTATGATCGTATTTTATCTGTGAAATTCCTAAATACAGTTTTAATAGGTTGTGCTGTAATGGGAGGGGCTTGTTCTCTTTCGCATCCGATAACCGATATGACCACCAAAGAAAAGGCTTGGGAGGAGTTTTCTCATCCTGTAGATTCCACCCGTACTAAAGTTTGGTGGTTTCATGGAGAGACAGAAACAACTCGTGAAGGTATAACCGCAGATTTGGAAGCTTACAAGCGTGCCGGAATTGGAGGGGTGGTATATTACGACCAGGTTCATGGAAAGGCGGAGAATGCGTTGCCTGCATTATCTCCGGCATGGTGGGATATGTTGCGCTTTGCAGCATCTGAAGCCAAACGTATCGGACTTTCCTTTGAAGTGAATCTTTCTAATGGTTTTGTAGCAGGAGGTCCTTGGATTACTAAAAGGTTGGGGATGCAACGTCTCATAGCCAGTGATACTCTTGTCAGCGGTGACCAACATTTCTCTGCTATACTTTCCAAGCCCGGAAAAGATGAATGTTGGGATGTGGCGGTACTAGCTTTTCCTGCTACCCGACAGAATTGGGAAACAAGTTACCACCGCCGTCCTCGTATAACGACAACCCCTTCTCATATTTGGGGTAAATCATTATTTCAGCCAGATGGTACACTCGTTACAATTCCTGCACGTGCTGTAGGAGAATCTGTTTTGGTGAATCTTGATTTTGGTGAGGATTTTACCGCTCGCAGCATCAGCTATCAGGTTCGTCCACGTGGGGCAAAATCTTCTACAGGGGCTATGAATCCTCCCGGCATCCGGCTGAGAGTTTTTATGGCTTGGGGTACCAAAAATTACCAGATATAGGACAGTTGGAGGTTTCCAATGATGGTATTAATTATGAGAGGGTTTGTGATTTGAAACCTATTTATCAGACTCCGAGTAATCGTTGGATTCAAAAAACAATTTCATTCCCGGCAGTAAAAGCTCGTTATTTTCGTCTGAATTTTCACGATTGGTATCTTCCTAAAGATACTCGTCCGGATTTGGTGATAGGAAATTTTTCTCTTTCTTCACGTGCACGAATGGACCAATGGGAAGAACGTGCCGCACTCTATTCTGAATATATTCAGAGAAATCTAACACCACCTTATGAGGGCGAAGAGACGATAGACCCGGAAAAAATAGTAGACCTTACAGATAAAATGGATTCTGAGGGGAAGTTGGAGTGGGAGGTTCCGGCAGGAGAATGGGTGATTATGCGTTTTGCTCATGAGCCTACTGGCGGTCCGTTGAGACATGGGCGTGCCAATTTAATGGGATTGGAATGTGATAAAATGTCGGTAGAAGCGGTGACGGTTCAATGGGAAAATTATACCAAACCTATTTTGGATTCTTTAGCTGCTATCGGTTGTTTGCCTGCAGGAGTCACCATGGATAGTCATGAGGCCGGTTCGCAAAATTGGACTCCGGGGTTTGAACAGGAGTTTTTACATCGAAAAGGGTATGATATGCGTTGTTATCTGCCGGCTATGATGGGATATATCGTAGGTTCGGTGTCTCAAAGTGACGGTTTCCTATATGATATGCGCCGTACAATGGCTGATATGATTTCTGATAATTATTACGGCACGTTGCAAAAATTAAGTGATAAGGCGGGAGTGAATCTGACAGCACAGGCTGTGGGGAACGGATTGAGCCTGGTGGCGGATAATCTTCAGGCAAAAGGACGTGTTAATAAACCACAAGGTGAATTCTGGACTTCACATCCTGATGGAGGGTATGATGTGAAGGAAACTTCATCTGCCGCTCATTTTTACGGAAAGCCTATTGCTTCAGCGGAAGCTTTTACCGGCAGCCGTTATTATCACTGTTTTGCAGATCAGAAAAATTCGGCGGATTATGCTTATGCTTTTGGAGTGAATGAATTTGTGTTATGTGCGTCTGCTTATCAGCCTTGGATTGATAAATATCCGGGTAGTACGGCTGGCGGCAAGCATTATTGTCTGAACAGGAACAATACTTACTGGGAATATAGCCGCCCGTTCTGGGATTATCAGGCACGTTGTTCCGCATTGATGCGTAAAGGAGTGCCTGTTGTCGATATATGTGTGTATTTGGGACAGAATCCGCCGGTGAAATTGGTAACTTATCGCCTTCCTGAAATCCCCGAAGGTTATGATTTTGATGTTTGTACAGCTGAGGCATTAGTAGGGCGTACGATGGCTGTGGATGGTCGGTTGACCTTACCGACAGGAATTAGTTATAGTTTATTGGTGATTCAGCGTAATAATGATATGCCCTTGCATGTGTTGCATCATATAGCTGGTTTAGTTAAAGGAGGTGTCATCGTTTGTGGGCCACGTCCGGATGGTTCCGATTCCTTGAAAGATAAAGCGGAATCGGAAGAATATCGAGCATTGGTTGATGAGTTGTGGGGAGAGTTGACTACTGTATCACAGATCCGTAAAGTCGGTAAGGGGAAAATTTATGAAAATATTCCATTGTCGGAGGTTTTGAAATATGAAAATATTCGTCCTGATATAGCAATAAAAAGTGGTAATACAGCGAAGGATAAAGTTTATTTTGTTCATCGTCGTTTATCGGATGCCGATGTGTATTTTTTGAATAATCATAGTGACAGAGCTTTTCATGATACTATCCGGTTGCGTACGGATGCCCGACAGGCGGAATATTGGGATGCTGTGACTGGGCAACGTTATATGATACCTGTAAAAGCATCCGGAGAAAAAGGTATGTTGTTGAACTTGACTTTGGCTCCTCGTGAGTCTGGATTTATAGTGACTTCAAATAATCAGGCAACCGGTTTATTGCCGAGAATAGCGGATGTACAAGAAACAATTACTCCGATTGAGGGTAGTTGGAATGTTTATTTTGATCCTCGCTGGGGTGGTCCCGGGAAAGTCGTTTTTGACGAATTGATAGATTGGACAGTGCATGCCGATACAGGTATCCGTTATTATTCAGGCACGGTGGTTTATCATAAAGAATTAAATCTGGCGATGCCTGCTCAAAATGAACGGTTACTGCTTCGTTTTCCTCGCTTAGGTTCCTTAGCGCGTGTCTGGGTAAATGGAAAAGAAGTCGTTACTGTATGGTGCTCTCCTTGGGAGGCTGATATAACCTCTTATGTCCATGAGGGTAAAAATAATCTAAAAATAGAGGTGGTTAATTCATTGATGAACCGTATGATTGGGGATGCCTCACTTCCTGAATCCGAGAGGTTTACTTATGCTTATCCTCAAATAGCTACTCCGACTGATAAACTTGTGCCTTCGGGTATTATGGAGCAATTGAATTTGGTGTACCGACAGTGTCAGTAACAGGAAAATGCGTTTACATATCAATCAGGAACAAAACACTAAAATATTATACTTTATGAATTTACGTACTATTTTTATTTCATCGTTTCTGTCATTGAGCAGCCTGGGGGTGTTGGCTCAGGAACGGATTAATTTAAGCGGTACATGGCAATTTGCATTTGCCGCTAATCAAAAGGAGGCGGACCGTTTGGAAAGGTTTTATACGTCTGATTTTGCTAAAAGCAAATTTAAGTCAACTCCTGTTCCATCCAATTGGGCCTTGTTGGGATATGAAGAACCGGTTTATCGAGGATTCAAGGATAATCAAGCCGGTGAGGGATTTTATGTGAGGGAGTTTACAATTCCTCAGGATTGGAAAGACAAACGTATCTTGTTGCATTTCGGTGGTGTATGGTCATCGGCTGAAGTTTGGCTCAACGGGAACGAACTGGGGCGTCATGATTGCGGATATACTTCTTTTGCTTTTGATGTGACGAATAAGCTGAAAGCGGATGAGCCTAACAAACTGGCTGTCAGGGTAAGGCAGATCACCCGTGAGTATAAGTTTGATGTTTGTGATGACTGGACTTGGGGAGGTATTTATAGAGATGTAACTTTGGAGGCTATGCCGGCTAAACGATGGATTGATGATGTGGTGGTGCAGACAACTTTTGACCATTTGTTTCAAGATGCGAATCTGGACATACGGGTGATGATCAGTGATAAGCATAAGAATACATTGCCCGGAAATTATCCTAGTCCCGGCGAGCCTTATAAGCTATGTTTCACACTCACTGACAAAGAAGGCAAAGAGGTGGCACAAAGACAAATGGCTATACCTGCCCATGTTTCGACGGATCGGGAGATTTGTTTGAGCTTGCCGGTTGAGGCTCCGCACCAGTGGACTGCCGAAACTCCTTATTTGTATAGCCTGAAAGTGGAACTTTTAGAAAAAGAGGCAGTAACACATACACGTATGGAACGTGTTGGTTTCCGTCAGATTTCCACTGATGGAGGAGTCTTCAGAATTAACGGACAAGCAGTTAAACTTCGTGGGGTGAACAGGCATGATGAACATCCGGATGTAGGTCGTGCCACTACCCGTAAGCAGTGGTTGGAGGACCTCACACTGATGAAGGCTGCCAATATCAATTATCTTCGTCTCTCACATTACACACCTGCCGAAGGTTTATTGAACTATGTGATTCAATGGGAATGTATGTGGGTAATGAAGTGACGCTAGGGGGAGCCGGGGATTTGATGTATGATCCTTCATTCTCGGGGGCGGTTCTGCAACGTTCGTATGAAACGATTGTCCGGGATATAAACAAGCCGTCTATTATTTATTGGTCAATAGGTAACGAAGATCCTTTGACCTCTCTGCACATGGTTTCTGTAAAATTGGTCAAGGCACTTGATCCCACCCGTCCGGTACTGTTGCCTTGGCGTCCTGAAGAATGGCTTCCTAAAGAAGTGGATATTCTTGCTCCTCATTATTGGAACCCGCAGGAATATGACCGGCTTGCCGGACATTCCGGACGTCCTGTTATTTCGACTGAATACACACATGCTTATGGCAATGATGCGTTTGGAGGGTTGGAAGCACGTTGGAAGGCATTAACTAAACATCCTGCCGGAGCCGGAGCAGCTGTATTGGGATGTGGCGGATCGAAGGGGTTAAGACTCCTAGTCCGAAGAAAGAGAAAGATTTGAGTGAAGATGAATACTTAAGGATTAATACAGCCGGTTGGGATGGTATTGTGGATTCCTATCGTAATTTCACTCGTGACTATTGGGAGACGAAGGCCGTCTATGCTCCGGTTTACCCTGCTGTGGACAAAATTTCATTTGTACCCGGTCAGGATTCGGTACGTATTCCTATCCAGAATGATTTTGATTTTACGAATCTTAGTTCGGTAAAGATGGCTTGGTCTGTACGGGAAGATGAGAATGTATTATATTCGGGCACTGATTCCATGTATGGTTATCCTCATACAGTGTCGGACTTTAAATTGCCGATAGAAAAACTAGTGACTGTTCGTCCGGGAAGAACTTATTATGTGTGGTTTATATTTACAGATGAAAAAGGAACAGAGATCACTCGCAGGGCTGTTGAACTTTGCCCTCAGACAGAACAACTGATATCTGTTCCTGTTTGTCGTGAACTTTTGGTTACTGAGGCGGATCAGGTTACCATTGAGGCTGGTGATGTTCGCTATGTGTTTAGTCCGAAGAATGGACAATTGGTGTCTGCGGAACTAAAGGGAAAGCAGTTGATAAAAGACTTGTATCCGGCTATCTGGCGTAAATTAAATCAAGGTGAGACTTCCGGATTTGGTAAAGAAAATCTTCGTAAGGCTGTCGATCTTACTCATTATACGTCATCGGTAACAGCATGGAAGGTGGAGAAGACGCCAACCAATGCGGTTATCCGTACTACTGTGGATTATAGGGTGGATCAGGAGAATCGTTTTACAGTGACTTATCGTTATTCAATAGGAGTGGATGGACGCTTGAACGTTTATTATCAGATTCTTACTAAGGTAGCTGTACCTTGGTTGCCTATTGTTGGTATGTCCATGCAGTCTGTATCCGGGCTTGATCAGGTACATTGGTTGGGATTGGGCCCGTATGATGCTTATCCTAATAAGCAAGCTGCTCCTATATTGGGTGTATGGGGAGGAACTGCGGGAAGTCCGGATGTGACGGGAATAAAAGCGATGCGCTGGATGGAACGTTCCGGATCTGAAGGAACCATACATGTTTCGAATTCTGGTTATATGGAGAATGACGCAATGTGCCCGGAAAGAACTTATATTTTATCAGGAGTATTCGGTCGTCCGGAGAAAGGACGCCGTGCTGAAGAATCGGTTCCTCAACTTCGTACAGATACAGGAAAGCCGTTTGTAGGCGAGTTCAGTATTATGTTGAAGGCAGTTCGCTAGATTGTTTTCTTGAATGGGTGGAAGATTTTCCATGCAATTTATCAATTTATGGTTTTCAATAGGTTGTCTATGATATAAAGTTAAACAAAAGTGAAGGAAGTATGTGATAACGGTTGTCTGTGATAGATAGCCGTTATTTTTTATGTGATGTCTATTGGTCGTTTAGAGAATAAATTCCATATAAAAGGTCAAAAATCCATATTTTGGCATCTTGTATTGCCTTTTTAGCTATTCTTGGTTTTTATATCTATTTGTATTTTTACATAGATAAATAATTAATTAACATGATGAGTATGAGAAAAAAAAGATTTGGTATTTATTTACTTTTATCGTTGATTTTTGTAATTGGCATGTCAGCTCAAGTTGTTTTAGATAATTGGGGACAACAAGATAGAGAGGGAAGAAACATAGATGTTGGTTTTCAGAATCATAAAAAAATAATAGTCCCATTGCATTGGTAGGGAACGTACCTCAAAAAATGAATAAACCAGTAAGTTTTGGTATTCCTTTTGGTAAAGGAGAAGTCTATTCGGAAGACATCTTACAGTTGACCTCTACTGATAATGAAAAAATTCCGATTGATACATGGCCTTTAGCATACTGGCCTGATGGTTCTATCAAATGGAGTGGTATAGCTGGTGTAATTCCTGTCGGAATGAAAAATATGGTTGTTGAAAAAATAAGGAAAGAAGATAAATTGGGCTCTGAAGAGAAACCAGACATGGCATTTGTTACAGTGCAAGAAACAACTGAAAACATACGGATTGAGACGGGGCTTATTTCCGTTTATATTTCACGTAAAGGACAGTACTTAGTAGATAGTTTGCTGTATAAGAATGTGAAAGTTGGAGAGAATCTACGTTTGATATGTACTACTCAAAGCTGTCCCAAACTTGAAAATATCTCGTTAATTTCTTTTGTAGATTATCAGGGGGAACTAAAATCAGCAGAAGTGGAACGTGTGGGATATGTGCATACTGTGATAAAACTGAAGGGGGTGCACAAGGGTAAAACTGGTAGGGAATGGCTGCCATTTGTTGTTCGACTTTATTTTTATGCTGGTAGTGAACAGGTGAAAATGGTGCACAGCTTTATTTATGATGGTGATCAAAATCGGGATTTTATTTCTGCATTGGGCATTCGTTGGAGTGTTCCTATGCGTGAGGCTCTTTATAATCGACATGTAGCTTTTTCTTGTGCTGATGGAGGGGTATGGAGCGAAGCGGTGCAACCTTTGGCAGATCATCGTATACTTAATAATAATCCGTCATTACAAATTCAACAGTTGGAGGCAAACGTATTCCTGACTCTCAACAGTGTGATGAAAGAAGTCGTATATTGTTGGATCATTGGGCTTCGTGGAATAGTTATCGTTTATCTCGCTTACGCCTGATGCTTTTTCTATTCGTAAACGTGCTAATGATGATAATCCTTGGATCGGAACTTTTTCGGGATCACGTAGTGAGGGATATGCTTTTGTTGGTGATATAACAGGTGGTTTAGGGATTTGTTTACATGATTTTTGGCAATCATATCCATCGACTATTGAGATATCAGATGCAAAAAGTGAAACAGCTGTTCTTACTGCTTGGTTGTGGAGTCCTGAAACGGAACCGATGGACTTGAGACATTACGATAATGTGTCTCATACATTAAGTGCTAGCTATGAGGATGTTCAAGAAGGAATGAGTACTCCTTATGGTATATCTCGTACCTCTACCCTTACTTTTATTCCTCAAACAGGATATTCCGGGAGAAAAAATTTGCCAATTGTGCAAAGGAGCTTACCGGAATGGGAGTTTTGTTACCGACTCCTGAATATTTGCATAAACAGAAAGCTTTTGGAATATGGAGTCTTCCTGATCGTAGTACTGCGTTTCGAACTTGTGTAGAGGAATATTTGGATGCATATATTGATTTTTATAAAAAGGCCATTGAGCAAAATAAGTGGTATGGTTTTTGGAATTATGGTGATGTTATGCATTCTTATGATTACAATCGTCATACTTGGAGATATGATGTTGGAGGTTTTGCTTGGGATAATACGGAGTTAGCTTCGAATATGTGGCTATGGTACAATTTTTTACGTACGGGGCGTGCTGATATATGGTGTATGGCAGAAGCAATGACTAGGCATACTTCAGAGGTGGATGTTTATCATATTGGCCCTAATGCTGGATTAGGAAGTAGGCATAATGTGAGTCATTGGGGATGTGGTGCTAAAGAGGCTCGTATTAGTCAGGCAGCTTGGAATCGTTTTTATTATTATTTGACTACTGACGAACGGTGTGGAGACTTGATGACTGAAGTAAGAGATGTTGATCAGAAGTTATATACATTAGATCCTATGCGTTTGGCACAGCCTCGTAGTAAATATCCTTGTACCGCTCCAGCCCGTATTCGAATAGGACCAGATTGGTTGGCTTATGCAGGTAACTGGATGACGGAGTGGGAACGTACAGGCAATCTTAAATACCGTGACAAGATTTTGGCAGGAATGAAAAGTATTTTGCTTCTTCCTAATCGGATTAGTACAGGACCTGTTGCTTTAGGGTATGATCCGGCAACAGGTGTAATTACTAGTGAATGTGATCAAAATTTGTTGAATACCAATCATTTAATGACTATAATGGGTGGCTTTGAAATAATGAATGAAATGATGGATATGGTTGATTTTTCTCAATGGAATAATGCTTGGTTGGAATATGCACAGATGGTAAAGGATGATCGTTATCGAACTCGTTTGAAAGCTTATGCTGCATTTCAGACTCATGATGCTGCAATGAAAAAGAAATTATGGAATGATCTATTTGCTAGAGTAGGAGGATCTAAATGTTCTTTAAAGGTAAAGACGTTACTTCCTCCTGTGGTTCCTGCTCCATTAGATGAATCGGATGGGCTTAACACGAATGATGTTTCTCTTTGGAGTCTTGATGCGATTTATATGCAAGAAGTAATTCCTTATACCTGGTGAATTGAAAAGTAGCAGCAGAGTTGATTATTTCTATTAAATGATAAACTAATAGGATAAAAAATCCATGTAAATAAGAAAATATCCATGTTTTTATGGTGAAATGTAGAGTTTGCTATCTTTTTTAATTGTTTGTTAGTCTGTACTTTTGACCATTGACTTTTGGAATCTATATTCGAAATAAAGATTGAATACAATTAATAACTAATTAAATTTTTAAAACAATTTGTGATGCTAAAAATTATGAAAACACAATCAATCAGGATGCTCCTTTTTTCCTTATTATTGGGGATTGCATCCGTAGTGTATGCTCAAGTTCAAGTAACAGGGCGAGTGGTAGATATAACAGGTGAGCCTATTATTGGCGCGAATGTTGTATTAAAAGGTACTGGTCAAGGGACTATAACTGATTTTGATGGTAAGTTCTCATTGTCTGATCTTCCTAAGAAAGGAACTTTAGTAGTGAGTTACATTGGTTATGTTGATCAAACAGTTAAAATAGAAGGTGGAAATTTTTATAAAATTGTTTTATCAGAAGATACAGAGACTTTGGAAGAGGTAGTGGTGGTAGGATATGGTACTCAAAAGAAAAGTGATTTAACAGGTTCGGTAATGCAGGTTAAATCTAAAGATATCACCTCAGTGACGGCTAACAATCCAATACAAGCATTACAAGGTCGGGTTACTGGAGTTTCTGTTGTGACCAATAGCCGTCCAGGTGAATCTCCTACATTGAGGATACGTGGTAATGGCTCTATTAGTGCAGGGAATGATCCGTTGTATGTAGTAGATGGATTTCCTTTAATGAATGGTTCTTTAAATGAAATTAATGCTAATGATATTGCATCTATAGAAGTATTAAAAGATGCTTCGGCTACAGCTATCTACGGATCGCGTGGCTCGAATGGTGTAATTATGATTACTACGAAAACAGGAGGAAAAGATTCTAAAAATCTTTCATTTAATGCTAATTATGGATTTCAAATGCCTGGCCGATTGATTGAAACAATGTCGCATGATCAGTTTATTGATTATATTAACTCTGCTTATATGAATTCTAAAGGTACGACTGTTTATAATGATGAAAATCCGGCTCCAGATACTCACACAGACTGGCAGAGAGAGACACTGTATGGCTGTAAACCAGTTCAAGATTATAGTTTGTCATTAGATGGTACGTCTGGTGATACACAATATATGCTATCTGGAGGTATTTATCTACAGGATGGATTATTACCTAGTTCTGAATTTGATAAGTATACATTTCGTACGAATGTACAACATAAATTCAATAATTTTTTGAAGATAGGAACACATATGCAGTATTCATATACAGAGGCAAATATGGCAGAGTTGAGTAATTATCAAGGTGCATTAAATGATATTTGGCGTGATGGTTGGCCTACTTTGCTGTATATCGCGAAGATGGCACTTTTGCAGTGCCACAAGACAATCCAAGGATATCTACTCTTTTTGGTGATGCTGCCTACTGGAATCCGGTAGCTAATTATAAAGAGGTTACAACAAAATCAAATGTCAGCCGTCTTTTGGGAGATGTCTATGCAGAATTTCAATTAGCAAAAGGATTGACTTTTAAGACGAATTTTGGTCTTGATATTGCTAATAAGCGTGATTATAATTATACAACATCAAAAATAACGACTTCAACTGGATATGGAAAAGGTGGAAATGGATATACAAAAAAAATGAGCCGTCTTACCGAAAATATACTTTCGTATATGAATGAATGGGGAGATCATCGTTTTACTGCTACTGGTGTTTATTCATGGCAAAATTATATGTATGAAACTTTATCTATTTCTGGTAATGGTTTTGCAAATGATGAGACTGGTGCATGGGATATGGGACAAGCAAATAGGGAAACAGTCGAGTATGGAAGTGATAAATATGAAAATTCGTTGATATCATGGACTGGACGTGTTACTTATGCATATAAAGATCGTTATTTATTAACAGCTACAGCCCGTTATGATGGCTCTTCTCGATTTGGTGAGAATAATAAATGGGGATTTTTCCCGTCAATAGGTTTAGCTTGGCGTGCAAGTGAGGAAAAATTTCTTGCAGGAAATAAAGTTATAACTAATTTGAAAGTACGTGGAAGTTTTGGTGTTACAGGTAATCAAGAGATTGGTAATTACAAATCATTAGCACAACTGAAAGTTGATAATTATATATATAATGATACTGAGATTCAAGGCTTTTATGAAACAATTGGTAATCCTGATTTAAAATGGGAACGTGCCAATCAATTTGATATTGGCATTGATTTATCTTTGTGGAATCGTATCCATGTTACTGCAGATTATTATCATAGGAAAACCTCTGATTTACTTTATAATGTACCTATACCTTCCACTTCTGGATTTTCTTCAATGTTGAGTAATGTGGGTTCTGTGTTGAATAAAGGTTGGGAACTATCTATTACAGGTAATATTATTGATCTGAATGATTTGAAAATTGATGCGACAGTGAATTTAAGCCGTAATACGAATAAGATAAAAGAACTATATAATGATGTACAGTCCATAACTTTGAAATCAGGGTTAGGATTAAGTAGTTATTTAAAGGTGGGAGAATCCTTAAATTCTCGTTATGCTCTCCTTGCGGATGGTATTATACGTACTGAGGAACAACTTGCTGCCTATAGAAAAATTGAGGCAACAGCTAAAATGGGTGATGAAATGTATAAAGATTTAGATGGAGATAACCAAATAACAGTAAAAGATCAGGTAAATATTGGAACAACAGATCCGAAACTTATTTATGGGGTTGCTTTAAATATACAATATAAAAAATGGGGGATTAGTATTTTGGGAAATGGAGCAGATGATTTTGTGGGAGGAAGTTCTTATTTGCAAATTTCAGAAAATCAGTTGAATGCAAGCACTATTGGTGTCCCATCTAAATATGCATATGAACGAATGTGGAGTCCTTCCAATCCTAATGGTACATATCCGGCTGCTGGGGCTTCTAATACTCACGAAAGTGATCGTGTTAATTCTGGGTGGTACTATTTTGTTCTTAAAAGCATGGCTCTTAATTATGATTTTGGTAGAAATCCATTTAAGGCTGTAAAAGGTATTAAGGGATTAAGTGCATCTCTAAATTTCCAGAATTTTATAACTTTTTCTAGTCAAAGAGGATATAATCCAGAAAATGGGGATACATCTTATCCATGGATAAAAAGTGTAAGTATAAGCGTGAATGCTAAATTTTAATTTTAATAAATAAGGTAATATGAAAACATATATATTTAATCATAGTAAATTGAATGTAAATTGGAGGAGCAAAATATTTATTTTGTTTTTTACAATTAGTGTCTTTTGTGAGTTGTACTGACTTATCAGAATCTACTTATACATTTATTAATCCAGGAACTTATTATAATACAGAAGAAGAATTGCAAAGTGCTTTAAATTCTGTTTATGCTGATTTTCGTAAATTCACAGCAGGATATAAAACGTTGATGACTTTAGAATTGTTGACAGAACATGCAATGCCAGCGCATTCCTCCAAAGATGGAGTGAAAAATTTTAACTCTTGGCAAGGGGTAAATCAGTCAACTACATATAATATACAGATATGGGATAGTGGATATGAATTAATAAATCGTTGTAATGTTGTGCTTGGTCGTGGTGATAAAGTAAATATAGAAGAGAAAAAGCGTAATCAAATTTATGGCCAGGCGCGTTTCTTCCGGGCTTATACTATGTTTGTGTTGCTTCGTATTTATGGAGGACTAGCTATTCCGGAATCTTATACATCAGGTTTGAATGGTTTGGAAATTCCTCGTAAAACGATTGATGAAACGTATGATTATATTATTGATGATTTAAAATATTGTATTGATAATCTTCCGAGCCGTTCTCAATGGGGAAATGGTGCCTATTATAAGGCTAGTAAGGGTGCCGCGCAAGCTTTGTTGGGTGATGTCTATTTAACAAGAGGATGTATGGATAATTATAATACAACTTATTTTCAAGAAGCTAAAAAATATTTAGGAGATGTGATTTCTTCAGGAGAATATGAACTTTTGCCGGATTATAAATCACTGTGGTATTGGTTTGTAGAAGAAGCGGCAAAGAATACAAAGGAATCACTTTTGGAAATTCAATTTGGAGCTACCCAAGTAAGTGATTTACATTGTTATTTTGGCATTAATACGAAAGATGAGTGTTTGGGTGGAAAAATGTATGCTCGTGCAGGAATTGCCCATAAAAGTTATTTCTCTTTTCAAGATGAAGATGTACGTAAACAATGCTTTTTGACGGAATATACAATAACTGGTACAACTACTCGTCGTTGGTGGGAGCCTGAGTATAAAGGATTTTCAGGTAAAGGTGAAGGAATGTGGCCTTCGACTTCTCCGGGATGTGTAAAATTTTATGATCGTACTAAGTCTTGTTATGATACTGGAGGCTCTAAAGCTAATTATATAGCCATGAGATATTCGGATGTTTTGTTGAATTATGCAGAAGTGGAAAACTATTTGAATGGGCCTACAGAGGACGCATATTCTAAACTAAATGCTGTACATAATAGATCTAATAGTAATCCTATTGCGACAGGATTATCTAAAGAAGCTTTTGATGATGCAATTTTTCAAGAGCGAGTTTGGGAATTCATAGGTGAAGGGCATTTGTATTATGATGAATTGCGTACAAATAGATTGGGAAAGAATGTTTATGAGTATAAGACATATATGTTTGAGAATGGATATTATAATTGTCAAAAATTACAGTTTGTTCCACAAAAAACATTCTTGTGGAAAATACCTCAGACATCATTAGATTCCAATCCTGCATTAGAGCAGAATCCTGATAATGTTTCAGATCCTAAGTACCCTCTGTAGAATATAGTTATTTGACAGGTATTTTGAATTCTCCACCTCAATGAGTTGAAAAATAGAATGTATGATATAAAGTCAACTTGTTGAGGGTGGATGAATGTTTTATACAATGTATTTATTTTTCATAAAAATCAAGGGGTGATAAATTATTTCTTGGTTACAACTTTTACTAGTTTGTAAAAATGTGTAGTTAATTTTATATAAAGAATTAAAATAAGATAATATAGAATATGAGATTTCATGGTGGAAGTATAATGCTTCTTATAAGTATGTTTTTGATATCTTGCGATAAGAAAGAAACATTATCAGAAGTGGTGGAAAGAGGATTGAATGTTTCAAGCCAACAAACTATGTTTTTGGCAGAAGAATTGGAAAATCAGGAAAAGAAATTACCTAGAACGATATGAAATAATGAATTGAAGACTGTTGGTTATAAATCATGGGTTTCAGGTTTTTTCCCTGGAGTGTTATGGTATTTGTATGAAAATGATCCAACAGAAGAATTAAAGAGATATGCCGAACTATATACTTCACGTGTGGAACCGGCCAAGAATATGACTTCTACACACGATTTGGGATTTATGTTGTATTGTAGTTTTGGTAATGGGTATAGATTGACACATGATTCTACTTATTTGGAGGTGTTGAAAACTGGTTCAAAATCATTGGCAACACGTTTTAATAGTAAAATCGGTGCTATAAATTCTTGGGGGGCTAGAGGTAAATGGCAATATCCGGTAATTATAGATAATATGATGAATCTTGAGATGTTGTCATTTGTAGCTAAAAAAACGGGAAAGGAGTCTTATATGGATATGATTAATGCTCATGCGCAAACTACTTTGAAACAACATTTCCGACCGGATAACAGTTGTTATCATGTCGTTTCTTATGATACGATTACAGGATTGCCCCATGCTAAAAATACACATCAAGGCTATGCGGATGAGTCTGCATGGTCCAGGGGGCAAGCATGGGCATTATATGGTTATACAATGATGTATAGAGAAACAGGAAAACCAGAGTATTTGGAACAGGCCCGTAAAGTGGCGAGATTTATTAAGAATCATCCCAACTTGCCTTCAGACAAAGTACCGTATTGGGATTTCGATGCACCGGATATTCCAAATACACCTCGTGATGCATCAGCGGCAGCAGTCATGGCTTCTGCATTGATTGAATTGAGTCAGTTGGATAAAAGTGAAGAAGCCTCAGCATGGTTTGATTTGGCGGAAGCGCAGATTCGTTCATTGTCTTCACCGGATTACTTGGCGGAGTTTGGAACTAATGGAGGTTTTATTTTGAAACATAGTGTAGGAAATTTGAATAAGAATTCGGAAGTGGATGTACCTTTGAGTTATGCAGATTATTATTATGTGGAAGCTTTATTACGTTTAAAGAAAATTCAAAATGAAAAATAGAATAGGAATATGGGTTGCCTTTAGTTTTCTTCTTTTCTGTTTAAAATCTTATGCCCAACCGACAGGAAATGAAGACAGATGGTATTGGGTGAATACTATGGTAAAAATAGCCAATCCGGTATTGGACAATCTTAGTCAAGGGACACTGAAAAAGAATATGCCGTTTGAATCCTTGTCAACTGAACCGTTGAGAAGAGAGGTCTCGTATTTGGAGGCTGTAGGGAGAACAATTTGTGGAATTGCTCCTTGGTTGGAACTAGGACAGGATCAGACAAAAGAAGGCAAATTGCGAGCTAAGTATATACAAATGACACTAAAAGGTCTTAAGAATGCAGTCAATCCAGACTCGCCGGATTATTTAATGTTTGATAATCGGCATTTTCAACACTGGTAGATGCTGCTCATCTTGTACAGGGAATTTTAAGAGCTCCTAAACAAATTTGGGGGAATTTGGATAAAGAAACGCAGGTTCGTTTGATTAAGGAACTGAAAAGAACTCGAGGCATTAAACCCAAAGAAAGTAACTGGTTGCTTTTTGCATCTATGGTGGAGGCTGCTTTGCTGGAATTTACAGGCGAGTGTGACACATATAGACTGAATTATGGAATTCATCGTTTTTTGGAAGATGGTTGGTATAAAGGAGATGCTTGGTATGGTGATGGTCAGGAATTTCACTTGGATTTTTATAATAGTATTGTTATCCATCCCATGTTGACAGATATCCTTGCTATAATGAAAAAGCATAATTTGGAAGGAGGGGAGAATCTTGACAAGCAGATAATCCGTCAGCAACGGCTATCAGAACAATTAGAACGATTGATTTCACCTGAAGGAACCTATCCTGCTGTTGGGCGTTCTATTGTTTATCGTTTTGGTATTTTCCATGCTCTTTCTCAAATGAGTTTAATGAAGAGGCTTCCGGAGAAACTTCTCGGGGGGCAAGTACGTTGTGCGCTTACTGCTGTTTTGCATAGACAATTTGCAACTCCGAATAACTTTGATAAGAATGGATGGTTAAAAATAGGTTTATCCGGCAACCAGATAAATATGTCAGAATCATATATAAATACGGGTAGTTTATATATGTGTGCTACTATATTTTAGCATTGGGACTTCCGGCTGAGGACTCGTTTTGGACAGAAACTTATATGGAATGGACCAATATGAAAGCATGGAAGGGAATAGATGTCGGGGCTGATAAAGCATTGCGAAAGGGATAGTTGATATATGGGGGAATATAAGATAAGTGTTTTCTTGTTTATTTGTTAAACTCTTTTTAATGACTAGTATTTGGGCAAATACTTAGTTATTTAAGGGAATATATTAAAAGAAAACTTCAATTAGACAAGAACTAGATGTATCGAATAAATTATTAATTAAATAATTAAGTTTATGTCATTAACAAGTATTATTTGTGGCATAGCGTTGCTGACAATAGGTGAAGTTGGGCCTCAGAATATGCCCGATACTATAGAACCTGTTGAATCACCGTTTGTTATGCCTTTGTTTGAAAGGCCTGTTTTTCCCGAATCTACCATATTGGTAAGGATGGAACAGGAAGGTATGTCCACTAAACCGATTCAGGAGCTATTGATAGTATGAGTTGCCGAGGTGGTGGAACGGTGGTAGTTCCTCCCGGTGTATGGCGGACAGGACGCCTTATCTTGAAGAGTAATGTAAATTTGCATCTTTCGGAAGGAGCGGAATTACGTTTCAGTGGTAATATAATAGATTATCTTCGGCTGTTTTTACACGGGATGAGGGGGTGGAGCTTTACTCTCTTGGAGCTTGTTTGTATGCTGATGGACAGGAGAATATTGCATTGACTGGAAAGGGAAAAGTAGTTGGACCGCCTACCAGTTGCGAGATATACAAGTGTAATGAAAGTATGTCTAGTGACAAGGTGATAAGAAAACCGCTTGCCGACCGTATTTATGATGGAAAGAATGGTGAAGGAGTCTTTTTGCCTAAGACATTTGCCCCTATCAATTGTAAGAATGTCTTTGTAGAAGGTGTTACATTTGAACGGGGACTGTATTGGAATATTGTACCACAATATTGTGAACATATTTTAATTCGGGGGATTACAGTGAACAGTTTCGGACATGGACGTACGGATGGTATTGATATTGATTCAAGTAATGATGTACTGATAGAATACTGTTCGCTCGATTGTCAGGACGATTGTTACACCATGAAGTCCGGGCGGGGTAAGGATGGATTGAAAGTGAATCGTCCCACTAGTAATGTCGTTATACGTAAAAGTATAGCACTGAGGGGAGCAGGCGGTATTGTGTGTGGTACTGAGATTGCCGGTGGAGTGAGAAATGTATATATGTACGATTGTGTTTTTGAGGGAACAGACCAGGCTTTCCGTTTTAAAACTCGTCGTCCACGAGGAGGTTTTGTGGAGAATATATATGTGGAACGGGTGCGGGCTAATGTGAAAAGACAGGCTTTGTATTGCGATATGCTTGGTTCTGCCGCTGGGTAGGTGAGTTGGCACAGCGTTATCCGGCCCGTGAGATAACTCCACTTACACCGTGGTTTGCTAATATTTCCATTCACGATGTGGAGATCACCGGATGTAGCACATTGGTGGATGTGTCTGCATTACCGGAGAAGCCGGTGAAGAACTTTTTTTTCGGCAATGTCAAAGCACATTGTGATCGGATTGGCAAAATATGCGATGCTACAAAATTCTCAATGAAAGATGTAAGAATAGAGAGTTGTGATACAGTAATGCGTATTGATAATTGTGATTACGCCTCTTTCTTTGGGTTCAGCAATGTAACTACAGGTAGTTCGGTGAAGATAGAAAAAACGGGAGGAGAATGTCGCTATTTAAATGTGCAGACATATCCTCTTGTCCCAGTAAATTATCAGTCCATTCGTCCTGGTGAAGTGTGGCTTGATACTGAAGGAAAACCTATTCAGGCCCATGGGTTTCAAGTGACTTTTCGTGAAGGCAAATATTATTGGTATGGTGAGGATAAAACTCATACTCTGTTTGGTACCAATCGGATGTTTGGCGGAGTACGTTGTTACTCATCTACTGATTTTTACAATTGGAAAGATGAGGGGAGGATAATTGAACCTGCTACTGATCCACATTCACCTTTGCATCATTGTCAGAAATTGGAACGCCCACATATTCTTTATTGTGCCAAAACAGGCAGGTATGTATGCTGGCTGAAATCACAAAGTAATGATGGGCATTTTGTTATTCTAGAAGCTGAACATTTTATGGGACCCTATCATTTTGTCCGCAATCTGAAACCTAATGGCTTTGCTGTGGGGGATTTTGACATGTATGCTGATCCCGATACAGGAAAAGGTTATGTTTGGTTTGAGCGTCCTCATTGGGAGCAGATATGTGCTGAACTTTCTGATGATTATACAAATGTAAATGGCCGGTATTCAGAACATTTTGTTGGAAAGGTTCCACCGTTTACACGTGAGGCGGCAGCACATTTTGTAATGGATGGTAAACATTATATTTATACATCAGGGACAACTAGTTATACTCCCAACCCTTCGGAAGTAGCGGTATTCGATGATTATCATGGTGAATATACGGTGTTAGGGAATCCACACATAGGTGATGAGTATGCACATTCTTTTTGCTCGCAGATTACAAGTGTGATAAAGATTCCGGGAAAGGATCTTTATGTGGCTATGGCCGATCGTTGGCTACCGCATACTAATAAAACGGATATACCCAAGAAAGACTGGCAGTCTTTCTTGACCCGGTACAAGGATCACCGTCCTTATCCAAAGGATTTTGCAACTCCTAAAGTGGCCGACAGATTTTATACGCTTGTTAATCCTAATCAAGATGTATATAAGGCTACTTATGTATTTCTGCCAATTGTGGTGAAGGATGGCATACCGATGATAGAGTGGAAAGATGAATGGAAACTGGAAAACTATGAATAGATGATTTTTCTTTTGTTGATAGGGCACATCCGTTTATTTTTACTATCTTTGCTAATATGGCGTATGTCGGGAAAATGATGTACGTCATATATTTAAATGCCTGGTATGAATCTGATTGAAATTGTATGAAAACATATATTTGTCTGTTATGGGTTGTTTTTGGGTGTATAGGTTGGGAAATGCATGCATCGGTAGATGTACATCCTACTTTTATCACGACTAGTGACGGATTGGCGAATAATTCGGTACGTTATCTGTTTCAAGACAGCAAAGGGTTTATTTGGATGGGTACATTAGATGGGCTGAGCCGCTATGATGGCCATTCATTTGTGACATTCCGTCCGGAATCAGGCGATAAAATTTCTTTGGCAAATCATCATGTAAAGAAGATACAAGAAGATCGAAATGGTTTCTTATGGTTTATCACTGCTCCGGAATTAATGAGTTGTTACGATTTGAAACATGATTGTTTTGTTGATTTTACGGGTGTGGGAATATAGACGGCCTTACAATAAAATATTGGAAACTGCTGTCGGGATATTTGGCTGTGGCATCATCAGAGTGGATGTCGTAAAATAGTCTGTAAGGATGGAATTCACTCTTCTGTATCTTTTACAAAGGAAAATGGGAAATTATCAACTAATGCAGTGAATTCCGTTTATGAGGATGAACAGGGAGTGATTTGGATTTGTACTCAGCTTGGGCTGTTTCAGGTGACAGAAGAGGGATATACCCAGGTAGTTCAAGATAGTTTGTCTTTTGTAGGGGCGATGTCTTTTCGTCACAAGATTTTTTTTGTAACCTCTGATGGAGGTATTTATGAAAAGTCTTCAGGTAAGAATTTGTTTTTGACAGCCCGGTTGCCGTGGAAACTTTCTGCTTTTAATACCTATGAGTCCTGTCGTTTACAGAACGATTGGGTGTTTTTTACTCCTGAGGGTGGAGAGGTGTTTAGTATGTCTGAGAAAAGATTGATTCATGATTCATCGCTTGATATTCGTTTAGGAAAATGTGAAAAGGATAATTTGAATAATCTGTGGATTTCCAATGGCACTGGTCTTGTACATTATATTGATGTCCGGACACGTGCGTCCGGATTTTTAGATTAATGTCTGATGAAAAAGTTAAGTTGATAGGGGATGAACGTTATCATATCATACAAGATGTTCCACGTGGCTGATATGGATTTCTACCTATGGTAATGGTTTGTTTGTTTATGATTCTCAAAAGAGGAGATGACCCATTACTCGTATCATGTGGATGAGTTTAATCGGGTGAATTCTGATTTTCTTTTATATGCTATGGGCGACAGAACCGGTAATATCTGGTTGGGATCAGAATATTCCGGCATAGCTTTATTGTCAGTATTAAATGATGGGGCAACTTATATTTATCCTGAAAATGAGAAATTGGTGGATCGTTCCAATACCATACGTATGGTTACGTGTATGGAGAATGGGGATGTGCGGGTAGGAAATCGTCGGGGGGGATTGTTTGCTTATGACTGTCACTTGAATTTATTGCAAAGAAATTATTATCATCTTAGTGTCTTTGCTCTCAAAGAGGATGACAAAGGCAAGTATGGATGGGAACCCGTGGGAATGGATTATGTATAGGCGATAGATGGTATGTGCATCGGGCTGATGATGTGAATTCACTTGCACATAATCATATTTATGATATCTATAGGGACTACCGGGATAGAATGTGGATTGGAACTTTCGGGGGAGGACTCGATTTGGCTGTTTATAAGAAAAACGATTTTGTGTTTCGTCATTTTTTGAAGGGGAGTTTTGGAGAGCAAGAGGTTCGTACTATTACTGCTGATAGGAATCATTGGATGTGGGTAGGAACCAATAATGGTATTTATGTATTCCATCCGGATTCTTTGTTGAATGATTCGCGGCAGTATTACGTTTATAATTTGGATAATGGGAAAATACGTAGCAATGAAATTCGTAATATTTTTTGTGACAGCAAAGGTCGTATGTGGATTGGAACCACCGGTAAAGGCTTTTCTGTCTGCCAGTCAGGACAAACTTATGATCAGTTGGAATTCCGGCATTATGATGAGGATGACGGGTTGGTAAATAATGTAGTCCAGTCTATAGTGGAGGATAGAGATGGAAAAATCTGGCTGGGTACCGAATATGGAATGTCCCGGTTTGATCCGGATACGGAGGTTTTTGATAGTTTCTTTTTTTCAGCGATAATGCCCGGCAATGTCTATTTGGAGAGTAGTGCCTGTGTTATGAAAAACGGACATTTGCTGTTTGGAACGAATCATGGTTTGGTTGTGGTCGATCCTGAAAAAGTCATGCCACAGCATGTCGTTTCTCCGGTGGTTCTCACTGATTTAAAAATAAATGGAATTTCTGTTCGTCCCGGGGATATTGATTCTCCTTTGACAGAGGCATTAAGTTATACAAATAGAATAGAATTGAAATATTATCAGAATTCATTCAGTATAGATTTCTCTACTTTTGACTATTCTATGGCAAATGATGCCAAGTATATTTATAAGTTAATTCCATACGATAAAGATTGGGGAGTCCCTTCCTCCTTGAATTTTGCAGCTTATAAAAATTTGTTGCCGGGTACTTATCAGTTACATGTAAAAGCATCCAGTGCTTCCGGTGTATGGGGGGAAGATGAAACCGTATTACAGATTGTTATTACTCCGCCTTTTTGGAAAACAGGTTGGGCCTTTGCCATTTATATAATGCTGATTTGTATGGCAATGTATATGACATTCAGACTAATCCATAAGTTTGCTATCTTGCGGAATCGTATTCAATTAGAAAAACAGTTGACAGAATATAAGTTGGTCTTTTTTACCAATATCTCTCATGAGTTTCGTACCCCGTTGACGTTGATCCAAGGAGCCTTGGAAAAATAGAGGCTATGGTAGGGGTTCTAAAGAATTGGCTTATCCTATAAAAGTGATGGATAGAAGCACGCAGCGGATGCTCAGATTAATCAATCAATTGCTGGAATTCAGAAAAATGCAGAATAATAAACTGGTTCTTTCATTAGAAGAAACAGATGTTATCGTTTTTCTTTACGATATATTTCTGAGTTTTAGGGAAACGGCGGAATCTAAAGAAATGGAATTTAAATTTATTCCTTCTGTCAGTTCTTATCCTATGTTTGTTGATAAAGGTAAACTGGATAAGATAGTCTATAATCTTCTGTCCAATGCATTTAAGTACACACCGGAGGGCGGGAAAATAGTTTGTTCGGTAGATGTGGAAGAAGAAACAAAAAAATTGATCATTTCCGTGTCAGACACCGGTATTGGTATTCCTTTGGAGAAACGCGGGCAACTTTTTTCTCGATTTATGCAAAGTAGTTTCTCTGGTGATAGTATGGGAATCGGGTTGCATTTGACTCACGAACTTGTAAATGTGCATAAAGGAAGCATTGAATATGCGGAGAATGAAGGACAGGGTTCTGTTTTTACAGTCACTTTGCCATTGGATAGTTCTGTATATGAGTCAAAAGATTTTTTGATCTCTACAGCCTTAATGGAAGAAACGGATCATACAGATGAAGGCATTCCGTGCCGTCTCGTAAAAGAAGAACAGATGGCGGCTCCTTTAAACAAGAAAAAGATATTGATCATTGAAGATGATACTGATATTCGTGAATTTTTGAAGAAAGAAATATCTGTTTATTTTGAGGTGGTAGCCGAGGCTGATGGTGTGGCGGGTTTTGAACGTGCACGGACTTATGATGCTGATCTGATAATATGTGATGTCCTAATGCCGGGAATGAATGGGTATGAAGTAACCCGTAAGTTAAAAAATGAATTTAGTACCAGTCATATTCCGATCATTCTGCTGACAGCAATGGGAACTACCGAAAATAAATTGGAAGGAGTAGAAAGTGGGGCGGATGCGTATGTAACCAAACCGTTCAGCTTAAAATTGCTTTTGGCACGGATGGTTCAATTGATTGACCAGCGTGAAAAGTTACGTGAGAAATATGTGAATGATCCCAGTATAGAGCGACCGGCTATTTATACTTCTGATAAAGATAAACAGTTCCTTGATAAATTGCAAGCTATTATAGAGCAGGAGTTGGGAAATTCGGAATTTACGATGGAAGACTTTGCTGCCCGGATGAAATTGGGGCGTACTGTATTCTCTAAAAAAGTTCGTGGTTTGACAGGGCATACTCCTAATGAATATTTCCGTATTATTCGTCTGAAGAAAGCGGCGGAATTATTGTTGGAAGGTAATTATAATGTGAGCGAAGTTTCTTATAAAGTAGGTATCAGTGATCCGCTTTATTTTAGCCGTTGTTTCAAGACACACTATGGCGTGTCTCCTTCTGTTTATCTGCGTGGAAAAGAGAAAGAAATATAGAGTGGGCAACCTTTATTGTATAATCGGGCGGTAAATATCAGTTCGTTTCTTAAAAAGCTTAAAGTGTATAAATTTCCATGTTAATGAACAAAAATACATTTTGGGGCTTTATAAATAACGATATATTTGTAAAATACTGCTTGAATATTTCAGATTGAAAGAAATTAAGATACTCATTTTAAATTTAAGACCATGAAAGAACTAAAGATGTACATCGATGGACGATTCATCGAAAACCAATCCGATAAGTGGATTGATGTATTGAACCCTTCTACGGAAGAAGTGATATCTAAAATGCCTGATGGCACACCGGAAGATGCACGCGCAGCTATAAATGCCGCCGTAAAGGCACAGCTTTCTTGGGAAAGTCTTACTTCTATTGAACGCGCCGGCTATTTAACTCGGATTGCACAAGGTATCCGAAAGCGGGAACAGGAATTGACTGATATTATCATCCGGGAGGGTGGAAAAACAAGAGGATTAGCTAATGTAGAGGTGTTATTTACGGCTGATTATCTTGATTATATAGCCGGATGGGCCCGTCGTTATGAAGGGGAAATCATTCCTAGTGACCGTCCTCACGAAAATATATTTGTCTTTAAGAAACCTATTGGGGTGACAACAGGCATCCTGCCTTGGAATTTTCCTTTTTTCTTGATTGCCCGTAAGGCCGCTCCTGCTCTGTTGACGGGGAATACAATTGTGGTAAAGCCGAGTCAGCTGACACCGGAAAATGCATATGTTTTCGCACAGATTGTAGATGAAGTTGGGTTGCCTAAAGGTGTATTCAATCTAGTAAACGGTCGTGGTTCGGTGATAGGACATGAACTGGCTGCTAACCCTAAAGTAGGTATGGTTAGTCTGACCGGAAGTGTGGAGCTGGAATACAAACCATGCAGCCGCTTCTGCCAATGTGACGAAGGTTTCTTTGGAATTGGGGGGAAAGGCTCCCGGTATTGTAATGCCGGATGCAGATTTGGATTTAGCTGTAAAATCCATTATGCTTCGCGTGTTATTAATACAGGACAGGTATGTAATTGTTGTGAGCGCGTGTATGTACATTCTAGTATAAAAGAGGCTTTCCTTGAGAAACTGTTGGCAGGATTCAAGCAGGTGAAAGTGGGGGATCCGAATCAGTATACAGACCTCGATATGGGTCCGTTGATTGATGCCAAAGCACTGAAATCAGTAGAAGAGAAAGTGAAAAAAGCTATTGAGCAGGGAGCTGAGTTGCTATGCGGTGGTCATCGTATCGGTACTAAAGGATATTTCTTTGAACCGACGATTTTGATTAATTGTACCCAAAAGATGGATATTATTCAGGAAGAAACTTTTGGACCGGTACTTCCGGTTGTTGAGTTTACAGAGGTGGAAGACGCCATTGCCTGGGCTAATGATTGTGAATATGGGTTGACTTCTTCTATTTATACTCAGAATCTGGATATGGCATTTAAATTGATTCGTGCGTTGAAATTTGGTGAAACTTATGTGAATCGTGAGAATTTTGAAGCTATGCAGGGATTCCATGCCGGATGGCGTAAATCTGGTATCGGTGGCGCGGATGGTAAACATGGTCTGGAAGAGTATTTGCAGACGCAGCTGGTTTATTTGGAGACTAAAGGGTAATTTTTATAATTATTCTATGTAGGATTATCTCGGGATATAATTCGTATTTTATGTCTCGAGATACATCTTGTTATATGATGGATATTTATTATTGATTTGGATTGATACTTTAAGAAGTATAGAGTACAAAATACTTGTTGTTTCGTCCTGTTGGAAAAGGTTTATTCATCATAAAACAGCATGCTATGAAATTATTTTTTTCTTTCGTATTTGCCTTATTGGCTTTTACTACTTGTACAAAACCTGACAAGGAAGTCTATATCTTCACTTCTCATCGTGAGCCGGCATTGGACGGGTTACATTATCTTTACAGCTATGACGGTTATCATTGGGATAGTATTGCAGGTTCATGGCTGAAACCGGAAATAGGAAACAAGACCCCTTATTATAATTATTTCACTAAACAGACCGAAGAACAGAAATATGCTCCCAATTCGATGATGCGTGATCCGTCCATTACCCAAGGTCCGGATGGAACCTTTCATTTGGTGTGGACCATCAGTTGGAATGGGGAACAAGGATTTGGTTATGCCAGTTCTAAAGACTTGATTCATTGGAGCGAACAACGTGAAATCAAAGTGATGAAAGACTCTTTGACTAACAATGTGTGGGCACCGGAAGTTTTCTATGATGATGAAAAGGGACAGTTCATCGTTGCCTGGTCCTCTGCCATTCCAGTAGAGAGATATACGGCAGCCGATAGTTTGGGAGCTAATAAAAGTCACCGTGCCTATTATACCACGACCAAGGATTTCCAAACGTTTGCTCCGGCAAAGGCATTTTATGATCCCGGATTTAATTCTATTGACGGATTTATAGTAAAGCGTGATAAAAATGACTATGTATTAATTATAAAAGACAATCGTAAGCCTGGTTACAGTGATCTGTTCTGTGTGTCCGGACCATCGGCGGAAGGGCCTTATACTAGTCCGTCAACGAAATTTGCACCGACTTATTCCGAGGGACCGTGTGCCGTGAAAGTAGGTGATGAATGGTTGATTTATTTTGATGTTTATCGGGAAGGTCGGTTTGGAGCCGTAGCGACAAAGGATTTTAAGACCTTTACTCCTATAGACAATCAGATTTCTATTCCGCAAGGACATAAGCATGGTACTATTATAAAAGTTCCTGAATCAGTTTTGCTGAACCTGAAAGCGGAGGAAGCTAAAAGATTCCCTCAAAAAGACTAGTTATTACCCTGAATTGTTTACTTGAATAAGTTACTTTGGGCTTTGAAATTTATATGATAAATGCGCAAATGAAAAACAAGAATCTGGTATTATTTGTTCTTCTCCTTTTGTTGGGGGGAGAATTGACTTCGGCGTCAGCCCAAGGAAAGTCCGGGATCTATAAACCTTGGAGCCATGGACGACTGAAAGTAAGTAAAGAAAATCGTTATCTGATGAATGCGGACGGAACTCCTTTTTTCTGGTTGGGGGATACAGGATGGCTGTTGCCCGAGAAACTGAACAGGGATGAAGTTGCTTATTATCTGGAACATTGTCGTCAGGCAGGATTTAATGTGGTACAAGTACAGACTATAAATGGAGTCCCTGCTATGAATTTCTATGGTCAGTATTCCATGATAGATGGCTTTAACTTTAAGAATATAGACAGAAAAGGAGTTTATGGATATTGGGACCACATGGACTATATTATTCAGAAAGCTGAGCAGAACGGTATTTATATAGCGATGGTATGTATCTGGGGAGGTTTGGTACGCTCCGGAAAGATGAATGTCGAAGAGGCCAAGGCGTATGGTAAATTTTTAGGTGAACGATATAAAGATGCTCCTAATATCATTTGGGTAATCGGTGGAGATACATACGCCGACCGGAATACCGAGATTTGGGAAGCCTTGGCAAACAGCATTCTTGCTGTGGACAAGAATCATATAATGACTTTTCATCCGTTTGGCCGTACATCTAGTGCTGCACATCTGAATAATAAGGAGTGGATGGATATGAATATGTTCCAAAGTGGGCACAGACGCTATGGTCAGAAAAAAGGAGATGGTGATACTTCTGTAACCGGATTGGAGGAGGACAATTGGCGTTATGTAGAAGATGCTTTGTCTATGACTCCATTGAAGCCTGTTTTGGATGCAGAACCCAGTTATGAAGGTATTCCTCAGGGATTGCATGATCCTGCCCAGCCACTCTGGCGTGACTGTGATGTAAGACGCTATGGGTATTGGTCTGTTTTTGCGGGTTCTTGCGGACATACGTACGGACATAACAATATCATGCAGTTCTTGAAACCGGGTACACCGGGTGGATATGGGGCTGATGGAATAGAGAAACCTTGGTATAAGGCGATGCAGGATCCCGGCTTCAATCAGATGAAATATCTGAAGAATCTGATGTTAACTTTCCCTTATTTTGAACGTGTACCAGATCAAAGTGTGATTGCCGGTACGAATGGGAATCGTTATGATAGAGCCATTGCTACTCGCGGAAAGGATTATTTGTTAGTATACAATTATTCCGGAAACCCGATGTCTGTTGACTTGACTAAAATCAGTGGCGCAAAAAAGAAAGTATGGTGGTATAGCCCTAAGGATGGAAAACTTTCTTTTATAGGGGAATTTGATAGTAAAATTACTCCTTTTATCTATGATGGCAGTTATAACCGAGATAATGATCAGGTATTGATTGCTGTAGATTCAAATAAGAATTATATTTCTACCAAATGGTTCGAACTTCCCATGGTAAATCAATAGTGTTTTGAGGAATACAGCCAAAAAGTCTTATTAAGTCTTAATGAAACGGGAAAAGTCAATGCGGAAATTGTAATTTTGAAAAAACACATTTACAAATGAAACGCATTGGCTTTTTCTTATTCTTTTGCATTCTTTCCTTGTATGGTCTGGCACAAGCTGAAAATGACAAGGATACGCTCATCATTCGACAAGATAAAATCAATGAATTTATCAATGAGATGAATGAGGTTGATAAAAGTATGGATTTTATAAACGAACCTCCTACGTTGACACTTCCCGTTTTATCTGATACGCTGCGGATGCCAAAATTTGATTTAACTCCTCGTGAAGAAATGTCTAAAATATCTCCCTATACTTTTTCCGGGAATCCTTTCGGCCATGATTATATAGATGGACGTGCTTGTCAGATTAATAATACAGGGATTCTGAGTGGTTATCATTCATTTCAAGGATTGTCTTCTATAGGCGAGGCACGCAATGTCGGGTGATGTATACCCAGCGGCTCAATGATTTTATAACCGTGACAGGAGGAGTATATGCTGCTAAATACAATGTATATGGAGTCCGCTTTAATGATTTCGGTGGTAAGGGAAAATTGTCTTTTCGCATTAATGACAGGATGAAAATTAATATGTTCGGCACATATTCTGTGTATAATGGATACGGCATGACTCCAGCCTCTCAGCTTTTTATGAATCAAAATTCATACGGAGGTACTTTGGAATTCAAAATATCGGATAGTTTCGGTATTGAAGCGGGGGCAGAGAGGGAATTTAATCCGATGACCCGCAAATGGGAAACCCATCCTATTATTATGCCGGTATTCTATTAATGATAAATTGTGTATCTTTACGGCATGAATGAAGAAATAGCAGAGTATTACGAAGAATTATACAGCTTTATATAGATGAGAACCAGCCATTAGAACGCCGTTACAGACAATTGCGTGAATCATTGGAGCGTGTGGTGCGTGAACGGATACAAGGGAATAGTTTGCAGATCACTGATTTGGCCGCCCGTATTAATTATGTAGCCACTCAATATGAACTGGATATAAAAGAGCAGAACCAGTTACATACATTTCGTTTGACTTCCAATGATATTTTGAATCATCGTAAGTTTCCTGCCAAAGAAGAGTTTCTACGTGATTTACGTGCAGTGGCTTTTGCGTATAGGAAGATGTTTGCACAAGATATTCCTTTGAAATTATTCTCGGTTCTTCCTAAACAAGAAATAACATCTTTAGGGAAAAAAGAAAAGAAGGAATACATCCGTCGTATACGGGTATGCTTTGATTATGCCGATGATACCTATCTGTATGTACATCCTGTAGATATAATAGCTGATGAACCTATTCGGGTTGTTTATAATAAACCCGGTATAAACCATGAATTTGAAGAAACTATAAAGGAACTTTGGCGATATGCCCAGCTTAATCTTTTGGATGTTTTTGTAGATAGGGAAGGAATTTATACCCCTTCTTTTATCGTATTGGAGCCGGATTATCTAATAGATATCAGTTCACTGGCAGAATGCTACAAGGATTATGGCAGCCATCCGGCAAATTACTTTTTAAGCCGGTTGGTTCCGATTGATAACGCCCGGCCTTTGCTGCTGGGAAATATAGCCAATCTTTTTCTGGATGAATGGATACATGCAGGTGAGGAGGAACCGGACTATATAGACTGTATGAAGAAGGCGTTCCGGCAGTATCCCATTGAACTGGCTGCTTGTGCCGAACTTCGTGACCCGTCCAAAGAGAAAGAGTTTGCCAAGGATTGCCGGATGCACTTTGAGCATATACGGGATATCGTGCAGCATACTTTTCTGGAACCTGGTTATAACTTGGATAAAAAGGATGCTGTTCTGGAACCGTCTTATATTTGTGAGGCATTGGGTATTCAGGGACGTTTGGACTATATGCAGCGGGATATGAGCAGTTTTATCGAAATGAAATCGGGAAAAGCAGATGAATTCTCCATACAGGGAAAAGTGGAACCCAAGGAAAACAACAAGGTTCAGATGCTGCTATATATGGCGGTACTGGAATACAGCATGGGACAGGACCGGCGGCGTATGCATCCCTATTTGCTTTATACCCGTTATCCTTTATTATACCCTGCCAGAGCATCGTGGCTCAGGTAAGGCGGGTTATCAATCTGCGCAACCGTATTGTTGCTGCCGAGTATGGGGTACAATTCCATAATCATTCTGATTTTACACGAAATTTGTTAGCGCAAATTAATCCGGAGGTAATGAATGAAAGAAAGTTGCGTGGAAGATTCTGGGAACAGTATCTGAAGCCTTCTATCTCACGTTTCCGAGAAAAACTGTCGGCATTGGAACCTTTGGAGCAGGCCTATTTCTATACGCTTTATAATTTCATTACAAAAGAACTTTATACCTCCAAATCGGGGGATGTGGATTATGAAGGACGTGCAGGGGCTTCAGCTCTTTGGCTGAGTACACTGGATGAGAAACGTGAGGCAGGGGAAATATTATATGATTTGCAGATCATTGAGAATAAGGCGTCACAGGTTCATAAGGCTTATATACTCTTGTCCATTCCGCAATATGACGAAATGTTTCTTCCTAATTTCCGTACAGGAGATGTAGTTGTATTGTATGAGCGTAATCATGATTCGGATAATGTGACCAATAAAATGGTTTTTAAGGGTAACATCGAGCAGATTACAGATACAGAATTGCGTATTCGGCTACGTGCCACACAGCGTAATGTTTCGGTTTTTCCTCCGGACAGCCGTTATGCTGTAGAACATGATACGATGGATACTACATTTCGCAGTATGTATTTGGGACTTTCTGCTTTTCTGGATGCGAATACGGAAAGACGGGAGTTGTTGCTGGGACAACGTCCCCCCTGCTTTGATTCGTCTTTTGATGAAGCTATAGCGCAGGCAGGTGATGATTTGAGAGAGTGGCGTTGAAAGCGCAAGCGGCCCGTGATTACTTTCTTCTGGTGGGACCTCCCGGAACAGGAAAGACTTCAAGAGCGTTGCGTAGAATGGTGGAACATTTTTATGCAACATCATCTATGCAGATATTGTTACTAGCTTATACCAACCGGGCTGTGGATGAAATATGTCAGTCACTTTCTTCTATACCTCCGGTATAGATTATATACGGGTGGGAAGTGAACTTTCCTGTGATGTACGTTTTAGAGGACATCTGTTGGAGAATATATTGGCGGAATGTAACAGCAGGCGGGAGGTGAATACCCGTATGACAGATTGCAGAGTGTATGTTGGAACCGTGGCCTCTATTGCGGCTAAGGCTGAACTTTTTAAATTAAAACGTTTTGATGTAGCCATAGTGGATGAGGCTACCCAAATATTGGAACCCCAATTGTTGGGTATTCTGTGTGCCAAGTTTGCCGATGAAAGAAATGCAGTCGGTAAATTTATTCTGATAGGTGATCATAAACAGTTACCTGCCGTTATTTTGCAGAATAGCGGACATTCTGAAGTGCATGATGAGGGGCTGAGGAAAGTCGGACTTTTTAATTTAAAAGATTCTCTGTTTGAGCGGCTTTATCGTTTTCATTTAAAAGAAGAATCTCCTAAAGCGATAGATATGCTTTGCCGTCAGGGGCGTATGCATCCGGGAGTGGCTTTTTTTCCCAATAAAGCATTTTATGCTGGAAGATTGGAAGCTTTGGGACTACCTCATCAGTTGGAACACATAGAGGCTCCAGTACGTTTTATTCCTTCGGAACAGGATTTGGAGAGCATTTCCGGAAAGACAAACCAATATGAGGCACGGATTGTTGCCGGTTTGGCCAGAGAGGTGTATCTGGCTTATGAAGAGGAATTTGATCCGAATCGAACGTTAGGGATCATTACTCCTTATCGAAGTCAGATTGCTTTGATACGTAAAGAGCTTCAGACATTGGCTATTCCTGCTCTGAGTAGGATTTCCATTGACACGGTAGAACGGTATCAGGGCAGCGAACGTGATGTTATTATTTATTCTTTTTGTGTGAATCACCTCTATCAATTAAGGTTTCTGCCTAACCTGACAGAAGAAGACGGCGTACAGATTGACCGTAAGCTGAATGTCGCTTTAACGCGTGCACGCAAGCAACTTTTTATCACAGGAGTCCCTGAAATATTAAATCATAATTCTATCTATCAACATCTTCTGAAAACTATTTATTAGGGAAAACACACCACAGACTACTTAGATGTGTAGTCTGTGGTGAATTCTTTAATTAGGCATCAACCGGTTTGTATTTGGGAACCAATGCTTTCATAATAATCCAACCAACTAAATAAGCTACGGCACATACACAGAATATGATGAAGTAGCCGGCAGGTTTCCCTTCGAATCCCATAAAAGTCATATTCGTTTCTGCTGCATAGTCAAACAGTCTGCCTGATCCCATATTAATGCAGAATGAACCTATACCACCTGCCATACCACCAATACCTACGATAGTAGCGATGGTGCTTTTGGGGAACATATCGCCTACTACAGAGTAAATATTAGCAGACCATGATTGGTGTGCCGCACCTGCAATACCGATGATAATGATAGGATACCAATATGAATAATTGCCTAAAGGTTGGGCAAACAGTGCCAGCAATGGGAACAAGGCAAAGATAAGCATAGCCTGCATACGGGCTGCATACGGATTCTTACCAGTTTTGTTAATGATAATAGTAGGTAACTTACCACCATAAATAGATAACATGGTGATAGCGTATAATACGAAAATCAACATTTGTGCAGTACCTGTGTCTGAGGCGAAACCATATACATCCGAAATATATGCCGGAGTCCAGAAAAGGAAGAACCACCATACGCCGTCAGTCATGAATTTACCGACAAATACAGCCCATGTTTGGGGAAATTTGAAACATTGCAAGAATGAAATCTTCTTGTTGTCAAAGTCGTTGGCGGCAGCTTGTTGTGCTTTAGATTCTTCAGGATTGTTGTTGTCTTGTTCAATATATTCCAATTCGGCAGCATTCACGCGAGGGTTGACATTGGGTTTCTTGTAGAGGAACATCCAAAGTCCCATCCAGATGAAACCTAAGCCACCGATAACGATGAAAGCCATTTCCCATCCATTACCCACACCAATGCTTTGAAAATAACGCGCCAAGGGAGGAATAGTGATCGGAGCAGCTAACGCGCCTACTGTAGAGCCGGCATTGAAGATGGAAGTGGAGTATGCACGGTCCTTTTTCGGGAAATATTCGGCTGTCACCTTAATAGCTGCCGGGAAGTTTCCTGCTTCACCTACACCCAATACAATTCGGGCAGCAATAAAGTAATAAACGCTGGTAATGGCGATAGTTGAAGCGACAGCTCCTGTTGCAGAAAGCATTTCTTCTGCATTATGAATACCTAATGTCTCTTCGGTAGCCCAGCCGCACAATGCATGGAGACAAGCTCCTAAAGACCAGACGAAGATAGCCCAAAGATAACCTTTTTTAGTCCCCATCCAATCGATGAAACGACCGGCGAACAGGTTGGCGATAGCATATACTATAGAAAAAATAGCTGTGATATCTCCGTAATTCGAATCCGTCCAGTGAAATTCCGGAGCAATGAAGTCTTTCCAGGTTAGTGAAAGCACCTGACGGTCGAGGTAATTGACTGTAGTGGCAAAGAATAGCAGACCACAGATTATCCATCTGAAGTTTGTCATCTTCTCACCTACTTTTTGAAATGTACTCATGATAATAGATTTAATTATGTTTTTCTTATTAGACGCAAAAATAACCATTCTGTACCTATTCTCTATGCAAAAATTGGTGGAAAGCCTGTATAAATCGGTACAATGGTAAGATTTCTAAAAAAACATTCCGAATGTCGCAAAAAAACTAAAAACGGGTTGATTTCTTGCAACATTCAGAATGACAAGAGTTAATGAGTAATGGTGTGTACCATTCTACTTATCTCATATCTGTGTATTTTATTTCATCCTTGTCACTGTATTTCAGGTTTTCACCTCCCATACCCCAAATAAAGGTATAGTTGCTGGTACCTGCAGCGGCGTGGATAGACCATTCCGGAGAAGTAATGGCTTGTTCATTATGTAACCATACCAGACGTTCTTCTTGCGGTTCGCCCATCAGGTGGCAAATGGCATTTCCTTCAGGCAGGTTGAAATAGAAGTAGCTTCCATACGACGGGTATGTGTATGGGCCGGCATGGTGTTCCATACAGAACCCGGAGCCAGTTCGGTAAGTCCCATCTGCAATTGATTTGTACCACCGTTTTTTACTCTTTCCAGCACATCCTTTACAATTAATTGGTTTACAATACGGTCGTTGCTGTCTTCCATTTTTCCATAATGATCTGAAATGGCCAAAGCATATTGTTTAGGATTTGCTTTTTGAAGTTTAGCGTCAGTAGTGATCAATTGAGTAACGTATGGTTTGTAAGCCGGTGCCGAATTGATATAGAATTTGGCCGGTTTGGTAGCGTCATTACTTTTGAAAGTAACCTCTTTATTTCCGCAACCTACATAGAGTGCTTCCTTGTATTTCATAGGATATTCTTTACCGTCTACAGTAACCACACCATCACCCCCTACATTGATGACCCCTAGTTCACGTCGTTCAAGGAAGTAAGTGATTTCCGGACCCAGTTCGCGGAAAGTTTCTAACTTTAGTATTTTGTTTACTGGCATAGCTCCTCCGTAGATAAGACGGTCATAAAGGGTGTATGTAACATTGATTTCATCCGGTGCCATCACCTTTTCCATCATAAATGAGCTACGAAGACGTTCTGTATCATAGTGTTTCACATCTTGCGGATGGCAAGCGGTCTGTACTTTGTAATTTACTTGAGCTGAAGCTGCCAAAGCAGAAACACTCAGCATCATTGCAATTGCTAATTTTTTCATAATCGTTATCTTTAAATTTTAATTTTTCATTGTTTTCTGGTATTTAATGATGGAACGACGGTTCAGCACCATTAAGAATAGTGTTATCAGTACTAAAATTCCGGAACCAATCCATTTGAATGAATAAGTCAAATGGAAAATAGCCCATGAGAAAGGACTTGAAGCAAAGTCCAACGCTCCCCCCTCAAAACCCGACGGAATATTTACGGCGGCATCTTGTGTCTTGGCATATACGTCATGTGCCGCTTTGGTAAAGTAAGGTGCCAGATCAGTTACAAAATACAGACCGATGGCCAGCACAACAAAACCAATGATGAAGGTTTTTATCACATTTCCTTTTGTGATAGGTAATACCAACGGGAATACGTAGAACATACCGGCTAACGAGGCCAATGGCAGGAATTCATTACCCGGAAGTACAACTGCCAATAAAATAGTAACAGGGATTAATAGCAATGATACAACTAATGTGGCCGGATGTCCGATAACCAAGCAGGGCTCATACCGATATTCAAGCCTACAGCACCTTTAAACTTCTTGGCGATCAGTTCGCGGGTAGCGTCCGAAATGGGTTTCAATCCTTCGATGAATAGCTGGTAATACGGGGAATCAACTCCATTACTGCTCCCATCTTGATACCTAAACCTAGAATATAAGGAATCTTGTCTACTATTTCTTGTCCGTTTTTACAAGATAATGCACCGATGCCACATCCTACCAGGATACCCAGGAAGAGAGGTTCGCCTAGCAAACCAAATTTCTTTTTCATACCTTCCGCATCAATATTCAGTTTTTCAAATCCGGGTATTTTGTCCAATACCTTATTTATAATAAGAGCGAATGGCACAAAACCTGCACAGAAAGGTTGTGGAATAGAAATTCCTTCCATCTTATCATAGAAACCTTGGAACTTGTCTGCTGTGTAATCTGCTAAGATTAATGTGATGATATAACAGATAACAGCCGCGAAGAAGCCCCACAAAATACTATCTGTCGCAAAATAAACTACGGCTCCGATGAAAGCAAAATGCCAATAGTTCCATAAATCGATATTGACTGTACGGGTGGTCTTGGTCAATAGCATCAGAATATTGACAGCCAGACAAACCGGAATAATGAATGCCCCTACGGAAGTGTTATAAGCCACGGCTGCGGCAGCAGGCCATCCCATATCGAATACTTTCAGTTGTAGGCCATATATTTCGACCACCTTGCTTAAGGCCGGTCCCAGGCTGCTGGTCAGAAGTGCGGTAACCACTGATAAACCAACGAAACCAACACCTACCAACAGACCGCTTTTTAATGCTTTGCTGAATTTGATTCCGATACAAACGCCTAAGATTGTAAAAATTATAGGCATCATCACCGCTGCTCCTAAACCGATGATATAACTAAAAACTTGTTCCATTCTCTTGTGAATTAATAGTAAATGACTGTGTTTTCTACAATAGTATAAATTAAAAACTGCCCCAAAAATAAAACCTTTTCTCAACTTATCAAACCTGAAAGGCATAATAATTAGTAAAAAGACAATTTTTGAACGATTTTTATCGTTATCGTGCACAAAAATAACCGTTTTCGCACACGAATACCAAATAATACACTTAGTAGGTTGAAAAGTGCACACTGCTTTTCGAGAAAAATACTACTTTTGTTTCATAAAATAAATAGGTCTAATACTAAAAATAAACGTCTTCATGAAAAAGAATTCTATTTGTAAAATTATTGTGTCCGGTTTGCTTACGGCTGTTCCTTTGATGGGCATGGCTCAGCAGGTTTGTGGTAATAAGCCTTGGTCTGTACGTATGGCGGAATCAGAGATGGTGCGTTGTCCCGAATCCTGGCAATTGGATTTTCAGACCCGTTTGAAGTGGGATTACTGTCATGGCCTGGAACTTCAAGCTATGCTGGATGTATATGATGCATACGGTGATAAGAAGTTTTTTGATTATGCTGTGGCTTATGCTGATACAATGATTCATCAGGATGGCTCTATCGAAACTTATAAACTGGAGGAATATAATATTGACCGTCTGAATTCCGGAAAGATGCTTTTCCGTATTTACGAGCAGACTAAGGACGAGAAATACAAGAAAGCATTGGATTTGTTGCGCAGTCAGTTGGATACGCATCCTCGTAATGCCGATGGCGGTTTTGGCACAAGAAGATTTATGAGAATCAGATGTGGCTGGATGGGCTTTATATGGGGCAGCCGTTCTATGCGGAGTATGCTTACCGTAACAACCGTGTGAATGATTATGCTGATATTATCAATCAGTTTGTTACAGTGGCTCGTCATAATTATGATCCGAAGACTGATTTATACCGCCATGCATGTGATGTGAGCAAGCGTGAAAAGTGGGCGGATAAAACTACCGGATTGTCACAACATTGTTGGGGACGCGCCATGGGATGGTATGCAATGGCTTGTGTGGATGTACTTGATTTTATACCGGAACACGAAGCCGGACGTGAATCTGTTATCGAAATATTGAATAAACTGGTTGCCCAGATTAAACGTACTCAAGATCCTGCAACAGGGGTATGGTATCAGGTGATTGACAGAAGTGGGGATGAGGGGAATTATCTGGAATCCTCTTGTTCTACCATGTTTGTATATACTCTGTTGAAAGCGTTACGTAAGGGATATATTTGTCCTTCGTACATGGAAGTGGCTAAAAAGGGGTATGAAGGGCTTTTGACCCAGTTTATAGAAGTGGACAATAAAGGGGTAGTTTCTATCACTAAGGGTTGTGCTGTCGCGGGTTTGGGAGGCAAGCCAGTGTATCGTACCGGAGATTATAATTATTATATAACTGAAAAAATACGTTCTAATGATGCGAAGGCAGTAGGTCCGTTCATTATGGCCAGTCTGGAATGGGAACGTTTGTTTCAGAAAAACAATTGTGGAACTGCATGTAAATAATAGGGGATGATACGATGAGGAAAGTTTTAGGATTATTGTTGCTGTTGGTTGTTGTTAGTGGAACATGGGCTCAGGAACGTCAGGATACAATTGTAGTTTCACGCGATGGAACGGGGAATTTTCGTACTTTGCAGGAGGCTATAGAGAGTGCGCGGGCTTTCATGGATTATACTGTTACGATCTATGTGAGGAACGGAGTATATAAGGAGAAAGTGATTGTTCCTTCATGGGTGGAAAATATAGATATTATAGGTGAAGATCGTGATAAGACGATTATTACTTATGATGATCATGCGAATATAAATAAAATGGGTACTTTCCGCACTTATACGGTGAAGGTAGAGGGTAGTGATATCACTTTTAAAAATTTGACTATTGAGAATAATGCGGCTCAGTTGGGACAGGCGGTAGCTTTACATACGGAAGGTGACCGTTTGAAATTTATCAATTGTCGTATCTTGGGTAATCAGGACACTATTTATACCGGTGCTAAATTTACCCGTCTTTATTTTAAAGATTGTTATATTGATGGTACTACTGACTTTATTTTCGGTCCTTCCACCGCTTTATTTGAAGATTGTATTATTCACAGTAAACGCAATTCGTATGTAACGGCTGCTTCTACTCCGAAAGAGGCTAAATATGGATATGTCTTTAAGCACTGTAAGCTGACGGCAGAACCGGGAGTTGATAAAGTGTATTTAGGTCGTCCTTGGCGTCCATATGCTTATACCTTATTTATAGAATGTGAGTTGGGGAAACATATTGTTTCTGCCGGATGGCACAATTGGGGCAAGCAGTCTAATGAAGAAACAGCCCGTTATATGGAATATAAAAATACCGGTGAGGGCGCAAATGCTTCGGAAAGGGTGGCATGGAGCAAACAGTTAACAAAGAAAGAAGCTGAGGCGGTGACGGTCGATGCTATTTTTCGTACTCAAAGTAATTGGAACCCAATAGACTAGATTGATTTTGTAATTGCTTGAAAAGGAGACTTCTACGTTGGTGGAGGTCTCCTTTTTTTGTTGTGTTGAATAATTGGAACCCGTGAAAAATACCTAATAAATCCACATAAAAAGATAAAACTACACATCAAGGTAACGTTATATACGTAATTTTGCAACAGTGAAACTAAGGTCAAAACCTTAAAAAAACATTTTAATAACTATAAAAACACATCTTATGAATCTAAAAGAATTAGCTAGAAAAGCTATCTCAACTCTCTTTTTGAGTATGCTTTGTTTGGTTGCTTTTGCTCAAACCGCAACAGGTTTGGTGAAAGACAAGACAGGCGAACCCATGATTGGTGTGAATGTATTGGTAAAGGGAACAACCAATGGTACAATCACGGATTTCGATGGTAAGTTTTCAATTCCGGATGTTCCGAGTAATGCTACTTTAGTGGTTTCCTATATTGGGTATCTTACCAAAGAGGTAAAATCTGGAAAAGATTTGGTCATTGTATTGGAAGAAGATAACAAGACTTTGGATGAAGTCGTTGTTATTGGTTATGGTACGGTGAAAAGACGTGATTTGACTGGTTCTGTCGCTTCTGTTACCGGGGAAAAATTAGCGGCTAATCCGGTTGCCAATGTCGCACAGGCTTTACAAGGACAATTGCCTGGTGTGAGTGTGACTTCTCAAGACGGTCGTCCGGGTGCAGGTATGTCTATTCGCATTCGTGGAGGTGGTTCTATTACTCAGTCTAATGACCCCTTGTTTATTGTAGATGGTGTTCAAGTTAGTGGAATTGATGATATTCCTGCTGACAATATCGAAAGTATTGATGTGTTAAAAGATGCTGCTTCTACGGCTATTTATGGTGCTCGTGGTGCTAACGGTGTAATATTGGTTACTACTAAGGGAGGCAAGGATGGCCGGGTTTCTGTCAAATATAATATGTATTATCAGATGAAGGAGAATCCAAAATTATTGGAAACTATGGATCCTTATGATTATGTATATAATACATGGGCATATATGAAGAGTTTGGGAGATTCTTATGGTGATGGAGTTGCCAGATATTTTGGATTAGGATCCAAGTATGGAAATCATTTGAATGAATATAAAAATATGACCACTCATAATTATATAAATGATTTGATGCAGACTGCGTCTTCTTGGAATCATGATGTATCTTTATCTGGTGGTACAGACAAAACTAAGTTTTATTCATCAGTTAACTATATGGATGATGAAGGTATCCGTGTGAAGTCTGGTTTCCAACGTTGGAATGCGAATTTCAAATTGACGCAAAAAATTAATAAAAAGTTAACTGCGGACTTTGATTTGCGTTATAGTGAAATAGAAGTTAATGGATCAGGTTTTGGTAATGCAACCTCTGCTTACACTTATCGTCCTGTGGATAATCCTTTGGGTGATGCTTCTTTTACCGCTGGATTTGGTCAAGGTGATACAAATATGGAAGAAACTAGTAATCCTTTGTATTACTTGGATACTGTAGATTATATAAAAAACATGTACCGTATCCGTGCAAAAGGTGCTTTAACTTGGAATATTATTAAAGGCTTGACGGCAAAGACGGAATTATCGTTAAATCGTAATTGGAACCAGGAAAAGACATGGGATGCAGGACAGACAGAAAAAGATAATAGTTCTGCTAAATTGAAGAAAAGTGATGGTTACGGTGTGCGTTGGGCAACTACTTTGAATTATGAAGTACAGGGGCTTGGAGATGATCATAATTTGTCTTTCTTGGTTGGTAATGAAGTCTTGGCTTCAAAGTCAGATTACACTGAAATATATGGTGTAGGGTATCCTGAAGGATTTACAATGGATGATGCGTTTGGTATGATTAATATGACTACTCCTTCATTGGGACAAGATTATTTTAAAGGTGAGATAGGTACTCCTAATCATACTTTATCTTGGTTTGGTCGTGCTAATTATTCTTATAAAGGTAAGTATCTTTTAACAGCTACATTCCGTGCTGATGGTTCTTCTAAATTTGCACCTAGTCATCAGTGGGGGTATTTCCCGGCTGCTGCGGCTGCATGGAGAATTTCAGATGAAGCTTTTATGGAAAATACAAGAGATTGGTTGGATAATCTAAAACTTCGTGTATCGTATGGTACTTCTGGTTCTGATAATATTGATGCTTCTTTATGGAGAGAAACATGGAAAACAGAACAAATTACAGTGGATGGTGAAAAGGTAACCACTTATGTACCTGGTGATATGAAAGGAAATCCTGATTTGAAATGGGAAACTACTATTAGTCGTAATTTAGGTGTTGATTTTGGTTTCTTTAATAATTGGGTTCGTGGTAGTTTGGACTATTATTGGAATACGACAAAGAATATTTTAATGAAAGTGCCGATTGATGCAGCGTCTGGTTATAGCTATCAGTTCCAAAATGTAGGTAAAACCTCAAATAAGGGAATTGAATTGGCTTTAGGCTTTGACATTGTTCGTGGTAAAGATTTTAATTTAGGTGTAAACTTGACTTATAATTATAACAAGAATAATATTGACGAACTGATGGACGGAGTCTTGGCAGATACGAGAGCTATGAATGATTGGGGTTCATCTATGGCTAAGCCTGCTTATGATTATATTATCCGTGAGGGGCATCCTGTAGGTACTATCCAAGGTTTTAAATCTGAAGGATATTATACGATTGATGATTTTACTTATGCGGATGGTAAATACACGTTGAAACCAGGGGTTCCGGATATTCAAGGTATTGTGAATTATCCGGATGGAGTTAAAGTGCTGGCTGCGGATGGACAAACCGCTGTACCGGGTATGCCTAAATTTGCAGATACAACAGGTGATGGTGTTGTGGACGAGGATGACAAAACGATTATCGGCGAAGCTATGCCACAACATACAGGTGGTTTTACAATTAACGGTAATTGGAAGGCAATCGATTTCTCTGTAGGCTTTACTTATCAGATTGGTGGTGATGTGTATAATGCCAATGCAATGCACTCCTTGATGGGAAATAAAGACAATTCCGCTGGTCAGAATCGTTTGAAGTTCGTTTCTGAAACTTTCAAATATTATGATGTTGATACAAACGGTGACTTGATGCTGGTGAAAGATCCTACAGCTTTGGCGGCTCTTAACGCGAATACAAATTACAGTTCTTTCTTCTCTGAATATGGAATCGTAAGTTCTAAGTTTATTGAAGATGCGTCTTATTTGCGTTTGAATACATTGACAGTAGGTTATACTTTCCCAAAAAATTGGATGAATAAGATTGGATTACAGAATGCACGTGTGTATTTTACAGGAAGTAACTTGTTCTGTATTGATGGGTATTCTGGTATAGATCCGGATGTAAACACGAAGACTGATGGTAAGGATGGTTTTCCTACACCTTATTTTGATTACCAGTCTTATCCTAAGGCTAGAACTTATACCTTTGGTGTTAATTTAACTTTCTAATTAATGGAGATGAATCGTATGAAAAAAATAGTATATTCAACACTTTTCTTTGCTGGAATGTTTTTGACTACAGCATGTAGTGATTATTTGGAGGTTGGCTCTCCTTCTATTGTAGATTCGGATTTTGTCTTTTCTAATCCGACAACAGCACGTGCCGCATTAGACGGTGCTTATGAACAGTGGAGGGATTGTGCGCAGAATAAGGTTTTTGGCGATGGATTGTTTTATGCTGCTGATATTGCCGGGTCTGATATAGAACGGCACCCGGAGTCTTTCTCTAATCAGTTGGGGCGCCATTATCCGGAATGTCTTTATCAAAACGGTACATATGCAAGTAGTTATGGATTGACTTCGTATTTGAAGGAGAATGATATTTATGCTAGCTTGTATGCGGTTGTAAGCAAAGCCAATGCGGTGATAACATCCATGGAAAATGCGGAAAATTTTGAATCGATCATCAATGGTGGACAATCAGAGATGGGGCAAATGTATGGTGAGGCGGTAGCTATGCGTGCTACGGCTTATCGTGAACTGTGTAAAAATTTTGGAGATGTTCCTTACGTTGGCGTTTATGGTGTTGTGCCTAAAGGTTTGGTTTCCCGTGATTCTATTTATGATGTATGCATTGAAGATTTGCAGAAAGTGGAACCTTTGATGTACACCATTGGTTCTATTCCCGGCATTGCTGCTGCCAATAAAAATTATTTTTCTAAAACCTATGTGCAGGCTTTGATTGGAAGAATGTGTTTGGATGCAGCTGGATATCAGACTCGTCGTGGCGATATAAAACGTGTAAACGGAAAAGGGGAAATCATGACATTTGAAACCAAAGGGAAAGAAAATAATGGAGCTACTTATGGACGTCGTTCTGACTGGCAAGACTTGTACTCAATAGCTAAAAATACTACGAGGCTTTGTTGGCTGATCCGGGTAATGCACAGTTTCATTTGACTGATCCACGGGGTGCCTCGGATAAATCCGGACGTACTTTTAATAATCCGTACCAGTATTTCTTTGAACAGATGCATATGGATGATGCTATTTATGCGGATGAGTCTATTTATGAATATCCCATGCAGCAAGGTGGTGGAAATGATGGTCGCCCCTATTCTTTCGGTCGTCCTTCGTCTGGTGGCTCAAAGGCTGCGTATCCATGTAAGAGCTATGGACAGGGACGTATAAATCCTGCTTATTTTTATGGAGTCTTTGATCCGAATGATATGCGTCGTGATGTGAGCATTACTATGACCGGCAGTAATGGTAAAGGGGTTGAGAAGTTAATTCCTTTTGTTCCCAACTCAAAAGCTGAAGGCGGTGGCTTGACATTGAATAAATGGGATGAGAATCGTCAGGCTAATCCATGGGTGGCAGCACAACGTAAATCAGGTATCAATGGTCCGTATATGCGTATGTCTGAAGTTTATTTGGGCTATGCGGAAGTATGTGCGGCATTAGGTGATGTGGTTACAGGTAAACAATATTTAAAAACGGTTCGTGAACGTTCGTTCCCGCAAGGTTTGGCTAACACAGATGCTTTTATTGCATCTTTTGGTAATGACTTAGTTCGTGCGATTATTGAAGAACGAGGGTTTGAATATGCAGGTGAAGGTGATCGTCGTTGGACATTGATTCGTTCTGGTTATCTTCCGGAAGATATAAAAAGAATCAAAGATATGACTAAAGCTATGATGGATGGTTTGGCAACTAAAGGTTATTATGAGTTTGAAAATGGTAATATTATTTCTGCTTATATATGGACAAAATTAGTTGATGCAAAAACTATATATGGTCATCGTTTGACAGCACAGTGTCCGACAGACAAGGTCAATGATCCGGTGCTTTATCCAGGATGGCGCGGACAAAAGGATAATTGGGAAGAAATGGGATTGAATTATGGAAGTTCGACTCCTGCTACCAATTTAGCAATAAAAGGGTTGTTTGAAATAGTGTCTGAAGAAGAGGCAGCATCTCTTGAAAGCCAAGGATATGCTAAAGTTAATTGGGGTATTGATTTGGTTGATTATAGAGATGAATATGATAAGTATCTGTTTTGGGATTATGATTACGTTTCGGCTCCTATCTATTTGTGGCCGTTTACTCCTAATGTAATGGCTGCCGGTGGCTTTACGAATGGTTATGGCTTTAAACAGGAATAATAATTCATTCGTTAAACGAAAATAAACGTATGGGGAGAGGGCGTATTGTAAATGCTCTCTCCTTTTTTGTGTTTCTTAAAAATGTATTTTTAAACAAGCATTCCTGTTATTATCGCATTGACAATTTGAACTTAAGGTTTGCTTTCTTAAAGTTTGTAATTTCTGCTACCATAGCTGTACCATTTTACCGAATCACCTATGGATAGGGAGATGTAGGGGGCAGCAGAGTAATCAAACTTTGTTGTAGGAAGTTACAATAAGAAAGGCAGAAATCTTTTTTGTG
>ENA-OQJX01000061-OQJX01000061.1-human-gut-metagenome-genome-assembly--contig:-NODE-61-length-72309-cov-14.377601_pt1 | contig 72309 bp, 78 predicted proteins | sample MGYA00242615_ERZ504782 | MGnify/ENA primary metagenome ERZ504782 (study PRJEB26092, sample SAMD00036354) | human gut metagenome | host: Homo sapiens | study: EMG produced TPA metagenomics assembly of... | reverse complement strand
ATAATTGTGAGACACAATGTCTCGGGCCCCCCCCCTTGTACCAAAAATAAGTTCCACTCTATTGTCTGTTAAGTATAAAAGGAGTTTTAAACTCATATATAGGATTCTTTTATACTTAACAGATAATATTTTCAGACCAGATTCCTCCAGTCAGTAACATGTTTGCTTTCTTTCCTCTCTCTTTTCAAAGGCAACGCATTCCCCTCTTTATCCACATACTTCCCCATCAGTTCCTCAATCAGCTTCTTGTTCTCCACTTGGGAGGAGAACAGTTCAAACATATCCGTTTCCCGGATGGAATGCAGTGTCATGGCCGCCCTGTATGATTTGTTCTCGTCCGAGCCGGCACCATTCAGGTTAAGCAGCACGTCGCCTACATTGAGCAGGTCAGCAGGAGTAACCATCGGAGCAATGGCTTCCGTTTCGGGAGAGCGGCTGTCCAGTTCCTCCTGTTCTTCTTTCAGCATTCTCATCTCCTCCAAAGGCAGTTTGCATTCCACTTCATCTTCCGGAATATCCTTATCCGCTCCGATAAAATCACTTCCGGTTTCCAGTTGCTGGCTCATGTAAGGGGCGACGGTCTTCCCGGCATTCTCGTCCAGATAGACAAAGCGGGTAGCTCCCATCACATCCTGTGCATTTCCCGGTTCACCGTTGTCTTTTTCTGCTTGTGGCCGATTGCGGGGAGTATAAAGCAGATCACAGATTTTACCTATTCTCTCTTTTTGTTTCCATACCTTATATAACAGATAAGCGGTACAGCCGAACCGTATTGATAAATAAACTATTTCTTCCATTCTATTGGCTTTTGAGTTGCTTCTTGATTATATATTTCATTGATGATATGCTGATACCTTTCCAGATGGTCTGACAGTACACTCCCTAAAAACATGGGGACAGACATTTCCGGTGCAATGACCGGCAATACTTTGGCAACAGTCCTGTACAATGTATCGTTAATATAGGTCTGCCTTCTTGCTCCCGACAGTTTCACTTTCAGAAACCGGCTCCGGTATTCATCTGAATCAGCCGCTCCATCCGGTGTTTTTTTTATTTGCTGTCTGGAAGAACCGCTTTTCTTCTCCTGTTTCTCCAGACAAGGTCCAGCCTGACTTTTTGTTTCCGGCTCCTCTTCCGGAGGAACCGTTCTTTCCAAAGCGGTCACATCTCCTGCCATCATGCGTTTCAATGCCTCCTCGTCCACTTGGTAATCCGTTCTTCTTTTGGTGGTCATAATTGTTTTTATTGAAGTTTCAGTATGGTTTCTATTTCCGCTGCCAGCAGGTCCAGACTGCTTCCTTTCATTGCGGAGGAAGATGGAGGGAACAAAGTGCTGCGGAACAGAGGCCCTTTCATTCCGGAGTCTTTTTTGTAACGTTCTGCACTGGGAATGACGGTTTCCAGTACCGGCAATTTCAGCGAACGGAAAATTTCAGTATAGCCGTTATACAGGTCTTTGGAAACACGTTTGTCCATCCGGTTCCAGAACATATGGATACCACGCAAGGGTACATCCTTATGCCGGTGCATGTATTCCCGGATGGCAAGGACAAAAGACATGCTGCTCCGCATTGCCATTCTTTCCTGCGTGATGGGGGTGAATACATAATCCATATTGATTACGGACTGGAATACACCGGGCACATTTACGGTGCCCGGAAGGTCAAAAAGGACAAGGTCATAATCCAGCTCCGACTTTTCAAGAAAGCGTCCGGCCGTTTCCCGGGCTTCTTCCGGAGTGGAGTTCAGGATGCTGTAGCTTTCCTGCCGCTTGCTCCGAACTGTTCCACCAGCTGGTTTTGCAGATGCACGTTCTTTTCAATGTTTCCCACTTCCCAGTTCCGCATGGTACTGATGCTGTGCTGTGGATAATCACAATCCACCACCAGTACGTTATACCCCTTCAGGTAATGGAAGTAACTGGCGAGCAATACCGTGAACGTGGATTTTCCCACACCGCCTTTCTGGTTGCTCAAAGCGACAAATAAAGGTTCTTTCTTCATAGGCTTGAATTTAGAGTGTATAATTTGTTTCATATCTGTCCGGATTTTTTTGTTTCATCACACGGCTATGCATCCGTTGGTATATGGCAATGACGCATTGTTTGCCGGTTTGCATGAATACATTGCATACCATATTGCACCAGTGTAATGCCGGTTGCCGGAGGGTGTTGCCATATAAGGTGCATTGCATTCATGCAATATGGGGTTCAATGTATCCCATACTGCATTGCACGGATGCAATGTATTCCGTCATGCAGAATTGTCGTGCAGCATATATGGCATTGCACATATATGGATGATGCCGCATTCACATCATGCACCACCTGTGGCAGGCAAGCAATACCCCTTACAGGACAATGTTTCAATGTATGCCCTCATGCACTGTGCCAAAAGTAGCGGCTATTTTTGAAACTTCCACCAACATTTCCCCTACCTGACATCAGATGTCGTCAGATGTCATCAAATGTCATATCAAACGCTGTTTACCAATCGGTTATCACTGTCTAATTTTGCAAAATCGGAATCAGACGATGGAAAAGAACTGACTTCGTCGGACCACAGTGCGTCGTGAACGTCGCGCAGCAATCCGACGAAGGAGGATTCTCTGTTCAAACGAACAGAGCAAGTTGTGTTTTCGTCCGACAAAAAGTCTTTTGTCCGACAAAAACAACTAGCCCGGCTAAAAGCGAGAGAATCCGCTCCAAAGTCGCGGATTCCGGAAGAGAAAGAAGTACAAACCCAAAATCTCATGTACATGGAGAAAAAAACTGGAACAAGAACAGGCAGGAAGTCCAAAAGCAATCCGGCAGACCGCAAATACAGTTTCCGCCTGAATGCCGAAGAGAACACAAAATTTGAACAGCTGTTGGCGGAATCCGGAGCGAGAGATCTCACGCTGTTCATTAAGAAATCCATCTTCTCGGGACAGATAAAGGTGGTGAAAATCGACAAGGCGACAATGGACTACTACATCAAACTGACCGAATTCCACAGGCAGTTTCAGACCGTCGGAAACAACTACAATCAAGTTGTCCGGACCTTGAAGAACAATTTCGGGGAAAAACGTGCGATGGCATTGCTCTACAGGTTGGAGAAACTGAGTATCGAACTGATGCTTGTATGTAAAAAAGTCATGGTGCTAACCCAAGAATACGAGCGGAAATGGTTGCAAAAATAAGTCACGGAACAAGCCTTTACGGAGCACTTGCCTATAACTACGACAAGGTAACGGCAGGTACCGCCAAGATTCTTTCGGGCAACCGCATGATTTCCGACAGATTGGGATTGCCCAGTGAGGACATACGTCTGGCATTGCTCTCTTTTGAGAACTACCTGCTGGCAAACCGCAATACGGAGAAGCCCGTCCTGCATATCTCCCTTTCTCCGGCACCGGAAGACCGGCTGACTGATGGGCAATTGGTAGAGTTGGCGGAACGGTATATGCAGAAGATGGGCTATGGGAATCAGCCGTATATAGCCTACAAACATGCCGATACCCATAATGCCCACATTCATATCGTCAGTGTCTGTGTGGACGGACAGGGAAAAAAGATCAGTGATGCCTACGAGCACCGCCGTTCCATGACTGCCTGTCGGGAACTGGAAACGGATTTCGGCTTGCGCAACGGAGCGGACACGGAAAGGCGGAATCCGAAAGCGGAACTAAAAAAGGTTGATGCTTCCTTGGGGGATGTCCGCCATCAGGTAGGCAACACCCTTAAAGCCGTACTGGAAAGCTACCGTTTCCAAACTTTCGGGGAATACAGCGCACTGCTTTCCACACTCAACATCGAGGCGAAACAGATCAGGGGGGAGTACAACGGCATACCCTACACCGGCATTGTCTATTCTGCCACGGATGATACCGGCAAGGTGGTCAGTCCGCCGTTCAAGAGTTCACGTTTCGGAAAACGCTTCGGGAATGAACTGTTGGAAAAGCGGATGCTGATGAATCTGAAAGCTCTCAAAGAGGGGAAATGGGCACCCTCCATACAGGCGGACATCGCCCGTGCCTTGCGGCAGGCGGATTCACGGAAACGGTTTGTGGAACTGCTGGGGCAAAAAAATATCGATGTGGTGTTCCGTGAGAATGAGCGGGGACGTATCTACGGTGTCACCTTCATTGACCACAACCGACGGGAGGTGTTCAACGGTTCACGCATGGGCAAGGAGTTTTCCGCCAATGTGTTCAACGACTATTTCAAATGGTTGGAAAACATGCCCGAAAAGGAATGGGGCGGACATTCCGCTACAGAGCTTCGGCAACATCACCGCCACGAATCCGGCAGCACGCTCGAACTGGCGGCGGGCATACTTTCGATGGAAACCAACCCGCGTGACTATGAGGAGGAAGCCTTTGCACGCCGCATGAAGAAAAAGAAGAAGGCCGGACGCAAGCGTGGCATTTAGACAAAACAAGTATCAACCTTTTTATACACAATCCTTATGCAACAGGAAGACGATTTGAGGGCTCTCGCTAAGATAATGGAATTCGGCAGGGCTGTGAGTATTTTTCTTTTGGTGGTGCACGTCTATGTGTACTGCTATCCGAGCATGACCGCATGGCATCTGAATCTTGCGGTCATAGACAAGATTCTGGTAAACTTCAACAATACGACGGGTATTTTCAACTGTATTCTCTGGACCAAATTGTTGGCAGTGACTTTACTGGCAATATCCTGCCTAGGAACACATGGAGTTAAAGGTGAAAAAATCACCTGGCCCAAAATCTACGCGGCACTGGTAGCCGGATGCGTGCTGTTTTTTCTGAACTGGTGGCTGCTTGACCTGTCCCTGCCGCACATGATAAGCACCATACTGTACGTTGTAACACTTACCGCAGGTTACCTCGGTCTACTGATGGCGGGATTGTGGATGAGCCGGCTTTACAGGCATAACCTGATGGGGGATGTGTTCAATATCGAAAATGAATCCTTCCAGCAGGAAACCCGGTTGTTGGAGAACGAGTATTCCGTCAACCTGCCTACCAGCTTCCGCTTTCAGGGAAAACAGCATGACGGATGGATCAACGTAGTAAATCCCTTTCGTGCCACCATCGTGCTTGGCACGCCCGGATCGGGCAAGTCGTATGCCGTGGTAAACAATTACATACGCCAGATGATTTCCAAAGGATACAGTTGTTACATCTACGATTACAAGTTCGACGACCTTTCCACCATCGCTTACAACACGTTGTTGAACAACATGGACAAGTACAAGGTCAAGCCCCGGTTCTATGTCATCAATTTCGACGATCCGCGCAGGTCACACCGTTGCAATCCCATCAATCCGAAATTCATGACGGATATCTCCGATGCGTATGAGGCGAGTTATACGATAATGCTCAACCTCAATCGCACCTGGATTGAAAAGCAGGGGGATTTCTTTGTGGAGTCACCCATCATTCTGCTTGCCGCAATCATCTGGTACCTAAAAATTTACAAAAACGGTATTTATTGTTCCTTTCCGCATGCGGTGGAACTGCTTAACAAGCCTTATTCGGATTTGTTTACTATCCTGACCTCGTATCCGGAGCTGGAAAACTACCTTTCCCCCTTCATGGATGCCTGGAAAGGGGGCGCCCAGGACCAGCTCCAGGGCCAGATCGCTTCGGCAAAAATTCCCCTTACGCGCATGATTTCCCCACAGTTGTATTGGGTGATGACAGGTAATGATTTTTCGTTGGACATAAACAACCCGAAAGAGCCCAAGCTGCTTTGCGTGGGTAACAATCCGGACAGGCAGAACATCTACTCGGCGGCACTTGGACTATACAATTCCCGCATCGTCAAACTTATCAACAAGAAAGGACAGCTTAAGAGCACTGTCATCATTGACGAGCTGCCGACCATCTACTTCCGTGGATTGGACAACCTCATCGCTACCGCCCGAAGCAACAAGGTAGCGGTCTGTCTCGGCTTTCAGGATTTTAGCCAGTTGAACCGCGATTACGGTGAAAAAGAGTCGAAGGTCATCCAAAACACGGTAGGCAATATTTTCAGCGGTCAGGTGGTTGGAGAAACTGCGAAGACGCTTTCCGAACGTTTCGGCAAAGTACTCCAGCAGCGGCAGTCTGTCTCCATCAACCGTCAGGATGTATCCACCTCCATTAGCACACAACTTGACTCGCTCATCCCGGCTTCCAAGATTGCCAACTTGTCCCAGGTACATTTGTCGGAGCCGTTTCCGACAATTTTGGCGAAAAGATAGACCAGAAAATATTCCATGCTGAAATCATTGTGGACCATGCCAAAGTCGGCGCGGAGGAAAAGGCTTACCGGAAAATCCCTGTCATCAATGAATTTAAGGACAAGGATGGAAACGATATCATGATGCAGCAGATACAGCGCAACTACGACCAGATTAAATTGGATGCTCAGGCAATCATTAATGAGGAAATGAACCGAATCAAAAATGATCCGGAGTTATGTGAAAGGTTGGGGTTAAAAGATGATACCTCACACAAGTAAAATCTGTCTAATTCAAAATAAACATAACATCTGAAAAGATTATTCTCCTTTAAGTACTGTTGTTCTTCTTTTCAGATGTTAGTATACCTTCCTTTATGACAATGATATTAGGATATTTCTAAGGTTTATTAATATTCCTGATGCGATTTTCTCGATCAATCAATTTATTAATATCAATATCTTGAATATTAATTATGGTTATAAGTCCAAACATAGAAATGCTTTCGTTACGTACAAACTCATTCAATTTCTTAGCCTCTTGATAAACTTTATCTATCCAATGATACGACGCTATTGTCTCATAATATTTACTCCCCAATAAGCCGTGCTCTCTGAATTTAACATTGGCTTCAAGAGTATAACGAACCCCCACGGATATATCATCCAACTTTTCATCAAGGATAAAATTGGCAATATCTTGAAAATTCGCCGTGTCAACTTTTGACAAGAGATTGCTTAAATTGTGAGTCCGAATAATTTTATACGTTGATTTTTCATCAGAGTCACTTCTCAAAAAAATCAAAGATTTCAAACTGCACTCAAAAGAAAATAATAAATCCACCAATATTTTACTACGTGTACTTATATTTGTAAACACATTTATTAAGGCCCTATATCGTGCTAAATAGCCAGAACTATCTGTCAAGAAAAAATCTGATATTTCTTTTCTTAAATCATCGTCCATAATCAAAATATTAAATCAGTTAATCTGTATTAATAAATTGCACTTTATTCCTTTTGCGATTTTAACTTTCACGTTGTTCTATAAACACATATTTGCTCAATTTAAGAATTAAGCAGAACAAGACAACAACTTTGTCTAACGAATAATCTTCGATTTGAAGTAAAGAATGTGCTACCTCATTTCTCAAATTCCAGCCTATTTTCTCTGACATTACATATTTGAGCATGGTAAGATGATCTTTGACAAAACTAGAAGGTCTCTCTAGAGTTCCCTTAAGATCTGCAATAATATCATCAAAAAGTTTTTCCATTATGACATCTCCATCTTTTGAACGTCTCTTAGCAAAAGTGGGTATTTTAAGTTTCTCAATAAAAAATCTCAAAAGACCTTCAATCTTAAGTGTTAAGCTATCTATAATAGTGACATAATCAGGGATATAACTTCCTTCAGCTTGTTTAAGTTCATCAAAGATTCTCTTTAATCCAGGTTTAACAGTATCTAAAGGAACAACACAAATCTTTTTACCATTATAGTTTCTCTCAATAGGTTCATTTAACCATGTTTTTTCCAAATAGTTTAAAACTGAATCGTATGATAACTTTTGAGAGTCAATGGCTGCCATAAATAATTTAAGCATTTTTAATGTGCCAATTTTGAAGAAGAAACTATATGTAGACCAAAATTTTCCTTCTGCCGGTGTGTATGTTTTAACGGTGTTGCCATATCTGTCAAGGCATGACAAAGGAAGGGTACCTATAAGTCCATTGTCCACAGCATCAGATAAGGCTTGAATAGAATCATCTGTTTCATACCAAGGAGTCCCTGCAAATTGATCTAACAACTCATCTACAGAACAAGTCTCTATAGTCTGTTTTACAGCTTCATCAATTGTTTTTATATAATCATCTGGAATTGGAATGGAAGTTTCTGTCAATTGGAAAGTATTTCTCTTTTCAGAGTATAACTCTTCCATCTCTTTTATTTTTTCATTGTCCTTTATTTTAAGATAAATATCCAAAGCTAATTTTATAAAATGCATTGAAGCTATATCTTCCTGCCTGCTTTTGGCAATCTGTTCATATACCTCAGCTCTCTGTCTTAAAGAATCTTCTATTGAAAGATTTATTTTTTGTTTTAACTTATCCGTAAATTCAATAGCATCTGCGGCCATATAAAGATTATCTTTTTCTATCAAGCTGATAGCATATTTATTACGCTCTATAACTTTTTCAAAGTCTATGTATTTTTTACAAATGCTATAATGCTCTAACATGAACCTTGAATAATTTAAAGGAACATGTTTTGTGTTATCATTTACACTCCAATGTTGCTGTATATCAAAAACTTGTTCAATGATTGCCTTTTGACAATCTTCAAACTTACTATTTATTGCAATTTGTAAAGCCAATTCCAAACGATTAAGAACATATCCCAATTTGAAATATTCTCCTTTTTGAGCTTCACCATAATATTCTTGAGCTAAGGAGATTAATTCGTTGCATAACTGAAGCTTGAAACTGTTATTTTTCGACCAGTCTGTTTTTTGTCCGAAATATACCATCAAACCATATTCGGTTTTTGCATAGAGATTATTCGTTTTTTTATAACGCTGCTCAAAGAACTCGAAATTTTCTTTAGTAAGATTTCTAACATCAGGCCAATAAAAAGGTATTTTGTTTCCATTTGCCATATCTTGTGTTCCTGCCATTTGCCACGATAATCCTTTAATTGTCCCCTTTGTTTCATCATCTTGAAACTCAAAAGACTTTCTTATTAAAAAAACTTGTCGATCTAATTCTGCTTGCAAAGCAACATTAATCATATCTTTTTCACAAAGTTCACTTATTACTTTTTGAAATTCATTATTAATTATAGATGAGTCCTTATTCTTATAATTTACAGAATCAAAATTCTTTAAGAACTCTTCATATATACCATATTCACTCTTATTTTCCATCTTTCCAGTATTTAATTGTTTTTTTTGAGAATACTTCCGTGGAGAACGCATAAATCGCTTTCCTTTCTTTGTTCTACTGTCACCTTTTCCCATATTAACATTTACAATGTTATCATCCAAATTTCACAACAATCTCCGCCACTTCCCCATGCACCCTCTGCACATTCAGCACCCGTGCAGGAATCCCATGGTTGAAGCAGCATTGGATAAATTCCATTCCGATGAACACTCCTGTATTGTATTCCTCTGTATCGTTCTTCGTGTTTTTGCTGAAAGTTACGGTTCCTTTCATCTTTTCATTCCTTCTCTTGCGGTATTGCGCTTCCTTTTCGTACATCACAAAGACTTCTCCTCTGACAATCTGCACCTGTTGGCCTTCGGTTTGTAGGAATTGCAGGTAACTTTCCAGCAGGTCTTCCGAGCATCCGCTATGGGATAGCATGTTTCTTATCCCTTGTATCTGAATTGAATTTTCCGTTGCTTTTTATTTGGCTATGATTATCTTTTTATCCTTGATGACAAGTGTGTCTTTCCCGCCATGATTCGTCAGGCTTACATCTTTCAAGTCAATACGGCTGTTGGAGATGGAAAACTCCTGATGAATCGTATCATTCCGCAGGAAGTGGATGTCCTGTTTGTACAGGTTCGGAATGGAAAAGAACAGGGCTATGATTCCGCCCATGCAGCACACCATCAACAGTGTAAAGGCAACAAACCACCGCTGGTATTTTCTGTCATCCAAAACCTTCACCTCAACCGGTGCAGGCTCTTCGTTGATTGTTGCTTTTTTCTGGTTGCATATCACACGGCATCTCAAATTGGGGAATTCATGCAGGCTGAACAGGTCCGGAATCTGTTGCAGGAATTGTAGGTATTGCTGGGTTTCCATCTGCACTTCCAGTTCCATGGTTACACGGATGACACTTCGTTTCATTATCTTGGGTTTTCCTGTTGCCCCCGTGGGTTTGGCAACATTGACGGGACGGATGTCCGATGCGCCTGTGTCCACACTCATGGCAAGCTCCATGCTGGTGCTTCCCAACGAAGGGGTGTCCGCCGGATGGCTTCCATAAGGTGAAGAGTTTTCCGTTCCCTCATATTCCGCTATTAGGTCTGATAGTTCATGCACCTCGGTTACTGTTACGTTCTTTGCCTCTGCATTGGAAAAGGTTTCCACTTTGGTCTTTACCATGTCTGTCAGAAAGACCTTTATCTTGTCTTCGCTTTTCTTATGGATTAGGTAGCAGGGATACTTCTTTGTGAAATTTCGGGCTACGTTTTCTATATAGCTTGCTGTATAATTGTAGTCGCAATTTATAGAAATAAATAAATCTAATTTTATTAAATACGAATTATTTTTCATTGCTATATATTAATTTATATAAAAACATTTCAAGCTCTTTTGATTCATAAAAGGACCAAATAGAGTAACTAAACATATTCCCATCTAATTCTAATGGTATTACTTTATGTTTAGAATACTGTTGCCTTACAAAAAGTGATATTTTTTGCAATTCTTTTGGGGTCAAAGAACTATTTTGAACAAAATATTCACCAGAATAATCTTTCCCAATAAAAATACTATCAGAACTAGACATATACTTTATACACATATATAATGCATATCCCTTAGCCTCTTTATATCTAATGTTATTTGAATCGTTAGCCCAAATAGAACATCCCCAAAACAAAAAATATAAAAAAACTATTATTTTAGCTCCCATAACAAAATTCGTTGTGTTTTTATTTCTCTTTTTCTATTATTAGATAAATGTACAGAATATTTCATATTGAAATAATAATAAATAGAATTGGGATCATCATGATTAGGATTTCCTGGATAAATAAGATGTTTACCATCCCACAAAGTAAAATGTCCACTAGCATTTCCCCACCCAGAAACTTCAAATACAATAATACCTTTTTTATTATTGAATTTGTCAACAGCATTAGGACCTGCTTTTTCTTCTATATCTGGTTTGTTAAATAATTCATACAAATATTTTTTTAAATCTGCTACACGAATCCAGTATTTATATTTATCTTTTCCTATAATAGTTCCACCTCTTGACGGAGCATTTGGAAGAGACACTCCACTATAATTTAAAGCTTTACTCATCCTAATTGCACAAGAGTTTTCCCAAGAAATAGGATCGTTTTTATAATATTGAGGTAATCCTCCTCCTATTGATTCATATAAATCTATAGTTTTAATTTGTGAATTAGGATAAAATTTGAACATATCATTCCAACTTGGTCGTTTAATCTCAATAGATGAAGTTAGCATTTGATCTACTTCTATGATAATTTTTCCCATTTTATATTATTTGATTTTCAAAGAATAGTTTACAAATAAATTTTCTATTACCAATTCGTTCACATTATCAACACGTTTTCGAATTATCAGTGTTTTATCTTCATTATTTAATAAGAAACTGTTATCCACAGGAGTAATTTTAAGTGTTACATATTCTCCTATTACGTATCCTTTTAGTCTAATATGAATATTTATATCTGTATAATGTCTTGAACATTGTTTTAATGGTATAAAATCCTTCCCATAAGACCATGATACTGATAAAATTCTTTTTTCTGTTTCTTTTATCTCATTACTTAATTGGGATAAAAGAAAATCAGATATTTCCGACACTTTCCACACCTTCTCCCTAACCTCCAGATTATTCCTTTTGATAATCCCTGGTGACAGATACAGCACCATCATCATCGGAGAGTTTCCTACACTCATATACTCCTCTATTTTCACACAGAAACAGTCCCAGAACCGGAAAATGTCCGCAATCTCCACTTCGTTGTAGATGAAATGGATTTCCCCGTTGTGCATGGCTCCTTCGTTCAGCCAGTCATAGAAGAACTGTTCTTCACCCTTGCACTCAAACGCAAGCGTAATCAGGTCTCCCTCGACCGGCAGACATTCCCGATTGCCGATTTCCTCGCATACTTGGATGTGGAGTTGTATGATTTTTCTCAGATTCGGGTCATCATAGTGCCGGATGTGGCACCGATAGTTATAATAGAGTATCGGCACCTCCATTCCTCTTATTTTCAGAATAGTTTCATAAATCATGATAATACAGTTTCAGGTGAATGACTATGGTAATAGGTCACGGCTGATCCAATAGTATGTCTGCCCGTTGGACTGGAACGACTTGCCGGCGGCTTCGTCCAGCAGTTTTTTCTTTTCCTTGAAATATTCAATCAGCATGTCCAGCTCCGCATCCGTAATCATTTTCTTTTTCCGCAAGTCCTTGACACGGTAAACTTCAAAGAAGGATAGTCGGTCGGGCAGGAGGTAAACCTTTGCAAGGCCTCTGACAGGGGCATTCTCAGGAAAGTCTTTCTCCCTACCTTGCAATATCTGTCCCTGTTGCGCCCTGAAAGGAAATGTCTGACCAGTTTTCTTCTTACACGTCGGGTTGAGGCATATTCTGGTGCGTTCAGGCTGTCCGTCTTTACACGTACGGTAGATTCTTCGGCATCTGTCTGTAGGTAGTCGTCCGGACAGTCGCAGATATCCACCTTCGCTTGCTTTTTCTTTTTGACCGCTTCGTATTTATAGTCTACGATCAGCTTGGAGGGTGCTTCCACATACTTTCTCAACCGTTTGAACTCCTCTTCGTTGACAAGCAGATAATAGTCCAGTGTGGAGGACAGCGAGTCCGGCAGTACGATTGGCTGTGCAGGCAGGCTCCAGGCAGGTTCGGTATCCGGAAGTACGGATAGCATGGGTTGTACCCCCGACTGGCGGATATGGTAATAAGCTGTCATTGTCGAATCTGTCCTATATCGGTGTGTACCCACTTCGTCGAATGCCCTTGCCAGGCTGTTGCTCAGCAGGGTATTGTCAAACTTCACTTGTATCAGCATGGAATCCACGGCGGTGGTCAGTCCTTCCAGTTCCAGCGATTCGTTCTTTTGCGGAAACACCAGCCATCCCTGTGTCATACTCCGGTTTGGAAAGTCCAGACAATAGGTGTTATGGTTCACCTCCGCATATTCGTTTTCATTTCTGATTTGTTCGGGATATACAATCAGTTCCCGTTTTTTCCGGCTGATGCGTGGTGCCGAGCAGTCTATCATGTTTCCGATTTGCAGCACGAAGTTGTTGAAGTTGTCCGGTTCTCCTCCGTAGAGCTGGAAGCCGATCATGCGGCAGTTGTTTTTTACCAGCTTGTTCACCAAGGTGGAGTCTGCCCACTCGCTGTTGAACCCTTTATCGCCGATGACAACCAGGATATTGGTTTCATCCGGACATTTGTTGAATTGCTCCACTCCGATCCGAAGGCCGGACCAGCTGCCGAATCGTCCGTATGTAGGTTTCAGTTGCTCGGCATTACGTGCTTTGGCGGAAAGGAAATCAAGCAGCTCCATGTAGTCGGGAGTCAGTTTGCAGATGGGGTCTTTCCGGTTGTCCGGTTCGTTGAAGGTAAGCACGGCACCGAACCTGAAAGAAAAGCTGTCGTCATTCACCAGTTGCGATTGCAGTCCCTGGATGGCATTCACCACGGCTGGAAACCGTTGGATGGTGTTCTCTTTTCCTTCCAGGACAAACATGAGGTTTATTTTTTGCAGGTCCTTCTCTATCTTGTTTTTGAAAGTTCCGTAATAGATTGGATTGCCGTTGACATTCAGCACATAGCTTTCCCGTTTGTCGATGACCGGCATCGAAAGCCGGGTTTTGAAGCAGAAGCTCGTGTCATTGTTCCGGTAGGACAGTACCGGGCTGTAGCGGATAGCAGGCTGGCTGGCCGAAAATTGCAGTTTCCGCTTCAGGTCGTTGGATGATAGCGGCAAGGTGTCTTTCCGTTCTTTGTCTTTAAAGACGAGCGTGCTGTCCGGCAGCGAGGTTAGGTCTATATGGAGCTGTTGTTCGGGGGCGGTCAGCAGGCGTCCGTCTATCCATCCGATGACAGCATGCCCTATGCTGTCTGCGTCAAGCTGCGGCTTGTCTGCCACGAGGGTGCATCCTTTGTCTTCCGATATTTGATAAGGATATACGACACTGTAAAATGGAATCTTGCCAGCCTCTTGTGTCAGGTCTGTATTTTTGAACAGTTTTACGGAGTCGTTGGCAAAATACGTTTTTGGGGTGGCCAATGCCACGCTGTCGTTCAGCATGACCACCTGTTTGTTTTTGAATCCGGTAACAATGTCGGTAAAGCCGCTCCGGGTCAGCAACAGGTCGTTTTGGTTGATCCATCCGCAGTATTTTGCCTGTTTCCATTCTTTCAGTTTCCCGTTTTTCAGAATGGCTGGGTCGTATTGAATGACTCTGAGCCAGTCTCCTTTTCGCTTGATGACGAGAAATGCGTCCATGTATTTCACAGACTGCATCTCGTTCTTTCCGCTCGGACTCAGATAGGTCGTTCCTGCTTCATTGGCAAAGACAATCCACGGGGTATGCTTGAGCAGTGTCTGGCTGCGGGGAGCCTTTACCCCTTCTATGGAATAGTTCCGCATATATTCACGGGGTACATTCTTTATCCGCGTAAAACGGTGTACCGGTCCGCAGGATGCCATACAGATGATGCACCCGCAAATCCATCCTCCTTTTATGAGTGTCGATATGCAATTCTTTTTCATGCCTCATTTGTTTTTTTGTTCGGAAAAGCGTTCGTGCTGTGTTACCATCAGCTGCATCACACATTCGTTGTTCAGGTTGTCTCCCATATCGACGAACACCTCGTCTATAAGGGTTTTCCTGCGCGCTATGATTTTCAGTCCTTGGCAATAGGAATAGAAATCATTCTTCTTGCTGTTGTTGACGGTTACCGCTATGTCCGGATTTCCGCAAAGGTATTTCTTCAGGATATAATTGTAATGGGTATTGAACGGCTTGCCGTCCACGATGGCTTGCAAGTGTTCACGGATGTCGTTGCCGATGATGACAAGCACGTCTGTCGAGTCGTTCTCCGTATATTGGGGAAGGATTTCAATGGTGTGCCGGACCGGATATTGGGTATTCTCCGTAGTCAGCAGAACCTCGTATATGCCGGGTTCTGTATAGGCGTAGAGTGGGTTCTGCTCCCGCGAATCGACAATTCCGGATTCTCCGAACTGCCAGCGCCATTCTTTTGAAGGACCGTATCCTTTGAAAGATACGATTTCTCCTTGAAAGGCGGTTGCCGGTGCTTTCATCCTGACAAGTTCGTCGCTTCCGTAATCATCCCGGCTCCTGTGTACTGTGATGATCTGTTTCCTTTCCAGTCCTCCGTCCACTTGAAGACGCACTTGGTAGCGTCCCGGTTTCTTGAACACGTATTCTCCGCTCCGTTCGTGTGATATGTCCCCGTTGCCGAATTCCCAAAGCCAGGAGCGTGCGTTGCGGGTGCTGTCTGCATAATGGACCGTTTCTCCGGTTTCCACCTCTATGGGGGTCAGTGTCATACGCACGGTGCGGCTGGAAAAGAACAGCCGGATCAGTATGGCGACAAGGATGCACAGCAGCATGGCTGCGATTACGAACAGAATCTTTCTGGTATAAATTTTTCCCATGTCATTTGTTTTTAGTTCCTGAGCGCAAGTCTTCCTCCTTTTTCTGCAAGCCTATCTCGCACTCCTCCAGATTGGCTTTGAACAGACTTATGTTTTGTCCGATACTCCATAGCTGTTTCCTGTCGGACAGCCACATGGCATAAAAGTCGGCAATGTGCATGAACAGCTTGTATCGCTTGTCCCAGCTGTTCCTTTCGTATGTGTTCCGCAGGTTGTTTATCAGATAATGGATGTCGTCTTCTTCATACTGGGCGTAAACGCCCGGTTCAAATGTTTCTATTTTACGGAACAGGGAGTCCACCGGCAACTGGCTTTCCGCTTGTTCCTGCTGGAAATCCTTGATGCGGTTCATCTTGATCTTTACGAACTCTTTCTGCTCAAACATCTTGAAATCTGAGTTCCACATGAAGATTACCAGACAACACGCTACGGTTGTCAGGAAAAAGAACAGGAATACATAGGCATGTCCCATGAATATTTCCCGTTTGTTCATTGTCTTTCTGTTGTTGTCCATGGCTTTCCGTTTTATTGTTTGTTGCCGCCGGAACCCACATTCAGGTTACGTCGTGTTTTCCAGTTGTCCTGGATGCACTGCATCAGGTCTTTCTTCACCATCTCTTCCTGGATATTCAGCAGACGGATGGAGTCTTTTACCCCGAGGAAGATGTTGAGGTTTTCCAGCAGCTGCCTGTAAAGTCTGCAATCTTTGGTATCCATGCCTTGGACATATTTGAGCAGGTTCATCTTGCGCGTACTGACTACGCTTTGCAGGAGCTTGTCGTTTATTTGCGGTGAAGTGTTCATCAGTTTCATGTACTGGTAGATGGAGTCCATGCTGTTCGACAGGGACAGCTCTTTGGCATAGATATGGTCATATTCCAGTGCCTGCTCCGTGATTCGCTTTACTTCTATGCCGGAGGTTTTCAGGAAACAGGCAAAGATGCTTACCGCAAGGATTGTGCAGCATGTCAGATAGCCCGCGAATCTCAGATAAGCTTTCCTTACTTCTGTGTTGTTTTTCGGTTTCATATAGGATGATGTTTTATATTCATAAATAGGTGCTGATACCAGATAGGCGCCTTGTTCAGTTGGGGTTCCCAGCCAGAACCGGGCGTCTTCCTGCTGGATGATGTAGCGGATCTGTATCTCCTTGTCCGAGGGAAGGAACAGTTCTGTCAGCGCATTCATTATTTTACTGTCGGCGGCGCCGGGAAAGAAGCTCTCCATCCGTCGAGCGGACAGGGGACCGATTTCCACCAGCATCTGGTAGGTGCCGTCGGCAAAACTGTTTCCCAGAACCATGTCGTCTCCCAGAATGCAGCTTCCCAATTTGGGAATAAGGCAGGAATCCACTTCCACCACGCATTTGTCTCCTCTCTTGATATGCACGGGCACACCGGTCAGAATGGTCATGCACTCGCCGGTTTTGGAGAGGCTCGCTGTAATCTGTTCCATATAGGCCAGCATATGGACAAGCATGACCGCCAGATGGGTCGGCAGCAATTCCAGTACGGGCCATTGACCGGAAAAGATGCTTACGAAATCCGGATGTACGTTCATCTCGTCAATGCGGCGTTCCTTGTTCTGGAAGGCTACCAGCATATGGTCCAGGGAGATTTCGAAAGGCTTGAAGAAACGGCGGGCGAAAAATTCCTCTTCACGGTGGATGCGGATTTCGTCCAGCACCTGTTCCTTCGATATTTTCTCGGACTGGTAAAGGTTCTTGTGGAATATGCCTTCGGGCAGCTCGTCATAAAGGCTTCTCCTGTTCACATAAAGATACAGGTAATCCGTCAGGTCATAATGGGAATATTCCGGGTGGATGTCATGGATGTCTTTCGAGAATCCGCGCCGGATGTCTCCCCGTCTGAATATGAGGGTACGCTCTGCATCATACCCGGCCTCTTTCAGTCCGCTGGCCACCACTTCCGCCTTGAAGTCGGTATCCGGCAGGTTGAATGAATGGGAATGTTCGTCAAACCGTACTATTTTATCTTGTTCTTCCGTCATGTCCGTTCGCTTATAGGGGATTAGTCCAGTATGTTCCAGCGTGACTCGCTCGATTCTTTCGGTTGTCTGGAGCGTTCGGCGACAACGATGTTTTCCTTGTGCTTGCCGATATATTCCAGACGGCTGAGGGTTGTCCACAGGTCGTTGAACAGGTATAGGAAACGTTCCGCCGTAACCATCAGTTGGCGGATATTGTGGTGGTTGTACAGCAGCCCGCAGTTTTCCCTCAGCAGGCCTTCGTAGGCACCGGGAGTGATGCCGTTCCATTCGTTGAAGTATTTCAGCAGGTCCTCCTTGTCTTCCTTGTCCATGAAACTCAGGCATACATACAGGCGGTGAGCCAATGTGGAGAATACATTCAGGAAGTGTAGCGGTGAATAGTATTGCCCCTCGTTGCGGAAGGAGAAGTAGATATCGGATATGAACAGCATGACATGGCGGCACAGCATACCGATGTTGGTGGTCCAGGCTGGTCTGTTTTTCTGCATTCTCCACTTTGGCAAGGATGTCAAACGAAGCTTTTTCTATGGAATCCACAAGTTGCCCGAATTTGGTATAGTAGCCTTTCAGGTCCGGATGGCTGGACATGCTTGTGCATGGCGGGATGAAGTTTCCGTCCACTTCACAGCGGTTTCCGTTCTTGCGCAGGCGGCCGATCAGCAGAAAGTGTCTTCCCAGCTCGCTTCCGTCGGTCTGTCCGCTCGGCAGCACGCTCAACGCATATTTGGGTAAGGCATTGGGCTGGCGTGGACTGATTTCCTTCTCGTTCGGAATGCCCGAAGGAAGATGCTCGAAAGGGTCTGCCATCAGTATGACATCCCACCGCTTGTCCTTTTCTTCTTCCTCTTCTGCAGGGATATGGAAACTGGCGGTGAGTTCGTCATCCTCACCGGCATCATAATCTATCAGATAACCTCCGGAAGTAAGGGCGTGACAACGTTTCAGACGGACTTCCAAGGTGCCTGTAACGAGTTCCGTAATGCTGAAATCGCCGGAAACCGGTTCTCCTTTCTTGAATGGCAGGAGTCCGTAGGTATTGCGGTTCAGATGAAATGACTGGTATTCGCACAACCGGTCCGTAAAGTGGTCTTCCTGTTGGGTGAAATGCCCTTTGTTGACAGGCATTCCGTCCGCCCAGTTTACCAGCGGATATTTTTTCTTTTGGCTCTGTTTTCCTATCATAATGTTTCTATTTAATATTCGTTATACTTTATAAGATCGTTTGCCACACGCTTGGCTATGATTACATCGTGTCTTTTCAGCTTGTTGCCGGCAAGTGTAACGTCGGGGTCTATATAGCGCCGTCTCTTGAAAAAGGACGGTTTGGTATAGAATACCCATTCGTAATAGGCTCCTCCTTCATTCTTATATACGATGGGCGAAGACGGTGATTTGAGGTTGCAGTCGTCAATCATGCGCTGGAACCACTGCCCGAAGATGACATCCTCGGATGCCTTGCCGGTTATGCGTTCCGATGCGGGGTCATCCACCCTGCGGAATATGTCCACATCCATTACGATGCTCCGTTCACGGTTGATGTACAAGGTATCCGAGTCATATTCCTCCGAATATTTCCATACTTTATAAATTTCAATGGGTATGTCGAAATAGCTGTTCACCGTTTGGGAATACAGGAGTGGAAATGCAAAGGGCAGCAGGCAGGTGGAGGCCCAGATGCCGTACTGGAGTTCGTTGCAGAGGTTGAACACTACGGAAAAAAGTCCGGCCCCCAGAAGCATGACCGTAACCGTCAGCAGGCATTGGATGCCGAAAGAAGGCATTTCCTTGCTTGATGCGAACACTTTGCGAAGGATGAGCCGGTTGTAATATCCGGCAGTCCAGTACAGGATGACCAGCAGGATATAGGCATAGGGCATGAAATTATAGTCCATGAATCCGGACAGGCCGGGCAGGGCAAGGATTATGCCGCACAGCAGCAGATACGCAATCAGTTTTTTGTTGTTGAGCAGCTTGTTCTTGCGTGCGATAAAATAGGCTGCGATTCCGAAAATCACGGTCAGCAGCGGCATCAGCAGGTACGATGAAATGAGATGTTGGGTAACTGGTTCATAAGTATGGTATTTATGCTTTATTGTATTCTATGAATATCCGGTAGTTGAATGTGTCCGGCGAACAGGCCGAAAGTTTGGTACGCAGGTTGTCCTTCATTTGTTTTTCCTGCGAAGGCTCATCCAGTTTCGTTCCAAGAATCAGATGGACTTCTTTGGTTCGGATCAGTCCTTCGTGCGGCATCGGGCTGATTTCCACCCCGTTCCGGATTTCTGTACGCACCAGCAGTTCGCCGAGTTCTTTTTTGCAGAAACTGGCTATGTCGTTCTGTGTCAGGACACGGCCGTGCGAAATGAAGGCGTATTTGTAGATGTCAATCCGTTCTCTGTTTTGGGGGGCTTGTTTCCCGCCGTAGGTGGTACTGACCAGAGCCAGTGTCTTCGGGTCCAGGTAAGTGGTGGCATTGGGGGACAGGTTTACGCCTGCCTGTATCCGGTTTCCTACCTCACAGTTGGTTGTCCAGTATTTGACGGTAATTTGCCCTTTGCCGGACAGTTCGTCAATCATAAGGTAATAAGGTGTTTCCCTGAACTCGTTCATGTTGTCCGCTGTCTGTTTCATTTGCGCCATCAGTTGCTCCATCTGGATGGTAAGTGCCTGTAGCTTGATGCTTGATACGGCATTGAAGGCATGGGTCTCGTCATCCAGCAGGTCGGACAGATAGCCGAGCAGCTCCTTGGCGGAACGGGAGTCGAAACGCTCGCATCCTCCTTTGCGGATGGAGTAGGTTCCATAGCTTTCCGTGGAATCCTTTGCGGGATAGAGGAGTTCATGGTAGTTCTTTCCGTCAGAGTCCTTCACGCTGTGTACGGACAGAAGGGATTCGTAGCTGCCGTGCGCAAGGGTATCACCCTGAAAGTTTCCTCAAGGGTGGTCGTCTGTTCGTGAAGCGTCTTGTTCTCTACAGGCACGATATTGATGCCGGCATGAAGTTCTTCAAGGACTTCCGCTGTGAAATGGGCGGGGAACTGTATCTTCACCCATACCAGCTTGTCCTGCATCTTCTCCAGAACGGCCTCTTTGAAACAGGACCGCAGGGTGTCCGGAAGGTTTTTCCTGCAGGAACCGTCGAGTGGAAAGGACTGCGATACCTTCAGAAAATGTTTGCTGTAAATATCCATGACTTCCTTGTCTATGACGGACATTACGTTATAGTCTTGGAAAAAGGCACGGGTTGGTTCTTTCTGTATGGTTGTCTTTTCATGGATTCCCCCTTCCATCACGACTGTCTTCCCTTCTACGGACCATTCCGTACAGGGGAGCAGGAGCAGATATTCATAGCTCTCCGTAAGGTTGGGAAAATCCAGATAGAACGAAAAGTCTTCAAGGTCGGAAATGGATTCATCCACCGCCATTCCTAACCAGACGGTACGCGGAGACATCCTTGTCTCTGCACGGGCAATCATGGTCTTCTCCAAAGTAGGGGCTATCCGGTAGAGAAGGTCGTCGCAGACCATATATTTCACGTCGGCTTTGTGCAGCAGGGTATCGCAGGCAGGATAAAACGATACGCTTCCGGTCGATAGCTTCCGGGTAAGCGAGTCGCTCTCGTAATACATGCCCGATTCCCGGGTTATCAGGTAACACGGTTCTATGGGATAGGCGTGTACGATGCCGTGTGCGGGAAAGGGTGAGGTAAGGATGTCCGGAGTAAGGATTCGGGCGGTCTTTTCCAGCAGCCTTGTCTCGATGGCGGTAAAATCCTCTCCCAGCATATATATCTCGTTGGACAATGCTTCCAGCAGGAGCTTGACAACCGGGTCGAAGTTTTCCGCCTTTTTTATTCCCCAGAAAGCCGCAGCGTATTTCAGCATACGGTTTCTGATTTGCTCTTTATTGTATTTTTCTGTACTCATAATCCTTTCATCGGGTTGAAATCGGTCCTAAATAGATTACATAATAGAAACACCGTTTTTCTCCGGTATGTACCAGGGTTCCATATACATATACTTGTACACGTTTCTTTACGGCGGGAGCATCAAATACATTGTCCTGTCGGGTGGTGTCATCAATGATGACACGTACATTTACACTCGTAAGCCGCTTCTCATGCCGGGTAATTGCCTTGGTTATGTATTCCGAGAATTGTCCTTCCCAACGGGTGTGTGAGACAATGCTTTCAAAGTCGAGAAAAAAGATCTCACAGCCGAACTCCTTGTCAAAGGCATGTTCGCCGGGAGCCGTACTGATCAGCAGTTCGATAAACTGGTCGATGGACTCGATTTCCGAGCAGGATGCAAGACGGCTGTTTTCCACATCCTCGCTGAGCAGGGCTTCAAAATCCAGGGGCAATTTGCAAAACTTTGTTTCCATACTTGTCAGTGCCATTCGTTTTCAAATTCTTCGTCTATGAATTTTAGTGTTCTTGCGGCAAACAGAAGGACGATGCTGCAGGAATTGGATATACGGTCAACCTTGCGTTGCAGACGGATGCAGTTCCCTTCCACAAAGCGCAAGGCAAATGCCGCTTGTTGGTCGGGTTGCTCCTTCAGGTAGATCCGTATTTCGCCGTCTTCATGGGAGTGGCTGTATGCGGCCCATCTCAACAGCTCGTCACCCGGCATCCCGCTGAGGGTACAGGTGACGAATCCGCCGTATGCCTCACCTTCAGGCAATCCGTCACGGTCTGTATTCCGCTTGAATTGCAGGTCGAACTCTTCAATGCTGTATGTCTCATGGCAGACGGACAGCCGCATCACGTAGCGGTCATCCGGCATTGAGGATTTTTTGTTTTTGAACAATGAAGTGAACCAGTTCATGATTATAAGTTTAAGTGACACGAATCGCCGGTCTCCATTTCCCGGAAGTGGATGAATAGTGAGGTACGGCTCTCTTTGGTTGTTGAATGCACATTGAAATCAAGGCATTTTGCTCCCTTGAAACGGATGATCTCTTTGGGAGTACCGGGCAGGCCGGAAGTGTTCATCACCTCTCCGTCCTTCAGGATTCTTGAATTGAACATCCATTCCAAGAGTTCCTCTGTAGGAAATCCGGCAATGCTTACCCGTATTTTACCTCCGTAGGTCTTCCCGGTTACCTTTCCGTTAGGAGTGGTTTCTTTCCGGAAGTCATACTCGTAGCCCAGCAGGTCGTATGCCTGCACTTCCTCATGCTCCGAGGGTTCGGCTGTCCAGAACTTTATATACGATTGTGCACTCATATCCTTATGTTTTTTTTATTCTTCTTCACTCATCAGATTGGTTTGCAGCATGGTTGTCAGAGTCCGTTCCTCGTTCATGCGTGATTCCACGAACAGTACCATGTCCTGGCTGTCCAGATGCTTGCGCGAATAGGCTCGCAGGTAGCTTTGAATGCCTGCACCTTCGTCCGGTATTCTTCTAAGGGAAGGGCGAAGATGTTTTGCGTTCCTACTCGTTCCAGTCCGTATCTCTCCAACTCGTTTTCCAATACCTTGTTTTTTTCGGTATCAGAATGGTATAAATTATTATAACTTTATATTGTTTCATCTTAATATATTAATAAGAAATATTTTCTATGATTAAACAAACCATAAAAATACGCTGCAAATACAACGACTGTCAGTATTACAAATAATAAGTTCTTTTTTTGATTACTTCTCTCTCTATAAATACTCCTTTCTTGTCTAGCCTTTTTCTCTGGCCAAAAAAGAAACCCATTAAAAAAATAAATAACTAATGAAAATAATAAATGAATATATATATGGCATAAATTCTTTATCATGCTACAATCAAACATAAAATATAAGACACTATTGATTACAGCAATTATCATATATATAGTTATACTAAATAATCCAACAGCAAAATCTTTATTCATGTCTTGATTCTTACATATTGAATCATAAAGAAAAAAAATTGTATAATACCAATATTTATACCAACTCATATACATTATTTTTTATTTTCCAAATATCCATGGAGCCATCATCACCCCATCTTCAGTTACTTGATTCATATACATTTCATATAAATTCTTTGAAGTATCATCGAATAAGCCTTTCCATCCGTTAGGATAAAAGACATCGACAGCAGTATAAGTCGTTGAGATTATAAAGCCTGGTAATGAAAAGAATCCGATGATATTAAATATTTCATCTACAGCAACTTCCTCCCATGATGAATCCTTATCAATCAGTTTTGCACCGGTACACACAACTCCTACAATTCCTGAACCTATACCTATTCTTCTTATATACTTAAAACTATTTTCAATAAATTCACCAGAAATACATCCCCAATTATACTGGTAAAGCGGGTTTATATATAGGTCCATCAGAGTAATAGAGAGGCCTAAGCGGATGAATTTTATTGACAATAGGATTTAAAATAGTTTCAAAGGTTCCTGCAGTGATTCCAATCCATGTATTACAATTTTCAACATTTTTTAATCCATCAAAAAAATCATTCAATATAGCAGGAGATTCCTTGCTTACATTACCAATAAATCCTTCATTGGTATACGATACTGTTTTATAATAAGATTGATTGTTTTCTTTATCTTGAATATAAATACTTGCACTATAAAAATCAGATGATTCATTTATTTCAACACCAATCTTGTATTTACTTGGATCTGATGGAACTGTAATTTTATCCATGCCTATTTGAAAAGTTATAGTTCCATCACCATTATCTTTCTTTATCTGGTTGATTATATCCTCCGGAGAATAATCCATGCTCCTAAACACAGCTTGAGGAGATGTATCCCAAACTTGTTGCCTAACAGGATAATTTACCCAAGTATTCCACTGTATTCTATTATTCTCTATGTGAGGCATTTGTACGGGTAGATAGTTAGGAAAAGTATATCCCATACCTTTGACAAAACCGGTATAAGGAAGTCCCATGTTTTGCAAAAAAAGATACTCTTCAAATGATATTACTTGATTTGTTTTATATTGCATAATTTCTTATTTCACCCACCGATTATCAAATTCAATACCATTCACGCTTACACTCTCAGGAGAGAGAATCAAAGTAGTTGACAATCCTTGCCCCAAAGCTTCGACAACCCGTTTCAGATTGACACAGTACGCATTCGTAAACGCCACCTCAAATATCACCCCGGATGTTCCGGTCTTGAACAGAACTGCCCCGTTCTTTTTCACCCACGGTTTCACAGCCCATCCGTAGATGTTGCTTTTCACCGTCTGCGAAAGGGTTATCATGATTCGTCCCCCTCGCACTTCGCCTTCCGGTTGGTTCTTTAGGTTATCTACTGGCTGGTGAAAACCTATTTTGAACTGTTCCACTGCATATTCGTCACCGTCAACGCTGAATATGACATTCACGTTGCTGTCCACTTGCGGAAAATTAAAAACTCCCATAACGCTGTTGTTTTTAAAACACCCACTGATTTTCAAACTCTTCTGTACCGAATGCCAGTTTCTGTGCCTGTACGGTCAGTTTGGTCGCAATATAGCTTTTGCCCTGCCGGATATAGCTGATTTCCATATCCACACAGGTCGCTTTCTCAAACAGTATCTTTTCGAGTGTGGAGCCTTGGTTGTCATGAACTACGATGGCTCCGCTCTGGTATTTACGGGCATCCAGCATCCACTGGATCATGTCACGGTTGGGAAGATGAGGGTAGGTTACATAAAACGTGCCGCCTTTTACCTCGGTCTGTGCCTGTCCTTTGATATCTATCCCTTGGGCAAATCCGAATTCGCAGCCGATGAGCTGGTAGCTGTCCTTGTACATGTCGGTCAGTGAGGAGGCAGCCAGGTTGCCTATCTTTAAGAATACGGTATATCCAAACATACGATACTTGATTATTGGTGAATATTCCAGGTTAATTCATTCTGTTCGTCCAGACCTACCTCCAGACTTTTTCCTTTGCCCAGCTCCTCGTTGATGATAAGCCGTGAAATCGGTCTGCGCAGATAGTTACGGATCACACCGGCCACTTGGCGGGCACCGTATTTGGGCGTGAATCCTTTGTGTGCAAGCATCTTACGGGCATCATCGGTGATGGTTATGCCGATACCCTGCTTGTCCAGAAGTTTTCTGACTCCGTTGAACTGTATGTCGAATATTTTCAGGAGTATGTCTTCGCGGATGGGGGAGAACGGAACGATTTCAGACAGGCGTGCCAGAAATTCCGGACGGAAATGTTGCCCCATCACCTCCATGATCTGGGTGGTGGACGGAACATTGCCGGACTCAAGTTGCTTGGTCAGCCACTCGCTTCCTACATTGGATGTGAACAGCACGATGGAGTTGGAGAAATCCCCTTCCTTGCCCAGACGGTCATGCAGTTTTCCCTCGTCCATGATTTGCAGGAAAATGTCATATACGGACGGATGCGCTTTCTCTATTTCATCAAAGAGGACAACGGCGTATGGCTGTTGCCGTATTTTATTGACCAGCATGCCGCCTTCCTCATAGCCCACATATCCCGGAGGCGCTCCGTACAGCAGGGCAGCGGAGTGTTCTTCCTTGAACTCGGACATGTCAAAGCGGATCATGGATTTCTCGTCATTGAACAGGGCTTCCGCCAGTGCTTTGGCAAGTTCGGTCTTGCCGGTACCGGTGGGTCCCAGCAGGAAGAAGGAGCCGATGGGCTGTCCCGGCTTGTTCATGCCGCTACGGGATTCCAGGATGGCATCCGTCAATGTCTTCAGGGCCTGGTCCTGTCCGACGACGCGTCGCCTCAGATAATCTTCCATATTGAGTAGCCGTTCCTTTTCCTGCGACTGTATCTTGCCGATAGGGATGCCTGTCTTGCTGGCGACAACGGCGGCTACCTCATAGATACCCACCTCCTCTATTTTCTTCTCTGCAAATTGGAGGAGGACGTTCAATGCGTTTCTCAGATAGCCGGTCAGTTCTTCATACTCCTGCAATTCATGAATGTCCGCTTCATCGGGTATGACTCCTAAAAGGATGGGGCTTAATTTGTTGTGCATTACGAAAAGCAGCGTTTTCAGTTCTTCGGTCTTTTCCTGAAGGTCCTTTTCGTCCTTTTCTATTTCATCCAGCCCGGACAGCAGGGTCTCCACATTCTTCTTTCCTGTTTCATTGACCATCTTGATGGCGGAGAGCGTCATGTCCAGCAGACCGATGGCGGAATCAGGCAGACGGCGGTCTTTGATATACCGTTTGGCAAGACGGACACATTCGGCTACGGCTTCGTTGCTGATTCTTACATGATGGTAGTCCACGTATTGTTTCTGCACGGAGTGTAGCATCTGGATAGCGGACTTTATGTCCGGTTCGCTTACCTGTATGACCTCGAAACGGCGGCTGAAAGCATGGTCCGGCTCGATTATTTTGCGGTATTCGTCAATGGTGGTGGCACCGATGACGGTCAGGTCGCCGTGCGACAGTTCGGATTTCAATACATTTCCCGCACCGGTATTTCCTTGTCGGTTGTCCAGCAATACATGGATTTCGTCAATAAACAGGATTGCATTGTCGATATTCCGCAATTCTTTCAAGATGTTTTTCAGGCGGTCCTCGATTTCCCCCTTGTAGGTGGCTCCCGCAATCAGGGAGGCGTTGTCCAGTTCAAATACACGGGTTTCTTCCAGAAACGAGGGTACTTTATGGTTGACTATGTCCCAGGCAAGTCCGTAAACCAGTGCTGTCTTTCCTACTCCGGCATCACCGACAATCAGGACATTGGACTTGCTCCGGCTTCCCAGTATCTCCATGATCATACGGTTTTCACGGTCGCGGTTGATGACCGGATGCAGCTTGTTGGCCGCATCTTCGGTTAGATCCACACAGTATTTGCCCAAGAAGGAGGATGAGGCGGAAGTCGGGGCATAGGACTTCTCCGTGGCGGCGGAAGGACATGCCGGCTGCCCGTTACCTATATATATGGAATGGATATCCTTTTCCAGAATGGGGAAAGACCTGAGCTGGTCGCTGGAAAAAGCGACACCGGGCTTTGCCAGTGCCAATAACACACAGATGGGATTGATGTCGAACAGCCCGAACTGGATTCGTGCATCGTCTGCGGCACGGAAAACGGCGTCAATCCGTTCCGAAGGCTTGATTTCGGACAACTGGGTGGATTTCGGGCATTGTTCGATATACACATCCGCCCATTCCTCCAGATAGCCTAAATCCTTGCCTATACTTATTATAAAATCTCTTAACCCTACATCTTTATGAAGTAGAGCCTTCAACAAATGCGAGGGTGTATAACACTCGTTCGCATTTTCACGAGCCACTGCAAGTGCTATGTTAAGCGCAATTTTTACAGAATCATCAAGATTGATGAAACCAACTCCTGTTTCCATAATCGTAAGATTTAAAAATTGCGCAGGAGAACATTGCAAATATAAGGCAAAAAAAATAATTCGGCTATTGTTGGCAGCGTTTTTTTTTATGCTTATGGGCATATTTTCGGTAAAAACAAGAAAAAATCATCAAAAGTTCTTTGTAGTTTTCAGAAAATGCCATATATTGGGCGCAGAAATTGAAGGACAAAGATAGGACTGTAGCAGGCCTCCTTTGACCGGATATTTCAAAATCAACTTATTTTTTAATTTAAAACTTTGAGAATATGGCATTTAAAGCGTCATTTAAGTTTTCGGACTCAAGAGAGTTTGATGTACTGACCTGGAGAGTTAAGTTCAATCGTGATGTGGACCCCAAAGGCCGTCCGGCATCTGACATTTATGGTGGCACAATCTATGTGGAAATCGAATCAACTCCCGATACCATTGTGCTGGATAAGATGTTCAAGCAGTACCAGCCCGTAAACGGAAACATCGTCTTCAAGAAAGCGGATGAAGATGCCAAAATGAAGGAATTGGTGTTCGAAAATGGTTATGTGGTGGATTACGAAGAGGCACTGAATGTGGCTAACCCTTATCCGATGACAATCAAGTTCGCCATTTCTGCACAGACCGTGAAGATGGACGAGGCTACATTTGTACAGGATTGGCCGGAAAACAACTAATGGTTGTTTCCTAATCAAAGTTTTAAGGTGCCGGAATATACCAATTCCGGTTATTTCGGCACCAAAAAACATACCGACCAGTCGGATTATTTATTTAAAATCATAGTTTAAGATAGTATGGGAGCAAGTTTTCTGAATTTGGTGGCTACTAAAGTAACCGTGAAAGGAGAAGAACAGAAATTCGTTTCACTGCATCTCCGTCAGGGTTTCAACCGGCATCACACCTTCACTGTGGTGGTGAATTATCTGTCGCCTAACAATACGTTCCAACAGACCCCGGAAAAATTCATCGGCTACATCGGGGAGACTGCCAGCATTTCATTTGTCCATAGGCAGACGGGTGAAAGTTATGACTTCGAGGGAATCATCACTCAAGTGGAAATGGTTGGAAGCATGGGCGAGACAGGCGGAGTGGCCATTCACGGAACAAGCCCTACGATACTGTATGAGAACAACAGGACACTCGATTCTTGGATGGATCAGTCCCTCTCTACCATAATAAAGGAGGTGACGCAGGAGTATGGAAAGGTCAATTTGGTTTCCAATCCCAAGTATGCGGCGCCCATATCCTACATGGCGCAGTATAACGAGAGTGTCTTTGACTTTATGAATCGCCTTTCGGCTCTTTATGGGGAGTGGTTCTATTATGACGGGACGAAAGTGTATTTCGGCAAGCCTGACAGGGACAATACGGAGAAGATTGTTTATGACATGGATTTGGAGGAGGTACGTCTGGTTGCCAATCTGGTACCGGGTAAATCCGCAAGATACGATTATGTAGCGCAGGAGAACAAACAGCATAATGCGGATACGCCTGCCAAACCGGATGGCATGAACGACCTTCAGTCTATTGCACACAGCTGCTCTGAGAAGGCATATACCGCAAAAACGACCTCGGCTGCCGACCCCCATGTAACGGACAAGGCGGAACTGGACGAACAGATGAGGATTGTAAAGAATGCGTCTGGTGCCAATCTTCTGAACATCAAAGGTATAGGAAAGACTTGCCGGATAAGGATTGGTGAAATCATCGATGTTTCTTTCCCCGACAGGATGAAACTGCCTCCTTTAGGCAAGTTCCGTATTGTCGGGATTGAGCATGAGGTACGCCGTGACGGACATTACTCCAATAGTTTTGTCGGTGTGCCGGACGGTACGGTACATATTCCTGTTCCCGATGTGAAGCGGCCGTTGGCGTTGCCGGAACTGGCTACGGTGAAGGAAAACAACGACGACAAGGGACAGGGACGTGTGAAAGTGGCTTTCGACTGGCAGAAAAACGGCAAGACAACCAATTGGATCAGGGTGCAGACTCCTAATGCGGGAGTAAGTGGTGCGGTTCCCAAGAATCGCGGATGGGTATTTGTTCCGGAAGTCGGCGATCAGGTTATGGTAAGCTACGAGCATGGCAACCCGGACCGCCCCTATGTTACGGGATCGGTGTTCCATTCCGGTTCAGGTAAAGGAGGGGACAAGGACAACAAGGTCAAGAGCATTATCACACGCAGCGGCAATGCCATCGTTTTCGATGATGAGACGGGAAGCATCGTTATTACTGACCAGACGGGAAAACAGCTGATCATGTTGGATGGCACGGATGCCATTACCGTCATGGCGAAAAAGAGCATTACCCTTACCAACGAGGCGGAATCGGTCATCGTAATGGATGATAAGTCGATAGGCTTGCAGGCCGATACCATTGCTCTCGAAGGCAGGAAAAGTGTAACATTGCTGTCCGGCAACGAATGTATGGTGCTCAGCAGCGAAAAGAGTATAATTAGCAGCAGCGGTACCAATATCAAACAGGAGGCGGCAAAGGATTACGATGTTGCTGCAAAGAACGGAACGGTCAACGGTGTAAATCTGATGATAGAGGGAAAGGGAAACGTAACGGTTTCGGGAGGAATAGTAAAGTTTAACTCATAATTCGGTTGGTCATGGGAGCATCTGCATCTGTGATACAGGAATATTACAAAGCGGTCGATTACTGGGCGGACATAGTCGGCAACAGGGACTGGAAACTGTCTGTATGGATTGTCGGGCAGAACGATGTGGACTTGGTGGACAGGTTTCTGGAAATAGAACGTTCTCCGGTAGGGCAGTTCGATGACATATTCTTTCGTTTTGATACGCCGTACAGGGGGATGACGAGGAATACACCGAACAGCTCTGGCAGGAATATGCCGGTTGGTTTTCAGAAAAGGTTGAGGAGAAGTATGATATTCTCAGGGCTCTGAGGCACGACGGGTTGCTGAAGGAAGAATACATTCCTGATGTGTCGGTTGAGCATACGGCGGGCAACTTGTGGAGAGAGATGTTGCGTTTCAAGGCATGTATCTCCCGGTTGGATGATGCCTTTTTCTGTCTGTACTTTCCTCCGGAACAGGAAAGGGGGTATTCCCGGACAGGATGGTTCGGCAATGTGCTGAAAGAAGGTGTCCCGCAGGGAATCCGGATGACAACCGTTGACTTGAAAAAGAACAGGAGTATCCGGCTGGGTGAGTCTCGGGAAGTGGTTTGCATACGCCCGCAGTTCGATATGGCGGCGGCTTTGCATAACCGGATGGCACGGTCGGATAGCGGTAACGACCTGATTGCACCTGAAAATCGGTTCAAGCAGCAGGTTACGGTTGTCATGGATTCTACACAAAAGCAGGATTGGAAATTATTGGACAGGGAAATCCGAAAACTGTTGGATATTGCACAGGAAATAAAGGATACGAATATCCGGATTTCCGCTCTGCTTATCGCATCCGAGGCATGTTATGCTATCAGGGAATATAAGCATAGCATGAAATACAGCGACGAAACCGTCCGGGAGGCGGAAAAGGCGATGCAGGGCGGTGAAACGGCAGGATATAGTTATTGGAAAATGGCTGTTTCCATGAAAGCGGCCATTCTGACAGCCGGGAAAAAACGGGAGGAAGCGGTTGCCTTGTATGACATGATGGCTAAAAAAGCCGTCATGCAAAAGGACCCTTATTATGTCATGGAAGGCTATCGCATGTGTGGTTTCCTGCGCTATGAGGATGGAAAGATGGAACAGGCTTTCGAATATTTTTTGCTTGCCCTGGCAGGAGGCAGCTACCTTTCTGCCGAAATCAGGCGGGGTTCCACGTTCGTTTATGCGGCGTATCTGGCTCTTCATACGGGAAGACTGGTTCGCGCTCCGATTGATGTCGGGATATTGGAACGGCAGCTCTGCGAATGGATTGGGGAGGATTGGAAGGAACTGGTGGACAATCCGGATATGCAGCAGCGAAGGCCAGAAGAAGGGGAAGTTTTTTCAGTTGAGCGAGATTTAATTAATATATATTTTAAATTTAAAATTGAATAAGTATGGATCTTGGTAATTATGGAATCGGCGGAAACGAAGTGAAGATTGACGCTTCCGAAGGTATTGCGGAAATTCCACAAAATCGAACCTTATTGGTGGAACAGCTGACGAAGGATGAGCCGGTGGCTCCCGAAGTGGTTGCCGGTCTGACCAACATTGACGAAGTCTTTGCACATTTCCGGCCGGAAATAGATATCGAGTTCGCGGATGCGGACGGTGCTCCCGTAGAGGAAAATTTCCGTTTCCACAATGTCGGTGATTTTTCTGTCAGGAAAATGACGGAACAGAGTTCATTCTTGTCCGGCCTGAATGCGGAAAAGCAGTTTGCGGACAGGATGGAGAAGTCGTTGCGTTCCAACAAGGTGCTGCAACGGGTACTGGAAAATCCGGAGACACGTGGAGCGTTTGTCAATGCGATTTCTGCCATTTTGGACGATTTGAAGAACAATGAGAAGTCTAACCCCACTAATGAATGATAGTTATGAGCGAACAGAATACACAAAGAGAAGCAGCCGTACAGCAGCAACAGGCTGTGGCGCAGTCCAGAAATCTGAACGCTGAATTGCAGATTCTGGCTAAGTTTGGCGGTTTCAATGTCTTGGAATCTTCCGTGGACGGCATACAGAACATGAATCCGGAGCGTAAGGCACGGCGGAACATATTCCTTTCCGACCCCGAACGGGCGGCTGAGCGCAAGGAGCTGGAAAAACGGCTTGAGATGTGGGTCGATATGTTGAAAGGCAACAAATCCATCAGTGAGATGGTGGAGCTGTGCCAGAAGAAGTCTGCGGCGGTGTCCGGTCTGCTATCCCAGAACCAGCTGAAAGCGGTGGAAGAGGTCAGGCAGTTGGAGAAGTCCTACCGCACGGTCATGCTCTTCTACAAGAATACGGATTCCGACAAGATCAAGAATATCTCCATTGTGAACGCTTCGATGAGCCAGCTTACCGATTTGGACAACTCCTTCTTTATCGATGCCATTGCAAACGAGCTTCGTGCGAATTATGACCGTTTGGACTTGCGTACCAACTATTCCCTGCTGGTTATCCCGGGATATTTGGGTTCCAACAAGGTTGTTGAAAAATGGGCAAAGATTGCGCATGACAACAAGGTGATGATTTACACGGATTTCGCTGATCTGGAAAAACCGGATGATGTCATTGAAATGTTCTTTGATTCCAATCTTTCGGGAGGCGATGTGTACAAATCCAACGTATGTATGACCTGCAACTATTTGGTAGGACGGGGACGCTATGCGGAACTGGGCGAAACCGAAGACTTGCTGATTCCTCCTTCTGCGGCATTGGCCGGCAGTGTGTACAAGACGGTAATGGCACAGGTTACCGCCGGTAAGAAGTATGGTTCCATGAGCGAGGTGGACGGGGTGGCTTTCAACCTGAAAAAAAGCGAGATTTCCGAAATCGAGAAGATTGGCCTGATTCCGATGGTGAAGGAATACGGCAAGGTGATGGCTTTCTCTGCCAAGACATTGTTCAACGGGGACAACTTGGGATTGCAGACCTATTCCGTAGTCCGTGTGTTCGATTGGGTAACGAAAGTGCTGATGGATTTCCTCAACCGCCGTGCCTTTGAGAACTGGAACAGCAAGGCGGAAAGGGATTTGCGTGGTCAGATCAGCAAGTTTTTGGATAGCATACAGGGTCCCGGACGCTTGATTGAGAAATTCAAGATTCTTCGTTTCGAGCGCGATCCGAAGCAGAAAGACCGTATTTTCCTCGACATTCACCTGACTCCTTATTTCCCGGCAAAGAGTTTTGTCATCAAGTTGGAAGGTACAAAAGGGGATGACGAGAACGACTGGAACAGCGACTATGCACAGGATGCATAGGTAAGTCCTTACAGGGACAGCCGGAGTGTACCGGTTGGAACGCCCGGTTGTCTCTTTTTCACATTCTAAAAAATTCTCACCATGTCAGATGTGTTCAAGAATATAGCTGACGCCGCCGGTAGCAGCAGCGTCAGACGGGGCTTTGCCGACCTTTTTTCAGCCTCCAAGGCGGCTTTGGACGAGATTCAGGCGGGTCTGGGCGGAATCCTTCCTTCCATGCCGGGTATGCCTGTCGCCAAGTTCGGCGACCTGTCCATCGGGATAGACATGCATCCTACCGTTACCCCTCCCTCTCCCATCATGCCTGTGCCTCATGTAGGCAAGGTGTACGACCTCATGGCAGACCTCATGGCTGGCATGGCGGCTGCCATGCCGCCTGCGGCTGATGGAGTGGCCGGAGTGGCGTGCAACATCCTCAAGAGTATGGCTCCGTCGGTCAAGGTGCATAACCAGTGGATTGCGCAGGCAGGTATCGGCATCGTGCATCTGCCGGCATTTGTATTGCATCCGGCTCCGTTGGTCAGCGGTATGTCCGAGTCCGAGATGTGGATGGGCAGTTCCACTGTTCTGGCGGACGGTGCGCCCTGTTCCTCCCTCACACATCCGGCACTCTCATGCAACATTGTGGGAATACCGACGATTCCCCGCAAGGGGAAGCCCAAGAAGGTGAGCAAGGCCCTGCTTGCCCCCACTTCCATGCTCTCCACCATCACATCCGTAGGAAATCCCGTGCTTGTGGGAGGACCGCCTACCATTGATGTATTTGCGCTGGCGATGAAGTTCGGACTGAAAGGCTTGGGCAAGATGTGGAAGAAGATAGGCGACCGCTTCCAGAACCTGATCGACAGGCTGAGGAAAAAAGGCATGAACAGGCTGGCGGACATTCTCCAGCCCATCAAGTGCAAGACTTTCGGTGAGCCGGTGGACGCTGCTACGGGCAGGGTCTATCACACCAATGCAGACTTTGAGCTTCCGGGTCCGATTCCCGTCGTATGGGAACGTACCTATACAGTGATGCCGCCGTGGACGGTCCGTTGGGATACAATTGGCACCACAGCTACAATCTGGGAATACGGCAGCTGGAGGAAGGGGCGTTCGCATTCCGTCATGCTGACGGACGGGAGTCTTTCCTGCCCGTACTGAAACCCGGAGATTCCTATTTTGACCGCAAGGAACAGTTGTCTTGGACACTCGATGGCCGGGGTTACCTGCTTACGGACATCCGGGGACTGCAATACCGCTTTGACGGTCCTGAAAACCGTTTCGGTTACCGCATGGTGTCAGGCATTTCCACGAAGGACGGATTCCGGATCCGCTTCGAATACGCTTCGGGGGGAAGGCTGGCAGGAATCATATCCTCACGGGGAGAATTCCTGAAAGTGGAAACCGACGAGTCGGGACGGGTGCTCTGCGTTTCCGTAAATCAGGATGGTGAGGAGGTGAAGCTGGTCCGTTACCGTTACGATGACCGGGGCGACATGGTGGAAACGCTGGATGCGCTGGATGTCAGCAAGCATTTCGTCTATTCCGGCGGGCACCTGCTGGTGCAACTCACCAATCAGGGAGGCATGTCCTTCCATTGGGAATATGAAGGTAAGGGGGAGAATGCCCGCTGTGTGCATACATGGGGCGATGGAGGCGTGATGGAATATTTCATCCGTTACGGCAAGGGATATACCATATCCGCAACGGGGAAAATGCCGAAACCGAATATTATTACGGTGAGGACAAACTCATCTATAAGATAGTGGATGCCAACGGAGGAATTACCCGCCGCCAATACAACAGCTTTCAGGAGCTGGAGGTCACGGTCAATCCCGAAGGCTATACCCGTAAGACCGCCTACAACGAGTTCGGTCAGCCGGTCCGGATAACGGACGAGAACGGGGAGGACACCTTCCTGGACTATGACGGCAATCGCAACCTCGTCTCGCTCTACACTCCGGGTGGAAAAAGGCTTTCATGGGACTATGACGGACTGGACCGCGTCGTCAGCCGGACCACACCGGGCGGAGAAACTGTGAAATATACCTACGAGGGAGGCGTACTGCGCACCATAACGGACGGGCAGGGACGGGTTTACACGCTCACGTTCAACGACAGGTACGATCTGGAACTGCTGCAGTTCCCCAACGGACTGTTCCGCCGGTGGGAGTACGACGGCAGGGGAAGGCTTGTACAGGCGGTGGATGTGAAAGGCAACGTTACCCGTTATGCCTACGACCGTGCGGACAACCTGATACGGCTGGAAGAGCCGGACGGCAACGTGCACCGGTTTGAGTACGATGCCATGGGGAACATGGTACATGCCAGCGACAACATCCGCGAGGTCAGGTTCACCTATGGGGCACTGGGAGTACTGAAAAGCCGCGAGCAGGAACGGCACCACATCACCTTCGGTTACAACAGCGAGTTGCAGCTCCGGCGCATCGGCAACGAGGCGGGCGACAACTATTTCTTCGAGCTGGACGGGTTGGGACAGGTCGTTACGGAAACCGGCTTCGACGGCCTGCGGCGTGAGTACGAGCGCGACGGTGCGGGTCGTGTCACCCGTGTGAACCGTCCCGGAGGAAAATGGACGGAATACCAGTACGACGGACTGGACAATATCCTGAAGGAGGAACAGTATGACGGGGAAGTCTCCCTCTACACGTATGACAAGGACGGCATGCTCGTCAAGGCGAAGAACAGCGAGAACCTGCTGGAGTTCACCCGTGACAGGAAGACAGGCCTGGTTACAGAGGAAAGGCAGGGAGAACACACCGTCAGCCGCACCTATGACGACGAAGGCTACTGCACCCGCATCACCAGCAGTCTGGGAGCGGACATCCGTCACACTTATGACCGGGAAGGCAACCTGCAGACCATGCAGGCAGGTGAAAGCTGGCAGGCATCCTGGGTGCGTGACAACACGGGATTGGAGGTGCAGCGCACCTTCTCCGGTGGCGTAACCGTCAGCACCGAGCGCGACCGTTTCGGGCGCGAGGTGCGCAAGTCGGTCCGGTCGGGCGGCATCGAGCGCGGGGCTTACCGCTACGAGTGGGGCGTCGCTAATCGGTTGCTCGCCAAGGAGAACGAGCTGACCGGAACGGTCATGCGCTACGACTACGACCGTTTCGACTTCCTTATCCGGCAGGAAACCATCCAGGGCTCGGAAACGGACGTGATTTACCGCGTGCCGGACTTCGTGGGCAACCTCTTTGAGACACCGGATAAGAAAGACCGCAAATACGGTGCCGGGGGAAAACTTTTGGAGGACCCGGATTGTTTCTATCACTACGATGATGAGGGGAACCTCATTTTCCGAGAGTTCAAGCAGTTGCAGGAAACGGGCGTAAGGTACGACCGCAAACGCATGGAGAAGGAACGCGGCATCCGTTGTCTGGCAACGGGTACGGGATGGCTCTACGAATGGGCGTCCAACGGAATGCTGAAGAAGGTTATACGTCCGGACGGAAGACCGGTGGAGTTCCGGTATGATGCGTTGGGACGACGCACGGCAAAGCAATACTTCGGAAAGATTACACGTTGGGTATGGGACAGAAACGTACCTATACATGAGTGGAGCTACAAAGTCATCGATATACAATCAGATGAGGAAGAAAGCACTCCGTTAAAGGAACCGACAGAAGACATCACTACCTGGGTGTTCGAGGCAGGCACTTTTGTTCCAACGGCGAAGATACAGGATGGCAAGCAATATTCCATTGTGTCCGACTATTTGGGTACGCCCATTCAAATGTATGATGAACAGGGAAACAAGACATGGGACTGTACACTGGATATCTATGGAAAAGTGCTTGCCATTGATAAGGGAACAGAGTTTGATTGTCCTTTCAGGTATCAGGGGCAGTATGAGGATGAGGAGACGGGACTATATTATAATAGGTTTAGGTACTACGATTCCAATGCAGGGAGCTACATTAGTCAAGATCCTATAGGATTGGAGAGCGATACTTTAAACTTCTATGATTATGTTTGCGACTTAAATGACGGGATAGATCCTTTGGGTTTATACAATCCCTATGGAAATAAAAAAGGAGGTGGGTTTAAAAAGAAACCAGGAAGGAAACCTAACAAAAAAACAAGTTTACATGGGAATTGTAGAACATCGACAAAACCTGCTGTACTATATGCACAGTATGATAGTGAAGGGAATTTTATGAAATATGGTATTACGCAAGAAATAGACAATCCTATGGCCAGATACAGAAATACAATACCTTCCGATTGGGAAGTTGTTGAAATGACAAGAGGAAATAGAAGTGATATGTTGGACTTAGAAAGAGAGTTAAGCGAGAAAGTTGGAGGCCCACTGAATCAAGAATCATGGGCAGGTACTAAAAGAGGTGATCCGTTAAGTCCAAAGGCAGAAGCTGTTCATACTAAAATGCAAAGTCATCATTAGTTTTAAAATTTATGGAAATAATATTGAATGTAGTTTACGGTGGAAACAATTTAGCAGAAACTACAACTGCTCCTATAGTAAGAGAAGTTCGTAGAATGTTGAAAAAATCTTTTTATTATTTTGACAATGAAGCCGTCAAACAAATTAAACTTTTTTTATTTTTTAATGGTGATATTACTTCTTATTGTGATAGTACTGGAGTATATCAGTCTAAATATTTTTCTAAAAAGAAGGAGTTTGTTGCAAATCTTTGTTTTGACGATAAAAAATGGTCAGGACACAAATTGGAAGATGCAAACTTTTTCCTATCAGAATTAGTGAAATTATTACTTCAGTGTGGTGTTTTGCTAAGGCTGAAATTAGAAAAAATAAACTATTCATTTAATATGAACGAGTATGAGCGATGTATTGATATAAAAACTGTCTTACCCTGACAGACACAGGTTGACTATTTCATCAGTATATTGGATGAACAGAGTAAGACAGTGAGTCAAACTTCCATGTCCTACTCTTGAATCTACTATTCATAGGACTTTTAAAGTAGGACGACACTGAAATATTCCACGTAATTATACTGTCTTACCCTAAAAATAGTTGACTGAACTTTTGATTTTTAAATAGAAAGCACATTTCTATTTTTCAAAGAAGCTTTTTTGAATTACACATTTGATTTGAATGTATATGGAGATAAGCAGGATTCAAATCTTTATAAATTTGCAATTGCTTGCTTTTTAGTAAACTTTAAATAGAAAAGGGATAGGATATACTTCAAACTGTCCAAGAACTCTTATTGAACACATAGCATAGTATGTATAAACAAGATATAAGTTTTTGGACAGCTTTCTATATCTATAAAAATAATACCAAGGCTATAAAACATTATTCCACATCACTCAACTCATGGTCCAAATCAAACCTCAACACATAAAAAATATCATTATCCACATAACCAAAACATCTGTTCCGCTGAGTGATTCTGAATTTTTTAATGCCTTTCTTCCATTATCTGAAAAATAACGCTTGCTTTTCTTGATCTTGTTATACGTTTTATAATCCAACCCATTGTCCGTTGCTATGGCATTCCAATCCAATTCTTCAAATTTGCGGAATGAATCAATAAACTCGTTTTGGTTCTCATTGTCAATAAGGGAAAATCCATGAGTGTCATCTATAAGGCTGGATCAAGTTTCCCTCCGCTGAAACGGGTCGTGATATACTTCTCGAGAGGCAATTCTCCCCTTTCAAACAAGATGGAATACAATTGCTTCTCCTTCCATATATTTCCTACCGGAATAGCAACTCCGTCTTTGGTTACAACAACCGGATGCTTCTCATACAAGGAGCGTATAAACGACAGAAGACAGGCCACACGGGCGGTGGCTTCGGCAACTGAACTGCCGGACACATCCGCTTTATCTGCCGGATAATGCGCATTCGGTTCCTGTTGGGGTGCATCATCCCAAAACGGATTACAGATGGCATGTGCCAATGTACTCTTGCACCGTTTCGCTTCGTCTATGATACGGGCTTCCGGTGCTATCGGCAAATCATTGATAGTTCTAAAACATAAGCCTAATAATCATAACTTTTTTAAAACCGGGTTTGTCGCTTCCGTTTTTTAAATTACCTTTGTAGTTACTTAGTTATAAATGAAACATATTCAATGATTAACAGCATATTATTAACTGATTTTACAGGCTTTGCAAATACCCGGTTTGATTTCACCAAAGGGATAAACGTCCTTATTGGCAAGAATGGTACGGGCAAGACGCACGTTCTCAAATGCTTGGCGGCAACTTTGCAGGCACGCCATGACTTCCTCGGCAAGAACTCAGCTTCCAAGGAACAGTTTGAGTATATCTTGGCGGAAGACATGATATTTTATTTCAAGCCGGATGTCATAGGCAACCTGGTAAACAAGGGAGTGCCTTCAGGCAGGGCAAACATTACAGTCACGATAGACGGCAAACTGTTGCAATACAGCTTCTCATCCGCATCCAAAACAACTGTAAAATTAGAAACGGACGAAAAGTGGGACGACCGCCACTTTATCTATATTCCCCCACGTGAGATGTTCTCTTTGTTCGAAGGCTTTATCGGTTTGAGCAGTAAACGTGAAATCTCATTTGACCAAACGTATATCAATCTGGCGCACGCGTTGTCACTCCCCATATTGCGTGAGTCGGAAGACAATCCGTTGAAACCGGCTATCGAGTTGCTGGAGCAGGAATTGCAGTTCAAAGTATTGCAGATGAACGGACGCTTCTATATACAGACGGAAAGCGGAAACATGGAAGCGCACTTGGTGGCAGAAGGACTCCGCAAGCTGGCTTCCATCTTGTACCTCATACTGAATGGGGAAATCAATGCGGACACCATCCTGTTCTGGGACGAGCCCGAAGCCAACCTGAATCCGGCTCTTGTGAAAGTCGTGGCAAAGTTTATCCGTGTGCTTCAGAAATGCGGCTTGCAGATTTTTGTTGCCACTCACGACTACCTGCTTACACATACGCTTTCTCTCTATTCCGAATACAAGGAGCACACGAACATATCCGTCAAGTTCTTCGGCTTGAAAAAAGAAGATAAGGGAATTATGGTAGAGGAAAGCGACACCTTGGCAGGCATACAGAACAATCCGATATTGGAGGAATATGCGGCTTTTTACGATTTGGAACAGCAATTCATCAACAGATATGAGTAATTTTCAGGAAAGCGGTATAAGCTTCAAGTTCAGCTCTCCCCAATGGGCTGTTGTCAAGTATGATGAACATTTGGCACACAAAAAGGTAAGCAATGCCTTGCAACCTACCAAGGCGGTGGACTTCTTGGGCATTCACGATAACAGACAGCTGTTTCTGGTCGAGGTGAAGAATTACAGGGGGCATACGCACGATGCGGAGACTCAGGAGGTTTTTCAGGCAAAAGGCGACGAGTTGATGCGCAGGATTGCTGTCAAAGTCAGGGACACGATTGCCACGGCAACCAATGCGGCACGTTTCTCAACCAACGATGAAGATTTTTTCACCCGGATTAACCGGTTGCTGCTTGACGGGCAGAAAAAGATAGTTATTATTGCCTGTATAGAACTGGATGTGGCAGATGAAAAAGGACATAAGGTCCGTATGAGTATTTGGATGCAAAAACTAAAGCAAAAGTTGTCTTGGTTACATGCTGCTAAAATTTCCATCAATCCGGTTGAAAATATTTCCGATGTATTGCCGGATGCGGAAATCTCGTTCTTATAGTCTCCCGTCAGATTCTAGTATCCTTTGCCACCGTTCTTTTATGCTCCCTTTTTATTGCGGATCGATTGCGTAGCCTGTTTATGTATTGTTTTCTGAAAAATAAATCCTGTATTTTCCTCTTGTTTAAAAGGAAAAAGATATATTTGCAAAAACAGACCCGTTAATCGGTTTGTTGCCGAACGGAAAGTGTTTGCTCGAATGAAAATAGAATATATTATTGAGGTTGCAGTGATTTTCGACGAAAAACGGAACTCCGGTACGAAACTTGATGCCTACATTTGCACTGTTAACAAAATGTTTCACTTAAAACCAATAGTTTATGGACTATACCCAAAAGATTAAGTTGCTGAACGAGTTAATGCTCAATGCAACACCGCAAAATGTAGATTTCACGCCGCAAAATGGCAATTATTGTGTGGCACTGATAGCTACGCGGCCTGTTCACACTTGGGGATACCAAAAGCGTAACTTCAAGATTAAGGGACGCTTGGAAGAAGGCAAGACGGTCTCTGCCGATTTGATAGCGGAAAATGAAATGCTTTTTGGCGTGGAAGACCTGCCTTACGTGGCTCACGAGGGTGACCGTACCCCTATCTTCAAGATAATTCGTGCTTCCATTTTCTGTGCTTATGCGGGGTTGCAGCTTACAGACCTGCATCTGGGGATGCGGAAGATTGCCTGGTCAGATTATCCTTTCAAGAGACCGGATAAGGAAGAACAGGCAAAAGCGGAAATCAGATTTATGAAACGTTTGGCATCGGTAATGACTGTTCCGGATCATTGTGTGGTAGGACGTTCCGTGGTAACCCATCTCACTTCCACCCGTTTGCGGGATGTTATGCTGTACAACAAGGAGTACGAACCGTCCTTATATGGAAAGATAAAGGATTCAATAGAATCCTTATCTCCCTTTATTCCGGCAAAGGACCATGCCGATAATGTGGTTCCCGATGTATTTGTTTCGCAACAAGATTGGGAAAATCCTCGTGACACTTATGAACATCAGGTTATCATACTCAATGCCAAAAGCAAAAAGAAAGAACAGTTCTGGTGGGATTACCTGAAACTCAATATTTTCCTGAGCGATTTGGAGTATTATTTCGGCTACTATATTTTGATGAACCGTTGGCAGATTCCGATGATTCAGAGGTGGATTGCCGAATATCGCGAAAAAGGTTTCTTCGAGTCCCAGCGTGCGAAGGATTATCTTCTGTTCTATTTGAAAGCCGGAGAAAAGACACCGGTTCGTGTTTTAAACTCACAGGGAGTACAGGTTAAGATGAAGATGCTCAAGATAAGCCGGTAACATAATGTTTCTCATAGGGAAAAGCGGATTATGTATATTTCATAGGCATTTCTTTGTCGATAGAATGCATAATTGGCTTTTCCCTTTGTTTTTATGGTATATATTTATACTTTTGCCGTAAAAAAAATACCATCCGGTCGGTATTTTTTAGGGATATGGCGGAACAGGGATAGAATTCGGTTGCCGGAAGATGGAATAACAAAGACATAGAGGAACATCTCTGTTTTGAAATTCCACTTTCTGTTTGGGTTCCTCTATGCCGAACAAACCGACTAATCGGCTTATTTGAAAACAAATATAGCCAAAATTATGATGGTACAGGAAATTATGGATAAAAATATGTTGCGATAAGGTATCATGAAAGTGTTTATTGATTTATAAAAGCCTTTGGTTCATTTAGTTTATCTGAAAATGCATACATATTTAATAATATTAAAAACCAAATGTATTTTCATCTAAAAAAACTACTTTTGTGTAATACTAAAAAAGATTATCATGAAAGGAACAAAAGGTTCAGAAACAAAAGCTTTAATAAGGGAGACTGCATTCAAACAGTTTCTGACAAAAGATTACAGCATGGTCCCCCTAAAGGATATAGAGAAAAGCCTTAATCTGTCAAGAGGCTGTACTTCTTATCATTATCCGACAAAACAGGAATTGTTTATAGATGTCATCAACGTTTATATTTTAGACGTGCAGCGGGTAAAACATGCGTCAGATAATCTGTCAGGTTTGTCTTTATTCGAATACTTCAATCAATATGTTGACAACATTGCAAAAGCAATGGATAGACTTTCTCAGTTTGTCATGCCGGAAGCTAATATTAATGGTACGCGTGCGTATATGAGTCTGATTTTGCAGGCTGAAAAATATTATCCCGGATTTCACCAGATGCTGAGTGAGATTGAAAAAAATGAGATGGCGCAGTTAAGACAGGTTGTTGTCAAAGCACAAAAGGACGGTGAGATACGCAGCTCTTGCAATACAGATTTGCTTGTTCAACAAATCAGATTGATTTTCTTGGGTAAATCATATCAGGATGCATTAAGAAATGGATTAGATGTGAATTCCTTAAGAGAACAATTGTACTTTATATATTTTCTAATTAAAAACAAGTAAGAAAATGAAAAATGATGTTTTTATTACGGGAACATCTTGTTATTTCCCTAATAAACCGGTCTCTAATGAGGACATGGAAGAGTTTTTAGGATTGATTGCAGGAAAACATTCAAGAGTTAAGCCTGTCATCTTAAAGCAGAATGGTATCAAACAACGTTATTATGCACTCACAAAAAGACAGGAAATAACGCATACAAATGCGGAAATGGCGGCTGATTCAATACGGAAGCTGTTACAGGATTCTTCTGTTTCGGAGTCGGATATTGAATTGTTGGCATGTGCAACCTCAAGTCCGGATCAGATGCTTCCGTCCCATGCTTCTATGGTTCACGGATTGCTGAAAAACAAGCCGATGGAAATCTTTTCTGCTTCAGGTATCTGCTTGTCATGCCTTCAGGCATTTAAAACCGCCTTTTGGGGTATTTTATCAGGAGAAAAAAAGAATGCGATATGTAGTACTTCAGAATTGACTTCGGCTACACTGCTTTCAAAGAACTATGATATTGAATATGAAAAATGTGCCGATATAGGAACACAGCCCTATATGGCACTGGAGAAAGATTTTTTGCGTTTTATGTTGAGCGATGGCGCCAGTGCTGTATTGCTTCAGAATCAACCGGGTAAGGAAAAGGCTTTAAAAGTTGAGTGGGTAGAAATGACTTCATTTGCAAATGAATTGCCCACGTGTATGTTTATGGGAGCAGAGAGTAAAGATGACGGGGAGTTGAAAAGTTGGAAATCATTCAGCAGTCAGGAAAGGATAGACCGTTCACTGTTTGTTGTAAAACAAGATGTAAAACTGCTGGGAAACTGTGCTGTACGATATTGGGCTAAGCACATTAAGTATTGTCTTGAAAAACATAATGTATTGCCGGATACAATTTCCTATGTTCTTCCTCACGTTTCTTCCATGTTTTTTTATGATAAAATAATAAATGAGCTTGAACAAGTGGGGATTGGAATCGACAAGAGCAAATGGTTCACTAATTTGCCGGAAGTCGGAAATATTGCTTCAGCAGCCATATTTGCAATTCTGGATCAATTCTGGAAGACACATAAGCTCGTGCCGGGAGAAAAAATACTGCTGCTTGTCCCTGAAAGTGGACGCTTTTCTTATGGAACAGTGCTATTAAGTGTCGTATAAATTTGGAAATAAACGATAAATAACGTATTTTTGCGCTGTTAAAACGACATAGTATAGTATCATATATCATCTTCCAAACGAAAAGTGGAAAATTTCAAAGAGATAAGATGGAATATGACGGCTTGCGCTATATTAAAATATATAGCACAGGTGCGTCAGCATCATCTCTAGGTATTCCACTACCGCGTTGGGGTGTTGATTGCATCTGTGCTATTTTTATAATATAGGCAGTAGGATGGACCCGAATTTGAAACAGCGGATTATAGAGGAGGCATACAGGTTATTCATCACAAAAGGAATGAAGCAGACCTCATTCTGCGATGTGGCTGTCGCCGTGCATAAATCCAAAGGGGCTGTCATACACTACTTTCCTTCCAAAAAGAAACTGATTGATGCGGTTGTCAGAATGCGTTTTTTCCCCGACTCGCAGATTTCTTGTGAAATGTATTCCTTGGCTGACAAGGATTGGAATGAGTTTTTAAGGCAATACAGGAATCCGATAGAACGGGTGATAAACAATTTTCCCGAACATCTGAATGGCAATCTCCTGATATGTTATATGCAGTTTGTTTCCTCCGCCCATGAATACATGGACGAATTTCCACAAATGTATCAGCAACTCCTTGTCCGGGAACAGGACTTTCTTTCCAATGTGGCTTATGGTCATAAAATAAGTTTGAAGGATGCCAAGGCATTCAGCAGACAGGCATTGAACACTTCTATTGGTAAGACTTTCTTGGGGATGTTTTCGGAAATTTAGGCCCGCATTCCTTTCCTTTTCCTCCCTTTCAGTTCATTCCGTTGTCTTTTAGGCTGATAAATGATAAAACTTTACTTGCTCGAACCTGTTTTTTTTCATTATTCTTGGAAAAGGCTTATCTTTGCAAAATAAACCGACCAGTCGGTTTATTTTGCAAATAATTTTAATAGAATATAATGAATTAAAAAGTGAATAATTGGAAAGTAGGAATAAATTGTTGAAATCTTTGCGCCGGCAACCGCTTCTTGCCAAAATAGCGGTAGGATATATGGCCAAGATTGTAGTCATAAGTGGTATTGCTTACGTTGGCATCTGCGAATGGAAAGAGACTAAGGCCAGGGAAATGGAAGTACGGATGATTAACCGGAAAAAGCATGAGATAAATGATATATATGTGAAAATGCTCAGGCTTTCTTTCTTCTGTGAAACCTTTATGGAGTGGAGTGAGCAGGATTTTTTATTATTTCAGAAGCGGAGACGGCACATTGACAGCCTGTTGTGTAGCTTGAGGTACTCCTCTTCCGGCTCACATACAGACAGCATCCGTAATTTGTGGAGAGCCAAGGAGCGGTATATGCGGGAAATCATATATTGGGTACACAGGCAGGAGGAAGCCGACCGGGAAATTGCAGCGCAGATTCCGGCCATTGCCAGACAGAGTGAACGGGAAAATGCCCCCAAAGGGGGATTCCTGAAGAGGTTGTTCGCAAAACGCCACAAGGCGGATACTCCTTCTGCCGCATCCATGCTTCATGAACTTAACCGGAGCGTGGTGGGCAGACAGCAGGCGTATGCCCGGAAGCTGGCAGAACGGACGGACAGCTTGGATGGGATGAACAGAAGGCTGAACGTGCAGTTGCGGCAGATGATTGAGAATATGGACGGAACGGTACAAGCGGAATTGAAGAGACAGGAAGAAGAAGTTGCGGAAGCCGGGAAACGGTCATTTGCCACGGTCATCGGTCTGACGGCATTCATGGTTTTGCTGCTGATATGGTCCTATATGGTGATACACCGGGATATGATGCGTATAAACCGTTATAAAAAAAGGCTGGAAGGCACAGTCCGTCAGTTGGAGCAGACCGTTCTTGAAAACGAGGAACTGATTGAGGCAAGAAAGAAAATCATGCTGGCCGTAACCCATGACTTGCGCGCGCCGCTTGCTTCTATCAGCAGCTATGCGGAATTGCTTTCCACGGAAAGAGAAGTGTCGAAGTGCAGGGAATACAGCCGGAACATACGGCAGGTGGCGGGACATATGTCTTCCATGCTGAATTCCCTGTTGGGATTTTTCCGGTTGGAGAGTGGCGGGGAAAAGGCCGTTCCTGTCCCGTTCAGGTTATGTTCCGTCACCGAGATTTTGGAAACGGATTTTATGCCACTGGCAGCAGGAAAAAACCTTTTGCTGAACGTACTGAGTGCCGGAGATGCGGTTGTTATAGGAGATAGGGACAGGATAATACAGATAGGAAGCAACTTGTTGTCCAATGCAATCAAGTTTACGGAGCGGGGAAGTGTAACGGTTCGCACACAATTTGACCAGGGCATATTGACGCTTATCGTGGAAGATACCGGCACCGGAATGGACGATGAGGAGCAGACACGCATTTTCACTGCATTCGAGAGGCTTCCCAATGCGATTGCGGAAGAAGGGGTCGGACTGGGACTTTCAATAGTAAAAGGTCTGGTCGGATTGTTGGACGGCAGGATTGAAGTGGCAAGCCGGAAAGGGGTGGGCAGCCGGTTCACTGTCTGTCTTCCTTTGGCTGTGGCAGAGGAAGCGATGGCGGAGAGCGGCAGGAGCCGGATTTCCGTACAGTCCTATACGGTACTGGTATTGGACAATGACACCGTTTTGCTGGCGGCAATCAGGGAAATGTTTGCGTATCACGGGGTGGCTTGCACGGTATGTGAGAACACGCGTGATCTGATGGAGCATGTCCGCAGCCGTAGTTATGACCTTTTGATTACGGATTTGAAAATGCCCCGGACAAACGGATTCGAGGTGTTGAATCTCCTGCGCATGGCCAATGTGGGAAACTCACGGAGCATTCCGGTTATCGCGAGTACCGCATCGGGAAACTGCGATACGGGGGATTTGTATGCGGCAGGGTTTTCGGGCTGTTTGAAAAAGCCGTTTTCCGCCGAAGAACTTTTGCAGGTATGTACGGAATGTCTGGGAAGTGAAAGGCAGTCTGAACAGATAGACCTCGATGCCCTGCTGAAATATGGGAACAGGAGGAAGATGCTGGATACCTGATTCGGGAGACAAGGAAGGATATGGAGGCTATGGCTGAATGTGCAGAAAAGAATGATCATGAGGCACTGAAAGAATGGATACATCATCTGACAGGCTCATGGGAGATCATTCATGCCGGCAAGCCGCTGCGTGAGTTGTTCGCACTGATTCAGGATTCGGGAGAGTTTTCTGTGGACGAGTTCGGGCGGACTGTACAGCAGGTATTGGATAAAGGAAAAGAAATAATATGTTTGGCACAACAGGCTAAGAAGGCTTATGAGAGTAATTGTTGTTGAGGACAATGTCTTGTTCTGTAATTATATCTGCAATTTTTTGCAGAAGGCGGATTTGGATACTGTAAGGACTTACAGGCTGGCACAGGCTAAGAAGATCATTGGGACATCCGTCCGTGAGGATGACATCGTATTGGCGGATTTAAGATTGCCTGACGGGGAAAGTACCACGCTGTTGCAGTGGATGAGGGAGAACGGCTATATGCATCCGTTCATCATGATGACTAATTATGAAGAGATACATTCTGCGGTTCATACCATGAAGCTGGGTGCGGAAGATTATATCCTCAAACCGCTGGTTGAAACCAGGCTGCTGCCCGTCATCAAAAAAATAAGGACGGTGAACGAGGCTTTCACCAAGGTAATCTATGAACGCAAAAGCCCCCCTTTTTGCGAGTTGAACCGGTACATTCACATGGTAGCGCCGACGGATATGACGGTACTGATATTGGGAAGCACCGGAACGGGAAAGGAACACCTGGCAAAAAAGATTCACAGGCAGAGCCTCAGATCCGGCAAGCCGTATGTAACGGTCGATTGCGGCAGTTTGTCCAAAGAGCTGGCACCTTCCGCCTTTTTCGGCCATGTCAAGGGGGCGTTTACCGGAGCCACAGAGGAAAAGGCAGGATATTTTCAGGAAGCGCAGGGAGGCACCCTGTTCATGGATGAGGTGGAGAACCTTTCGATAGAAACGCAGCGGATGCTGTTGCGTGCCATGGAGGAACGGCGGTATCGTCCGGTAGGCGGACAACGGGACAGGCTGATGGATGTGCGCATCATTGCGGCCACCAATGAGGATTTGCAGGAGGCTGTTGCGGAAAAGCGTTTCCGGAAGGATCTGCTTTATCGCTTTCAGGATTTTACCATCACCGTACCTGCATTGCATAATTGCCTGGAGGATATACTGCCTTTGGCGGATTTTTTCCGGGAGCAATCTTGCGGGTTGCTCCGGAAAGAGGTCTTGGATTTTGACGAACCGGCAAAGAAGATGCTGCTGGGATACAGTTGGCCGGGAAATGTACGGGAACTGAAGCAGGTCATTCATGCGGCGGTATTGATATGCAAAGGAAAACTGATTACCCCCAATTCCTTACGGCTCCAATATACGGGAGAGCCCGTTTCTGACCCCATGGGGAAAGAGAAGATAGACAAGTGTTTGCAGAAAGATGAAAGAAGAAACATAGAGCAGATCAAGACGGCTCTTTCCATCTCTAAAGGGAACCTGACACAGGCAGCGGCCTTGTTGGGAATCAGCCGCCCGACCCTTTACAAGAGAATGAGCCTGCACGGAATTTCCAGATAGGTTTGTTTGCGATACAGTTTTCCCCCTCATCAAAGGAAAATCGAATTTGTCTTGCCGGCCGCATTTGCCGAATCTTTTCGTGGAAATTTTCCTTGCGGCTTCGCCGTGGAAAATTTTCACGAAAAAGAATGCGGCGGCAATCCAGATTCGATTTGAAAAACGATTACAGGGGCAAACTGCGACCGACGTGACGCATGGATAAAGGATATGGCTGCTTGAAGAGGCCGTGTTTCATAATCCATGAAATTCCACATATCCAGCCGGAATACAGGTCTTATGAAAGTCTTGCTGTAAAAAAGCGGAAGGCATGAGAAGACAGGGGGCTCCAGCTCCCTCTGTTCTGCATGGTTTTGTCTTGCCTGCCCGCCTGCTCTTTTTCTGATGTCGGATGCGCAGGCTTTTTCCCTTCTGCCTCACGTATCTTCTCTCTTTCCGTTCATTCACTTCCCTTCTTCTCCGTTCACGGTTTAGCCGTTGGAAACAGTCATGTTTATGACATCTGACGACATTTGATGACATCTGATGACACCTTTTTGAAAATCAGCATATTATTTGGAAATACCCCATACCTTTGAAGCGTCAAAGCGATTCATTAACCCCTAAAAGAAAAGGTATGGCACAAGAAAAGACCCCGAACGAAAAGCCCAAACGGACCCGGAAACCGAAGGCCGGAAGTGATGCTCTTCCGGTGGAACAGATTACGGAATTGATGCTGGTTCATAACAAGAACGATCCGAAATTCGGTGTACAGGCTGTCAGTGAAATTGACAAGGACGGAAAAGCGAAGACGGTTCCGGCGGACGAGAAGAATGAAAATTCATTCCTGAAATTCGACAAGAATTCGAGTATTCTCGAAAACTTCATCAAGAATTTTTGGAGCCAGCTCAAGGAACCTACCCATTTCCGCCTGCTCCGCATGACCTACCACGACTACAAGGTGAACAAGCAGGCCATCAGGGATTTGTCGGAGGGAAAGCAGACGGATGCGGTGAAAGAGTTCCTCAAACGCTACGAAATCCGTCCGAGAGAAAACAAGAAGGAACAAAGTGTAAACCAAAAAGAAACAACAGCTATGGCAGACAAAGAGACACAACCGCAGGAACCCCTGCAACAGAGCGAAGTACAGCAGGCGGCACAGCAACAGCAGCAGCCCCAGGCTCAACAGGCAGCGCAGGAGTCGCAAGGACCGCGTTACCGGTATAATGAGAACATGGTCAACTGGGAGGAGTTGGAAAAGGTCGGAATCTCAAAGGCTTCGCTGGAACAGCAGGGACTCCTTGATTCCATGCTGAAGGGCTACAAGACCAACAAACTGGTGCCCCTGACCATCCATCTTTCCGGTTTGCTGACAGCCAAACTGGATGCAAGGCTCTCACTCATCCGCAACAGGACGGACAGGTAGGACTGGCCATTCACGGCATACGCAAGGAACCGCAGTTGGAACGTCCTTATTTCGGGTTTAACTTTAACGAGGAGGACAAGAAGAACCTGCGTGAGACCGGCAACATGGGGCGTGTGGCGGAACTCAATCTGCGCGGCAGTGAATATACCCCCTGTCTGATTTCCATCGACAAGAGCACCAACGAGCTGGTTGCCGTCCGTCAGGAGCACGTTTACATCCCGCAGGAAGTGAGCGGGGTCAAACTTACCGCAGAGGAAATCAGGCTGCTGAAGGAGGGACAGCCTGTCAAAGTGGAGGGCATGACTTCCAAAGCGGGCAAGGAATTCGATGCCACGCTCCAGTACAGTGCCGAGCGCAGGGGACTGGAATTCATCTTTCCGAAAAACCAGATTTTCAACGAACGTTCCATCGGAGGCGTGCCTCTCTCGCCCACCCAGATAAAAATGCTCAGCGAAGGACATACCATCCTGGTGGAAGACATGAAGTTCAGGAACAGGAATGACACCTTCTCGTCCTTTGTAACGATAGACAAGGTAACGGGGCGCCCGAACTACACGCGGCACAATCCGGAAACCGGAGAGATTTATATTCCAAAGGAAATCTGCAACGTGCAGCTGACTGCCGAAGACAGGGAAACCCTGCGCAAGGGACAGCCGGTCTATCTGGAAAACATGATCGGGCGCAACGGGGAGGAATTCTCCTCGTTCGTCAAGCTGGATATGAATACCGGCAGGACGATGTATTCACGCACGCCGAACGGATTCAACGAGCAGCAGGCACCGCGTATTCCGGCGGAGGTTTACGGGCACGTGTTCACGGCACAGGAAAAAGCGAACCTCCAGGATGGCAAGACTTTGCTTGTCGAAGGGCTGAAAAACAACGGGCAGACCTTCAGTTCCTACCTGAAAGTCAATCCCTATTCCGGGCAGTTGCAGTATTTTCAGGAAAATCCGGACATCCGCAGGGACACTTCCCGCCGTGCCGCACAGACGGAAACCGCACAGGGACAGCAGCAGGAGCAGAAGAAGGGTGCATCGCAGGCGGTATAGACCTGCCCGGAGAGAAACAGAATCAATCATACAAACCTAAAAAAAACGAATCGTATGAATACGGATCAGAATACCCGTCATATTTATAAGACGGAAGATATCGACTGGGACGGTCTGAAGGCCGCAGGTATCAGTAAGAAACAACTGGAAGCGGAAGGCAACATGGAACTGTTGCTGCAAGGAAAGGAAACGGGCATCGTTCCGCTGAAACTCCATATTTCGGTCCTCAGCCTGACAATGGATGCCACGCTGAAGCTGGTACCCGACGGCAACGGCAGGCCGGTTATGGAAATAAACGGTCTCCGTCAGAAGGAGGAGGCGGCAGTTTGACCGGGAAACAATAAGTATAACTCACGTTCCGTGCCGTTCCTGACGGTACGGAACATCAAAAGGAAAAAGAATATGATAGCGATAGTGACTGACAAGCCCAATGTGGGCAGAGAGATAGCAAGGGTTTTGGGAGCTGACAGAAAAGAGAACGGATATATGAGCGGAAACGGATACATGGTAACATGGACATACGGCAACATGCTTTCCCTGGCGATGCCGAAAGATACCGGTACGGCATGGGTGGAGCGGGAGAACTTCCCCCTGCTGCCGCCTCCTTTTCTGACGGTACGGCATGTAAAGACGGACACGGGATGGAATCCCGACATCAATGCGGTGCTCCAGTTGAAGGTGATAGCCGGGGTGTTCGATGCGTGTGACACCATTGTTGCGGCAACCGACGCTTCCCGCGAGGGGGAAATGCTGTTCCGGTATCTTTATCGTTTTTTGGGATGCAGGAAACCTTGCCTCCGCCTGTGGATCTCCTCCTTGACGGACGAAGCCATTGCCAAAGGAATGGAAAACCTTCGTCCCTGCAGCCTGTTCGACAACTTGTTTTTGGCGGCAGACAGCCGCAACAAGGCCGACTGGCTTCTTGGAGTCAATTCGAGCTATGCCGTCTGCAAGGCGGTCGGTTTCGGGAACAACTCGCTTGGAAGGGTACAGACCCCTGTATTGGCAGCAATAAGCGGACGGTACAGGGAAAGGGAAAATCACATTCCTGCAGACAGCTGGCCCGTATTCGTCAGCCTCTGCAAGAACGGGAAGATAATAAAGATGCGGCATGTGGAAGATTTCTGCAACCGCCGGGATGCCCTGGAACTTTACGAGGACTGCAAGGCGGCAGGATATGCCCGTATCACGGCGGTCAACAGCCGGACTGAGGAAATCACCGCACCTGCCTTTATAACCTGACCGGGCTTCAGAAGGATGCGAACCGTTACCATAACCTGACAGCCATACGGGTGCAGGAAATTACCCAAAGCCTGTATGAGAAAAAACTGATCTCCTGCCCGCGCACTTCCAGCCGTCTGCTGCCCGAAGATGTGTATGGCATGTTGCTCCGGTTATGGAAAAGCTGCTGTCCGGCAAGGAATTCCGTCAATATGCCGGTATGATCGACCTTGCTGCAAGGAAAGGCGTAACCGGAAATCAGGACACGGCGGAGCATCATGCCATTGTCATCACCGGCATACAGCCGGGGGAACTGGACAGGGAGGAAAGGCTGGTTTACACCCTTGTTGTCGGCAGGATGCTTGAAACGTTCATGCCGCTCTGCAAGGTGGAATATACGACAGTTGAAGCGGTCTGTGCCGCACGCAAGTTCCGAATCCGTACATACCGCATTTTGGAAGCGGGGTGGCTCGGTATCTTTCATAGGGAACGGCTTGTCGCGGAAGACAACGACCTCTGTCCCGTATCCCCTGAACTTTTTCGGGAGGAGAAGCTGCCGGTAACGGGATGCAGCCTTATACACAGGAAATCGCTGCCCGCTGCCCCTTATACGGATGAGGAACTGGCGGACTATATGGACAAGACCGGTCTGGGAACCGCATCCACGCGCACGAATATCATCCGTACGCTTCTGGAGCGTAAATATATCCGGTATTCGGGCAAATACATTATCCCGACCCCAAAAGGTCTTCTTTTATATGAAACGGTACGCGGAATGAAAGTGGCTGACGCCTCCCTCACCTCCGGCTGGGAAGCGGAGCTGGCACGGATTGAACGGGGAGAACTCACACAGAAAGAATTTCTGGATAGCGTATTGGAAACGGTAAATGAGGTTACCGGTGAGATTTTCCGGAAACTTTCGGAAGATGAACGGCCGCATGGTTCCATATAGACGGCCGGGCGGAAGGTACGGAACAGAAGAGGTGCAGACTGGGGTCTGTGCCTCTTTTTTATATATGTACAAGATACGTTTTTCCGCTTTTAAGCGGCAAAGGTCTTGGATTGCCTCGTTTTTGCCGCAAGGCGGCCCCTTTCAGGGGCTGGTCGGCTAAAAGAAAATCATCCTCGCTTCGCTGCGGTATTTTCTTTTGCCAAGCCTTGCGCAAAAAGGCAATCCAAGGGCCGGAGGCTATAAAATCGGGAAAACATATCCCGATGGGATTATTCATTCTTAAAAATTTAAAGACATGAAACTGAAACTCATCGAAAACATCTGCAGGCAAGTGGTCGCACTGGTTCTGCTTACAGGAATATGCCTGCTTTACTGCAAGGGCGTCATTCCCGTGTACCTGTCTGTCCTGTTCCTTATGTCCGGAACACTGGTCCGTCTCGCCTTCAGGACATTCACCTTTGTCTTGAAAACAATCCTTGTCCTGATTGTCATGGGCATACTTGTATAATCATTAAATGCAGAAGATATGAGAACTTACACATTTACCTCCTCGGCTCCGGTCATGCCGGCTGCATGGCCTGCCACAAACCGGACAACACCTGTCAAAAGACAGCCTCCCTGTACGACAGACGGACCCAGACGTATCGGCTACTATCTGGAACCGTTGAAAGGCATCGCCTCGAATCCGGACAGGCAGAGAATCCTGAAGGATTTTTTCAAGGAAACTTATGTATAACATTTTAAATTTTACCATTATGTTTTTTCAAGCAATCAACCAAATGATTACGACAGGCACAGACCTGAGTATCAACATCAGACGGGTAAACGACAATCTGACGGTAGCCGTCGTTCCCAGACGGTCGGGAGTAAAGGCCGGCGAACGCATTGTCCCGCTCATCCTGAACGGTACGCCGGAAGAACTGGATGCAGGATTCCTGCAAGCTGTCGGTGCACCCGTACAGAAAGCGCAAGGTATCCTTACCAACCTGGAATCGTTCGAGAAGCAGGCAGAACAGGCGGTTTCACAAAGCAAAACCTCCAAGCCTACGGTGGAAAAGGAGTCCAAGGAAGCCCGTGAAAAACGGGAAAAGATGGAAAAACTGCTGAAGAAAGCTGAGGATGCCACGGCAGGAAAGCATTATTCCGAAGCATTGACCTGGCTCAGGCAGGCTAAGGTACTGGCACAGCCGGACAAACAGACGGACATTGACAAAAAAATGGCGGAAGTGCAGAAGAAGGCATCCGAGGGAAGTCTGTTCGACATGGTACAGCCGCCGGTAACTGCTCCACAGCCATCCTTGCAGCAATCGGCTCCACAACTGATGGCAGCCCCGACGCCACAATACCGGAGCGGAGAGCAAGTTCCGATGTTCATGCCCGAACAGCCTGCCCCGGCTCCGCAACCCGTTGCACAGCCGCAAGTCCAGCCCGTACAATATAGGCAACCTGCACCGCAACCGGTTCCTCAGCAGGCTGCTCCACAACCGCAAGACATCCAGTTCCATCAACCGGTACAGGTGCCGCAACCGCAATTGGCGGACAATCGCTGGATACAACAACCGGCTCCGTCACAGTATGCAACGGTGCAGGAGGCTGCAATGTATAACTTCGACAAGGATTACGAGGATGACCGGGAGCTGCTCAGGGAGGACCCTTATGCGGAATATCCGGACTTTCCGAAGGAATGCCGCATGACGGATATGGCACAAATGGATATGGTATATTGTTAAACCCTATAAAAGAAAAATAATATGGCACTTGAAATCAAAGGATTACAGAGAGTATTCAAATTTAAGAAGGACTCCATGGAGCTCGTGTTGGATGATCCGAACAGCGAACTGTCCGTAAACGAGGTGATGGACTTCTATTCCATGACCTACCCTGAACTGACCACGGCAACGGTACATGGTCCTGAGTGGGAGGACGACAAGGCGGTTTACCGCTTCAAGACAACCATCGGAGTGAAAGGGTAAGCGATATGAACAAGAAAAAAAAGGATAAGGAAACATGCAGACAGCTTTCAGAACAAGCCAAGGATGGACTGGCACGGCTGATTATTCTCTCAGTAAGTTCGTCCCACATCCGAAGGGGAACCTCGGAACGGAAAAGAAGGATACTTCCGCCACCGGGAAGCACAATGCTTTTCTGACCGGTAGAATCACACCCCTTGCACCGGATTATTGGCATCAGGATATGGATAATGATTCTCCGGTCAATCTCACGACTCCGGAAAATTTTGACTATCTCTACCGGTCGGCATCAAGATATGCGGAACTTATGGGCATAAAACTCCCTTTCCGATACAGGAAAGGGGGGTGCCCCCGCCTGAATATTACCGAGTTGTACAGAGTTATGGAAGAGTGTGTACCGGAGTGTATCAATCTGGAAAAGAAAAGCGGAAGGCTGCATTTCTGTCTGTTCCGCCATCACGACTGGCCGGAACCTGCTTTGTTCTGGATTCCGGTTGATTTTACGGAACGGCTTCCGGTACCATTGAAGGACATTGTCAGGGAATTCATCCGGCAATTTGTCCGGCATCACGGGCTGTACGATGTTACCGAGACATTTTATTATGACTTTGCCATAGAAGAGCTGGAAGACTGGGGAAACCGGGATTCCGATGCTTCCCCGAAGGAAATCAGGGCGAACAGACGACTGGCGGATTCCTATCAGTCTGGAAAACGGATGAAAGCACTCAGACGGATGTCGGGCAAACCGTTCTGCAAGTCTTTGGAAGAGGCTGTGCGGAATTACCGGACAAAAAAGGAAAAAGAGCTGAAGCTGTTGGAACTGATAGAGGACGGCATGGCATTGATTACTCCGGAAAGCCCGGTCCTGACAGGCTACCAGTACGATTGGGCTTATGAAGAGGAATGCGATTTTCCCCCGGTGGGAATGGAAAGCCAGGTCATGCTGGTCTATTCTACTGGTGATACGCTGACGGAGTGTGTCAAGGAGTATATGAATTCGGACTACCGGGAGGTCTATGCCCTTACTCCGGTCACTTACAAGCTACTGACACCGGAAACGGACTGTCTTTTTCAGATGGATGACTATCCGGAAAGGCTTTCCAGATGGTTGGTGCGTTTTACAGACTATATTGATGACAACTTTTAAAACGAATGAAATGAATGAACTGACTAAGAAACTTCAACAGGTGATGGTTCCCAAAGCGGCACTGATTGCTTACGAATACAGTGATGGCCGCTATGGACACGGGACATATTATCTCGAACTGCATCCGATCAACGACAGAGGCCGGATGGAGGCTGCCGTCCCCGTTACGTATGAATTTATGGACTCCCTTGTGGAATACTATACGGATAACCGGCAGGATGTACCGCATGGGAAAATCCCCGCCAATATGCTGTGGTGCGATACACGCAAGGGACACGAGAGGTACATCTGGTACAATCCTCCGGGAAAACGGCAGATGTTCTTTTCCGAAAGGCTGAATATTCCGGACGGGACATTCCATGTACCGGTGTCATTTACAGGGTTTCCGGTGACAGACTGGAAATTTTTGCCTATAAGGGAGAAGCACCGGCAGAAGACAGCCCGCTTTTCCTTGCCCCGTTTTTCAATGTAACGGGAAGCAGTGTCTGTCTGGGAAATGCCTCGTTGACTCCTCCGGAAAACATGACTTTCTCAAAACTCCTTGAGCATTGGGAAAAACGCTTCTGGCTCAGTGAATTTTCCCATTTGGGAGGAAGCAGGAATCCCACCGAAAGCAATCTGGTTTCGGTGACGGAAAAGGCACGGACCAATCCGTTTGACTATAACGAATTGAAACCTATGGACAGACAACTTAAAGACTTATTGGTATGAAAAAGATTCATTATACAGACAGATACCTGCTCAATCCCCACCATCCCGTAACCGTTTTCATAATCGGTGCAGGCGGAACCGGATCGCAGGTGGCCACCAATCTGGCAAGGATGAGTATCGCATTGCAGGCACTCGGACATCCGGGCCTGCACGTGACGGTTTTTGACCCCGATACTGTCACGGAAGCGAACATCGGACGCCAGTTGTTCAGCGAATCCGAGCTCGGACTGAACAAGGCGGTGGCACTTGTAACCCGTATCAACCGCTTTTTCGGCTTTTCATGGGAGGCAAAAGGGCAATGCTATCCGTCAGGAACATCAGATTCCGTTTTGGCGAATATCATCATCACCTGCACGGACACCACCCGTTCACGGACCGGTCTGTGGCGTTTTTTGAAAAAGCATAGGGAACGTTCATACGATGACGAGAAATCACCGATATACTGGATGGATTTCGGCAATGCCCAGACCACCGGACAAGTACTGATAGGAAATGTCAAAAGCAAGATACCGCAGCCCTCCTCCACTGAATACCTGCCTATACCCAAGATGAACGTCATAACGGAGGAAGTTCCTTATTCCACCATCAGGGAGAAGGATTCGGGACCGAGCTGCTCGCTGACGGAGGCATTGCAAAAGCAGGATCTCTTCATCAATTCCATGTTGGCACAAATCGGATGCGACGTCCTGTGGCGCATGCTCAGGGAAGGAAGAACGTTCTACCGGGGAGCCTATCTCAATCTTGACACGTTACGGGTAAACCCCATCCCGGTATAGAACACAAACGTCAGTTTCTCCTGATACATAAAACGATGTATAGGAGAAACTGACGTTTTGGAACACTCCTGCCATGCGGTTTAATATTTCAGCCGTACGGCATTTGCCACTCCCTTTTCCGTCATGACCAGCTCATACCGGTCCAACTTTTCATAAAGTTTGCCCAATGTCTTGCATCCATATCTCCTGACCTTGAATTTGGGCATCATTTTTTTCAATGCACCGCCGATCAGTGAAAGGGAAACCTCTTCTTTGCCGTCAGCCGCCTGCTCAAAAGCCTTGTCGAAATACTCCATATCCCTTCGGATAAAGAATTCGGGAGTGTTCTCCTCTGCCTTGCTTTCCTTCCGGTCGGCATACAGGAATACGGAACAGGACCGTACCAATGACACCGGGGTCTTTCCTTCCCCATATCCCAGCACTTTCACCCCGGCTTCCCGTATCCGTTGGGCAAGCAGGCTGTAATCACCGTCACTGGCCACCAGGCAGAAACAGTCCACCTGCCCGTCCCGAAGAATATCCATCGCATCTATGACCAGTGCAATGTCCGTCGTGTTCTTTCCGGGAACATGGGAGGAAGCTTGTACAAGCCTGAATCCATGCTCCCTGGCACTTTCCTTCCATGCGGAAAGCGCTTTCCTCGTCCAGTCTCCATAAATTCGTCTCACAACGGCATCCCCGTAACGGGAAACAAAGCCCATTATATCTTCCATCCTCTCAAAGGATGCGTTATCCCCGTCAATAAGGACTGCAACGGTATATCTTGAATTGGCATTTGTCTTCATAACAACTGTTTATGAAACAAAGTTAGCATAACTTTCCCATGTTGGTATTCCCGCCCTTATCTTTTTTCCCACGTTTCTGTAAAAACTCCTGTATTTCCGAGCTTCTGTAGAAGTTTTTCCCGTTATCGTCCGTCTGGTAATAACGAATCAGCCCTTTTTCCCTGTAACGGGCGACTGTCCGCAATGACACGTTTAGCAGTTTGGCAATGTCATAGTTGTCCAAAAGCTCGTCTCCGTTCAGGCAGTCCTTCACGCGTCCCATCCTGTCCAGTTTCTTTTCTATACGGTCAAAACCTTCCACTATGGTCATTATCATTTTTTCAAGCACTTCATTGTCTATATACATCATGGCAATTTTCTCCTGTCTTTTTAAAGGTTATTACTGGAATACCCTTTTCTTGTGCGCACTTTCAAGAGTATATGCCATGTTCAATGAAAAATGTATGCCACATTATCCGTTTATATTGGATAAGAAATTGTATAACACTGCAAATCAATAAAATACAGATATAAAAAATAGTATAGGGGAAATTGAAATGTAAAAATTCGAGGTGTAAAATTGTAAAATCCGAATGTAAACTTTACAATTTACAGGTCGTCAGACCTTCTCCAGATCAGGACTGATAGATGGCGTTTCCATACCAGGCGTTTTACTTTTGCCGGCGAAGGCATCTGAAAGGTACGGGCAAGAAATACAGCACCTTCCACTTTGGCACCGGCCTTTTCCAAATTATGGGCGTATTCCATCAGGCTGGATCCGCTGGTCAGCAAATCATCGACAATCACCACGCGCTTTCCGTACAGATCGTTTGACATCATATAGTTGGCGGTATTTATTTCAGAGCGTTTTTCTGAGGCGTGTTTACACTCCCTGCTTTCCGTAATGCATATTAAATCCAGTCCTGAACGGACATAGCCATGCGTTTCCAGAAAACTGGCAATACCTGAGAAACGTCTGTAATAGCGGTCTGATGTGCTGCACGGCATAAACATGGCAGTAATATCCTCATCAGTGGAAAGAAGCAGGAATGCTTGTGAAAAATATTCCGTACAGCTGTCTTTTCCATCCTTGAAATCATATACTTTTTGCACGAATGCCAACTGGTCATCACAAAGCCAGCTTTCAAAGCGTTTGGGAAAATAATAGCCGGCAAACACGCAGCGAATGTTCCCGAATGAGAACAATCGCAACGGACGGACTTTATCAAACAACTCAGGACAAGTCAGCGCATATAGCAGCGGTGCATGAGGATTTCCTGCTATGATGGCTTGACGTAGCGGTTTCTCCCTGTCTTCCCGCTCATCGTAGGCTGCTGCATATTGGCATAGCACCTTGCCGCACTTTTTCCTCCAGTATTGTCCGTATATCCAGAGAACGATAGCCGCTAGTAATAATGTTGCATTGATTATCAGTTCCATATTTCCTGTTTTTTTATTTTCGGACAGATTGCCCGGGATAAAAATACTGTTTTTCCGGTAAAGAAACAGACTTTTAGCCATTCTTTTACTTTGCTTCCCCAAACAGAGCGGTCTCTGACATCTGATGACATCTGATGCCGTTTGATGACATCCTTTTGCCCACGACTTTTACTTCCCGTATTTTCGTGCCGGACAAAAAAAGCAGAGTTTATGGAGTTTGTATGTATCGAAGCTAAGGCATTCATGGAAATGAATGAGGCTTTGGAAGCCGTTGAAAAGAAAATGCGTGAAACATGCGGAGGAGGCATCTGTAGTATGGATGACTGGATTGATAACCAGGAAGCGTGTATGCTTATGAATGTCTCGCCCCGAAAGCTGTTGCAACTTCGGAGAAGCAGGATTATCCCTTACAGCCATATAGACCGCAAGGTATATTACAGGCGTCAGGATATTATACGTTATTTGGAAAACAGTATTCACCATGTAACCCCCGAATCCTTATGACTCAATTCATACTGACTAAAGAAAGCCCTGAGATTATACGTTTTTTTCGGAACATAAGCACCCTGTCCAAAATGCTGGATGATCAGGAAAAAGCCTTCGTCCGGTCTTGAACGGAGAGCGTTACATTACCGACAGCGAGTTGGCGGAGAAATTGAGCTGACACGAAGGACGCTGGCTGATTACAGAATGAACGGCAGGTTGCCCTATTACAAAGTAGGAGGCAAATTATTATATAAGGAAAAGGACATTCTTGTTCTGTTGGAAAAAAACAGGGTGGAAACATTTGATCATTGGTAATACCCGTTTCCAAGTATCACGACATAAACATAAGAAAAGTCATGGAAACGATAAAAAGAGAGGGTTTCATGGCTTTCTTATTACAGAACCGGCAGATTATAAGTTTTTTATTTTGGAATCATATATCGGTCAGCATTTCTATTTCTTACATGTAAAGGTAGCCTTTTGCTTCTGATGCGCAAGGCGGTCCTTCGGACTGGTTGGCTGAAAAAATCATCCTCGCTTCGCTGCGGTATTTTTTCGCCAAGCCTTGCACTATCAGAGCAAAAGACAAATGTCTGACATGTAAGAGATAGAAATACCGGCTTTGCCAAAGCCGGAAATGTTTAATCACGAAATAAGAAAATTATGATTCAGACAACAAACAAGTATAGCAAAGAAACTTTCATCCGCCTGAACTACTGGTATGATCGGATACACGGACTTGTACAGGAAGATATAGATAAAGTGAATACCATGGTGGAACACATCGAAAAGACACGCTCCGACCGGTATCCACGGACAGGAGACAACCTGTTCTTTGTTTCCGGTTATGGTGAGCGTTCCCGGATGTTCTTTATAGATGCCGTATATGGAGATAACATTATACTCCGGGATTTTTCCCGTGTTCCATTCGTGTCCTGTGACAAAGAGGGTATCAAATGCGATATGCATGGCGGTGAGTGTCTGTTGGTAAAGGCGGGCGATGTAAGGTTCAAGGCATGGACTACCGGCCGTTTCAAGCATTGGGGCCATTACGGGGCATGTGAGAGCGGGGAGGTTTACTACGATGCGAAAGTCGGTTTGTGGGAGTGTACTGCATCCGAACAGCCGGAAAGCCGGGAATGGTTCAAAATCCATATCCGCAAAAACACCCGGTCGGGCGAGGATATGTACGTCGGAGAAATATCCTGTAAGGATGAGGATGGACTCAAACAGTTTGTCAACGATCATGAAGGTACCATATTCGCAGAAGAGGATTCTCAGGAAATGGTCATGCTGTGTTTCAGGCATTCCGACATGAGGATTTCCCCGGAAGAATGGGAAAAGATGGATTGTCCGGTATCCATGCGTGAGATATACGGACAGATGCAGGAAGTAAAGATTGTAAAAGACCATAAAACGCATCTGACCACATTCTACTATTAACATAGTATCACCACATGAAAAATCACCCTTGTTTTCTTCTGCCACATATGACAGGAAGGAAACAAGGGTATATCATCAGGCAGTCTTTTCAAAACTTCTATTAGATATGGAGCAGATTGTTCTTCCCGCACAAATATTCATTCAGATCCTTATATCCGGAATATTCATGCGAAAGATCGCATATACGGATTCCGTATTTGTCCTTTAATGCCTGCACCGCATTTTTCCCGGCGGTATCATTATCCAGACAGCAACGGATGCCGTCATATTGTGAAAGGAAAGAAAAAGCCTTCTGTAAGTTACTGACAGAACTCAACACTATATAATCCCCCTCTTCCAAAGATGGAAAAGCCAGTCTGAAAGACAGAAAATCCATAAACCCCTCAAAAATATAGCAAATCCTGCTTTCCGGCGTGCTAATGATGCGACTGATGTCTTTGGGAGCAATACAAGCTTGAAATACCTGTTCCTGATTTCGTACCCTCCGGAAATATTAGGGAAAGCGATGGCAAAATAATTCTTCCCATTCCGTTTAAAATGGGCTTCCCTGCATATTTTTCGGGCAGTTTCCAAATCGATGCACCGTTCCTTCAGATAAGTAAGCAGTATCCGGTTGGCAAGAGGAATGATTTTCAGATCTTGAAAGGCGGGATATGCCTTTTCAAACGGACAGGAAACAGTAACCGGTTTCAGTACGGCTCTTTTATTCTCAATACACTGTAATACATAACCTATATCTTGTGTCCGATAAATCTCCTTGGCCAACGTTATAATATCCCCTCCCTTCCCCAGACCGAAATCATACCACAGTTCCTTATGGAGGTCAACCTTGAAAGAGGCTTCCTTTTCCGTCCTGAAGGGCGATTTGTACCATACGCTGTTCCCACGCTGTATTACCGGTTCGTATCCGAATCCGGCTAAAAAATCAACAAGCCTGATGTTCTTTGCTTCTTGTATGTTCATGGCATCTCATTTTCAAGGGTTAGTTCACTATTAATACACGACAAAGAACCGCTTTATACCCGAAACATAAAAAGCAATGTCATCAGATGTCATTAAAAGTCATCAGATGACATCCTGTATATCCTTTTTACATGAATGGCTCAAAAAAACTTTTCTGTTTTGGTATGCACACCTCCTTCATGCAGCAATGCCGCAAGTATGATAAAGGCATGAATTATAAGTAAAACAAAACTGTACAAAATAATATTTATGGAGAAGTTATGACATTCTGAATAGTATCTGTATATTTGTAGAATCCAATAACACATAATATATTTGAATGGTATAATCTGTAGACATTATATCGAATAAGGTTTTAGGATATTGATAACCAATAGCCCTGTTTCTTTTCTGTATAAACTCTATATTTTAATACAATGGAAATTTAAAAACTGTTGACTGCCGCTTTACTATAAACTATTAATTTAAAAAAGTATTTATGAACAACATGAAAGATTTGATTGCGTTATTTGACAACCACAAGATTTATGATACGGATATATGGACAAATTTCCTTATTCTATTGGTGTTTACAGATTTGTATTTAGGTGTGTGTTGTCCCCAAAAAGAACCTGGAATTACGTTTCAGGATTTAACTCTAATAAACCTGATTCCATTCGTAATATTAGGTATTGTCTGTATTTGGACTGTGAAATTTTTTACTTGTATCCTCTTTGCATTATGTACACTAGCAGTACCCTTAATTGGGAAATATATTTTTCTATTTAATAATGAAGAAGTTTCGATATTTACGTTGAAAGAATATGCAATGAAAACCAATAATACTGTGATTGCACAAATTGTAAGCGATATAGAGATACAAAAATCAAGAAAGGTAAAGAGTGCTTTAGGAAAGGTGGGAGCTATAATCTTATGTTTAGTAGATCTCTTTGCAGGTGCCTTCATGCCCAAGTCAGTTCCAAACTTTTTGGCGCCTAGTGAAATAGTCGTCATTTGTATTTTTGCTCTTTTAGTGCTTTTGGTTTATTCATGCAAAATAAAGATTCAAGGGGTATATCTTTCTAATGATTTGCGAAGCAAAATTTCCAACTTTAAAGTCAACACCCCAAACAATAAATAAATTCTTAATGCATTTGATTTAGCACATGTTTTTATTTTTTTCTCTTGTTGAAAACTATAATTAAAAGGAATGAAAATATTTGCAGAAATCGAACCTGTGTATTATATTTGCAGTGTCAAAGAGACAAATTTTGTCAGATTAGTAAAGAAAAACAATGAATTTAGCGTAAGGCCAATTCAATGGTTTTCATAAAAGATAAAGCAAAAAATGTGCAGTCACTCAAGGAGTTAGAATAAACCGAAGCAAAAGGTTCGATTCCTGGTGGCACCACCTTGAAGAAAAAAAGACAGTAAAATCCTGATTTCGGCAATCAGGATTTTTTATTTTCTCACAAAACACAAAATACGGCAATATAGACTGGATGACGAGGTATACGAGCTTTCAGCTCGATTATAACTTTCTCCACTTCTGACCTGCCTCCATATTTGATTAAGTCTTGGAAGCAAAACTACTCCCTTCCCGATATAAATCCCAATTTGATGCATATTAAAAAAACACCTTATACTTGAAGCATAAAGCTGAATGAATTCATCTTTGTAGAGTTCCCGAACATCTTCGGGAGCATCATCAAGAGTATAAGCAGAAAGATTCTTACGCAAAGATTCCATATACCTGCCCCACATCTTTTCCTGCGTATAGCTGGCAGGATTTAGTTTGAATACAGTTTCTCCGCCAAATGCAAGAAAACGGTTCTGAGATTGTTTATCATTCACACATTCTTTTTTTATAAACTCGTCAAATCACCTCTGAGCTTCTACTACAACAAGTCTATTTTAGACTGCAATATCTCAAACTTATATAATATGCATATAAATCTTAATCATCGACGAACTGCAAAAAGTTCAGCTTCAGTTTCCCAAGTATCATCCGGACACTTTACCATACGTTGCCAACGGAATGAGGTCGCTGTAATTTCCGAAAAAACCCACTGTATATTCTTCTCATTAATTTCCGTCTGAACAATCCTGTTTCCTTCTCTTTTTCCTTCCAGTTGTGTAGCCCCTCCTAATTCCGTATATAAAATATCCCATGCTTCTGTATTAGGATTATACATACGTACCGTAGTCGCATAAGCTGCATCCGGTTGATAATCTTTAATCCGCGCCTTACGCGAAGGACAAATAAACACATCTTGAATTGCAGTCCCTTCCAGTACCCAAGCGAATATCCACTCTCCCTGAACATGTCTTTCGCCTGTTGTACCTTGGTTATCAACCCATTCAAAATCCCATTCACCGACAAACTGTCCATACAGGTTGTCTTTTTCCGGTATCAAATTGCTTTTCCCTTTTGACACTAATACGTTTATAAATTCTCCCATACTTTACCTTACTGACTCTAGATTAGACAAATATAAGATTTATAATTAATAATCACTAATATTAAAGCAATTATCTGTATGCAATATTCATGTCGAAAGCAAACAGATACATAGTACAAAAAACAGATTTCCCTACTCCCAAACAGATTTTTTATATTACACCTCAAGAACATTTCATTTACAAACTTATTGCAAAAAAAGTATTTGGTCATTAAATCTCAATTATTCAAAAAAGAAATACCGATAAAAAGTCTTTTTTCCCTATATTTGCTAGACTAAAAAAAGAAAAATGTCATTAACTCAATTAATATGAAAAAACTATCATTTATTACCGTATTTGTATTCCTGTCCATTCTTTTTGTACAGGCACAGCAAGCAAAGTATGTATTTTATTTCATCGGAGATGGAATGGGTGTTAACCAAGTTTTAGGAACAGAGATGTATCGTGGAGAGTTGGGAGGCAAATTGGTGTGACTCCGTTATTATTCACCCAATTTCCTTATGCAACCATAGCCACTACTTTCTCGGCAACCAACGGAGTGACAGATTCAGCCGCTGCAGGAACAGCACTTGCATACGGGAAACAAACAAAAATGGCGCATTAGGTGTGAAAAGGATCTGGAAACCAAAGTTAACAGTATTGCTTCTTGGGCAAAAAATAAAGGTTGCCGTGTAGGTATCAGTACCAGTGTCAGCGTAGACCATGCCACACCGGCTGCTTTTTACGCACACCAAGGACAAAGAAGCAGCTATTACAACGTGGGTCTGGATTTGATTGATGCCAACTTCGATTTCTATGCAGGATCAGACTTTTTAGATCCCACCAACAAAAAAGCCGCCGGTTCAAATTCAGAAAGTCTGTACACACTGGTGGACAAAGCCGGATATACCATAGCCCGTGGCTACAAGGACTATCAGAAAAAAGCAAAAAAATCGGACAACTGATTCTCTTACAACCTGCGACAGCAACAGACAATAGTGCTATCCCCTATGCTATCGATCGAAAAAAAGGCGATATGACTTTAACTGAAATCACCCGTGCCGGAATCAATTTCCTGTCTAAAGATCTATCAAAAGGGTTCTTCCTGATGGTTGAAGGAGGTAAAATAGACTGGGCTTGCCACAGCAACGACGCCGCTACCGTATTCCACGAAGTAATGGATATGGACAATGCCATAAAAGTTGCTTACGAATTCTATGAACAACATCCTGATGAAACCCTGATTGTAGTAACAGCCGACCACGAAACCGGAGGAATCGTTTTAGGAAAAGGTCCGTATACTTTGAACCTGCAAGCTTTAAAATCACAAAAAGTAAGTGAAAGCGGATATACTAAAATTGTAAACGAATTAAGAAAAAAATACAAGAATCAAGTACCTTGGGAAGTTATCAAGCAATCATTGAAGGATAATTTCGGATTTTGGGATAGTATTCAACTGAATGAAAAGCAAGAAGCATCCCTGAAGAAAGTATATGATGAATCATTTAGCGGTAAAGAGATAGATTTAACCAAAAGTGAATATCAACAAGACGAACCTTTGGCAGCTGAGGCCAAGAGAATTCTGGATGACATCGCTCTGGTAGGTTGGACCAGTGGTGGGCACTCTGGAGGTTATGTACCCGTATTCGCTATCGGAGCAGGCGCCCAACTATTCCAAGGTCGCATTGACAATACCGAAATTCCGGTAAAAATAGCAGAAGCTGCTGGTTATCCCAACAATTAATCGAAAGCAAGATAGTGCGACAAACGTTCCAAGTCTTTCTCAGTGAATTCCTCATACAAGGATAACTGGGAAAGACTTTTTAATTTTCCCTTTTTCCTCCTATATTCTATAATCACCTTTGCCTGATAAAAATTCATATAAGGATGAGAGCGAAGTTTGTCAAGCCCAGCCTTATTGGCATTTATCCGATGAATTGGTGTATTTCCGAGTTTAAACCACTTCAACATATCCTCATCTACATAGTTCACTTCCTTTAACTGAACCGTGTCATAAAAACCTCCCAAACGTTTCCGGTAAGCCACAATCATGCGTGCAATGCCACTGCCTATTCCCGGAATCTTTTTCAACTCGGTAGTGTCCGCTTCACTCAAATCGACTAAAGTTCCTTCCGGATATTTATAAGCTGCCAACGTATCTTTCTCCACCTTTTTGATAAAGTGCAATGTATCCTGTTTCCGCCGAAAAGCCTCTGAAATCTGGATATAGGGTTTTAAGATATTAAATTTCTCGGACGACAAGCCATAAACACGAGAGAAATCATCCGCTGTCCTGAATTTACCGCCGGCTCTCCGGTATTGCAAAATAGTATGTGCAATAAAAGGAGGCAATCCACATTGCAAAAATTCGATGGAATCAGCTGAATTTGGATCAAAGGCAGCCAATACCACCTCTATTCTCTTAGGCTTATCATAGGAATATTGCAGAGATTCCTTCTCCTCCATTTCATGTACTCCGGCCAGAAAGTTTTTTATTTCTTCTATTCCCTCTTGATCCTGTTCCAAAGACTCTTCCTTTACTGGAAAAAGAACCCATATACACATAAATATGAAAAGCAAAGTCAACAAAAAAAGTATAGCTCTGCGTTCGCTTTTCGAGAAATAGAAAAAGTCTTTCCACATTACAATTCTAAATTAGCCCTAATTCATTGATAAAAATCAAAATGATAGCACAGGTGCCACGTATCTCAACAAAAAGATATACAGATTGAAAAGACCTGCTTTCAGCTTTCCTCCATTGGTCAATTCCTCATAAGAAACGGAACGTTTCAAATACCATCCTACAAAAATACATACCAGCAAACCACCCAAAGGAAGCATTATTTTTGCAGTGACAAAATCAAGCAAGTCAAAGAATCCCTTATCAAACAGCGTATATTTCTGCATAACCCCCAATGACAAGGAAGAAATGACCCCAATTATAATACACCCGAAGGTGACCAATCTAGCAGCACGGCCACGAGTTAAATTGAATTCCTCGTGCAGAAAAGCCGTCACCACTTCATGTAAAGAAATAGTAGAAGTCAATGCAGCCAAAGCCAGCAAGACATAGAACATCACCGAGAAAATATAAGCTAATATCGGCACACCGCTAAAAGCTTGTTGAAAAACATTAGGCAATGTAATAAAAATTAATGATGGTCCCGCATCCGGCTGGATACCTACAGAAAAGGCTGCCGGAAAAATAATCAATCCGGCTAAGACAGCCACAAAAGTATCAATCACACCGACACTCAGAGCCGTATTTCCCAGTTTGGTTTCTTTCCCAAAATAAGAAGCATAGGTTGAAAGACATCCCATTCCCAAACTTAAGGAAAAGAACGCCTGCCCCATAGCCCCTAAGAAAACATCTCCGTTCACTTTACTAAAATCAGGCTTCAGCAGAAACTCCAAACCTTTTTCCGCATTGGGAAGCGACAATGAACACCCTACCAAAACTACTATCAGTATAAACAAAACAGGCATCAGCACCTTCGAAGATTTTTCTATTCCATCTTTCACTCCCTTTACTATAACAAAATGGGTAACCAATAAAAAGATGACCAGCCAAATAAGTGGACGAACAGGATCCTTCGAAAAACTCTGGAAAGCAACCACAAAATCTTCCGGCTTCTTATCTGCAAAACCATTAACTCCCGCTTCCAATATATACTCCAAAGTCCATCCTGCCACTACCGAATAATATCCTAGAATAAGAAAACCGGCCAAAACTCCCAAATATCCCAACCACTTCCAATGAGTTCCGGGAGCCAAAACCTTATAAGCACGTCCCGTACTTGCTTTTGAATGACGACCTACTGTGAATTCGGCAATCATAATAGGCATTCCCAACATAAGAACACACGCCAAGTATACCAAAATAAATGCCGCACCTCCATGATTTCCCGTCTCATAGGGAAACCTCCATATATTACCAAGTCCTACAGCCGAACCTGCCGCCGCCAGAACAGCCCCAATCTTACTTCCGAAATTTACTCTTTCGCTTTTTTGCATAAAAAACTATCAAATTATTATAAATCAACACTAATTAGCCTGCAAAAGTATAAAATTAATCGTACTTTTGCGATGAATCACAAAAAAATTAAAGTATGCTATATTATTTTAGAAAATATCCGGATATCCTTGATCATTGTAGCTATCATCTTTTATCTTTCCTTTTCACTCCTCCCAAAACAGATATGGAAGAAATCCCCTACATAGACAAAGTAGTGCATATATGCATGTATGGGGGACTCTGTTTCATTTTATGGATAGAATATCTGAGGAATCATAAGACTGTCAATTGGAATCATGTAATATGGGGAGGCATCATAGCTCCTGTAGCTATGAGCGGGTGTATCGAACTGATGCAAGCTTATTGCACAGATACCCGCAGCGGTGACTGGCTGGATTTTCTGGCAAACAGCATTGGAGTTGGACTAGCTGCCTTAATAGGATATTACTTACTTCGCCCCCTTATATGGCGTAAATCCTAAAAAGAAACGCCGACGATTCTTCGCGAACAGTCGGCGTGATGATAAAAGTCAAAGTTATATAATAAAGATAGAGAGTCAACTTAACGGAAATCTTTCAGATCATTCTGCAACCTCTGACGAGTGAAAAAGATACGGCTTTTCACTGTTCCCAACGGAAGTCCCAGTTTCTCGGCAATTTCCCTATATTTAAATCCTGATACATACATAGCAAACGGCACGCGGTAATCTTTAGGCAACGCATTCACGATACGATGTATCTCTTTCAAATCATAAGCACCTTCTGTAGAATCGAATCCTGATTCCTGTGGAAGATTCAAATGGAACAAGTTATCCGTCTGATCGACGAAAGTCTGATCACGCACTGTTTTACGATAATTATTTATAAATATATTACGCATGATGGTGTACATCCATCCTTTAAAATTCGTATCTGGAGTAAACTTCTCTTCGTTGTCCAAAGCTTTAAGTGAAGTTTCCTGCAACAAATCATTAGCCTCTTCTCTGTCAGCTGTCAATTTAAATGCAAAGCGAAATAATTCGGTTTGTATACTTAGTAAATGCTGTGTAAAGTCGACTGTCTTCATATTAATCTATTTTTAAGTTGTTATTTTCTGTTTTTGTTTTCTGTTGCAATATTAACGACTTCTTATAAAAGTCACGACAGAAAAACTAACAACAAAGGGGGTATAAACTATCAAATAACAGTTTTTACCCCCTAAATTAACAGTTAACAGGTGGTTTCGTTTTAACTTTTAATTAGCCGGTATCCCTCCACCGGTCCCAGCATTACCTCCTCCACTTTTCAAATCATCATTATTAATGCTTCGCGCTGCTTTTTTTACCTTGAGCCTTCAACTCCCCAAAGCGCCAACTAATATTAAATCCATAATAACGCATCGGAATTCTGGTAGAAGTAGAAGAGCAGAAAGTAGAAGTATTGATATTATTCTTAAAAGTAATATATTTATTAAATAAATTGGACGAGTTAAGAGAAATAGTCAGCCTCTTTTCCTTCAAGAAAGAACGACTGAACCCTATCGCATAATAATAGAAAGAGGAACTTTTACCTTGCAAAGAGATATGCGGAGTACCACCCCCTCCATTCAGACTCAGACGCAGGTCCCAAGGCAGAGTCTGCTGAAAGCTTCCGAAGAGATTTCCTTCCCAGCCATGATTCTTTAAATCAAGCCCTGAACTTCTATAATCCACATAAGCTCCCCGTCCATTGATATTAAAGCGGGTTTTAGGAGACATATTCCAGTTCAGGAACAAAGACAAATTAATATTCTTACTTTTTCCTATATTATCATAGGTAGAATTCATCACACCATCTTTTATACCTTAATTCCGCAACATAATTGATAATTATTTTTATAAGTTCCTGAGCAACATTTTGTTGCCCAGGTTTTTGCCATGTCAGCGTTTTCACTTACCTTAGTGTTGCGAATCCAAAGACAAAG